>ENA-ORCR01000119-ORCR01000119.1-marine-metagenome-genome-assembly--contig:-NODE-119-length-87340-cov-3.851885_pt1 | contig 87340 bp, 78 predicted proteins | sample MGYA00237782_ERZ508514 | MGnify/ENA primary metagenome ERZ508514 (study PRJEB26185, sample SAMN06268960) | marine metagenome | isolation source: Eden Landing Ponds, San Francisco, CA, USA | place...
GGGCGACACTCTGGAGGGCGTCGAGAACGATGAGTCCGTTCCGATAGATCCAGCCGTCGTCCATCTCGGCGAGACGCGTCCCCGAGTCTGAGTTCGTCCAACAGGGGTTCCGTGATTTCGTGCCGTCACTACGAGTTTCCGTAATTGGCGAGTCGAGGCGGATTTCGGACGGTCGCGTCGTCTCGACCGCCCGGTAGACGTCTTCGATGTTGGTCGTGGACGCTGGCGGTGACCGTTGAGATGGAGGCGACGAGGGGGCCTCAGGCAACGCGTCCGTGGGCGGCTCTGAGACCTCAAATGAGGTATCCGCCTGTGGCTGTGGGGTCGTGAATGCGTCGACAACGTCGTCAATGAACGCTTGCGCCGGGTGCGTTTCGGTGGACGTCCCGACGAGATGTTGGCCGGACATCGCGACGAAGCGGGCGGAGTCGTAGACTTCGATAGAGGCGTCCGGAAAGGTGTCGTGGGTGGGGAGATCGTCGGCGACGGTCGTGACGTCATCGGGGAGCTGGCCTCGGCAGAGGATGTGGACGCCTGTTCCAGAGGGGGAGACGTCGGCGTACGAGTCTGCAGTCTGCAAGTGCTCGTGGACGACGGGGTGGATAGCGCCAGTTCCCGGATCACGAGCATCGTCGTAGTCGACGACGACGAGGTCTTCGTCGGGGTACTGCTCACGGTTGCGGATGACGTACGCAAGCGCGAAACCGGCGGAGAGCTTCTCGACCCAGTCTTGGGCGGTCTCGAAGTCCGTCCAGACCGTGGGGTTCTGAGCATCGACGTACCGCTCGGGCCAGTCCGGATAGGCGTAGGGCGCTCGTGGGACCTTTCGGTCGTTGTCGGTTGGCTTCCAGGTCAACCACTGGTCGTGGTCACGGCAGTCAGCCGGATAGGTGGCCGTCTCAAGCGCCGGAATCGGAGGGCTCGTGTATGGCATAGTGGGTAAAATGAAGGATCGGTTCAATCGGTCCGTAGGACAGCACTCGCCGTTCTCGGAGGGGTTAGGGGCGACGATGGTGTTTTCGCGTCTGCGGGAGTAGCGCGGGATAAACCAGTAGCTGAATAGACGATAGTCTGCGGGCGCGACGGTACGGTGATCGTCGTCAGAGACGGGGGCGCGGTGGCTCAGGGATCGAAAACAGAGGCGGCGACGGCTATAGAGATGCGTTCTGAATTGCAATAGCGAAGAATGCCTGTTTGTGCTTGCAGGTCTTCAAAAAGGAGGGCCGTCGCGTTCGAGAGGTCAGGCTTCGACCATCGGGAAACAGGTATCCTGAATGTCGTGGTAGCGGTTGCGGATCGTGACCACGCTCACGTTCGCGGCCTCCGCAAGTTCGGATTGTGTACACGAGTCTCTGGAAGGCGTATTTGAGCGATGCGTGGCGACGTAGAGGGCCGCAGCGGCCATCCCGACGGGGTGCTTCCCAGAGTGAATGCCGGTCTCCATAACATCCTTGAGGAGTTCCGTCGTAAACCGCTTGGTCTCTTGACTGAGATCGAGTTCCGAACAGAGGCGGGAGAGATAGTCTCGTGGATCGGGCGGCGGGACTTCGAGCTCGAGTTCGCGGACGAGATATCGGTAGGTGCGCTTGATACGGATTTTATCGTCGATTCGACTGACCTGCGTGAGGGCTTCGAGATCCTGTGGGAGGCCAGCTTGCCGGATTGCGGCGTAGACGGCGGCAGTCGCGACGCCTTCGTAACTCCGACCGGGAAGGAGGTCCTGATCACTGGCCCGGTGGCAGATGACGGCGGCGATGTCGTGGTCATCGTCGGGGAGATCGAGAGCAGCGGCCATACGCTGGATTTCTGAAAGCATCGCCTTGAGGCCGCGTTCCTTCGAGTTACCGGTCCGGGACCGTTGCTGCCACGTGCGAAGACGGGTCAGTTGCGCTCGCCGATGTGAGGAAATGGTGTTTCCGTGGGCATCCTTGTTGCGCCAGTCGATCTCGGTGCTGAGGCCAAAGTCGTGCTGGGTTGGCGTGAGTGGGGTCCCTGTGTGGGACTTCTGTTCGCGTTCGTCCGCGGAGAAGGCCTGCCAGTCGGGGCCGCGGTCGATCGCATTCTCGGCGACGACGAGTCCACAGTCGCCACACCGAGTTTCTCCATGGACGTGGTCGACGTGAAGATCCCCGTCGCACTCGGGGCACGTAGCGGTCCTAGTAGCGACAGCGGCGTCAGTGGTCTCGGACGGTCCAGTCGTGCGCTCCGAGTCGGATATCTTGCGAGTCCGAACGCGGTTGCTATCGGGAGTGGATGAATCGTTCTCGGTCATAGTGGAGGACGGGGAGGGATCGGTGATGACTCCCGCCACCTCACGTCGGGGGCGAAAAAATGGAACCGAGAGGTAAGGCGGTAGACGTGGGTGTAGGATAGGGGGGACACCCCGGATACCGAGTGAAAATCACCAGGTGCTCAGCGGGAAGTTGAGGACGAGGAGTCCGAGCGAAGGAAGGACTTGAGACGGTCGAGACGCCCACCCGAGTCGTCGGCTGTGGAGATCTCGAGATTGCCATCCTCGTCAGCGTGGGTGTCGGCGACATACTCAACGATCGCGACGAGCGTTTGTTCATCCAGGATGTCGACGAGCGTGTCAGTGTCGAGGGCACGGACTTGGACTTCGGCGTCGTTCTCGAGGGCGTCTTCGAGTTGGGAGTTACGGACGTGGATACGCCGAAGTTTCTTTGTTCGCTCATCGAGTTCGGCTTCGAGTTCGTCTATCCGCTCCTCTCGAGCTTCGAGTTCGGCTTCAAGACGGTCGATTTCTGCCTTGTAGAGTGATTCTGCGCCCTCGCCGCGTCGGGGAGAATCGCGGCCACGCGTCCGACCGCTGCTGTGGGATGACCCCAGGTCGGTCGGTGATGAACTGCCCGTCGCCTGGGCGTCGGCGTCGCGGTCAGGAGTGTAGTCGGGGGCAGAGTCGGGAGCAGGCGACCAGTCGCTTGCCGATGGGGCGGCCTCCGACTTGTCCTCCTCGTACTCGGGGATGTGCGCGCCGCGAGCACGAAGCTCGTCGACGGCCTCCCAGAAGTCCTCCCCAGAGGGATAATCTCGTTCGTCAGTAATGATGCCTTCCTCAAGGGCGACGACTTGGAGAGCGTCGAGGCCGATGAGACCATCGCGGTACACCCAGCCTTCATCGAGCTGTGCGAGGCGCGTGCCAGACGAAGAGTTCGCCCAGGATGGATCCAGTGACTGCGTACCGTCAGCGCGCTCCTCAGTGACAGTCGAGCGGAGGCTGATGTCTCTCGGTCGGACGTGCTGGATGGCGTCAAAGACGTCCTGAATGTCGCTCGTGGTCTCGACGTCTTCGATGTCCTCGCGAGTGGTATCCGGTTCAAAGGCGACTTCGTCGGGGGTCGCTGCGGAGACGGTCGCATAGTCCTCGACGAGCCCATCAAGGAAGGTCCGGCAGTCGCGCGTCTCGGTGGGTGTACCGGCGATGTGTCTACCGGTCATCGTGATGAAACGCGCGGACTCGTAGACCTCGATCGACGCCCCGGGAAAGGCCTCGTGTTCGGAGAGGTCGTCAGAAATGGTCTTGACGCGCTCGGGGAGCTGACCGCGGCAGAGGATGTGAACACCTGTTCCAGACGGAGAGACATCGGCGTAGGAATCGGCGTCAGCAAGGTGATCATGGACGAGGGGATGGATTTCACCCGTGTCGGGGTCGCGGGTGTCGTCGTAGTCGATGACGACGAGGTCGGTCTCGAAGTCGTTGCGGTCGGGAATAACGTACGCAAGTTGGTGATGGGGGAGTTTATCCGCCCACTCTGCTGCGGTCTCGAAGTCCGTCCAGATGGTTGGGTCCTGCGCGGAGACGTACCGATCTGGCTGGTTTGAGTTGTGGTAGGGTGCGCGGGGAATCTTGCGGCCGTCATCGGCTTCCTTCCAGGTCAGCCATCGTGAGACCTTCATACGGTCCTCGGGATAGACGCCTGACTCGGTCGGTGGGGCGGGGAGATCGCTCGCCATGAGCAGTCAACTCGCCAGAATATATGCAGTTCTCTGACTTTAGTCCATGGGAGGGTGTAGCGAAGGGGAGATGATGCAGTGGTCAGGCCGCGTGCGTATCGTCGAGGAGGAGATCCGCAAGGAGGCGCGCGCCGACCTTGTCGAGCGTCTGGTTGCTCGAGGCGTCGTGAGGGTGGTGGATACAGGCCGGGCACCCCTCGTCACATCCGCAGTCGGCAACGCGAGTCCGTGCGAATTCGAGGGCATCCTCGAGATGCTGGAAGACGCGACGAGCAAGGCCGACGCCACCAGGATGGTTGTCGTAGAGGACAATCGTGGGGTGTCCGGTTGTGTCGAGACGCGAAATTGCGAGCCCGCGCATATCACTGCGGTCGCAGAGGACGGTCGCTGGAAGGACGCCCAGCAGTGCATTCGTGAGGGCGTAGAGGCTACCCTCGAAGGACGGCGATGTCGCGTCGGGGTCGTCGGCGTTGGGACGCTCCTCGGTGAAGGCATCCCGAATGGCGGGCGGGATGGTGATGACGAGACCATCCGAGGAGAATTCGGTTTCCGGAAGGTCGGTCTCGATCGGAACAGGTCCATTCAAGCTCCCGGACTGGTGGGTGTAGTAGCTGACAACGGTTTCGCTGACGGTCAACTCGGTGAGCTGGACGGCGGGGAGTGCTGTGTCGGCGCTCGCGGCACCGCCATCGGTCGCGACCTTGGGGTCGGCTGTGCCGGGGAGGCCGCGTGTCTCGTCGGCGTCTTGGAGCGTGAGCGTGCGGTCTGTGACCGCGCTGGTCGTGTAGGTCGCGTTTGTAGGCTCGACCCACGCGATTGGCGAGGCGGAGCCGGATGCTCCCGGCGGGGTTTCCGGATCGAGATCGACGTCGATGACGCGGTACCGCTGGCCTTGATGGAAGTAGATCGCGCCGGGGTGGGCATCGCGAAGGCCGGAGGCGAGTGGAAGTTCACCGAGGACGTCGAGATCGTTACTCGCGGGAATGTCCGGGGAGGACTGGTTGTCCGGTATCACAACGATACGGAGCGAGCGCGAGTTGATCGACCGGAGGGAAACGTGCTGGCTCGGCGGCGGTCCCCCGTTGGGGACGTACGTCCACGTGACATCCGTCGAGGTGAGCGAGCGGTCGAGGACGCCGGCGTCGGTAAGTGCTGAGACGTACTTCGGGAGATCATCGCCAAACCAAGTGTTGTCGTCGGTGGTAAGGGGGGCTTCGGCGGCGGCTGCCGGGAGGTGTTCGGTAACGACACGTGGGTTTTGGGGGTTGCATTCAACGGATTCGACGCTGCCGTCAAGGAGATCGTCCGGGTGGTCGAGTGCGTACTGGTCGAGCGGATCGGCGCCGCCGACGAGGCCGACGATGCTCGGGTCGGTCCCCCGGCCAGCGCGGCCGGCTTGCTGGAAGAGCTCCATCCGTGTTCCCGGGTAGCCGTCGACGAGGACGGCGTCGAGGTTCCCGATGTTGACGCCGACCTCAAGGGCGTTCGTACTCCAGACGACGCGGATGTCGCCGGAGTGCAACCCGGCTTCAAGTTCTTCTCGCCGCTCGTCCGAGAGGGCGGCCTGATAGGCGGCCACGTCGTCGGCGAAGCCAGGGTAGCCGTCACGCTGGAGGCGGCGAGCGGTGATCTGAGCGTACTGTTCGGCCGCTTGTCGACTCCGCGTGAAGATGATCGTCTGGAGACCGCGTTCGACGAGCGCAGCTGCGAGGCGTGCGGTCGTCCGGTGTGTCGATCGCGCTTGTCCCTGCTGGCCGCGTGGCGGCTGCCAGAAGAGCCAGTGGGTCGAGCCGCCGGCGCTCGTGTCCTGGTCGACAACGTGGACGTCGGCTGGGTCGACGCCGGTCAGCTGGACAGTGTGTTGGCGAGGATTGTCGATGGTGGCTGAGCAGGCGACGATCGTCGGGTCAGCGTCGAAGGTCTTCGCGAGCCGGCGGAGTCGTCGAAGGACGACGCCGACGTGACTACCAAAGACGCCGCGGTACTGGTGTTGTTCGTCGATGACGATTAGGTCCAGGTTGGAGAGAAACCAGCCCCAGAGTTTGTGGGCAAATGGGAGGATGGAGTAGTTGATCATATCAGGCGTCGTCGCGAGAACGTGCGGTTGCCGCTCGCGGACGCGGCGTTTCTGGTGTCGAGAGAGTCCGCCCGTGTAGCGGCCTGCGTCAAGATAGGGGTCGACGTTCTGGAGGAAGTCGTAGAGATCGTCGGCTTGGTTGTTGATGAGAGCGCGTGTCGGTGCGATATAGAGAGTGCGGCCGTCGTCGACGAGGGCGCGCTCGGCGGCGAGGATCGAATACGGGAGTGATTTCCCCGACCCGGTCGGGGTCGCAAGGGTGACGTGGTCACGAAGTCGAGCGTGCCGAATCGCTTCCGCCTGATGGTCGTAGACTTGATCGATGCCCTTCTCGCGGATCGCCTCGGAGAGCTCCGGGCGCAGGGGGACATCCGTAGTCTGCGCGGATTGCCCGGTCATCACGCGGTGGTTCACGAGGCTTCCACCGACGGTGGCCTCGTTCTCGGCGAGCCAGTCGACAGTATTGCGGATCGAGGGGCGTTCGCCGGCCGATTCATCGAAGGCGCGTGTCCCCGCTTCGAGCTCCACATACTGAGAGACAGCCGCGTCGGCGTTCGTCTTTGAGCGACTCTTCGAGCCGGCACGCGACACGTCCGACTCTGACGGTGGTGACTCCTTCGTCATAACTTCCTTCACCTCCAGTGGAGGGAGAAAAATGCCGTGCGAGACCTCAGAGAGCCGTGGATGGCGGTGCTTCGACGAGCGGAGTGAGGTGTTCCCGAGGCCGACTACGGAGTAGCCTCAACGAGCGCGCTCGTCTCGTCGTCCGCCGATGTCGAGCGACGTGCGCGGACAGCCGTCGAGGGAAGGAGTTCGAACGCAACATGGCGGAACTGCACGAGCCCACACGATTCGTTCGGACAGACGATGGCATCGGCGTCGGCGTCGATCGCGCTGCCGGGGACGGCGGGCGCGTGCTCAGGGAGGATGCTGTCCTCACCAGGATCGCGGTCGTTGTCGTAGAGGGCGAGATCGGTGTAGTAGTAGACCCCCTTGTGCTCGCAACGGGGGCAGCTGTACGCGAGGATCTGACCAGCGGGGGCAGCAGCAGAGGGTTTCACGGGCAATCAATCAAAAGTGCGTTGCCCGGACGTTTAACCTCAGGGGTGCAGTCGGGGCAGGGCGGTACGAGTGTGGGGATCAGGGATCGACTTCCCAGTACTGGATGGCGAGGCGGCCGTTGCCGAGATCGTCGACGTCGTAGGCGACGTCGTCGGGGATGTTGAGGTCGACGATGGCTTCACCCTCGACGAGCTGGGAATCATCGAGGCCAGTCTGTTCGGCGCTCGTTTCGAGTTCAGGATCGAGTGGTGGAGTCGAATCGGACGTCATGGATTCTGGAGACATCAATCACTTTGAATCCGGGGGGCGAGCATCTGGGTGACAGTGGCGGCGCCGTCGGCGTACTCGTAGTTGAACTTCGCGGGGAAGTCCTCACCGAGGAGGATTTCGACTTCGGCGTCCTTCGGGATCGCCTTGTTGAGATCCTTGAGGTAGTCCAGCGAGAAGAGCGAGTCGGCAGCGCCGACCTCGAGGTCGATGAGGTCGTCGCGACTGAGTTCAAGGTCGACATCGTCGGTATCGCCTTCGGCGTGGACGCGGAAGGCCTCGTCGTCGGGATCGACGATGAGTTCGACGTGGTCGGAGACCATATCGGCGGCCCGAACAGCACGGTCGATGTCGCGACCTTCGAGGACGACGCGTGCTGGGAGGTCAAGGTCAGGGATATCGGGTTCTTGTCGGATCGTGTCGGGATCGAGGAGTGCGAGCGTGTACTCGAGACCGCCGAACTCAATGAGGAGCTTGCGGGTCTCCGGGTCGAGCGACATCTGGATGAGGTCGTCGTTATCAGCCATACCGACGACGTCGGCGAGCTTGGTGAGGTCGACGCCGAGGACGCCACCATCGGCTTGGTAAGACTCGAAGGCGGTTTCGGTGATGTTCGTCTCGTCCATCGCGACGTTCGCGGGATCGACAGCGGCGAGGCGAAGGCCGAGATCGTTCAGGTGGACACGGGATTCGTCGACGAGGACGCTAAGCGTGGTGATCGTCTGGTCGAGGCGGTCAGCCGCGATGATCGCCGAGAACGCCTGGGGTGGGCGGGAGTCGGACGGCGACTCCTCATCGCTGCCGTCACTATCGGTCTCTGCGTCATCTGCTTTCTCGACTTCCGTCCCGTCAGCGTCGGGGGCTTCGGCCTCCGTGTCAGAGGCGTCAACCTCAGTATCGGCCTCGACGTCGATGTCGGGCTCTTCATTTGGGTCGGTGTCGGTACCGTTGGGTGATTCGGGTGTGGATTCTGCCATAGGTGTGATGGATTGTGATCGTTGGGATCGTCGTGATTGTCGGTAGACGCGAGTAGACTGTTCTCGAGGGTGGTGTGGGACGTCTCACTCGAGCTTACATCTCTCGTGGAGTGCGAAAAACGGCCGTACTGGACGGACCTGTGAGTCCTTGGTGGAGGCATCGGAGTCTCGACGGTCAGTCCAAGTGGAGGGTCGTCCAGAGATCGAACGCGGCGTTCTTGTAGAGGACAGTCTCGCAGTCCGCGCACTGATACTCGACGGCGCCGAGCCGGTCACCTCTGCCGAGTCGCGTGACTTTGCCGCCACGATGCCGCGCAATTTCCGTCCCGATGAAGGAGGACACGATCAGTCTCGATCCACAGTGCGGGCACGGCTGCCCCGGCTTCCAGTCCGGACGGCGACTCGTATGCACGTGATGAGCAATGCCATTCGAGCTCGGCGAAGTGACGGCGTACGGTTTGTACTCCGCGAGGGGGTCGTACTCCTCATCGGCGAGCACGGAATCATCCGAGTGCTGATTCGGGGACTGTCCGTCACGATTGTCGGTCATAGGAAATCCCTCACTCTCGGCAGGGGAGAACAAACTACTGCCTGTCCGATACGCGAGCGGACGGCTCTAGAGGATTAGAGGTACTCGACGGAGATCGAGTAGACTTCGATCAATTCTTTTTCGTCGACGAATGCGAGGGTCTGCGCTTCGTCGACGAGCCAAGTGCTCGCGGCGTCGACAGCCGCTTCTACATCGTGACCGAGCGCGGGGTGGGGTCGGGAGCGTATGCGAAAAAAAATCTTGCCGGGGAGAAACCCCCCGAAGCGTGGATATGGAAGTGCGTGAGACGAGTCCAACGACGGAGGAGAGACAGCGTCAGCGGGGAGTGCGCCGCCCTACTCGTCGTCCTCGCCTTCGTTGATCTCGCCGGCCTCGAGGTCGTCGAGAGCGTTGCTGACCATCGCCTCGTAGGCATCGAGGTCAGGGTCGTAGAGGTCGACCGCCATCGCGTCGTAGTTGCGCTCGTCGTCGTTCTCGGTGGGGTCGTCGGGGTCGAACGCCTCGAGCCGTGCCTTCGTCTGCTCGGCGGTTTCCGCGACCCACGCGTCCCGAGCCTCACCGTCGACAATGTTGATCGACTCGGGGCGGATGGAGACGTTGACGTCACCGTCGTCGGTCTCGTAGGTGCGCGCCTTGCCGACCACTGCGACGTACGCCGGGGCTTCCGCGTTCCGTAGGACGCTGGCGGCCTCGGGCTGGTACTGCCCAGCATAGGCGAAGAACGTCCCGGTCGGGCCCACGATGCGGGCCTGCCAGTACTCGGAGTCGTTGCCGACGTCCGTCGTCTCGGTCAGCGTTCCGACCACGAAGACACGATTGGCCTTCTCACCCGACGGTAGCAGCGAGTACACAGGCGCACGGTCTTCGTCGGATTCGGTGAAGGTGCTCGTTGCGTTATTGAACTCCTCGGCGAAGACGCGCTTGGCGACCTCGCGGTCACCATTCGCTGCGCTGCCGGGCGAGACAGCGTCTTCGGAGAGAGTGTTGCCCGCCTCACAGTCGTTGACCACGAGGTAGTTGCCGATGACCGGCCCTGAGACCGTGTAGGAGTGTCCGAGGATCTCCTCCTCGACGGCGTCGGCGACGACGCTCGTGTCGAGAGCATCCATCGCCATCTGCTTGGCCTCCTCGATGGTGATGCCAGTGAGATCCTCGGTGGCATCCTGATTGAAGAGGACGTCGTAGGCCGTCTGGCCGTCGTCGATGACCGCCTTCACGCGGAGATCGAACTCGCCGTCGACCTCGCCGTGTTCGGAACAGCGCCCGTTCTGGAGAACGCGCGTGCAGTCCTCGGCGGGACATCGCTTGACGAGGCCGCTTCCGGGCTGGACAGCCACGACTGCGCCAGCAGCCTCGACATCGGTCGAGCCGACTTCGAGGTCGTCGGCGTCCTCGTCGTCGACGGGGACGACGTCCGACGCGGAGTTGACCTGTACGCTGAGTCGGCCTTGGTACTCGTCGGAGACGACGTTCTCGAACCGATACACGCCATCTTCCTCGATGGTTGGTGCGTCGGCGGACTCCCACACGGTCACCTTGATGGTGCCGGTCTCGTCACCGATGAGGCCGACCTGAGCGATGGAGTCGACGTCGTTGTCCCAGAGTTGGACGACCTTCGCCGTGACCGAGAGCCACTCGTTCGGGCCTTCGACGGTCGCGATCTCGCGTTCGTCGGCCGGGCCGCTGGAGCCACTCTGACCGTCTAGGTCGTCGTACTCGAGTCCGTACGCGTCGAGGAAGTAGTTCCGCGTGGTGCGGACGGCCTCGTCCTTCGGGACACGGTACTCGTCGACGAGCATCGAGAATCGCTCGGCGATCTCCGCTTCGTCTACGTCGACTTCGTCCGGGAATTGGTCAGCGAGCTCTGCCGCTTCGTCGGGAATGGAATTAGCTACTGCCATCGTTGGTCACTCCGATTCGCATTCTGGAATCGGCTTGTGGGACGTCTCGAGGCAGGTCGACGCATCGCGCGCCTTTCTGCTCACGCCCCTGCACCCAATTCGGGGGAAATAAACCGCCGTTGCGACGAGAACGCGGGTGGTGGGTGTCGCCACGCACGCCGGGCTTCGGCTCGGCGTCTGCATAGTCGTGATTTCCCCTTCACCCCCCGCGGGGGGATAAACTGCGTGCGGAGCGTTCGGTGGTCGGTCAGAGGCGATGCGCGGCCAGCCTCCGGCGGGCGGTGCGGACCGTCGAGGCGAGACGGGCGACGATTCTTGTCCTCCAACTGCGTCTGTAGGTAGGGGCGGCGGTGCCGTCACCTGTCTCCCGCGCATCGGCGTCGAGGATATCTGGGTCGTCGGGGTCAGGGTCGGCGAGGTCGGATGTGGACGACCACTCGTGGTCGTCAAGGCTGGGAATCGCGGCCGCGACCTCAGCATCGGTTGCACCCGTTGGAACGCCCACTGCCGAGTCGGGGGCAGAGTCGGGATCGGCTAGGTCAGAGTCGGCCGGGTCGGCGGGGTCGTACTTCCGGCGGATGACAGCAGAGGCATCCTCGAGAGGAACACTCCAGTTGGCGAGGAACTCAAGATCCTTGACGATCGCGTCACGGGTCGGCGGCGTCTCAGTCCTCCGAGCGAGGTGGGTGACGAGGTACTCCGCCACACCCTCGCGGGACGCAGTGAGGTACTGCCGGGTGGCCGTCTGTGCGCGATCGACAGAGAGGCCGTAGTCCGCGACGAGTCGCTGCATATGCTCGTCGACGATGTCCTCGGACGCGACGTCAGCCGGAAGGTCGTTCATCAGCTCGTTGACCGCCCGTTCGATGCGAAGCGTCCGTTCGGTCATCTATCTTCACCTGCCTTCCCAGGCCACCAGTCGTCCTCCTCGATCGTCGGTGGCTCGTAGAGTCCCGGTTCGCGGGGTGACCGACGAAAGTCCGACAGCTGTGCTTGACGCGGTCGCGATCGCTCACGGGGAGCTGCTGCACTGGACATCTATGAAGTCACCTCACCCCTTGTTGGGAGGGACAAACTCACGTCGGTCGCCACGGGTGATGGCGTCGCCGAGCGCCCCCACTGACCACGCGGTGCTGTCGAGGTTGTGGCTGCGCGCGCAGCGACGCTCGCGTCGCGAGCACGGAGCGGTGGGCGGGGCGGAGGGTAGTGGGTGCTGGGAGCCACACACTAACCAGCCGGTTGCGATGCCTACCTGAGGACTACTCGGGGTACGCGCAAAAAAAGCGACCGAGCGATGGCCTACTCGTCGTCCCGCCGTCCGAGCGTGACCTCTATCGCCCGCTCCATATCGATGTGGTTGATCCACGCGTGCTGGTCGCTATCGGCCGACCACGGAGCGATTGTCGGATCATCCGACTGCCGCTTCCGCCGCGTCATCGGGCCGTCACCCCGGTCGAGGATGGTGAGGTCCGTATCACCGACGACTGCCAGGGTCGCATCACCCTTGTAGGCGTTGACACGCACCCGCTCCGCCCGAATCCGGTCGCCCACCGCGAGCGTCGGCTTGTCACCCGCCGCGAACCAGACCGTGAACTTCGCCGTGTCGCCCGCTTCGTCTTGCACCAGTCCCACCTGGTACTGCGACCGGTGCTTCGGCGTCCACAGCGTGGTTACCTCCGCCTCGACTGTCGTCTCCCACTGCTCGTAGGGATCGATCGACCCGATGGGCTGCTTGATCTCGGACATCCGCTCAAGCGTCTCCTTGACGGCGATCGTCGCGTTCATCACGTCCGACCCGTCCTGGACGTGCCGGGCGATGCACTTCCCGAACGTCGCTGTGGACATCGCTGCTTCGCCTTGGAAGTGCTCGGCCAGTCGCGCGGCACCCTTGTTCACCTGAGCGAGCGTCTCCTGGTCGAGTGACGCCCGCGGGTCAGGGCCGTCACTCACGGACGTCGTCGTGACCGGTTCGTCGTCTGCCGGATCAACGCGCTTGACGCCGACCGTCTCTGCCGGCGGGCCCTCCCAAGGGTCGTCGCTCTCTGAGACGGAGTGGCGAATCGGCACCCGCGTCCACATATCGTCTCGCGACCGCACCGCTCGGTCGATGCCCGCCACCTCTGCCGCGATCGCCTTCGCGCGGTTCCGCTCATCGGCCTCGAACTCGCCGCGCATTCGCTCTTCAGTCGCTAGCGTGTAGTGCTCCGGGGACACCTCCGCGAACGGCGCTTGCAGGTCGCGTCGAGGCTCGGGGATGTCCATTTCCGCGAGTGCCTGCTCCCAGTAGACCCCAGTGGAGACACCACGCACCAGCTCGCCGACATCGCCCTCGACGACGTCGCCCAACTGCTGGCCGTGCATCACTGCCTGAACGTCAGCGTAGGTGCCACCTGCGCGGCCGGTCATCTCGCGCCTGTGGGGGAGCCCCGTCTCGTCATCTTGGTCGTCCTTGTCCGACGTTTCGTGCTGTGAGGCAGCCGCCCGGTACTGCGCGTCCATCCGCGCCGAGCGTTCTCGCGCGTAGTTTCCGGGGACGAGTTCCTGCCCCTGGCTGTCCTCGACCGGTTCGTCGTTCGGGGTCGGGGGGCGTTTGTCGATGTCCACACCGACCACGTTATCGCCATTCTCCAGATGGGGACTGCTGTAGAGCAGATCCATCTCGAGTTCGTCGTACTTGTCAGGCTGTCCAACCGCCGATGGGCTTTTTTGCCCTGAGTTGAAACTAGACATTGCTGTATCCGGGGAGTGATCCCCTGTCGGGCGCGCTCCATCGCGCCCGTCTTCTGACCGCCGACCGACGGGTGTATTCGTACACCCTTCACCCCGCGGAGGGGCGAACAAACCCACCGCGGGGCGCGCCTGAGCGGCCGACGTTCCGCACGCCGACCGCCCGGCGCCGCCTGCCGACGGCCCGACGCCCTGTCACGGGCTACCTGACTCTATGATTTCAATCCCCCTCAACAGTTGGAAGGGACTGTGCGTCTTGGCCGCTGGCGCGGCCGATTTCGGGAGAAGGGACCCGCGGCGCACCGACCGGATGCGCCGCGGGTAGTGTCTGCCGGAATCGAGGCCCGCGCCCAGCGCCACAAGCTGGAAGGCGTCCGGCGGGTGCACCCCTGACGCGGGCGCGTTCGGGAGAAGGGACCCGCCGAAGGCGGGTAGTGTCTGCCGAAGGCGGCCGCGATCAGGGGAATGCACGCGCCAGAGGCATCCGGCAAGTGGTCTCCCCAAGACGTGCAGTTCATATCCGACAAGTGGGGGGGATGGTTTCCTCTTAAGCGTTCCTTCCGACACGGCGAGAGGTACTGAGGCGGCCGATTCCGTGGAGAAGGGGCCCGCGCGAAGCGCGGGAAGTATCTCCGCGGAATCGCGGCCCGCGTCAGGGCCTCGAGCTTGTCGGAACGACGGCGCTCGCGCGTGTGTGATAGCGCGAGCGCCGTCGGGTACCGGCAGGGGAGCCGGCTGCCGTCGTGAGCTGGCCGATGTCAGTGGAAGGGACCCGCGCGAACGTGTGAGCGCGGGTAGGGTCCGCTGAGATCGTGCCAGGTCAGGAACGGCACGGCGGCTTCCCCCGCCCGTCCCGTGGACGCTTAAGAGGAAAGAAATTAATTTTTGCTCGGCGGCTTCTGGCGGGTGGCCCGTACCGCCAGAACGAAGCCCGGTGCGGGGCCCTGCCCGCCGAGGTACGGGAGTCGCGAACCCGGCAGATGCGGCCGATGAACAACGTGAACCAGCCGCGCACGGCCGATTCCGGGAGAAGGGACCCGCCGAAGGCGGGTAGTGTCTGCCGGAATCGAGGTCCGGGTGCGGGTCGGTGAACGCAGATGAATCGGCCGCATATGGCCGGGCTGAGTCGTGCGTCGCCGCGCGCTGAACCGGTCGATTTCGTGTGGAAGGGGCCCGCGCGAGCTTGCGAGCGCGGGAAGGTATCCGCGCGAAATCGTGACCCGGTCCGGTTCAGCGTGCTGGCGACGTATGACTCAGGCGAACGGAGTGAGCGACGCGATCTCCCGTGCCTTCGGCTCGGCAGGCCCCGTGCCCGGCTTCGCCCCGACTCGCCGGGAGGCCGACAGAGGCGCCCGATTTCCGTGGAAGGGACCCGCCCCGGTGGGGGCGGGTAGGGTCCGCGGAAATCGCTGGTGGCTCCGGCGGCCCCTCCCGGTGAGTGCGCGGCGCGCGCTACTGCACGCGCCAGCGCAAGGGGGCCGACCGAGTGAGGAAACCTGGTCGTAGCACGATCCGATGTCTCCCGAGGCCGCCGAATCCGCTCGATGAGCGGTGTTACGAGGCGCCGTCGCGGACTGGAAGGGACCCGCGAGCGGGTTGCGCTCGCGGGTAGGGTCCGGTTCGCGTCGGTGTCTCGTGACCGCGCAATCCGCGGACTTCGGCGGGTGAGTGGACGACATCGGCTCCCACGGACTGGCCGGTGAGGCGGCCGATTTCGGGGAAAGCTACGCGATTCCCCGAAATCGTGGCCCGCCGTCAGCGGCCAGAGCGTGTGGAGCAGGTCCCGGAAATCAGCCGCCGCTACGACGCGGTCCTAATTCACCCACGGAGACCGTCCGACGAGCTCTGCTCGTCGCGGCGGTCTCGATCCAAAGCGCGCGCGACCCCGACGCGCGCGGCACCCTTCTCGAGACACACCGATTGGGCATCCATACGCGCCAGAGCAGCGAGCCGACGGCCGTCACGCCGGAACGCGGTGGCGACAGCGACCACTCGGCCGCCGAGGCCACACCACTATGCTCTATCGACAGCCCACGGCGTCTCACGACGGCGCGACCCCCCCGCCTCGAGTACAGCCGACAGCCCCTCGCGAAGTCGACGTCACCGTGCCCAATCCTCACGCTGAGAACGAACCACGAGGCGAGAGCCGCGATACGTAGCACGTCCCTAGCCTGTTTGAGATACGCACCCTGACGTCCCCGTGCGATAGCCAGCAGACCCTAGTGTAGGCACCACCGCGACACGACCATCCACTCCCACTCGCTCGTACGCAAAGCCGTATGTTCCCCACGCGCGCTCGATGCTACACCTCGACGCCACCCACCAGCTCCTACGTTACGACAGGCCGCGCTCTCCACGCGACACACAACGGCTATTCACCTCGGCTTCGGCTACCGACTTCTCCACAATCTGATACGCATCAGACACTCGTCTTCGACAACCGCCCAGGGGGCCAGCCTGTACCCGCTGCCAGGGTACCCGCTCGCCGGAACACACCGGTACCCCCCTTTCACACGAATCTGCCCCCTCTATACTAGTGGGAAAGGGGGTGTTCCAGTTTCTCAATAGCCGGGGATAATCACTAGACTGCGTAGCGTTCCAGTTTCGAGAGTGCGGAGAGTCGCTCGAAGGGTGTTCTGAGCACGGAGTTGACTATAGGCCCGAAATCGCAAGACTGCGCGGAGTTCCAGTTTATCGAGATGCTGGTGTGTGGTGGTGCGTAGATGTGTCCAGGTTTCCGGTGAAAACCGCAAGACTGCACGGTGTTCCAGTTTGCAAAAGGATCCGGTCCTTTCGGGAGTGTATGCTAATGATTGACGTTCCAGTTTACCATCCCGACGCTATATGGTGATTTTGTGAGTCCTCAGAGATTCGCGTTCCGATTTACCGTTCCAGTATTGTATTACCGTTCCGTCCGGTGGTTTATCCAAAATATGCTATTCAGTAATAGTTCTAGAAAATCGAGGATTAAGGGACACCGTCAGAAGGGAAATTATCGGAAATATCAGTTTGAGTTCATAGTATTAGACGGGAGATCGAGGCGGTAGACTGAGAGAGAAAATCAAGAGGCTACTCGCGCCACTCGAGGTGCGTATAGCACCGCGTAGGCGACCCGTCGATCCGCCGGCGTTTCCGTTCGACCGAGACGCCGAACAGCACCGCACCCCAGATTTGGAGGAACCGTTTGAACGTCACACTCGAACCTCGGTCAGGGAGAGACTCGAATCCCCAGTCGGTGACGGTGTCGACGTATTCGTCATAGGTTTCCGAACTCGGAAGCGCTCCGTCAGGGTCGGACGTGAGCTGGTTCGCAATGAACGCCGCACCACCTGCCGACTGCTCGGGCGCTGCTTCCGTCAAGAACGACGTGTCTTCTTCTGTGGGATCAACCATCTTCACACCCAATATAACGGTTCGAGTGCTGTCTTCGTTTCCACCTGACGTTGAGACAATATTGAATCCCTCTTCGAGGGCACTGATGACGTCGCGATCGATGTCGAAGAGGTCTCCGTCGATTCCGGTGTCCGTGTCGAACGCATCGAAGAGGGAATCGATCGTTTCTGCGAACTCGTCCTCTGATTCTGGTGAGACGAGGTTGTGCGTGCTCGCGAATTCCTGACAACGGTCGAAGGCGATATCCACGTCCACGACGTTGTTCGGTGCAGGACGGAGGTAAGCCGCGATGAACGCGGCGGTAGCTGCTTTCCCCTCATCCTGGAGTGGTTCGGAAGTATCGTCTGTCTCTCCCTCCTCGGACTGCGTTGTGTCAGTATCATCACCGTCAAGCTCTTCGTCCTTGTTGTCAGATGGCTCGGGAGTGGATTCGCCTGGTGCCTCGTCCGTCGATGATGACGCGCCAGTGTCTTCCTCATCCACTTCAGAGTCTTGCGCTTCGTCGGTCGAGACTTCGTCTTCGTGAGTCCATTCGGGTGCCGTTCCGGGGTCAGCGGACGCCGGCTTGAGTTCGCCCGTCTGAATCGCTTCGATGAGGTCCTCGACGGGCCGAAGCGTCCCCATCTCCTCGTCGCCCGAGGTCCGATGATCGAACCAGGCGATACGTGCCTGTGCGTCGTCGCCGGCGCGGGGCGGCTCGTATCGGACGAGGGTGGCATATGCGGTTTCTGGGTAGTCCGGGTGCCGGAATTCGATGTCGGGTACGAATGGCTTGTTGACGCGGACCCAATCCTCACGGAACCGCTCTTCCGTCTCGTACTTGTACGTCTGTTCGCTACCCGGAGTCTCGACGATATAGCGAGCTGATTCGTTTGCACTTCTCGGGGGACATGTCGCCCGGTACGGGATGCTCGAGGGAGTGAGGTTCTGGAAGTCACCGGGAGCGATACGAAGGTGTATATCCTCGTCATCGGGATGGCCGATGTTGTCGGCGGTCGGGGCGACGAGGAGGCAGTCGTCCGAGTCGGGGTCCGGGTCGCGAATCCAGATTGACGTGCCTGCGCCCTCTTCGATCGATCGGGGGACGACAGCGGTGACACCGCCGTCGCGGGCGCCGCCGTCGAATTCGATTGGCGTGTTCGATTGCGAGTAGAACCGGCGACCCGACCACTGAGTGTTCATCGGATCACGGAGGATGTTCGATAATGCGGTTGCAGGTCCAAGGTCGGGGCACCCCGCGTCTTCGTCCCACGGCGTTTCGGCGACGAAGATGGGGAGGCGACATTCGCCACTCTTCGTAGTAGTGTTAAGCGCCTTCTTGAGGTTACGGAGTTTCTTCGTGGGGTGTCGACGTGGGTCGGTCTCCTCTTCGACTGTGCATGAGATGATGTCGTCAGCGAAGCACTCCGTAGGCTCGCTGGCGAAGACTGTGAGGACGGCGTCCGGGATGTCCCCGGTGTCTTGGTCGATGATCCGGCCACTGACTCGGGTGGGGACTGCGTCTTCGAGTGCCGTCATAGCGTCTCGAAGGCCGGTATCGTGAGTATCGGTCCCAGCGGTTGCGACCCAGCCAGTCGAAAACACGTTTTCGAGAAGGAGACGAGCACCCTCGGGAGTCAACCGAATGGCGTAGCCCTCGTCGCCGGGGACGTCGTCACGGTGCTTCGCGAGTTCAATCTCGAAGATACCGTCTGTTTCCGGGATGGGAGTGTCGCCAGCGACGCCCCGATGGGTCATAATGGTGCCTAACGCCTCGATCTCATCGGCGCACGCCTTGAGCGAGGGGAGGGCATCGCGGCGACGATTACGTTCTCCCTCGTTGAGGCCCTCTGTGGCGAGGACTTTCTCGACTTCGAGGCGAAGCCGGCGGTACATCTCGTCAAGGCGCACCCAGCGGTACGTTCCGGGTCGTGGTTCCTCCCCATCGAACGGGTCGATCCCAACAGAATTTCTCTCACTGGTCCGGCGGCGTTCGATCGCCGCGGACACACTCTCGTTATCCACAGTGGCGCTTTGCTGTTCGGGAGACGATTTGTCTGCTGGCGCAGTTTCGGACTCCGTGTCGAGACGATCACGAACCGCAGTCGGTGGCCAGTTCCCGGTATCCCGTGCGAGATCGATGAGTTCCTGAATCCGGGCCACTTCATCCTCGGTGAGGATACCTTGGTTGAGGAGAGTCGCGACACGGCTGTTGAGCGCACGGGCTTGGATGGATTCCTCGTCTTTCCGGTACGTCGGGAGGTCGGTGTGAATCGCCCATTCTTCTGGGGAAAGCGACTTCCCCTTCTCGAGGAGGTCGGTAAGCTCCTCCCACTCGTCAGTCGTCATACTGCCCTTCAGGACGTGATGAAGACTGGACGCAGGGCCTGAGCTCTCAGCGGCCGAGGGAGGAGTCTGGCGCTCGGTATTGGATTGGGTGAGCTCGGTCTTCGCCTCATCCCACTGGTCGCGAGCCCACCCACCTGAGTCGAACAGCGTATCTGGCTGCTCGCTCGTAGTGGATGGAGAATCGTTCTCGCGACTGGTAGATACCGATTCAGCTGTGTATTCATCGGGTCCTGCATCGTCCGATAGGACATCTATCGCGCTGACTTCCTCAGCCGGGGAGTCCTCTATCGTCGAATCATTATTTGGTTCAACTGGGTCTTCGAGGTCAGGGAGCTTGCTGTCGGTGTTGGAGACGCTGTGCAGAGTTTCTTCACCGGGCCCGTTGGGTGGGTCACGAGCGACTATCCAAGTCGCCCACGCGAGGACAACCGGGAGGAGTGGGTCGTCTATTGTGAGATGGTGGGCGAGTTCGGGGATGTTGAGAATCGCCCGGTTACGGACAGCCGATTCTGACTCGTCGTCGGGGATTCCGTACTCTTCGTTCGTCTGGTCGATGACATCGGCGCGAACCTCTCGGAAGGCCTCCTCGAAATCTTCGCGAGAATCGTATCCTTCGGGGGCTTCCTCGGCATCCTGATGCCAGTTCGGAAGGGGAATGCGGGCGATTTCGATGGTCTGAGACCGTGTTCCTTCGGAAGGTGTCGGATACTGGACGAGCCGGTGGTCGACGGGGAGATCGCGGACGTGATCCATGAAGTCCTCGACCTCGAGGTCGGCCGGACAAAGCGCCTTTGCCTGCTGACGCGTGATTTCACCGGCACGCACGACGGTCGTCTGAATATTACCGATGATCTCGGCGTACGTCGGGTCGTCGCCAACACTGTTGTCGGTGTCGGCGTCGAAGAGCTGGTCGGGCGTCTGGACGGCAAGTGAGAGGGAGACAGAGTGGTTGCGGGCGACGGCGATCATCTTTGCAAGGTCATCCGGCTCGACGAGGCGGCCGGCCTCGTCGATGAAGACGCTGACGTAGTAATCGTCCGCAGTTGCCTCCTCTTTGAGGAAGGACTTGTAGAGTTCGAGTTCGTACTGCATTAGGAGTTCGTGTGTAAGGACGAAGTCACGCTGGGCGTCCGGATCGAGATCCTCAACGTCGAAAATGAGGACGTCGTTCTGGCGATCGCCAGAAAGGAAGTCGGCAAAGGAGAACCGCCGGGTCGTGTTATTGAAGAGGGGCGCGAGACGGGCGTCCGTCGTAAGCGCGTTCAAACGGTTGGTGACACCGCCGAGGATCTGCTGGGCGGTGTGCTGTTGATTGTTGAACGGCGTCTCCATATTCCGCTTGACTGCGTGCGAGCCCGGATCAGGCAGTATATCCTTAGGATTGATCGGAATATCCGGATCCATCAACCTCGTCAGTTCGGTGACCTGCTGGGTCTGCTCTTGGAGCTGCCAGAGGGGATAGACGTTCGGGCTGGCGTCGTACCCCCAGCGGAACGGCATCACGGTGGGCTGTCGAGATCTTGAATCGTCCTCGTTTTCATCGTTGGAGCGATTTCCGCCGCTCACGAGGTCGTCGGCAGTTGGGAGCGTGTTATTGCTGGTATCACCGCCTTTCCGCTTGTACGCAGGCGTGCCATCGACGCCTGTCGGATATGTGTGTGGTGAAAAGCCAGCCGTCCCGAGGGCCCGAAGGACATCACGAGACACGCGGGCGTTCTGGAAGTCGCTCTCACCCATCAGAAGTTCAGCGATCTTCCGGACAGTCTGCATAACCTGTGAGCCGTGTGTCTCCCAGCTGGTGTCCTTGGAAGCGATATCAGGGCGCTGGGGAGAGATGTCGTCGGTCGCGACGCTCTCTGCAGCCTGGGGGTTGCCGTGGGCGTCGTCAGCCTGTTGGGCGGGTCGTGTGTCGAAGACCGTTAGTCCGGGGAGGACCTCGGGCATATCGAACCAGTGGACGTGCTCGCGCACCCAGTCTTCGCCGAATTCATCCAAGAGACCGCGCACAGCAAGTTCACCGACGTTTGCGCCGGGGCCGGCGTAGATGATAATGGGGCCGTTCGTGGCCTTCCGACGCTCGACGATCTCGTGAGCTTGGTCGACAGACTTCCCGGAGCCGGGGAGCCCTTGGTGGAGGATCGACCGGTCCATATAGTCCGTGCGATGTTTGACGGGACGAGTGAGGTCGCTAGCGTGGAGACGATCGAACGCATAGCCGAGCGTGGCCCCGTCAATGTCCGTACCGATGATTTCGTTGTCCTCGGCAGGAGAGAGTTCAGAGAGTGGGGCTGTGTGGGAGAGTTGGCGTTCCATATGGGCTGCGAGGTCGTCCGAGACAGCGCTGGTACTCGGGAGTGCTGTGAACGAAGGGAGTTCGTCGGCGGCGGCGAGGACGATCGGCCAGCGGCGACGGAGAGAGTAGTGTAGGCCGAATGTGGGTGCCCTACCAGCATACTCCTGAGCGCGGTGAAAACGGTACGAGTCACGGAGCTGTCCGAGCGTATGTCTCCGCCATCCAAACTGCCGTGCCCACTTTGCGAGGCGGCTGTTCTCTGGTGGTTCAGTGAGCTTGTTGAACTCGCCGTCAGCAGCAGTCGCCCACGTTTTTGCGAGCCGCCAGGCGTCGTCGCGAGCCGTAGTCCGCTGGCTGGCTGCGGCTTTAGCGAGCGTCTCGGGAGTCACTCGGAGAGTGTCACCTCGACTCGCTAAGGTCTCGATGTCGGTGTCGGAACCAGATAGATCGGCAGTACTGTCTATCTCGTTGAGATCGGGCTGTTCTTCGGTGAAGACGCCCCCGTCACTCGCCGTATTTGTCGAGGCAGAGGTGGAGTCCCCATCTGAATTGAAGAGGAGGGAGGGGACGGGGTGGGCCTCTGAGGAGGGTTCAACTGACCCTCCAGCAGTCTCTTCGAGGGCATCTTTCAAGAAGGGTGTGGGTTGGGTGAAGACATCCATCGTGACTTTGAAACTCCGAGTCACACCCTTGTTCTGGAGTTCTTCGTTCCGTGTCCCTTCCGCGCTCGCGACTTCCCCACGGACCCGACTACTCTCTCGTTCTCGAGCAGCAGCCCGGTCTTCCTCGGTGGTATTCTCTCCCGAGCTTGGTGTCGCACGGCTACGCCCACGGCGATTCGTTCGTTTGTCGAACTGGGTGCTTTCCTCACCCTCGATGACGTCGAGTTTCTGCCGAATGATGTCGCTGAGGTCGCCTGCGGATGTAATCCGGGCACGGAGTAGTGCAGGTTCGTCGGTCTCGAGGAGTGCATCGAGAGCGGCTTCCATCGGAGGGGCTTCTTCGGCAGCGGTTTCGTCGAAGACGTTGAGTCGCTGGAGGAAGTCCCAACGGCGGGTTCCTCGGGAACCGAGTGGATAGCTCACGGGCGCTTCCGGGCAAACCGCAGTGAACTGATCCTCAAGATGCTCTCGGAAGTACCGTTGAGGAATCGCCTCGGCTGCAGCTGCACGTTCGCTCGGTGTGGGCGTGTCCTCGTCGAGAGTCCGCCCACCGTCTGTCGCGGCGTCCGATGATTGCGCGTTACTCCAAGGGAACGTCGCTGATGGGGTCGCATCATTCCCGAGAAGATGCTTGCACCGCCGGTACGGCCGGGCGCGGAGGAGTCGCTGGAGCGTCGTCGAGACGGGTGTGACGTCGTAGTCGGGACCACCGAAGGCTTGTCGTACCCAGTTGTGTTTCGTCCGGTCGAGCGTGCTCGTCTGGCCGTCCTCGATGAAGTGGATTAGAACCTCGATTGCGAGTCGGTTGCCATCGCCTTCAGTAGTTTGAAGCTCGCTTTCTTCTCCTCCGATCTCGGGGTCGTGAGGTGCCGATCGGATGATGACTTCTAGCCCGTCAGTGAGATTGGGTAGACCTTCGATCTGTTTGGTGATTGTCTCCGGTGAGGCCGGCTGATCGGAGGCCGTAATGCGGTACCAGAGGTCGTCTCCTGGTCGCGGTGGTTCATCCTCATCGAGTTCGTACACGGCTGGTGCATCGAGAGGATCGAGGAGGCGCTTGCTCTTCGCGTACGCTGTCTCCGAGACGGCGGCATCAGCTGTGCTACTGGCGCTTGCGTGAGCGGGTGGTGCGATATACGACCACGTGCTGGAGTCTTCGTCGGTGACGTAGTCTGTGATCGTACGGTCGACACGGTGGAACCCTTCGCGGATTGCCCAGCCTGTTATCGCTGCGAGCGCGTGAGCATAGACGTTGAGAGTGCGACGGAATCGGAAGAATTTGATTTGTGTTCGCCGGAGCGTTCCGATGCCAATAGTATCGGCCACCCAGACGATCGCGCGGACGAATCGAGACCAGACCGCAAGCATCGCCGTCCACGTCCGCCGCATCCGACGGGCGACTCCGAGAAGGAGGAACACGACGAGAGACGTGAAGATGACAATCCCTGCGATAATGGGATTCTTGAAGCTCCAAATGAGGAGCCCACCGATGAACTCCTGCACTCCACTCATCCATCCACGAAATTGATTTGCGGCGTCGACGATCCCACTAAGATACGGAGCATACCAAGCGCTACTTGAACTCGACTCGGCGGTACTCTCCGATTCCCCTCCGTTTGAGCCCCCTCCTGCGGTTGCGTTGGTCGTGGTAGTCGTGGATGATTCTGAGTTCGGCCGCCAGCCCTGATCCCACTGAACGGCGTAGTAGTTGAGGAGGGCCATCCGGAGTTCGTTTACCGTCGCGTTATGAGTTGCCGCAAACCGGACGGCTCGAGCATCCTCCGGAAAGACGGAGAGAGATTGAGCGGTCTCGTACTCGTGAACTGTTTCGTTCGTGAGTGGATAGAGCTTGAGCTTCGGGGTTTGCTCAATCTGTTCCTCTGACGGCATCCACCAGTCGGGGTATTGCTCCGTACGATAGTATCGGAAGAGCCAATCCTCGATGGTTTCAGCCGACTCTCCGTTCTTCGCAGCTTCCCGGGCCTGTGTTGCGTCTTCTGGGAAGATCGAGAGATCCTGATCCTGCTGGTAGAGATGAACTTGGATACACGCGTAGTGTTCCGTCCATCCGTACGAGTTATTGTTCTGAGTTTGGCACGGCGAGGTTACATTCGTGGATTGCAGCGAAGTAGAAGAGAGGTTCTGGCTCTCTGTGGTACTCGTGGAGTCAGGGGGGGTGCTGCGATAGCTGGGCCAGTGGCCGCCGTGAGTAGGATACCGATGACGCTGAGGGTCAACAGAACACCGTAGAGGGGACGTCGGTTCCTCGGGCGGCCTGAGCGAGGGGACCGAGACGTCTGGGTCGGCTCTACCGACCGCGACGGATGCGAAGTGCGATCTGTCCTTGTATCGGGCGGCGACTGGGTATGGTCATCGGTGAGCGGGGCCGGCGAGAGCCAAGCTCGAGTGAAGGCTGGGAGCGTCGGCATAGCCAGTAGTGGCCTCTACAGATATTTCATCTGCTCAGCGTAAAATACTATTCGGGAGTTTGGGGCCGGTCGATTGCTCGCTCAGTCGATGCGCTGATGTCTCCTAAGCAATCGTTTTCATAGCCAGTGGGTCGAGGGACTGGAGTTCCCCCGGACAATTTTTGGGTTCAGATAGCATGATCTACGGTAAAAGATGCCCTCGAATGGCGACTCAAGCCCCTGTCCACGGTGGCGACGAGTCCTATCCGAGGCTCGTTCGTCGCTTGCGTGGCTACCTTCGCCGGTCGATACGTTGGTCTGGTGGGGGTTGGGTGTATTTCTTACTGCCCCTATAGTGGCGGGCTTCAGTTATGTTCTGGTCAGATTCGTGTTTGGGGTTACATCGGCGACGGCGCTGCTCTTCGTCGGGGTGACGGTCCCGATGCTTATCGCAGTGGCACTTGGCTGGCAGATCGGTGCTGCGGTAAACCGTTACGATGAGTATAGGTTGAACCGCGAAGAGGCATCGGCGTCGACGGAATCATCGGAAAACACGGATCAAACCGCCTCGGAAGAATATGAAGTGTCCGAAGGCTTTCGGTGGGTCTCTTGGCTTCCAGATCACTTGAACAACTTCTTCGTGCTGTTCTTAGGGGGGTCTATCGTCAGTGGTGGATTCACCACTCTGGTCTGGGTGTTCTTTGTTAGACTAACGCCAGAATATCCGATGCCCTCACCGAATGTCGTCGTCAAAGGACTCTTTCCGATGCTCATCCTTGCGAGCTATTTCGGGTGTTTGGCGGTGACAGGTGCGCCGTTCATCTCGATGTTTTGGAGGGAGACGACAAGTCATCTTGAGACGCCGGAGGCGCGCCACGATCACGCTCTCCGGGTTGCGTTGGTCGTTGGTGGACTCTTTATATTAGTTGTAGCACCGTGGACGGCGCTGCCGATTCCATCTGAGCTCAGAATGCCGGTGACCTGGGCGCTCACGTTCACCTACCTGTTCTTCGCAATCACGCTCTTGCCGTTTCTGAATATGGCGCGGCCGCTCACACCTGAAGAATACGCAGCGATCGTACCAGAGGAGATCGATGCTGACCCCCACACGTCGATTTGGGTTGCCACGGTGGGGCTTCGTTCGACGGCGATGGCGGCGGGTGTCTGGCCCTTTCGCCGGGTCTTCGTTGGCGAGACCCTCCTCGAAGATGACAGTATTTCGCCAGAATCACTCCGCGCAATCCTCCACCACGAGCACGGGCATCACGTTCTTGGACATCTTCGCCTCGCTGCTGGGGCCGGATTGATTTTCTTCGGGGGTGTCGGTGGGATACTCGCGGTTGTTTCGCCATCGATGCAGACACTCGGTGTGGTGATGGGCATTCTCGCGTTCGGGTTCCGGTTCGGCCTCGTACGGTGGGTTCGCCGAGCTGAGTTGGCTGCCGACGAATACGAACGACAACGGGTGGGAAGTGAGACCGCGATAACCGCATTGCAGTCGGTTGCCGATCTCCGAGCGAGGGAGAGTTCAAAAAAGACGGAGACGTCGTCCCTTCCATGGGGGGCTCCGTTTGTTATCGAGTGGTTCCTTCGAGTGCACCCCTCAGTCGAGGACAGGATTGCGGTACTCCGAGAGCGACAGGGGTGTGACAGCTCGCCTTAACAAGAGCGTGGTCACAGGTTGTAGTTACTGATGATGCCGAGAAGATGGGGACGGCAAGGCGGCAGTCTGCCAGCGCCAATAATCGACTCAACGCCGTTACGTGGTGGGCGCACAAGTGCCGCCGGTCGCCCACTGGATGAGGTTAGCGATAGCGCCCCAAAGAAGGATGACGCCGGCGATCGCGACCGCGCCAACCATCAGCCGGAGGCCCCGCTTTTTCCAAGACTGGTTCCAGCCGTAGAAGTAGAGGATACCTCCGAGGACGAATCCTCCGGGCACGAGCGTCCATCCAAGGAGGAAGATGAAGTCGTTGATGTTGTGGATGGACTGGATGACTTCATTTGAGCTAACCTCAGTCCCATCTGGACAGTCTGCCTGCAAGATCACACTCATCTGCCGAGTCCAAATCGGCGCGGCCTGAGCCATCAGGTCGGCTTTTATGGTCGCGAACTGTGCGCGGGCAGCCGTGAGGAGTCCAAGCCCGCGTAGGCCACCAGGGAGGGCATCCGCGATGGCAAAAGCTGCGAGCTGGACACCGAGGAGTACGCTGGTCATATCTGTCTCCCGGTTAGTTTGAACCATGCTAGTCTAACACTTAACTCCACCGGGGGTACAGGCGAAAACCCGCTCTCTCCGATTGTACTGGTGGACTACAGGGAAGGTGTGAAATGACGAGAGGCAAGGTAGACGGAGCGAGAAGAGAAGGGAAGGGTATTATTCGGAATTAGTGTCGTCAGCAGTGTCCCCAGAGGAGGATGAGCCCCCACTTCCGTCTGTGATGGGGTCAGTTGGTGGCTCACTCGTTTCGCTGGGTGTCGTACTGGAGTCAGTAGTTTCCTTCTCAGCAGCTTCTTCGCCCAAACCACCGGCAGTCTCGGCGTTCTCCTCTGGTTGGGTGGTAGTCTGTTCACTGCGGGCGGTGGCAGCCTGTTGGCGACGCTGTTCAACCAACTGAGCGGTTGCGGCGGCCGTCTCAGGTTCAGTAAGGAGATCAACCGTGAGCTCGCTCGCGTGGATTTCGAGGTGTCGACGCGCGATTCCGGTGACGCTCAGGAGACATTCACTGAACTCGGACTCCTGTCCACGTGCAAAGCTCTGGATGGCCTCGACATCAGCTGGGGAGAGGTCGTAGTAGTCGATCACCTCGTCTGAAATTGATTCCTGGTAAAACAGCTGCTTGATGTCGCACTGGTCGTAGATCGCGCGTGGTGAGTGGACATCGTCGGTCTCCTGCATGAATTCTTCTGCAGTCTGGGAGATGAGCGTCAAGCCAGCGTTGAAGTGTCGGGAATGGCGGGTGAACAGGCCGATGAGCGAGCGGGCAGATTTCTGACTGAGCAGGTAGTGAACCTCCTCGAAGATGACCTCCATCCGGCGGGAGTTTTCGCGAGCCCGCTGGTAGCTCCAATCAAGCATAACGTGTTGAAGGAGAGGGGCTTGATTGGTATCCTGGAAGGCACTCATATCGAAGACGATGAGCCGCTCGTCCTCGAGGTCGACGGTCGTCTTCCCAGAGAGGTTCGCAGCGACGCCACCTGGCTGGAAGGCTTCGAGCGAGCGGAGGAGGCTGTTGGCTTCGGACTTGAGGTTGCTATCGTCCTTCGACTGAAGTCGGGAGGTGACTTCGTCGACGCGTTCATCGAGCTCGTCGCGTTCCTCACGGTGAAGTTCGGTAGCGTCTCCTTGGTAGCTGACGAATTCAAGTGGGTCCTCACCATCAGCAAGAGCCTTGAGGATGTCGAGGACGTCTTCCATAGTGGGGTTTTCGCGTTCGTGAGTGCGGGGTTCGGAAGTGATACCGTACATAAGGTATGCAAGGTGGAAGACCTGCTGAATGAGACCAGCACGTTCGGCGCTCAGGCTGTCGCCGCTCTGATCGTAGAACGTCCGCACCATCCCCGTCAAGGAACGGAGTTTGTCCTTGTAGGGGTCTTCAGCCTCACCCGTACCGCGGTGGATTTCGAGCGGGTTGATGGTGACGTCGCCACCGAAGGTGACGACATCGCCACCGAGGGTCTCGAAGAAGTCGACAAAGTCGTCACCGGTGGGGTCGAATGCAATAGCCGTGAATTCAGGGTCGATGAGGAGACGGCGCCAGAGAGAAAGTTTCGCGGCGAACGTTTTTCCGGACCCGATCTTCCCAGTGATGACTTTAGAGAAGCCGGAGAGGCTGTATCGGTCGACGATGACAGGGTTTCCAGTCTCATCGAAGCCATAGAGGACACCGTCCTCGTGAGCGATGGCGGGCTCGACGAAGCCGAAGAGGGTGGCCGCCGCGTCGTGTTCCATAAGGTCCGTGTTCTGGATGGGGTCGGAGACGACAGGTGCGATCGCGTCTTGGGATTCAAGTTGGCGAAATTCAAGGGGAACGAGTTCGACGTCTCGGTCAGCCACGAGTTGCTGGACCTTCCGAGCGGTCTCTTCGAGTTCATCGCGGGTACTGCCAGCGACTTCGATGTAGATACCGATGTCGTAGAGTCGAGTCGTCCCTTCGGTGAGGCGACGAAGGAGACGATCAAGTTCTTCCCGGCGGTTGAGGTCTTCGTGATAGTCTGTCGCGCCCTTTTCCTCCTTCCGAGAAAGGGCGATCTGGAGTTCAGTGAGACGGTCCTGGAGGGCACCACGAATCGTCGTGGGGTCGCGGGGAGTGTGATGATAGCTGACGCGGACATCAAGATTGGTCGTGGTGAGGTTGATAAGCCAGCCACCGAAGACACTCTCAGGAGCGCTTGCGGGAGTGAGGATACGGACGAATTCGCCGTTCCGGTAGAGAGTGGTTGGATCTTCGGGGACGATACTTGGTGGGGCGACGCTCGCTTGGTCGATCTGGGCTTGGCTGTCGGCGTCTTGGATGAGTCCAAGGCGGAATTCGTCGGGGTCTGCGGCCTCAAAGTCGATGAGGCGAGCAACCTGTTCACGGATGTTTGCCCGACTCGTCTCTCGGCCTTCCTGTTCGAGGATGCTGACGGCGCGGTCGAAGGTTTCGTCGTCGATTTTCTCGAGGTTGACGTTGGCTGGATCTGTTCGGGCGGAGGTACCGGCACCAGGGATAGATCCAGAACCACCGGGAAGCCAAGAGAGAAGACGATTCAGACGGCCGCTGTCGACCTCCGTCTCAGGTGCGCCGTTCGTTGCGTTTGTAGATGGATGTTGACTCGAACCGACAAGTCGGCGTGACGCAAGAATACCAAGACCGAGGAGGAGGGCGACGCCGACGGCGACGCCGATAAGAATGAATGGTGACGGGGCGTTCGGGCCGCCTTGAATCGCTCGTTGGATCGTCTGAATGATCTGTTGCACTTGCCCGGTAGCGGATGCTATTCCGAGTACCCAGGCTACTGGGACGCTACTCATGCTATCGTGGGATACGTAGTGCCTCGGTAAATGGTTTCGCCCGTTGATAGCTTTCCACAAAGTAGACGTTTCGGCAAGTGGGTTGAGGGAGGACAGCGAGTTACCCCACAAAGTGCGGAGATAATTCACTCGTGGGGTAACGCTGGCAGTGGTGATACCTCAAGCGCCGCAGGAACAGTCGAGAAGATGGAGGAAGAAATGCTGAGATGGTCGGGAATCACTACGACCGGCGAGCTGGGAGAACTTCCGCGTAGGATTTGGGAGAATACTCGTCGAGTGGTGAGTCAGCGTGGTTGTAGTAGCGGTAGAGGACGTCCAGAACGTCTGCCCGGTCGTCCATCACTTCGGTCTGAACACCGGTCCTGGGGAGTGCTTCGGCAAACTCGTGTTGCCGACTTCTAACTTCAGAAATACACTGTCGTTCGATGACGTCGTCGTCGGTATTCGAGCCGATCCGAGAACGAACTGAGGAGGTGACAGAATTGACACAGCCGACGATTCGCTGGAAGAGAGATCCCGAAACAACGTCTGTAGAGTGTCCATAGGACTGTTCTCGGACGTGCGAACTCTCGACCCTAACGGCGATGTAGAAATCACGAACTTTGACTCGCCGGGTACCGACCGACTCATTGAGCCAGTCGATGTACGTCGACCGACCAAGCTGCATAATGTCTGGCGGATCCTCGGCCTCGTAGGCTGCACGTTCGATCTCCTCGAAGTGCGTCGTCAGATCAAATTCACGAGGAAGGGCGAGCACTTGGAAGGGGTAGGAGATTCCACGGAGAACGTCAGCGTACGCGTTGATCGTAGACTGGCGTCCTTCATCGTCGAGGGAAAGCCAACTCGTCGGGGTGATGTGAACAAGGCCGACGTACGCAGGTTCCTCGTTGTCGCTCTCCGTGACTAGAATGCCGTCTTCGCGAACATACTCGAAAGCTAGTTGCGCCTGCGTTGTTGTTTCCTCCTGCGTGAGCTGGTGGTAGTACTGGCTCGGGTCACGCTGTGGGCGTTCGCGAGAGTGCATCTGCCCGCCGTCAGTTACGATTTGCTGACCGCTGTTATCATCTGAGGCGGACTGCTGGGGGCCACTCGAGGACGAGGATTCTGGGTCCGGATCGCTGTTGTCGTCGGAGGTTTCGGAATCCTCAGAATGTAGAGTACGGATGTCGTCAAGGTGCTGTCCAGAAACGAGACCGCGTTCGACGGGTTGCCAGAGATAGCGATCCGGGCCCACGATGTGTTTTGCAGCCCCGAAGAGCCACTCGCGAGGGGTCTGACCGGCAGGTGTTCGCCAGAGAACGTACAAGCCGACGAGGAGGCCGAGAATCCCGCTTCCGATAGTAAGTAGCCCACTGAACGAGGGCTCGAAGACGTTGTTGATACCGGACGCAAGGATGATAGCGGCGAGTGGGATTACGCCGACTTCGAGATCGCTGACGCTGAGTCCGAAGAAGAGGCGATGCTCGAGTAACTGGCCGGCTACTGGGTACCGTTTCATGGGACGTCTCGTGTGAATACGTGTCGTGAATGCCTAAAAATTCTCTCCCCGATTGACATCGAGGTCGATTACTTGGAAGCAAAAAGGTCGGGAACCTTCGACTCCCAGTCGGTGAGCTGGATGAGCGGGTGGTGCGACGGCCCAACGAGAGCGCCGTACTGGCTCTGAAGCCAGCCGTCGATAGCATTGACAACTTCCGTGTCCTGTCGTTTGTCGGCGGGGCGGTCGAAAGAAATGATCTCCTCCCACGTGTCATCCTGGCGGTTGAGACCGACATAAACGGCGGTCTCCGTTCCCTCGAGGTAGCCGACGACGGTCAATTCGCCCGGATTCTCATCAGTATTTAGGCCCACGATAGGAGCACCGTACTCGATGGATGGGAACCAGTCAGATGCCGCAGTCCACATACCACCGGGTGCTGGCTCTGGTGACATCACATCGATGTAGACCTCGATCTGGATGTGATCGGTCGGAGGCTCCACGAGTAAGTCGATCTCATTCAAGTAATCCCGATTGGCGTCATCGATGAGAGTGGCGACTGGCCGATCACGAAGACCGACTTCCTCGGTCTCTTCGCCGGGGATGATGTCAGCCCATGCCTTGCGCCAGAAGCCGTCGGTGTGGAGGCGGTACCCATACTCAACGACGTGACCGGACCGATCAGGGGCAGTAACCTTCATCAAAAAGGCGATGACCTTGTCGGTGTGTTCGATCTGGATGATGGGAACGGGAACCACCTCAACGAAGGACTCCTGGTAAATCCCCCCAGGAGTGAGTATCTCCCCGAGTTCACCGTGCTGGAGCGGGCGCGGTGGAAGCTGGGACACACAGGCGGCCGCGAAAGTATCATAGAACGACGGCCGGACGGTTTCCTCCTCGTAGAAGGTGGTTGCCCAAGTCGCGATACGATCATCGATAGCCTGCGAGAACTTCTCGTCGATGGAATCCTCGGTGAGGATGGTCCAGCCAGTCTCTGGTTCGAAGCCGACACCGAACCAAGTGTCTCCGGCGATGAAGCGGAAGCCAACGATGCCCTCACGGTCGACCCAGTCATCATCGATAGCGACGACGCCGCCCAGATTTTGAATGTTGGAGTTGTCGACTCGGGTGTGAATGTCGGTTCCGTCCAAGGTGGAGGTGGATTCGAAACTATCGGGTGCTTGGAGGCTGATGAAATCCGAGATCGAGAGTGGGTGCCTAGGGAGAGTCGCCAGCACGCGACGGGCGGTGGTCGTTTCGGAACCCATGTGTTTGTGTTTCTGTACTAATCTACCGCGTTCTGCTATTTAAAATATCAGCCGGGAATAAGCCCCTCGAGCAACAGCATAGAAGGGTCAATTACTGGTTCTAATGTGGTCCTGGAGGGAACTCAGTACCAGTGGAGGGATTCAGGTTGAATCGTTATGAGTCTGTGTTGCGGGTTCTATCGACGTAGTCGTCGACGGACTCCTGGATTTGTTCCTCCGATGGTGAGGAGGAAGGCGGGGAGACATCTCGATTGATGAGGTCAGGGCGCATCGCCTCCACTTTTTGCTGGTCCTTTGCCTTCACGCGGTCGTACCAAGCTTGGACTGATTCGTTGACCGAATGCGGATTCGCGTCTTCGATGTCGGACCCGCCAGCAACCGCTTGAGCTTCCTTGGGATCGAGCGCTCTGTCTTCATACTCTGGGGTCAGAGTCTCACCCTCTGGGAGAGGCGGATCCCCCTCAGGTAGTGCCAACACTTCATTATCCGCTGTGACTTCGCTTTCCGTACTTGCACCCAGATCGTCATTCGGTGGGTTCCAATTGCCGTTCTTCGCCCGCCGATAGGCGTGGCCGGGCCAATTCGCAATCGGCTCGTTGAGATTATTTTTCACGTGGCTCACACCCGCTTTTGCCTCGCGAGCACCGAGCGCCACGCCACCGCCAGCTAATCCGGCCCCAGCTCGAGCGCCCTGTCCCCACGTAGCCTGACTCATCCATTCTTTCCGTGATTTTACGCCACGGTAGGCGCGCTGCGCGTTACTCCGTGCAGTATCCCGTGCCGATGAGACACGTTGTTTCAGATTAGTTTTCGCCGAACTAGCTGCCTGTCGGGGGTGGAATTCGGGTTTTGCTGAGCCAGTCGCTCCATACGCCTTTGGGCCGGTTCCGCTACCGCCGCCGAAGTTTCGGAGGGTGTGCTGTCCGGCGCCACCGCCACCGGACGGAGTCGGTCCACCGCCACCTCCTCCACCACCACTACCTCCGGACGAAGACGGACTACCGCTGCCACCGCCGCGTAACGCACTCAGGCCACTAAACCCGAGAAGATGACCGGCGGAACTCCCACCCATCGACAGGGCCTGGATCCCGACGAAACCGGCGAGACCGAGGCCGGAAAGCCAGCCGAGGAACCGCTTCCAAAGGACGAGCTTATTCTGTGATGGGTCAATTCCGGCAGTGAGTGCTTCCGGGCCGTGAGCCCCGCTCGCGTTAGCCACACAGATGTCCGGGGCAGACATACTACAGCCGGTCTGAAGAGCGAGCGCGATGAGCGGCCCCGCGAGGAGGAGATACGCTGTGACCTTGAAGACAAACATAGCGACGTCGTTCGCGTACCGGAGTGGTCCCCAGTCGGTGTACCACATAACAAGCAGGATCGGGAAAGCGGTGTAGACGAGATGGATCATAAAGATGCGGAGGAAGAGGATCATCACAACGAGAGCGATAGCGATGAGAGAGATTGTACCGGCGGCGAGGTAAACGAGCACAGCGGCGATAGCCGAGCCCATCAAATCGCCGATGGCGTTGTTGAGGGCGGGGCCGGCGAGGGAGACCGCGTAAGTCTCGGGCATCACGAGCTTCGTAACGCTATTCGTGAAGACGACAGCGACGTGGAGGAATGGACGGATGAGAGCGAGTGCGAAGAGGGCTTTAACAATACGGATTCCCTGCCGTAAATAGGAGCCCTCTGGGGCTTCCGAAAAGAGTGCCGCGATCGTTCCGAGGACGATGACGGTCGGAAAGAGAATCAGCGAGTACTGGAGATTCTGTATAAAAGTTGCATTCGCTCCTTCCTGGTAGTACAACGGGTCGATAACGAGAAACTCCTGGACCATTCCCACGAAAACCTCGCCCAGGACGTTCGTCAAGCCGGTCGCGAGCGTGTTGACGATCCCCTCGAACCAATCCTCTGGGTCAAGGGGATTAAATAGCGGAATGATCGGGAGGGCAGCCATCGCCGCAGTGGAGGAAACGGTTTGTTGAGCTGTAGGTGCGATACCCAAGAGACGGTCTTGAATTTTGGCCGAGAGGATGCTGGATGACGTCGACGGTTCCATTGCGGAGGTTTCTGTTGAGTCCCTAGACTTTCGGTGGCGAAGACGGCGACCGACACGGTAGAGCCACCTACTAAGGGTGGTTGGAGAGCGCTCCATGTGAATCGCTGTGTCAGAATACGTTGTCCAATACCTATAACTTCTATCCCCGAACCAATCGGAGATAGCCATTGACCGAGGACAGTGAGTCGCGCTACGATCTCATCGTCAACTGAAGTTCGCAAGGCCGGCTGAATGACGAAGAAGTGGGTGTCGTCAATCTTGAGAGAATATTGCGAGGGATGGCTACTTGATGGTATACCAGCCGACCCCGACGAGCAAGCCTACGCTCACAGCCAGCGAGAGGAGAGCGGCCTGTACTGGCTGTAAAAAGAACGTCCAGAGATCAACAATCAGGCTCCCGTTTCCGGGAGAGATCGCGGTTGTGTGGCTGGACGAGTAGTAGATGTCGTGATTCTCTGTGTATGGGTCACCAGGGAAGCGCGCGGTGATCGTCACACTATCGAACGTAGCGTAGGCGACACCGTTGTCGTTTGTAGTGACTGAGGATTCGACCGCCCCGGTCAAGATCAGTTTCCGATCCGGGAGTGGAGTTCCGTCTGGGCCAGTAAGACGGAGTCTGAGTTCCGGCGGCTCGTTTTCTTCCCCTTCTGCCGGCGGAATCACTGTGTAGGTGAGCGACGAATCCTCCATCGAGGTGACCTCTGTTGTCGAGACGGGTATTTCATCCCCGAAGACCGACGTTACTGAGGTGATCTGACCGGGGGCATCCCTGATGACAATTCTCGAGGTCTGGTTGGCGGTCGCCGTAGTGAGATTCACATTTTCCGCCAGGGTCGCCCGCTTCGAGACGCCAGGAACAGTGCGCTGGCGGAGATCCGTCACCCGTCCGTGACGATACACATCCGTTTCTCCGACGGCCTCAACACTTGGGGACGGTTGTCGAGCAGTGAGTCGGAGGGCAAGTGTTGGTGGGAACTCCGTACGTTGTGGGTCTGTGTCCCAGTTCGACGTTGTTTCGCCCCAGCGGTACTGACGGACACCGTAGACCTGCCAGACGTTCGTTAGGCGTTGGGCACTAGCATTCGAGTCTCCTTCTACGTTGAGGGCGGCCCAACTCCAAAGTGCCCGTTCAGAGAGATGCTCCGGGCCCTCGATAGAGAGGACGATGGAGCGGCGGTCGTGTGGTTCCTCAATTACGCGCTGGGAAATCGAGACGCTGTCTGGTGGGACAACGTGGGCTGGCCGATCGTCGGTAACGGTGAGCTCATCATAGGTGGCATTGACTTCCGTGTGAGTGTACGTCCACGTATCGTTGTGCGGATGGTAGAAATAGTGATCAGTGGTGACTTCCGCGGTGACGTTGATCGTCGCCTGAAGCTCTAGACGTTGCCTCTCACCATCCGAAGGGGGAGCGTTTGCGTAGTCGATATACCGGGCCTCTCGTGCCGATGTTTCTGGTGTCGTGTGTTTCGACCACGTCTGATCGTCGATGCTGAGGTTACGCTCAACCCGTTGTGAGGCGAGATCGTATGTGGTGTTAGTGCGATAGCCGCCGACGACGGCCGTCACAGAGCGATTTACGGTTAGCGGGCCACGACCGGTGGCGCTGACGGTACGCGTGATAGTGTGACCGTCGAGCGTCTCGAACTCAACTGTCTTGGTGACGGTCTGTACGTCGTCCGACGAGTTATCCTCCGGCGCAGGGATGTTGAGGGTGACATCCTTTGTTTCGCGGACATAGCGGGTAGTCGTATTTGGTTCTGGGAGGGCGACGCGGTAGTCGACGTACTCAAGGACACGCCCGTCTGGCCCCATTAGATAAGTGCCGTTTGTTTCCGCTCCTGGGGCGTTCACTTCGGCAGCGCTGGTCGCACCCATATACGCGATGAAGCCGTCTTTGATGAATATGCTATCCTCCCGGTCCGGTGCGCTTGCCGGCCACCGACTCGTTGAGTTTGTTCGTTCAACTCTCGCCAACTGGTCAAGTCGATACTCCTGCAGTGTCCGGGGTGAGCCATCAATACGGACGCGCGTCTCTGGATTGGTCGTAAGCGTGTAGGTGTCGACTGCGCGAGAGAGATTTTCAGTCGACGCGTTGGCCTCCACAACATACCGGAGGAGGATGCCACCACGACCGCCACCCGGAATGCCGAGAGCCTCCGTATCGCGGTCACTCGCGACAAATACCCGAGCATTCCCGTCAACCGGCGGTTGCGCGGTAGAGTTGGATTCGTTGGTCGCGACTACCGCAATCGTGGAGAAGCAGACACTCGAAAGGAGAAGGAAGGCGACGAAGAGGCTGGAAAACTGCCGAGGTGTAGCCCTAGTGATCGTCACCGAAGGCTCGTCGGATGGACGGGGGTTGTCTTGATCCCCCGCGGGGGTATCAAACCGGGAGGTCATACATTACCACTCCGGGACTGGATAGTAACCCGGATGATGGTAGCTGCGAGTGCTACTGGCCGCATAGGGGGCGAACTTACCTGCGGATATGTGGTCCGGCGACAAAGTGTTTTCCGCGATTGGGAGACAGTAGAGCAGCTACTCGTGGGCGTGATGAGTGAACGCCAGGGCGGTCGGACAGAGTCGTATATAGAAGCCAAAAGTCGCGTCTTCGCAGAAAGTCGTTGGGAGATTAACCCCCCGCGGGGGTATAAAATCGAGAGTGAGCAGCGAGAGTTATCCTACGACTTCCTCAACATCGTCTCCGTAGGAGATGGTCTCCCAGTTGGTTGGAGTGACTTCGTGACCCTCGAAGGCGTCGTACTCGGGGAAGGCGGAGAGGACGAGGACATCGGCGCGTTCGGAGAGGTAATCGACGAGATGGTGGATGTTGGTATCGTCGAGACCGGTATGCCCGTCGAGCAGCATAACGGGAACCCGGTCAGCGACATCGAATGCTTCGTGGCCGGCAAGAGCAGCGATGATGCCGAGGAGTTCCCGCTCGCCTTCACTGAGAGCGCCAAGGCTGGCTTCGCGGCCTCCACGTGCGACGATGAGGTCGAAGTTGTCGGTGAGGCGTGCTGTCTCGAACCCGACGTCGAATCTTATGAGAATGTCGGAGAGCGCAGAATCAAATGCGTCCCGGGTGTTTCGCTTCACACGCTCCTTGCGTGTTCGGAGGTCCTCGACCTCGGAACGGAGAGATTCGAGTTCCTCCTCGAGGACATCACGCTGCGAGGCTTCCGACTTGACTGTCTCAAGTTCGCCACGAGCATCTTCAAGCTCGGCTTCCGTGTATTTGATCTCACTCTGGAGGTCAGTCGCGTGGTCTTGCGTCTCACTGACCTGATCTTCGAGTTCGTCAATCTGTGCTTCGAGGGAAGCTTTTCGTTCTCTGGCCGATTTGAGATTCGTCTGTGCGTCATCAAGCTGGGATTCAAGCTCTCCGATGCGGTCGCGAAGGTCGCGTTCTTTCCGCTCCGCGTCCCGTACGGTCTGTTGTTTTTCCTGAAGCTCGTTTACCTTCTTGCGGAGAGTCGACTCTTGGTCGCGAAGTGAGTTAAGACGGTCAGAGATACTGTCTAACTGTGCCCCGACCTCTTCACGAGAGGTGTCGTTCCCACAGATCCAGCACGCAAGCTGGTCAGAGAGCATATCGTGAGAGACGTCTGTGAGAAGCGAGAGACGGTCTTCTTCGAGAACACGCTGATTTACTTCATAGATCGACTGGAGGAGTTCTTTATCCCGTTCGATTTCGTGGAGATCAGATTGGAGATCCTCGAGTTCGTCTTCGAGATCTTCGTGCGTTGGGACATCCAACGTCTCAAGTTCCTCTTTCTTTGCTTCAAGTTCATCCCCGACGCGATCTGCGGTTGATTCGTACCGGTTGATGTCTGTCTTGGTCTTCTCGAGCTGGGCGCGGAGGTTACTCAGCTCGTCTCGAGCGTCACTATCTGAAGATGCTTCGTTGTCGAGCTCGTCCCACTCTTCTTGGAGGTCTTCGAGTTGTGATTCGAGCGTTGTGACTTTCTCTTGGAGGCGCGGGAGGCGGTTAGCAGCGTTTTGGGCTCGCTCGAGTTCGGCCTCAACCTGTTTCTGTTCGGCTTTGAGGTCGGCAATCTGCTCGTCGATGTTCTCGAAATCGAGGGGACGAGTGAGGAGGTCCTCAAGATTTTCACCCATACGGACGGCTTGCCGGACCTCATTGGTCTCATCGAGGAACGCAAAGAGGGCAGCACAGATATGATCGACATCATCAGTTAGGTATGGATTGCCGGATTGTGTAATCGTGCCGTTGGTACGGGCAAGATCGACAGCGTAGGTGGTGTCGTCGATTTCGAGCTCAACGTGACCGTGATCTTGGCCTTCAGTGAGGCTTGTTTCAGTCCCGAAGGCTGTTTCAATTGCGGTGAGGAAGCTCGATTTTCCTTGCCAGTTGCTCGCTCGGACGGCGTTCACACCGGATTCGATCGTAGCCTCCCCTCGATGGATGCCTGCGATATTTTCGATTTCTAGATTCCAGGTCATGGTTACGCGGTGTTGAGCATACTATCTATTAGCATAGGCGATTGGGACGAGAACGAAGTGGCTCCGAGCGCCAGTAGAGAGAGCAGGAGAGAGGTTTGTGATGAGGGCACAGAATTCATCGTTGTATCTGATTGGTGGTGTGAATCGTCTTCGTCAGATTCGGTATTCTCCGACGGATCTGGAGTTGAGTTGTTGGGTGGGTCTGTATTAGTTGGATCCGTCATATGGTCGTTACAGACGTATCCTCGCTTGATTGCATCTTCGATGGGGACCCGTGTGTCGCATTTGGGGCATTGTAGTCTGATTTCGACGTCGACGGTGGCTTGGTCTGCAAAAGGAACAACGCCGTCTTTGGCAAGTTCTGGAAGGATGTTTTCTGTTTTTGAGGCAGCCATTCGTTTCGCCGACGCGATGGCTTTCTCTCGAGTCGTAGTAGTGGAATTGGTTGTGGACTGAGTGTCTTTTTCGACTTCGAGACAGTTTTTGAGGTGATTTCGGATTGTACCGTGAGAGACGAGCGTTTTCTTGAGTTCGTCGATGTCCATCCCGTCGCCTTCGAGGTCGGCCGCGAGCTCGGCGCGTTGGATGTTATCTTCGTTTATAATAACATCGTATTCTCGGTCCAAATGGATGCTAACAGTTGATCTCCCGTATTTTTCATATATCGACTTGAGAACACGTTTATTGAACCAGTCTGTGAGTTTTTTATATCCTTCTGAAGTGCGGCCGTCAGTTCCAGTCCACCGTTTCGCGAGGTAGTCATCTACAGAGTTATAGTCAGATCCGGGGGCTGTTAACCCATACTCTGCGATGAGATCGTCGACTTTGCACATCTCCGGGTAGGAATTCTATGTCCACACCAATAAAAGCGAAGTGTTCTTCAGACCGCCCGACATTCAGTTAAACTTGCGCTAAATATCCGTTTCTCGTCCAAGGAGTGCCTAATTGAGCGGTGAGTACTTTGGAGATGTGTTCTCAATAGCTGTACTTCGTAACGCTGAGCGAGTTGTTGCCGGCCTATTCAGTTAGTGTGTGATAGGGGATGTGGAGGAGGTGTGTCCGGCATTCTTTGCAGACGATCGAGAGCTGTGGTCCTGTGTTATCTGTAAAGTGGTCGAAATCGAACTCGCCGTCAGAGGAAGTGTAGGTAGCTTCTCTAAGTTCCATAATAGCGAGTTCGGTGTTTTCACAGACAGGGCAAGGGTCACCTCGAGACCAGTTTGGATATTTGGTACTCTGTCGGGCGCAGATCTCATCTTCGGGCATTTGTTCGATGAGGGCGACCACTGTGTCGAGGTCGAGGTGACGATTGATATTGTGAGAATCAGTGGTCGGAGCCATCGACTGGCTGGACGAAACATCGATTCCTCCGTCGGTGGATGTCTTTCCGTTTTTCAGTGTGATAACGATGGTCGTCATGGGGGCATTCTACTATTGCAGGGAGCGGTTGGCAGGGCGGTACTTCCGGAGCGGTGTGTTTTGAACTAGTGGTGTACTGACATTGTCTAATTCGGATAGGACGGGCAGGCAGATATCGATCCGTAATGACTGCTTTAGAGATGGGAAGAGTAGGAGATCGGCGACTGAAATCCGGTTCATGAGATACGCTTTTGAATATTACCGGGTTGTGTGTTATACTCACCCGTGTTTACACCGTCAAAATGTATGAACAGACACAGGTACGGAAGACGGAGCTTTAATCGATGATTACGGAGGGGATTTTTATCGAATCAGGTGTAAGGTTGCCCTCAACGTTGTCGAATTCGCAATGGGATGCCTTCTTTTGATCGAGTCGTAACCCGCGGTTCGAGTTCAATTGCTTCGTCGTTCTCCCAATTAAATTGGAATTTCTGCCCGACCGTTGCTAGGACTACTTTTGCTTCTAAGAGAGCGAACTCCCGACCGATGCAAGTTCGACGTCCACCACCAAAGGGGGCGTACGCAAAGTCGTGGAGTTCCTCCTCAAACTTATCAGTCCATCGTTCCGGGCGGAACGTCATAGGTTCATCATAGAACCGTCCATCTCGATGCACATGGATTATCGATAGATGGATCTCATGGTCCTCGGGAATCCGATATCCACCGACTTCGACATCAGTGAGCGTCCGGCGCGGAATCGTATGAACTGGTGGATAGAGCCGTAGCGCCTCAGTAATTATTCGGTCTGTGAACTCCAACTCTTGGAGGTCGTCGTAAGTGGGCGAATCTCCATCGAGAACTGTGTCCAGTTCCGTATGAAGTTGCTCTTGGAGGTCTGGGTTCGTCGCCAGCGCGTACCAAGTAAATGCGAGAGCTGCGGCGGTCGTCTCGTGCCCCGCAAAAACCATAGTGATCAGTTGATCTTCGATCTCTTCGATTGTAAGATCTGATCCATCCGCCCTATTACGCGCCTTTTGGAGCTGTGTGAGCAGGTCTGGAGTATTTGAGTGAGCACCCTGCTTAGAGTTCGATTGGCCCTCGGACCCACCTGCCTCGTCTTCTGAGATTCTTGTTCGGTCGCTTCCTTCTTCGAGTGATCTTCGAACCTCCTGACGGAGGCGCTTCGTGGATTGATTGAATCGACGCCGTGCTGGTGTCGGGATCCACGGTGGCAGAATCCACGATGATGGTGTGAACCATTCGTTGAGTCCGTCAGCGGCATCTAGAAGTTCTTGATCCTCGCCTGGGACCAACGAACGACCGAACAGCGTGGAAAAGAGAACCTCCAGAGTGAGGTTCTTCATCTCAGGCTCCATATCTAGTGTTTCACCCTCAATCCACGTCTCGAGACGTCGTTCGGTACACGCAACCATTTGCTCTGTGTAGCCTCTTATGTGGTCTCGGTAAAAGAGCGGTTGTAACATATCACGCTGTTGTCGCCACTTCTGGCCCTCGACCGAAAGGAGGCCGTTCCCGAACGCGCGTTGATAGTCCTCGGTTTTCCCGAAGACTTCGACATCGGACACAAGGACACGGTCAAGATGGTCTGGGTGAGTGAAAACAAAGACATCGTCGACTGCCGGGAGAGCCATCCGGTAGATGTCTCCGCACTCCGACGTCGCCCGCTCTACAAACGTGAATGGATCGCGAGCGAACTGGACAGCGTTTTTGAGGATCGGATAACCGGACGGTGCCGGTGGTAGTTGGGAGCTCACGATAGTCGCTCTTTGTATCAGTATATGTAAAAAGTACCGCTGAGAGACGGGTTTCGGGTGGGTTTTGAAAAGGAAGGGTATTCCAATAAGCTCGATTCAATATCAGATTTGTGCGATATATTCATAGCGTTGGGTACGCACTTTAGTAACGGGTGAAAACAAGTGACGCAGTCTGAGCGTGCGACCACAAATCCACTCACGGACGAACGGATTGTCGTCCGTGAATTCATTAGTGATCTTGCTGGGTCCACCTCTTTAGATATACTGCGTTCACTCGACGAAGGCGCAAAGACGGCCTCGACTATCGCAGAATCGGGAGAGATCACCCGACAGACGGTATCGAAACATCTCGTGCAACTCACCGATTGGGGCTTGACGAAAACAGCTGATGCTGGTGGATATGTGCTGACTGCAGGGGGGAAAATCACGCTGGAAGCGTTTGAATCGTGTCCAGATAGTCTCGATCGCGAGCCACTCACCCAGCTAACTCGGTCGAAACATACTATCCCGCTATTACAAACGCTTGCAGAGCAACCCAGCCGCCCGAGCGAATTGGTGGACATAACCAACGGGTCTCCGTCTCGCGCAACTGTTCGGAGAGCGTTACGGATGTTTGAGACGGAAGGATGGAGTGTAGAGAGCGACGGTGTTCACAGGCTCACGCCCGCTGGGCAACAAACAGTAGAACAGTATGAGGAACTGGCCGAGACAATCGAGCAGGTGTTGGATAAAGCACCCTGGTTCCAACGGCTCAGGCCAATTAGAACGGAGATTCCAGTTCGAGCCCTCGCTGACGCAAAGCTGTATGTCTCCTCACCCCACTCTCCAGGAATCGTCCTGGCCACAGCTCTCAAACTCTGCGATCCACGGCTTGATCACTTCCGCGTGTTGACATCGATTTTCAACCCGACGCTCTTTAGCGCGTACAATAAACTGCTCAAACTTGGTCTGAAAGGGGAGGCAATCGTCGACGCCTCGCTCTACCAGCGACTCCATGAAGAAGAGATGGAGTACTTTCTGGACGACTCAAACTACGACAACTTTCAGATTTTCTGTCTCGACGAACCACTGACGCTCGGCATTGGTATCTACGATAGGGAGCAGATCGCGGTTGGGGCGTACAATAAAATTGGGGAGGGAGAACATATCGCGATGGTCCTCAGTTCAAATGAAGCAGTAGTCCAATGGGGTGAAGAGCTCTATAATCACTATCGGAAACGGGCTCGAGACCCTGCGGAAATGTAGACGTATTGAGTGAGTTAGGGCTATTCGTCTATAATAGATTTCTTGACGCCAATCAGCTCTTCGTATAATTGGATTCCGTCTTCGATGAGTCCTTCGTCTTCTGCGTCAGTGCTATAGGTGCTGTCGAAAGATTCGATGTCGTGGGCGTAGTCGTTTCTTGCGTCTCGGATTTTATTGATGGTGTTGTAGTCCTCATCTTCGATGAGTCCGAAGCTTCTGCACCCGTTGAGACATCGGTCGAATCCCCAGTCGTCGTCATAGAAATTTGAGGCAGCAGGGTTGTCTTGAGCCTCCTCAAAGTAATCCTCTAGCGAGTCTTTGACATAGTTCTCGAAGTAGACAGACAGCAGGATTACGAGTATATTGTTTCGGTCGTGATTGTAGGCCCAGAGGACGTCGTTGAAGTGGTAGAATATCTCGGGATCGGATCGTCGGACCTTTTCTTCTAAATTGAAAGTTTCGAGCAGTTCTTGATCGGAATATCTGGCTATATGAGCCTTGATCGGTTCGACTATGCTGTGCTGTATTGTGGAATAATTCGCTGAGTTTAATTTGGAATAGACGATGTTGTTGTCTTTTTCGAAGGTGGGAGAAGAGCTACCGAAACGTGCGTATCGTACTCTTATCGGTAAGAGAGCGTCAAATTTCGAAAGAGATTCGAGAGCGATCTGATTTACCGCTGCACTCGATGTGAGTGGTTGTTCTTCGGTGAATTCGACGACTGCGATCGGTATCTCAACGGAGTCGGTTCCTTCGAGGAACCATCTTTCGAGATCGTCAATCTGATCTAACCCAGCTGGTTCTCAGCTTACTTCGCGGTATACTATGGCGTCGAATGGATGCTTGGTGAATTTCTCACCGGAGTCAAAGAGGAACGGGTTGAAGTAGGATAATCGGAGTTCTGGAGAGACTTGGAGCTTGGTACCACCAATATCCGTCAATTCGTCTTCCAGAATTCTCACGGCCTGAGTAGAGAACTCGCTGAATGGTTCAGCCGACATTTGTAGTTGTATACCCTTGATGTCCGATTGTGTAGTAGTTCTTTGGGACGGAGTTGATGGAACTCTTTTTTGTGTTCTGAGTGACCACTTGAAGCAGTGGTGTGTTCGGGACTACTCCGACTGTTCGTCGGCGAGTTCGCGAGCTCGTCTCGCGAGGAGGCGTTGTACCCACGTTCGGTTTTCGTGCTGGTTCTCGTAAGCGAGGTACTGCTGGACTGTTTCTCGGGAGTGCATACAGTGCAGGCCCGCCTTGATGAGGCGTGCGTTGGACGTGTCGAGAAATCGGTCCGGTGGGAGTTCCTCGAGGATCTTGTCGTCTGAGTCAGTCACGATGTCTTCACCTCCGTTGGATGACGCCTTACTCATAGGCAGGGGGTGAGGTGTGGATCGCCGGCGGGTCAGACCACGACTCTACTTCTTCCTGAACGGCTGTGAGGACGGCTTGCGCTTGCCTCGAATGTGAATCTTCGTTCGTCGGCAGGTCAATGAGCACCCGGAGTTCGAGGACATCCTCGAGTTCGATTCCCGGGACGGTGTAATAAAGCGTGTAGAGAACCTTGTCGCGGATGGTTTCAGGCGAGTCACCGGCTTGTGCGATCGTGTCCGGGTCGACGGTAGAGGCAGCTGTTGACATATGAAACACTTCACCTGCTTGGCGGTGGCGAGAAACCCGCGTGTCTGGGTGAATTCCCGTTCAGAGGTGATAGCGGTCTCCGTAGTTACCCCACGAGGAACGTTGTGGATGCCTCGTTGTGGGGTAACTTGAGAGAGACTAATCACCGTTGACGGGCGTGAGTCCCTCCTGGTACTCGATACGCTGCCGTTCCGACTCGTTGCGGTACGCAAGCGTCCATCCGTTTTCGTACGCGATAACGATCGCATCCTCGAGCGGATCGTAGTCGGGATCCTCCGGGTCGTAGACCGGTGCATCGTCAGGAGCGAACGGACCCGGCTCTTCGTAGATGTTTCGCCCGCTCGCTGCCCAGACGGGGTCCTGTGGCTCCTGAACCGCTTCTCCGTAGACGTCACAGGGGGTCGTCTCCGGCCAGAGGTCGCGTTCTTGCCAGAAGGCACGCATCTCACGGAGACTCCGACGGACAGTTTCACGAATCCCGAGATGGTCAGCGGATTGCCAGCCATCGCGACTCCAGTACTCTCCGAGGTAGGCGACCTTCGCCGGCCCGTTCCAGTCCATCCCGACGATGTTCGCCGGCGGCGCACCTGTGAGCGTTGGCTGCGTGAGGTCCTGGAGCGCCTCATACTGGACGGAAGGACTCCCACCGAGGAGGTGAATATGGCGGCCACGCCAGTCCGCAGGGTCACTGTAGTCGTCTGCGTGGAGGGACGAGTAGCCGAGCGGATACCCGAGGACCTGGTCGTCGTCGATGATCTCGATTGCCTCGTGGCACTTCGGGACGATAATGTACGTTGTCGACGGGTACTCTTCGCGGAGGTTGCGAGCGAGTTGGGTGTACTCGCGAGCGTCCTGCGGCGTGTCAGCGTCACCGATGACGGCTACATCGGGCTCGTACTCGCGGAACCGGTCGACGTATCGGTCGGGATCGGGGTCGTGGAACTCGTTGTCGAGCATAACCACCGGGAGGTCGACGTTCCGGTAGGAATCAATCTGAAGGCGATAGTCCTCTCGGATGCCCGTGGTGAAGCCAAGTTTGTAGGCGTCTGTCGCGAACGGCGCTCTGAAGAGGAAGCCGATATATTCAGGGCGGCGAGCCGCGTCGAGGGTGTCCGGTTCGGGTGTCGCATGCGGTGGTGCGAACGGACGCTGTAACTCGGCCGGTGCCGAGGCTGTCTGAAGGGAACTGGAAGCCATACGCGGGACGTGTGAACAGCTGGTTGCGAGGAGTCTTGACGGACGATACGGATACCGTGCTGTGCAGCGGGTCAGGCCAGCTGCCGCGAAGAAAGACTTGCGAAGAGCGTAAGGAAGCGAGAGTGAGAGTCGGCCACTTTCCGTGTTCGGATGGACTGTTCAGCGTCTCTGTGGCGTCGACTGGCTAGTAGTTGTAGGCGTTCAGGTTTCTTTATTCAGCCGTGATCCCGGAATTGAGATTAGAGTTCGTTAAATTGCCTTCTTAACGCTTGATGACGATTGTCCGATTGCTGTGAACTGTAACTGGATGTCCACAGTACCGAAACGAAAAGGATTGCGTGTGTTCTTCAGACTCTTGTGGCGGCGAGTCAACGAGTTCCTCTAGTTCCTCTATATCAATTACGTCTTGAAGAGTTCCAAGTTGGGTCGGTCGACATTCCTCTACCTCTGCGATAACCCGCTTGACTGCAGTTTCGACCGATTCCGTATGTTGTACCTCGTGCTCCATACCCTAGAGAAATCACGAAACCCCAAAACACCCATACAATTTCATGCAAATCATTCAATAGAATGAAAAGCGAGCTTAACAGCTATTGTTGGGATCTATTGCACTGATTACGCTGCGTGCGTGAACCGCCTCGGGGTCAAGCCCCGAGGCTTCCCGTGGGTTAGCCGGACACTCCCGCGACACCATCGGTCGGATAGCCTCGAACGGTGTCGTGGGTCTCGGTCGGGGCGTCCACGGCCCCCGATGCCTGCCGTCGCACCTTCCGCACTTGGGGAAGGCTGTTGAGAGCAGGCACATTCCAATCCTGATGCTTCTCGATGCCTTTCACGGCGATGTTGACGCTTGCACCACGGTCGCTGTGGTCTTGATTCCCGCACGACCGACACTTGAACCGCTTCTTGTGTCGATTCGCACGCTCCGTATGCCCGCACAGCGGACACCGCTGACTCGTCTTGTACGGGTCAATCCATCCAGTCGGAATCCCCTCGAACGCCGCCTTGTACGACGTGTAGTATTGAAGAGCGCGGAACGGGAGGTGGTGCAAGCGTCGGTTCATCCGGGTGCCGTAGTCGATACTGTCGCGCATCTCTTTGAGGTCTTCAAAGACGATGCACGGCTTCTCGAACTGACGGCTCCACTCTACGATGTGTCGAGACACCTTGTGGAGTCGGTCACGGACAAACCGTTTCTCACGCCCTTCCAACGTGTCGTGCATACTCGACTTCCCCGCGTTCTGCACGCGCTTCCGCATCGTGAAGTAGCGGTGGCGCTCGAACTTGATCTCGGGAAAGTCGATAACCAACGAGTCCTTGACGCCATCCTCGGACAGAGCGGTCAACGCTACGTTGTCTTCGTTCACGTCCACACCGATGACCGTCCGCGAGTCGTGCTTGTCTCGAACGGTCTGTTCGGTGTCGGTGACGTTGACGTGCAACTCGGGGTTGTCGTTGTGGAACAGGGCTTCCGCCGTCCCAATCTTCCACTCGTCACTCGTGAGCGCGGTCTTGAGAACGTCGAGGTGGGCGTCGTCGCCTTCGAGAACGCCCTTAATGTGCTTGTAGGGTTTCGCGCTGATGCGGAACGTCACGTCGCCGTCGTCGGTGAGCGACAGGTTGTACCCCTCCTCGTAGTTCGCACGAAGCGGGTACACGCCGTCCTTGGTGTGGCTCGGTAGGTCGAAGTCGTCGTACTCGTAGTAGTTCTCCATCGCGCCGAGAGCCTTGGCGACGACACGTTGTGTCGTGTTTTTCACAAGGTTGGCGTCGTCGGCCACGCGGTCGGGGATCGCGTCCCAGTCCACGCCTTGTTTGGCGAGGCGGATGGTTTCGTTGTACACCGAGCGTGTTTCGAGGGTGGCGTCGTACAGCAGGCTCTCGTTGTCACTCTGGATGTCGAGTTGGAAGTCCAGCGTCTTGACGAGAGCCTGTTCGTTGGTCATTCGTCGTCTTGTTCGGTAGGTTCAGAGGTGCGGACGACTTTCACGTCAGCCCCACGCCAGCGTTTCGGGACGGTGACGTGGGCGCTGTTCCCGAACGGCTTGACCTCACCGTCGAGAACTTCCTCGCCGTCGATTTTAAAGCGGTTCGCCATACTCGTGTATATCCCTCGGATATACTTATACGTTTTGGTGGATGACATGTCCGAAGGAGGATTGTTTAGCAGGGCTTACGGCCCTCACCTCGGGGTCAAGCCCCGAGGCACTCGGCCTGCTCCGCCTGTAAAACTCATTCTGAGTCGTCATAGTCGGGATTGTTGGAGAGGGCGAGCCAAAGCGCGTATGCGGCATGGCGGTAGAGGACGGTCTCGCAGTCGGGACAGCAATACTCGACTGTACCCAGTCGATCGATGGCGGCGCTAAACGCGCTCGACCCCTCGTGATGTATCGCGCATTCCTCGTTCAGATGCAACTCGTGGAGATGAGTCGTCCCACAGTTAGGGCAGGGCTGTCCTGTCTCCCAGTCATCGCGTTCGATAGCTTTGACGGAGTATGGTTCGTCGCTGGGATGAGGACCTGTGAACGTGTAGGGAGTCTCGCTGCGGGCGTCGGTCGACGTAGTGGAACCTGTCTCAGTCATATGGATCACACTGCCCGTTCGACGGGCTTTCAGCCTCGATGAGCCAGAAAAACCCGCGAGCGGGGAGGTGCTGTTAGAACGGTGGTTCGACATCGATCGCTGCGACGTACTCGTTGAGATTCTCCTGCGCTAACGGCGCTTGACGGGTGGGTTCGTCCTCAGTTGGTGGGACCGTACGGAGCGCTGAATCGAACGTACAATGTGGGCAGGTGAACCAGTAGGTTGCGTTTTCGTTCGAAGCAGGGGCGGTGAAGATGATGATGAGCGGATCGACTCCGCATTCGGGGCAAGTGTGGGCCGAGGCGCGCTGATGATGCTGGCGGCGATCCGTCGTGGAGTGAGCACGAGAGGACATAGTGCGGGGAAGGGGAGCAGTAGTTAGTTCGGCTGGGAAGCGAATTGTTCGAGCGTTTCCTGTTCGGTTGGTGCTGTCGAGGTAGTCGTAGAGCCGTTCTCTTGGTTATTCAAGCGTGTGACTGGCGTTCTGGAAGTGACGCCGGGGTCGCATGCGTGTCGGTCGTGATGCTCTTCGAGGTAGGCAAGGCGCTCGGGATGTGACTGGTGAAGGATAGAACCGTCGTCGGTGACGCAGTAATTCTCGGGTCGTGCGCCGCAGGTAGGACAGTCGACGTACCAGGAGGGATGGAGATACCAGCCCTCGCCACACCGAATACACGAGTGCTGTGCCTCGGCGTCTGAGTCGGTCACGTGGATATCCTGGGGTGAGCGGTCGGTCGCGTGGACATCGAGTCCCGTGGTCTGTTTCGTATCGATACTGATGAGCCAGTCCTGCTCAGCGTCGGGATGCTCGATGATGGCGACGCGGGACCGACGATAGTCGAGGCGCTTCGGCATACAGGTCGCGGTGTGGCCAACTTGAATGATGTCACCGCCTGCGGCGACGAGTGGGTGGAGTTCCTCCTTGAGTGCTGTATCCCGACCAGTGGTGCGGCCACCATAATTAGTGGTCTGCTGGAACGCCTCACTCGGGAGGTCCACGACGACGGTGTGGAAGATGTCAGCAGCGAATTCGGCGGCAAGTTCACGCTCGTCAAAATGGTACGCGGCGTCGACGGATTCATCGACGCTCGTCTGCACCAAGTGGCCGTCGTGGGAGAGTGACCGTTCGTACGTCGAGACGTCGAGGACACGTCCGGAGAGGTGGGTGGTGAGGTAGTCGGCGACGCCGGCTTGAGGAGTGATCTCGGAGCTGAGGCGAGTGTACTCGAGGTTGATGGGCGTGCTCCCGTTCCCGCTGGTCGCGACACCGCCTGACGCGGTGGCTCCTGCGTTCGGAACTGCGGCGTCAGTCACGTGTACTGGGCGGGTTGCCGACGCAGTCTCGTTATCGGGTTTCTGAGCGACGGTCCCAAGCCAGTCGTGCTGGCGACCGAGGGTGTTCCAGATGGTGACCTCTTCGAGCAGATACCCATCTCCAGGCGGCATAAACGTCGTCGTATAGCCGAGTCGGATGACGCGACCACCGGGTTTCAGGAGGGCGTCGACGACGCGAGCGAGCTCGGTAACCGTAGGTAGTGTCTCGTCCTCACGATCGTAGGTGGTCGTGTTCTGTCGTTCCGAGAAGGGTGGGTCGAGGACGATCATATCGAACGATTCAGTTTCGAGGATGTCAGGAAGGTCGCGGACATCAACGTGATAATCGGCATCGATCTCGGGATTGATGTCGTTCCGGACGATCCGCCCATTATGGGTGAGCTGGGTCCGTCCAGCACACGCGTTGAGGACGCGACCGTCGAGTTGCGATTCGACCCAGTCACGAAGCTTCTGTGCGTTGAACGTCCAACGGTCGGGCTGGATCGTCCAGTAGGAGAGCGAGGTGGGCATACTGGTGAGTGGAGGATGGTTCGCGGAGCGGGCGCTATAGGGGGGTTGAGTGCTACTGATGGGTTACGCCGGGGGCTTGGCCGGTTCGGACGAGATTGTATCTGACGTATCTGATGTTAGTGAGGTATATGAGTTATTCAACGGAGTTGATTGAGTCTCAAGCATACGGAGTCCTCGAAACCGCTCGGACGAGAGAAACCAGGAGATAGAGGCGTTAATAATTAAGCCGGAGTCTGATAATCGGAAAATCGTATGGCAGACCTGATTGTCCAATCGAAGGTTCGAGAGCATCTCGACGGAATGAACGTCTCGGCAGACATCTTCGACACGCTTGACGAGGAAGTCGCTGACCTCCTTGACGATGCTGCGCGTCGTGCAGACGCGAACGACAGGAAGACCGTTCAAACTCGAGATCTCTAAGCCGATTTCGTCATCTTATTTCGTTTGATTCACTGTTGTTATCTGCACTTTCTGTAGCCGCCGTTCTGAGACACTATACAGTAACGATGGTGTCGCAGTTCACGCATCGAAAGAGGATGGTTTCGCAGTCGGGATCATCGTAGTCGACGTCGTGGTCGGGGAGGACGGTTGGATCCGAGACGAGCTCGTTTCCCGTGAGGTTCTCGCCGCAGTCACAGGTGAGCGGCCAGTCGAGGGATGAGAGGAGGTCGCTGTCGGGGAGTACCCCATACGATGCTTCGTCGACGTACTCGTTCTGGATAGGGGTGAGGAGATCCTGCGAAACCGCGCTGTGTTGGCCGTCGAATCCGCCGTGCCAGAAGACGTCGATGGAGCGATACTCGATGGTGAGCTGGGTCTTGCACCTCGCACATCTGACGTGGACGTAGTGGGTGTCGAAATTGTTCGGCACCCCTTCTTCGGTAGATTCGAACTTGGAGTTCTGACAGACTGGACACGCTAGCTGTACACTGATGTATGTCGCCTCAGCGGCTGGGTCTGTTTCCTCGTCAGTATCGTGGTTCTCGGACGTTGTATCTGGTGATTCCATAATGATGAGTTGGGTGTGGTGTTACGCGGACGATTCAGACGGAGCGTCGGGAGTTTCCGTAGCCGACTCCACGGACGGGTTCTCGGGAGCGTGGTCGAACGAATTGTAGGTGATAGTCCCATCAGGCCAAGCGACCCACTGGCCGGCAAGTAGCGGGAAGCGGCACTTCTCAAAGCCGACGGTTTCTACGACGAGTTGTTCCTCAAGGTGGGGCGAGAGACGTTCTAGGAACTCTTCGGTACAGTGGTCTTCCCGATCGACGACAGTTCCATCTTCGTCGAGGATGGGCTTGGTGACCTCGAAGGTAACGTACCCGTAGAGTTCGAGGTATGGGTCGGTGTCCTCCTGACTGGGTTCGACAACGCCGATGATAAGGGAATCGAAACTTCCGTAGAAGTCGTAGTTGTCGATTATTGCTTCGATTGCCTCGACAGCTTCGGAGTCGACAGTCGGGTGGTTCGATGCGGTGGTCGCTTGAAGTGTTGTCATAAGCGGTTCAGGCCCGTGGCCGCAAACAAAGACACATCAATAGATAGACAACAGGGATGATCGAGGGTACCAATATGGTTAGGCGGTGACGGCTTTAGAGAACTCTTCACAAAGGGGCTATTTCCAGAGTGAACTGGTTGAATATGCCGATCAGTAAATGTGCCTACTAATCGATCCAGGAGACAATCTCATTGGTACACAATGCAGGACTGTTTTCGGGATAGGAGTCTTGATTGTGATATGGGAGTGGGCTCACCAACTTCGAAAGCGGAATTACAAGAAGCGCTTACAGTGTTGATTCGGAGATCGCATCAAAATAACGTGGCTATCGAAGGGGCATATGAAATTCGCTCCCCCGAAAAAACAATACCAGATTGGGAGTGTGTCTGTATCCGGCTGAAATAATTCGCTCTTCTATTCGAATTGTAGCCTGTATTGAGTGAACAATGGGTAAATAAATAGTGTGGCAACTGTTCTATGCAACCCTATTAGGCAGTTTTAGTTGACGAGTGGATAGTATCTTGAAGAGTGCCCCATTCACCGGGGGACTCGACCCCAGCGTCCTGGTTGATCGTAGTCTGGACGGCGCCAGATGACTCAACCTCGACGAGGACATCGTCGCGACCGAATCGAGTCGCGAGCAAGTCGTGAATCTCCTCGGCCGAACCGAGGACAGCTTCGGGAGCGTCCTGTGCAGTTTTGATCGTCATAGACGGATCGCTCACTAAGGCCGGGGACAAATCTCCCAATAAAAGCAAAAATGCTAATGAATAACACACGTTTATAATACCGACGAATAACACATCTGTATATGGACGAACAGCAGTGTGACTATCATCAAACGATAGATCCAGATCGAGGGTCGATTACCCACGAGTTGGTACAGGTAGTGGCCTGTTACAAAGACCGACCTATAGAAGACCTCCCACCGTTCGCTTACTGGATCGATCCAGATGCTCTTGCTGAGGTTCTCAAGGGTGAGAGCGGCCAGTCTTCACAGGGGGACGTGAGGGTTCAATTCGATTACGACGGGATTCACATGGGATTGTCAAACGCTGGCGATGTCTGGATATGGGAGCCTAGTGACACCACAACGTGAGAACGGATGGAGGCGGGTATCGTATCGTCGAAGTAGTTGTTGTATGCCATCTTCTGCTACTCGCGTGAACGGTGCTGTTCAAGTCGGTCCTTGATCGCGATGACCTTGTCTCGAAGGTACTGAACTTTTTCAGGGTCAATCTGTCCGTTGTTGACCAGGCTATTGATGGTGTTGTCGAGGGCTTGGATGTGTGCGTTACTTTGCGCGGTATCGGGAAAGGCTACCCATACGTGAATTGCTCCATCAACAAAGGGGAGAGAGAAATTCGATCGATAATCGAGCCGAGTTACCCCACACTGGGGCGACACTCCCCTTTCGTGGGGTAACTGATAGAGGCCGCCTGCCTGATGAGCTCGTTAGAGCCACGGTTACGCGCCAACCGTCGCGAGGACCTGCGGGATATAGATGGCTGCTCCTGTGGCCCCGAGTCCAGCAATGAAGAGGGCGTTGTTTGCCGTGTTATTCGCTGACGTCGTAAGCTTCCACGTGTACTCCGTGTCGTCCACGGGGGCGAACGGTTTGATTCCCATCGGCGTGATCACGTCACCGAGCAGGTGTGTCGTGAGCCCCAGCGCGACGAGAAAGCCGACGCCGAACGCAGGAAGAACGAGGGATGGATCCCTTGCTGTTGACAGCGTCCCGTTTACTGTTTGTGTTCCCTGAAGCGCCGCGGCCCACGTCACGGCCGTAGCGATCGTGGACGCGACGATAATGAACCAGACAGTGTGCGTGATGCCCCGGTGCGAAACGAAGGGGATACGCTGGTCGATATCGGGAATCGGTGCTACGCCGGCGACGATGAGAATTCCTACGAGGGCTTCGCCAGATGCGTGACTAATGGTGAGGAGCAACGCTAGCGGTGAGAAGACGAGAAGAGCGAGTCCGTAATGACCACGTCGATGCATCTCTGGAGCCGTGTCTCCATCTCCTATGTCCGAGAAAAAGACTGTTCCGGGGGTGGTATTGTCTCATTCACACTGTGGAAGCGCGGTGGCTTCAAGAACCTCCTCGACTGGCTGTTTGAGGATAGGCTCGATGAGCAGCGGGGAAAGCGAGGAGGCAACAACGGTGGTCGCTCGCTCGGTTTGAGTCGCACAGGCGGGCGAGATCGAATCAGGTATGGGGACAGGCACGCGGTCGTGGTGAGCTGATGACTCGTTCTCCTTGAGCCCTTTGAGGTAGACGCGATCCTGCGTCGCGGTGAGACGCAGGTAGTCGTAATTCGTCTCGTTTGGTGCCAGCCGCTCGTAAGTAGCCGTTCTGAGGCCGTATTTGGTGAGCGTCCATTCCTGTTCGTCGGTGTCGGGGAGGTGCGTTCGGATTGTGGAGGGCTCTGTATGGAGTTGGGCAACGACCGTCGCGACTGCGGTCTTGATGTCTTCAAAGCGTGCGTTCGTCCCTCCGGAGACGCCGTAGTCGCCGTCGTTGTTCTGGACGCTGTGGCCGCGTATCCCGGAGAGTCGCGCCTTATCGCTGGTGTCTGCCTTCCGAACCTGTGAGGGGTTCCCGTAGCCGGTCACGAGTTCGGTCATATAGTGCCACATCCCGTCGCGGTTCGCTCCGGAGTCGTTCAAGTAGACGCGGTGACGGACGATCGACCCGCCTTCTCCCCATCGTTCGTCGAAGGCACGTCCCGAGGCTCGGTAGGTGATGGTCGTATCGTCGTGGTAGTCGAGTTCCCACTGACCGATACGGGCTGGGGCGACCTCGAGCTCATCAGGAAGGTCAGATGTACAGAAGACGTTATGATCCGGAGTGAGCGCCATAACCTGATCGACATTCAACAGTGCTGACGGATATGTTTCCTCGAAGACCCTCTGGATATCCTCGTAGAAATCGTTTAGCGGTGTTTTCGCTGTGGAGTGGGTCGCTTCAGACTTCTCAGTCGTCGATGTTACTGCGGAAGTATTTGTTGAGTGGTCGGATGTCGATTCTTCGGTCGTCGTGAACGCATCGAGTTGGGATTGGGAATTCGATGGCATCGTGAGGACTCCGTAATGTTACGAATGACCAACGTGAACTGGCTAGTCGTCGACGCGAGCGAGCGTGTAGTCGTCGTTCCTATCGAGGAGCAGTGTTGTTCACATATTCGTCGATGGGTCGCAAGCTGGTTGATATCGAGTGCGCTGATAGAGTGCGTGGACGTCTCGAGCGGAGCCAACAATCGTCTTCTCAAGGACACGTCGCCCGTCACGGATGATAGGAGAGAATTGCTCGCTGGCGATCCGGAGAATTTCGTCCAGTCTCGTGCAATTTTCGAAGTGGGTAACAGAAAGATCGAGGACGAACACTTGACAGGTGACGAGGTGATCTTCTACGAAGTTCCCTTGGACGTGATCGCGGGGATCCGTAGTTGGTTTTCGGATGTGAGTCGGGCCGAAACAGTACGCTCGGAAGACCTGCGCTCCGGTGGTTTCTTCGCTGGCCTTGAGATGAGGATATCGCTCGAGGAACCACGCACGGGTGGTCATCGGGGCGGGCCCGATCGCAGCTACGACGCCAGACTCGGTTTGTGCGAGACCTCGTGGCGGCGGCGTATGGTCCTCAAGGGCCTGGAAAAGTTCTCGAAGGGCTTGACGCCGGTTCGCCTCGGATTGGAGAACAACGGACATTGTGGAGTGTGGAATACAGATAGTTATTCACTGAAGGCGTCAAGCGTGACGTTCTCGATGGTATCGGGATCATCGATCGTGACGGCGTCCTCAACGTTTCCTTCGGAGAAGTCGCTATCGTTGTTGGTGTCGTCCTGAGCGGAGCCATCGGCCTCCTCAAAGCTCGTTATGATGGGTGCGTTGTCAGGGTCGAGTTCAGTGATAGCCCCGTTGACGGTTGAGTCGGTAAGGATTCGCGTGGGATGGTTTACTCGCCATACGTGCCACATCTCGTAGGTGAGGGAGTTTCCGTGGACGACATACGCGGGGATGCCGTGGAGTGCAAAGTTGATGACGGCCATATGAGCGCACGTCTTGTCGATGTCGCGTCCAACGACGACAGTGGGCGTGTTAGGAGAGATGTGACGGAGCTGCTGGACAGCGTGGAACGGGAGTCGACCACTCCCGCACGCCGGATCGCTGATCGTGATAGGGTCCTTCTGAGTGGCGTCACGAATGCCCTCGGGGGCGCTGAAGAGCATCTGAGCCTTCGCGATGGCGACATTCTGGGGTGTGAAGTGCTGGCCGAAGGCATCACTGTTAGCTCCGTAGTGTTCGTAAATCCCGCCGAGGAGTTCCGCCGAGTGCGGGTATCCCGGAACGGTCGTTTCTTCCATTGTATTGACGAGGGCTCCGAGTGCAGTCCCATAGGTCTCGAGAACATCTCTGATGAGATCGTCATCATCGTGGAGACGATCTGTGAGATCGTGAACGAGGTCAAGGTAGTCGTCGTCGTTCCGACTAAGAGCGGTGACGGTGAAATTGAGCCAGTTCGTGAAGACGTCGTATGTACGAAAGCCCGTTTTCCTGTGGACTTCATCGAGATTCTCGGTGATTGGTTCGTATGTACTCGGGTCGGTGATGGAAGCCATCGACGAATCGCCTCAGTTCAACGTAGGGAGAGAAAAATCCAGAGAGGGGACACCCCACCAGTTCCGTCGTAAGGCGAGGCGAAAAACACCCCACTGGTTCCGGCGTTATCGCAATGAGGACACCCCTGGACTTCCGTCGTAAACGAGGGACAAATCGTATGAAGTCTCCAGATCTCGGGTGGGGACACCCCACCAGTTCCGACGTTAGCGTGCGAATTTACTCTCTTTAGATGAGAGTAAGAGCAGGATGAGTGGAACGATAAAACGGAAGAAAAGCCTCATAACTCTCGTCAAGAATGAATACTTCAGGATACCACGGGCAGAACAGGTCTATAAACGAAGGTTAGAGATGAGAATTGGTCTCGGGAAAATCCTACCACTACTCGATGACGGACCCACACCCCTTCGGTTCCGTCGTTAGATAGACAAGGGCAACGCAGCTCAAGATCACGATGATCAGACACACCCCACCAGTTCCGACGTTAGCGGCCGGGAAAAGCGGTAACTAGACTGAGGATAGCAGGAGTCGTCTGTATTCTGTCCCACGATAAGAATATGTAAAAGTTGAGTTATTTCACCCTAGATTTATTACAATACAGCTAGAACAACTCCGCGGGACGAAATACTAGAAATGAAGAAGCGGAGCGACTGGTACGTTCGAGACGAAGCTCGGTAACGGGTTGGAACGTCCAGAAACGCCTTAGAGACGCGTTCTATCCTCCAAACCGTGATTGTACCTATCCTTCCCGTGGGGGGTACACGTTCATCGGTAACGACGGAACCGAAGGGGTGTGTGTGTTGGGTTCCGTGATTGTTCGAAGATCGAGGTAGTCCTTCCAGTAGACTTTCCGTCGTGGTAGATTTACGTCGGAAGTCGAGGTGGGAATACTTTTAAGTAATCGGGTTTCGTCGGTGCCTCTATGTCAAACGGCACCTCGACTTCCGATGAAAGTCGAGATTTGGATTCTACGTCTTCAGACGGTCAAGACGACCGATCTCGTGTACAAACATCGGAACCGAAGGGGAGTCCAGACGAGAATGGAAAACCGCCATCAAGCGAAGGGGACGGTAAACAATTCAAGGTTGACGACCCGCTCTTTTCTCAACGGAAGGGGGTTTTCCAAAATAAGGAGATGGTCCGTGTCGGTTGGGTACCTGATGGCGATCGAATTGTCGGACGTGACGATTACATTTCCACTATCAGTAGCTGTCTGAACGACGCTGTCTATGGTGGTGCCCCAAATCACATCTCAATTACCGGGAAAACAGGAACGGGAAAATCTCTCGTCTCCCGATACGTCACTCGTCGAGCTGTCAATGCGGCAGTTGATGATATCCGAATAGGTCATACGTATCTAGACTGCTCGAAATCCTCAACTGAAGTCCAAGTCATCTCGACAATCGGGCAACAGCTGAACGACGAGGATATCTATGACGAGGATGAGGACATCGTGAAAATGCCCGATACCGGGCTACCGAAAGACAAGTTCTACAAACGGCTCTGGCAGATTCTCGATCACTACGACTCGGCTATCATTATTCTTGACGAAGTCGATCTTCTCAAGAGCGACCACGTTCTGATGAGTCTCGCGAAGGCCGTCGAATCGAATGATACGTCGTGTCAAATCGGAATTATAGCAATAAGCAATCAAATCAACTTCTTCGACGAGCTGAACCCACGCACCAAGAGTGCCTTCCAGACCCAAGAACTCAACTTCGACCCATATAACGCAAATCAGATTCAAGAGATTCTTCGAGGGCGTGATGACGCATTCCGTGATGGTGTTCTAACTGGTGAGGTTATTCCCCTTGTCGCGGCTTTCTCAGCCCAGGAACACGGAGATGCACGGAAAGCAATGCGGTTATTCAGGACCGCAGGAGAGCTAGCCGATCGTGAGGGTGCTGACATGGTCGAAGAAGACCACGTGCGAAGAGCCCAAGACGCACTTGAAAAGGATCGATTCCGCGACTTCCTCCAGGGAACCCCCACTCAAATGAAAGCGGCTTGTCTCTCGATCGCTGCTAAGTCACTTTACTCGCGTGATGATTACATCATCACAGGTGAACTCTACGATGCGTACCAGCAGATCACTAACGCGATAGATATGGACACAATCGGGATACGGCGGTTCCGGGATATTCTCGATGAGATGCAACTCAGCCAGGTAATCGAAACTAAAGAGGTGAATATGGGAAAAGGCGGTGGCCGCCACAACTCTCATCGGTTACTCCACAATCCTGAGGCTATTCTTGATATCGTAATGGAGGATACTCGATTCGGAGATATCTCTAAATCCTCGCTGAAACGGTTCGCCTGACTAATTAGATGTTATAATGATGAGACGTACCTTCGTTTCGTCCACTCGTCGCGACGGGGGACAGTACGTCCTTCACGGTTCTCCCAATCAGTACTCGAGACGGTTTTGATTCGATCGAGTTCGAAGCCAGCGGCTTGGTAGCAGACGCCAGTGTTGTCGTCGACGCCGGCGATCGCGATGAGCCGCTCTCGCTCGGTATGCTCACGTGCCCAGTCTCGAAGACGCGCAAGCATCCAACTCGACGTATTCGGTGGGCGATTCGAGTGATTCGCAAGCCGTGTAACGTACAGCTCTTCACGAGCCCCGTCGTAGCTGTACGTGTACGGCTGCGCGAGCACCGCCACTGAGTACGGATGCCCCTCGTGGGTAGCGATGAATCCGGCCTTCCATTTCGCGACACCGCCGAGGCGGTGGTCGATGCGGCCGTCCGGACCACCGATAAGAAGGTGATTGACGAGTCGCCGACTCCCTCGTCCACAAACGCGGTGGACTGTGAGGTCGGTGACGTCCTCGAGAGGTGGCGGCGTGACACGGTAGGGTTCCCAATGTGAGACCCTCCAGTCCGGTTTTTCATCAGGTTCGACGCCCAGTCGTGGGAAATCCGGCATTCCCGCTGGCGGGTATGTACGCCACTCGGGATCACTCGAATGGAGCGCTACGACCATCGACTCATCGGCAGGGAGCCGTTCTTGGAAGTTGACAGACAATGAACGTCCTTCCCGAGTGAGCTCAACGTTAGTGATGACGCGACGTCGGTAAACAGCCTTCACCTCGGGAATGGGGAACCGATTTCGAGAATCGATAACGGTTCGCTCGAAGATGTGGTCGCCGGCGCGGATCGTCGATGCGAGTTCGGTTGGTTTGTTGCTGGCCAGCGAGGAATGGTCAAGAGGTGCTGGTTCCGAACCGTCGCGAACGGGGAAAGCAAGTGCTGACATACTGGTGAGCCGATAGAGTGATGGCGGTTACTCGGTCTGCGGAGCGATGTGGTGGAGCGAGTTACCGTCTGGAGTAAACCACTCACAGTCGAAGGAGACTGATCGGGGGATATCCCCACAGCCGAATTCGATAACTGCTTCAACCGTCGTGCCGTCGACGATCGTGACGCGGTATAGTTCGCCGTCGTAGGAATTCCAGTATCGCTCGCCGACTGCAACGTCGGTCCGTCCAGTCGTCGCAAACGCTGTTGATTTCCCGTCAGGGAGCTCCACCCGGAAGGCTATCCGATTCGGGTCGTTAAGCGTCTCGAAGAGCTGTGATTCACTCGTCATAAAGCGCTAGAAATGGACGTCGGCGGGGACGAGCCATCCCCGGGGTGTCTGCTCATCTTCTTTTGTGGCCGCTGCGGCGTCACCGTCGCCGCCGGCAGTACCCGACGAGGCGTTCTGTAGGCGATCGATGTATTCGTCGACGGCCTTCGGTGATACGAGACCGCCTCCATATTCGTTGTAGATGTACACCGACGGTCCTCGACGTTCGGCGAGCTGTCCTAAGTGGAATCGTACTCCGTCGACGTTGTTCATAACGTCCTCAACAGAGAGATCGTCGACTTTCGACTGGAATCTCGACAACGTATCTCGGAACTCCTCTGTTTGTTCCTCGAGCGCGTCATCGAGGAGTGTTTGTCCCTCCTCGCTGTCGAGTGGGAACGCTGGGGGGACTGTTGTCTCGTCGACGGTCTCAGAGCTGCCGTCATTGATGACGTTCACGACGTGCGGCTTGTAACGCGAGTCCGCCTGATCGAACGTTCCGTAGTAGTCGTAGACACTGGCAGTATCGATGCCGACACCGACGAGTTTGTCGAGGGCGCTGTGAGCGCGGTCGAGGGCGTCGTCTTGAGTGGTACCGGGAACAAGTACGCGGATAAGTTGGTGCATCTATCGATGGAACCTCCACTCTTCGTGGAGGGTGAGAAATTCTCGGTGAGGGGTGTGTTGTACAGTGTATGGATGGTAAACTACTGTGTCCACGCTGTGAGGTTTGCTTGCCCGACGGCAGGCGGATCGGTGTCATCGCCGATTACGGCGGCAGCATAGTTGCGAGCGATCGTCAGTGCGATGTCGAGTCCGCACCCGCCGGGTGGATTTCGGATGTCGACCATCTCATCTTCGTGTGCATAGTCCCACGGGGCGAGCGCGACGGTAGCGTTCCCGCTGCCTCGCCACGCTTTGACGACAAGGTATGGATATGTTTCAGTGGTCACTTCGAGACCGTCTGCGGTCGTGCTTCCCGTAGGTCGCTGACCTTCGTGAGCACCTTCTCGATGGTAGTAGACGATCACCTCTCAGCTCTCGGCCGCCCTCGACGCTGGCGATGCGTCTGGCGAACTGCTTCTTCAGGCGGAAATAGGTCGAGGAGTAGAGATCGCGAGCCTTCCACGCGGGCCCGGTTTCGTCCATCCAGTCGGGGCCGAAGGACTCGTCGGAACCGACCGAGGCTAGGCGGAGGTCGTTTTCGTCGGTTGGGTTGCGCTTTGCGGCCCCACACCCGATGAGAGCGAGCGCCCCGTGTTCGTAGATATCCGAGAGGTCACTGAGCTGAATCCGTTCGCCCGTAGGGGAGACGGGGTCGTTGGCGGACTCGACCGATGGATGCGCCGGCGAGATACTCATCGACTCGTCCACCTAGTTGAGCGGGGATGGGAGATGGTGTGACGTTCCGGGCCGGGGAAACCGTACCGACGCACGAACGCAGAGTACGCCGTCTCGGTCGTCGTGGGTGACTGTGTAGGCATGAAACCGCTCTCGATTTCAGTAGGAGAAAAAAACCGACCGACTATGTTCCGAGACTGGCTTCAACGGCTCTGTCTTAGCGTACCAGTTCCGAGAGATGTTCCAGTAGCCGTGCGAGATACAGCGCGCGTATCGGTCACAGCATAGAGAGCTCAGAGAGATATTGGTTAGCAAAATATACCTTATTCACAGAGTGGTACGGAATCATCAGGAACTTGTGACTGACCGGGAGGAGAATTTTATCAAGGAACTCTGCCCGGCTCTCCGTAACGACAAGAATGTGGGGCCATAGAAATCTGGATGTAGTCACAGGTATTAATAATCCAAAATTTGAATTATCACCCGATGGTTGACCTGGGGGCGGTAGGGTTGTATTCGATCTTGTCCGGCCTAATTCTGGTAGGTTTTCTTATCTCTATTGTCTACTTCTTCGTTAGGCCGGTCGTTGATTCTTTGTATCGTAGACATCCTGGATTCTTGTTCCCGTGGAAATCGCTACGGTTGAAGACTCTTTGGGAGGAGATCAGGTCTAGAGGCTACCGTTGGTTGTTGAAGAATTTGGTTCAGAGCAGGAAGTCGATATTGACGTACTGGAGCTTTCTTTGGGTTATTCCGCTTGGATTTATCGTCGTGTTTTCGCTGGCGTATTTGGGACTCCCAATGGCTGATTTGGTTCAGACGGGTTTAATTAGGCCAGGTTGGCAGGCTCAGTTGACGGTTGCCAGTCTCAGTTTTATTGTCTTGATTTTCTTGTTGGAGCAGATTTCCCGGACAGAGTACCGTGAAGGTGTGGTGCAGGAGTTCTTTGCATCTTCGCGGATTATGCCGGTGATATATTTCACGTTGGCTTCATCCGGGCTTATTGCATACCTCTATTTCTATCATACGCCAGAAGAGGTGGATCCATTATTTGTAGATGCGACATTTTTCAGCTTTGCAGGCACTGTGTTGGGAATTGGATATGTGTATTACCGGGTTGCGAGGTTGATCTTCTTTGACCCAATGGACGAAATGTCGGTGGAGCAGGTTCAGCGCGGTATTGATCTTCAGCTAAAGGAGGAAGACCGTCAATCCATTTCGAAAAACTTGCTTAAGGGTAGTCTGCCTGATTTTGTGAGAACGGGAACTAACAGGGATGGCCGTGTCTTCATGGCTCAAGAACTCGGTTTAGACGGGTATATCGCTGACATCGATTTGAAGAAGTTGAACGAAGTATGTCGAGAGCACGGCGATTTATTTGATGAAGCCGGGGGATCGGCGTTGGTACTCAACTTAGATCTTGGAGCAGAGCTGCAACCGGGTGTTGATGTTGTCGCGGTCGATGGGACAAACGTGAATCCTGTAGAAGTCCCCCGAGGGCTTGCTGAAGGCCTATCTGAAGCCGTTTATTGTAGTGATGATAGGCCTTGGAAGTCTGGCAATCGCTTGATGGAGAGGAATTTAGATCAGATTGGTGCGAGTACGAGAAATGCGATTAGCAATTTGAATCCCTCTGGTCTGGAGAAATACCTTGAGCTGTACGTAGACCTTCTTCAGTATGGTACCACTCTCAACCGGGAAGTGATCGAAGACTATGGGGTCACTCCTCCTCCGATTTCGGATCTGGTGGATCACATTTACCGTGAGTTCTACCAGATAATGGAGGCCGCCGGGGAGACTGGGAGCTCTGACTTGATCAACACAGTTCGAGCTGAGATTTTTCGCCTCTCGCTGGCATACCACCGCCAAGGAGAGAACTACTTGTTCGAGAAATCGATTGGTTTGTATGCCTCATATTATCGCATTCTTTTCTCCAAGCCCTCCGTTGATTACAGTCTTGTGAGTGGTCTTCTGAGTTCGATGAATAATATTTTGACTATGTTGACCGCGGCTCTTGGCCGTACCAACACAGTCGAAGAGGTTGAGCGAGTGAGTTCTGATATCGAGAGTTTCTACGAAACGTTAGAAGATATTCTTCGTCTTTCCGTTGAGGAAGGTGACTCGCAGACGTTCAATAACGTGTGGAATATGGGTGACGACGATTTTGTGATGGTCCGGCCTGAATCTGAGATCTACGAGTTGAGAAGAAGGATTGATGAATTAGAGAGAGCAGAGAATTGGGAGAATTTAGAAAACCGATTAGAGTTCTTGGAGAGGGAGCAAGACTTGGTGAAGGGATTCCAGTCCAGATATAGGGAAATACAGGGTCAGCCAGAATTGGATCGGTTAAAAAGCCGGTTAGAGATGCTGGAGATGCAGCAAGAGAAAGTGGAAGGGTTTCAGTCTGAGTTTGAGGAAACACGGTTTGTCGCTGCTGCTTGGGCCTACAGGGAGGTTCAGTCAGGTAACCTTCCTGAGTCAGTTTTCCAGGTCATGTTCAGCGAATCTATCAAGGGATACAGTTTTAACAAGTTGGCAGAGGTATATTTCCAGATATTAACCGATCCCCGCCTTGACCTATTCAGGTGGGAATCGGAGGACTCAGACGTTTTCAAGGGAGTTCAAGTGAGTCAGCCTGCTGTCTTTACGTGGTTACAGGAGTTCTTCTGTGCTATGGGTCTTCTCTTCCTAGATGCTGAAGGATATGAATTAGAAGATTTAGATGAAGGAGACAATCCGATGGCCGATATCGATATTGCGAAACCAAGCTATCCTGATTTAGGGGAAACGATTGAAAGTGTTTCCACGGAAGAATTGTCTAAAACCGGGGTTGCAGAATCGGAGATAGAGGAATTAGAGTACAAGAAGGAGGTCTTCCTGGCCCTTCATAATCAAATGCAAGAAATCCTGGAACGTAGAGAAGAAGATTACATTATTGAGTCAGATCTGGATCCTGAGAAAGTATCCAACTTCAAGGAAAGCTACATTTCTGGGTTTGAAGACCGGTTCGATCTTCGAGAGGTATTAGATGATCTTGGGTGGCTGAAAGCACGTGAATACGATGGAGAGGTAGAAGGATTTGGCACAAGGATATCTTATCCGAAAGGTGCGTTTATTCCCGATCCACCTGCGGAATTTGTCCATAATGTGGATCAACAGACACAGAATCATGTGAACTCTATTATTGAACACTGGATTGAGCAAACACAGGACAACCTATCACAAATTATGGTTCAGTCACATGAGCTACTCCCCGACGAAATTGAAGAGGTATGTTCTAGATTAGATGAGAAGGGAACGAGGCCGAAGGCGATCGTAATTAATGGGTTTAGGGCTTCTAACAGTCTTAGGAGAAGTGACTACTTTGTAGAGGAAGTCGGTGAAGATGAAGATGTGCTTGGCGGGTTCTCGTATGACGACGGCGAGTCGATTCCGATTTATCGTGGATCTACTAGAGCTTTCGATGGCTTGGTGCTAGCTGGAAATGGAGGACCTCTGGAAGTTAGTGAATACCAGCGTGACAGAAATACAGTCTTTGTTGATATTGAAGAGGTCACTCGTGACTTGTTAAAAGATGAAGACCCGCAAGGATTCGAGGAAATGACGGATGAGGAGATAAGAAACCGCCTGCAATCGGTCTGGATACAGATATGGTATTACTCTGAGATCGAGGCCTCAGCAGAATTTGGAGCATTGCTTACAGTTGATGAGTCTGATTGAAACCCCCAACTGGTGAGAGGCTCACCGACAGTACTCCATACAGTGCGCTAGTCACTCACAACTTATAGAACCTCTTTCGAAGGCTCAAAACGACTATACCCAACTAATAGCTTGCTGAATTCATCCTCTCTATGCGTCTCCTAACAAGAGACAGATAGATTGGGCCTCTTTACCGGTAAGTGAGTCCCCCTGTGTGTATTGACGGCGGTGAAAAAACCATCAAATTCTGGTGATTTCATAGAGTCGGTCAGAACATATCGATACCGGCCTGTGCCGGGTCACTCTCATCGATTGTCTGAGTGGCTGTACTTTCGGCTGTCTTGGGGTTCTCTCCTGGAGTCTGTCCGGGAAGACTCGCGAGACTCCGAAGAAGCTGGTTAGAGACCTCACCGGCCGCGAACCATTCGGCAAGAAATTCTGCTGCCGTTGTCGTGGAATCGTGGAGCCAGAATGCCGTCGGGACACCGTCGGTTTCGATGTCGAGTTCATTGACGTGCTCGGTGAACCAGCGGTCGCGATCGCGCTTGAGCGCTTCGCGGAGGTCACGGGCTCTATCGCGAATTTCGTCGTCTGCGGGGAGGATCGGGAAGTTCGAGGGAAGCATCGCGTCCACTTCCTGGTCATTGCCGGCGATCCCGTCGAGGTATTGGCGGAAGGCGTACTGGTAGAGGCTGACGAACTCCGCGTTGGTGAATGCGGCGTGCGTGAGGGAGGCCGTCGAACAGAGTGCCGCGAGCTCGCCCCACGTTGCGACGGGTACACGCTCACCTGTTGGAGTGTCCTCAACGAGTGCGCGGCGTTCCTCGTGGATACCGTCCTCGAGGTTGGCGGCGCTGGCGGCGTGGTTACTCGCGACGACCGGGTCGGCGGTAACGCGATACGTCTGGATCTTAGTGAGAGTGACTGTGTCGATCTGCATAGTCAGGAGGAGTGGGGTGCTTGGGTAGGCTATCGTCGAACGTGTGAAGTCCGCGAGACATCGGGACTCACAAGCAGGCAGGTGACGGGTCGTGTGGGTGGTGGTCGGTGCCGTCGAGTGAATCGCACTCGGACGTGTCGTCTTGAGTGGAACATGACGGGCAGGAAGCGGGGGCGTTGTCGTGTGGGCAGCGGAGGGGGGCACCGTCTCGCTCCAAGACTGTCTGGACGGTATCGAATTGGGCGACGATGAGAGTGTCTGTCGCGACGTGGTAGTAGGCGTTGGCGTCGACAACGGTGTTGTCGAGGACCTCGACGGGGATGGCGTTGTGGAGAGCTTCAGTGAGCGTAATCGCGGGCGACCCGCGCGTAAGCCACTGCAGTTGGGGGTGGCTCCCCGAGTCTGCGATGGAGGGCGTCATCGTGATCACCGTTGCTTCCGGGGCGTGTGGGTGGCGGCGGCGGTCGGGCTGACGAACCGGCGGGCGCGCTGCGGGATGTCAACACCGACGTCGATCGGGAGGACGTACTTGGCGTCAAGGTCCTCTTCGTGGGCGTTGGCGAGACGGGACGCAGCCGCGAGCTCGTGTTTGCACATCACCGCCCACTTGTTCGTCTGCTTGTAGGGACAGCCACAGACGACGGCGTCCGACCAGGGAAGGAACGCGTAAGTGGACCCGCTGGCGAATTCCCCGACGAGGAGCGGCGCCGGGAGAGTGATCCCGTATTCGGAGGGCAGGATGTGGTTATCGAGCTGGGCTTCCCGAATGACGTCGTCTACATCGAAGTCGTGTCCGTCGGCATACTCGATGGGATCGGTGTTCGCGTCGACGATGACGACTCCGTGGAAAGTGTTTGTGTGGAGGGGGAGGAGGGAGTCGGCTGTTCCTTGAATAGTGTCGAGATTTTTCGGGATGAGCTCCGTGTACCACTTTCGGCGATCGGCGCGAATCTGCTCGAGCTCGCGGTAATGGGATTCGAGCTCACCTGTGAGGAATGCAGGGGCCTCGCCCAGGAAGTTATCGAGGCGGTCGTAGGAGGGAAAGAACCGGCGTTCGCTGTCGTAAGTATCGACAAGCGTTTTCTGGATGTACTGCCGGGCGAGCGGGGTGGGAGCGTGGGTGTCGTGAGATAAGAGCCCGCCAGCCTCGATGATGTCGAGACGGATGCGGTGCTCGATCGGTTCGATCTCCGGTGGGTCATTACCCGTGGTGTTCTCATAGTCAGGGTGCGATGCGTCGAGCGCGCCTGGGGGAAGTTCGAGCGGTGGGAGGTGCTCGTCCGCCGGGGTGATTTGGTGGGTAGACATCCGTAGTTACCTCCACCTCCTGTGGGGGGCGAGAAAGCAACTGGAGAGTGCTTATGGCGAGTTACCCCACAATAGTTATGAATGTGCGCCTCTGTGGGGTAACTAATGACGGACGACACTGAGCGACCTTCTGGACCTGACCTTCCGGCACACGTTCGAGACACGGTAGACGAATTATCGGTCGAGGAGCTGGAGGACTTGGCTGACTACGCACAGGCTCTTGCCGATTGGAAGCGGGAGCAACCACCTGCATCTCCAGATACTGCTCCCGAGGATGCTGTCGACGATGATGTCGTCGAAGACCTTGAGGAGCAGGGTGTCTCGATGGACCCCGACGACTACGATGATGTCCCCGCTACAGGGGCCTACATCACGGTGAAGGAGCCGAAACAGGGATACAGGTATTATTATTGGCAATGGCGAGACGGTGACACTTGGAAGAACGAGTATATCGCGCCTGTCAATCCGAAGGGGGACTGATTCCCGTGTCAGATGACGGTGACGTTTCCGAAGACGCCCTCGAACTCTTCGCGACCGAGGGTCGGCGATCCGCGGAGCCAAGTGTGGTGGGCGCCGCGCTGGACTTTGAGATAGGGGTGGCCGCCGTCGTTTCGGAGCATCTTGAGCTGCTTACACCATTTTCCTTTTTCGTTTGTACCGATCTCCGCGAGAAGTCCTTCTCCACCCTCCTGGTCGTCAGCCCAGTCGACGAGAACATCGAAGTTAGCGGGTGAGAATGGATCAACGGGGAGCGTATTCCGGACTTCCGTAATGATGTCGCGGAGTTCGTTGGGGTAGAAGACGACGGGAGTCGGATCGGGGTGGTCGTTGACGGTTGGATCGTATGTGGAGTCAAATTCGTAGCCGATTTCAGCGGTTTGATAGCCCGTTGCGGCCCGCCCGTACTCTGAGGGCCGATCGAGGTCTGGTGGCGTGACGATTGCGAGCGACGTGGTGCCGTCGTCGTCTCCCCAGTTCGCTTCTGCTAATGCGAAACGCATAGCCCACTCGTCGCATATCCGATATTAAAAAATACCGGTCGAATAGGTGTGAACAGCGGGATTGCTTGGGTGAGACCGGGACGGCCGTTAGTAGAGGTTAGTGAGGCCGAGACTGGCGAAGAGGATAGCGTTATAGCTACCGTGAATGAGGATCGGGACGAAGAGTGAGTCGGTACGCTCGTAGGCGAAGCCGAGGATGAGTGATAGCGCAAAGAGTGAGAGGAGGACGTTTCGGATGCCGCTCAAAGAACCCTGCAGGGCGAAGAGATGTACGCTCGCAAAAAAGAGGCTGGCGAGGAGTATTGCTCCGATGGCCGAGAAGTACCTGCGGAGATACCCTTGAATGAGGCCGCGAAACAGGATTTCCTCGCAGGGTCCAGTGATGAGAAGGGATACGACGATGAGCCCGCCGAACATAGGGAGGGAGGCGTGTTTGGTAGCCTCGATCGCAGCCGCGTTCTGTGCGGTTGGAACATTGAAAAACGTGAAGAGGGACGTGAGTACGTATTCTGTGACAATCATCACGAGAATGCCGCCGAGAATCCAGCGAGCGTCGCGGCGGGTCGGACGACGGAAGCGGAGGCCTGTGGGGAGGAGGTCCGTTTTCCAGTAGAGGAGACCACCGACAAAGATCGCGTATCCGAGTTCACTAAACGCGGCGGAAGCGAGGAAGCGTGCCGTCTCTGATTGCTGGGCAACTGGGTAGGCCTGATCAAGAATGACGATGCCCACATAGCCGACGATGAGGCTGGTAATGATCGCGCCGAAGATGAAGACAAGTACGAGGACGACAGTGCGGAGCGTTCGCCAGAGGTGGATGACGTCCTCCTCGAATGTACTCTCTGTGGCCATCGCTGTTCGCGTCGTACTTACCGGTTGTTCGTGTGACCGCATTAACTATCGGGTGTAAACTTGTGTATCAGATAGTCCTGATCGACTAATATGATTTCATAGAACAATTAAAAGCTGATATTCTCCCGCCTGTTGGGTAGTCATCTCTATCGTACCAGTGTCTTAGGTTATTAGATCATATTGTTTAGTTGATGTATTGTAAAAAACGACTGTCGTTTGTGTCCTGCTTTGGACGCCAGTCTGCTTGGCTGTGAGGTTGACTCGCATTATGCGCTGAGAGATCGATCATCTGAACTTCTCCGTCTCACTTACTATTGAGGTTATGATAAATAACGCAGGATATGTCTCTCCCACTAACGAATATTTAACTCATAGAACGGCAAAGTAGCATATAGCTCAAATATGTGGGATGCATTCATAAGCCACGCAGGTGAAGACAAAGAGGATTTTGCTGAACCGCTCGCTAATGAGTTAGAGAACTTGGGATTGAACGTATGGTATGATGATTTTGAACTCTCTGTCGGTGATCATATACCGAGCGAAATAGAACGCGGTTTAAACAATTCTGACTATGGTATTGTCGTACTTTCTGAAGCATTCTTTGAAAAGAGTTGGACACAAGAGGAATTAAATTCATTAATTCAACGGGATGTATCCGAACCGAATAAAGTCATACTTCCTATTTGTTATGAAATTTCACCAACGGAGGTGCAGTCACATCACACATTGTTAGGCAAACGATATCTAATCTCTGGAAACTCATCTTCTGTCTCTGAAGTTGCTGAAGAACTCTACCAAGAGATTTTAAAGAATAGTACACAACCAATCTCAAGCGATGATTTAGAGAAATTCGATCCTGAGACCCTAGACTATATCGCCGACGTCATCGGGAGAACTAAGAAAGGGACAGAAATTAAACAGCTCTTTGAGCGAATTAATTTTGAGATCGATTGGGATGATGCGAAAGAGGGTAGCATACATGAGTATATTGCAACATTTCCAGTAGAGGCTAAAGAAAGAGGGATAGACCTTGAGGGTGCAAGAAAAAATACAATATTTGAAAAGTTGAAAGAGCTTAATAACGAGGACCCATCTAACATAGTGTCTGTAATTGAGAAGTTAGCCCATCCTAGGAATTATGTTGGAAGTGATGAAAACAGAGAACAAATTATAGATGAATTGAATGAATTCTTGAAATGGGAAGGTTTGAGAATAGTTGACTATGGAGAAGTGAAGCAGCTTAGATGATTGCTGATTGCTCTGGGCGTTGGGGGAACTTACTGACTTTAGTGGATCATATGGACACCCTCTTTTGAGTTGGGCTAGTTTGATCAACAATTGCGGTGAACGCGTCTCGGTTGTGGTTCCAGTCGAGAGCGCGGTCGTAGTCCGGCATGGGTGAGCTCGTTCCGTCGACGAGCTCCTGAAACTCGACGGTCATCTTCGCTTGACTTCCTGGTGCGTCGCGCCAGCTAACGACTGTTCCCCCAGTGCGGTCGTTGGTGTCGACGGTGACGGTACCGAAGCGGTCGTCGGGATCGTCGTGATCGAGCTTTGGGTTGCAGAACGCGGCGACTTCAGAGGCTGAGTAAAAGCCGTCGTCACGACCACGGTTCGTTTCGACGGGAAACTTGAAATCGTCCTGCTCGGTACAGCGGAAGACTCCTGAGAGTTCATACTCGTCGACGGTTTCACTCGTGGTGTATCCCGATCCGAGCACGGGAGAGTCCACTGTGCCCGTAGAAATGAGGAGGGCTGCGGTATCCGGTTCCGGGAAGGGTCGAACGTACCGATAGATGTGTTGGCAGTCGGTGTTCGAACACTGCCGGAGTTCGACGGCCTTGCCGGCCTGCTGTTCGATACGTATCGGTTCGCCACTGCGTTCTTCACACGCTGGGCAGACGCGATGGTCGCTATCGGGCGTCCAGGCGTGGAGACAGTCGAGGCGGTCTTCCTCGAGGCGGTAGACGCGGTCAAACCGCGCAAGCAAGTCACTCGGCTGCGGGGCGCGATCGTCGTCGTCTCCGGGGAGGTCGTGTGTCCACGCGATGCCGGCTATCGACGACTGCTGGTTGATGGTGCCCCCGATGAGCCGCCCTTGCGTGCCGTCTTCGCCGACGACCGAGAGCGGACTGTGGAAGATCCCGAAGTTTCGCTTGACGACCGCGTATTCGGTGCCATCGATCCAGAGAAGGTCGCCTTCGTCTGCCGCGTAGAGGTCTTCGGCTGTCTCCACGGAAGCTGTTACTCGTTCCGCAGGAGGTTGTTCGAGGACGTGCCCCTTGTAGTCGATCTCCGTGAGCTGCGCTTGAGGAGTTCTGGTTGTGTCGGTCATAAGAGGCGCTCGCTGTCTATCGGCGACGAAAAAACTCCACCTCCCGGCAGTGCCACACATCAGTTGTCTCCGCGAACGTGGTCACGGAACGCAGTTCGAGTCTGTCCCTTCTCGAGCATCTTCCGAGTAAACGTGCGATACTCACGGCGTGCGTGGCCGAGGACTTGCGGATCGAGTGACCCGTCCCACTTAACGAGTTCGCGGATGTCAACACCACTCCCCATCGAGAGAAAGACTGTGACCATATTTTCGGGCCCCCAGAGTTCATCCCCGGCAAGGATGACATTCGCCTCCCAAGGGACGCCTGTGATCTTTTCGGAGAGTTCACGGGGGTTCCAGGGTATCCCGTCGTCGGCCGACGAGACGTCCGTAACCTCGGGATTCGACATTGTGCGATCCTCTTCGAGGGAGAAGAACACTCGAGCCTCATTGAAGCCCTCACACGGAAAGTAGAGACGTCGCGCGGCGCAGTCCTCGCAGTAAGTCGCGAGTGGCGTGAGCGGGCGCTTCCCAGGATGCTCGCGCATTTTGGACTGCCAGACGGGATGGTCGGGATTGAGGACGCGGTCGGTAACGTACTGTGCGACACGGGGAGTGCTCGAATAGGCGACGCCAGCGGCGCAAAAGTCGCAGATGAAGCGGTCAGGATGGTCGTGCTTCGTCTCGTACGTATGGCCGTCGTAGAGGTCGAGGAGCTGTGCAACGGTCCAGTCGGGGTTGATACGGGTGTCGTGGTCGATCATCGGTTACCTCCTGATTGGGACGCCGTTGAAGCGGACGTCGAGGATACTGCGGTAGTGTCGCTCTCCGTGTCGAGTTGGTCTCCCTTCTCGATGTCGTTGACCTGTATATCGTACCACCGGAGCTCGCTGTGGTGACCCTCCTGTTTCCGGCGGAACGCGGTGGATTCGATGAGTCTGATACCTGCCAGATTTTCCTTGTGAACGCGACAGTGGGGGCGCGAATACTCGTCTTGGAGTCGGTCCAGAATTGCGGTCGCGACGCCTATCCGTCGTGCGATCGGTGTGACGGCGATTCCAACTCACGAACGGCATCTCGACGGTATCGACGACTGCCATTCCGAGTCGGTCGCCGTCGAGAAGGGCCTCCCACACCTCTCCCTGTTCTTCGATGGCGGTTAGAGTCGGGACATCGTCGATCTCGTCGAAGAAGCACCACACGGCGTTTGGCGAGGGCCGTGAGTATCCGACAGCAAGTCGGGATCGGTGTCGATGGATGCCATCGGTCAGGTGGTCAGATTTTGGTACGGGACGTGCGAGAGGTACGTCCGGCACTCGGGGCAGATCACCGAGAGGACGGGACCGTTCGCGTCGCCAGTCTTGACGTACTCGAACTCGCCGTGACTCGAGTTATAAATGTCTTCGCTGACCGTCATGGCGCTCAGTGCTTCGGTCCCACAGACAGGACAGGGCTCTCCGAACCCCCAGTCCGGTTCGTGAATTGATTGCCGGATTTTGAGTGCGTCGGACGGAAGCTGACGGAGGAGTTTCTGGACGTATTCGGGACTGACAGTATCATCGTCCGGCGATTTGGTGAGGATGAGGAGTGACTCAAGAACGTCTGAGGGGGATTGATCTTCGGAGTCGATTCGCTCTTCTTTGATGTTGATGACGATGACTGTCATGGAAGGCTTGAGAAGGGAGCTGCTGGGTTTGACACCCCGCGGGGCTACTAGCGGATTTGGACGCAGTGGGTCAGTCCACGTCGATAGGCGTGTCGAGACGGGCGGCGGCGACGCGATAAGCGGCGACAATCTCGTCGACGGTGACGTCGTCGTCTGCCTCGCGCTCGATGGTGATCTCGATCTCGCGGCGGACGGTGTCTGCGTCGTGGCTGTATCGCCAGATACCTTGTTCGACGCGGGGGTGGGTCAGGATGTTATTCGGGACTCCGAGGTCGTCGACGGCGCGGAGGACTTCGGCGGTTGCGTGAACCCGGTCCCCGTAGCCATCGATCCCTTCTCGGAGTGCCTCGATGGCGTCTTGGAAGGTGAGGTCACTGGCCTCTTCACTGGCGGCGATGTGTGCGGAGACGGCGTCGGACGTTTCGGTGGGTAGCTGGCGCTGGGGTTCTGAGGTCATACTCACTTTTAGTTAGTGCGAGAGTGGACTGCTTTGATCGAGCGGAATACTCGTGACCTCGACGAGTTCGAGGTGGCTGTCCGCTTGTGCCTGCTTGGCCGCCTTCTCACGGTTCGTTGTGAGTGTCGGGCCGAACTGACCGAGCTTGAGGAGGATGTCTCGTTCCGTGTTGAGCACACCGTATTGGGTGATTTTTTCTCCTGCTTCGGGCTCGCCGGGGCTATCGATGACATTGATGTTGAGCGACTGCCACGGCTTCCCGGTGTACTCGACGTGGACGTCCTCGCCGTGTTGGCGGGCGATGTAGTCCCACGCTTGGATGAGTCCCTTCAGGGCATCGTGGCGTTCGCCTTGATCACGACCGAGTATGTCGACCGTGAGGGCTGTCGTCGCAAACGCCATATGGACTCCTTGTCGGTTCTTGATCTGTTGTTCGACATCGAGTCTCTCGGGGAGATCCGAGAGATCGAATTCTGACGGTGGAAGGAACGATCGCATTTTGTGCACCTCACTTCTGATGGGGGTGAAAAACAACAGGTGGTGCGGCTACTCGTGCCAGATTCGAGCATCGAGGAATGGGCCTTCGTGATAGATCTCGGCGTCGTCGAAGACGCGGTCGAGCTGGCGCTTGACCCGGCGGAGGCTCGGTGCGCGCTCTGGGGGACGGAATTGGAACGCGGAGTACCAGGTTGCTTGGTCTTCTTCGATACCTTTCGGGAGGAGGACGGGAGTGAGCGCATCCGACCAGAGATTCCGATCATCAAGGATGGCTTCAAGTGCATTGTGGGAGAGGGATTCACCGGAGGCATCCTCGGCGTAAACGAAGACTGTCTTTGGATATGAGCTACCGACCTTGTAGTCGCGGTTGTACTGATGATTGAGGCCACCGAGAGCGCGGTATTCAGCCCCAGTCTCGGGGTCTACCGGACCGAATTCGCCGGGCTTGCCGACAGCCTCGAAGTTGCCCCAGGGCATATAGCGTTCGTGGAGTGGGGCGTGCGTTACGTGGGCGTACGCAAGCCGGCTGAGAGTGGCGAACGGTGCGGCCGAATCGGTGTCGTCGGATGGCGTGGTGGATGCGTTGGACATAGTATCGGATCAGGTTACGACGGAAGTCCGGGGGTGTTGGTGAGTCAGGACTACTCCGGCGACGGGATGAAAGGGATAATCACGCGCTCTCTTGGTTGATGGCGGTCACCTCGTCGCCAGGAACGAGCTCGTCGCGATCGCGGCGCTCATCGCAGTTCGTACAGTAGACGCCCTCATTTTCAACGTCACTTCCGACAACCTCACCGCGCTTCATACCGACCTCTTCGAAAGTACCGTCCTCGTACTTCTGGATGTCGCCGAATTGGACTTCTTCGATGATCCAAGAGAACGACCGGCCGCCGCACTCCGGGCAGGTCATCGGAACCGGCGTGTTCTTTTCAGACGTCATACGTCGACCTCCACGTTCTCTAGGGCCCGTTCGTACAGGGCATCAGTGATCTGAGTCTCGGTTTCAGAGATTGCCGACTCGAGTGAGCGTTCATCTAGATCGTCGATGTCTGGATCTGCGCGCTCGCCGTCGATGAGGTGTTGCGTTGCGACTGCCGTATGGGCTGCGAGAACGGTGATAGCGGCTTCAAAGGCTGGGCCACTGAGGATGTATGTTTGTATCTCTCGATAGGCAGCGTCGTAGTCTTCGGGCGAGCCGGGAGAAGGAACAATGTCGTTGAGCGAATTGGTCGTGGTGAGGTCGTACGCGATGGCGTCTTGGGAGTCGTAGCCATCGCGGAGGGCGATACCAAAGCCGGCACGTTCCAGCGTGTCGAAAAGATCAATGAGTGCGGCTTGTGAGGTGTCGTCAGGGACGAGGAGCGAGGCAACGGCGTCCTCGTCTCGAGTGCTGTCTGTCATCTGTTTTTGAAACCTCTTCGCCTCTGTAACGGAGGAGAAAAAATTGGGCTCGAAATAGTAGTTACTTGTGGCGGTAAGCGGGGCCCGATTCGTGCCTCGTGACTTCGGTTACCGTGATGGCGTCGACGTCGACCTCGAGAACACCGGGATGGTCAGGGGTGGCAGAGAGATTGGAGAGCGCCTCATTGAGGCGTTCTTGAAGCCAGTCGGGGTAAATGTCGGCTGGAATTGATTCGTCGAGGTCCTCTGTTGCACCAAGGGGAATCTGCACGTCGATGGTTACCGTTCGATCGTGGTGAGTGGACGAATTCATAGGTGTGGAGCTGTAGGTGATCTACCGCTGGTCTCGAATCGCGTCGAGACTAAAGTCCTCGTCAGGGTTGCGGATGGCCTCGAACGTGTCGGTGACGAATTCGAGCGCCTCAATCTCTGACTGAAGCCGGGCGATTTCTTCCTCGCGGTCTTGGATGGCGTCGATGATGGCGGCTTCTGCCTGCTGGTAGTCAGCGTCCTCACGGACGTCGTTGTCGTCGTCCTCTTGGATTGATGTGGTGAGTGCCGATGACGGGAGTTTCCCGTCGGGGCGGGGGACCGTCTCTTCTTCAACTTCGATAGCGACACGTCGGACGTGCTTACAGCCGCCCTCTGGATCGCGATCTTGGTAATCCGGACAAGTACACGTTTCGTCGATGAGGTCGACAGTGTAGGTCTCCCCGGACTCGCCGGTTACTGAGTAGATGCCGCCCTGCTTGAGGAGCGCGACATCCATCGTTTCGATACGAGCGCGTTCGTCACGTCGGTCAGTACTCTGAGGCAGCGTTGGGGACGAGTCGGATGCGTCCCTGGCCGATGCGGTGGAGTGTGAACTCACGATGCGATTCCTCCACCTGCTGGCAGGGGAGTGAAAAACGCCCACGTCTCTGATCGCTAATCTATGCTTGTGCTGGCTGACGATGCTCTTGAGGGCGTTCTGTAAGTCGAGAACGCTATTCGGGTGTTTCGGAGCAAGGTTCTGCAGATCGAGTTCCCGTTTCTTGGTCGTTCTTCTTGACCTGGGTGGTGAGGACTCGGTGGGTGTCGGAGTCGTGGATGCGACGCAGGCGCTCGAAACCGTCTTGAGGGTTCGGTCCTGCGAGGGCGATGACGAACCAGCCTGAGTCAGGTGCGCCACGAGTTGCGTTGAGGACGCGGTAGATACGGCCAGACTCATCATCGAGGAAGAGAACCTCCAAGGTCTCGCCCTCTGAAGAGTCTGCTCGATCAAGCGCGGTGAGGACGCACTCGTCTTCGAATTGGTCGCGGAGCTGCTCGAACGAATGTGGGCTATCCGTGTCGATCATCGGTTGTTCTGTCCTCTACTTCTCGAGGGGTCGAAAAACGCTGGTAGGGATGCTGGAAGAAGATGTTGACTACGTTCTTGAAGCCGAGGAGGGTTTCGGGATCAATCTGACCGCCGATGAGTCGCCGTTGTCACTAACGGATTTCTCAATTCGAGCTAATTGTGAATCTCTATCCACTCTTGATACTCTTCGGTAGAGAGCAACCGACCACACTGTGCGCAGTAATGTAGATCGCGTCCCCCTTGCTTTCGCTCTACAGACAATCGGGTGTCGCTCTCAATTGAAGCACAATTGTCACAGGTTTCGTTGGCCCGTTGTTCCTGCCGTCGCTGACATGCTTCATCAAGATGCTCCATCATTTCATCAATCTCGGTGCGATTCTCCTCATCTTGCTGGATGAACTCGGCGTCCAGCACTTCAACCGTGATTATCTTTGGCTCCGTCTCGGTGTTGACATCACTAATTCTGGCGGTAAAGATACACATGTCGCCTGGAGCAATTCGTGTCTCGACCGCCTGTTCATATCTAATTTGGACCTCTTGAACGGCCTCTAAGAAATCAAGATCAAGGAACTCGGCCTGTTTATTTGGAAGGACTCTGACGGGCATTTCGCCCACCGTGCCAGTATCAGTCACCCATCGCCAGTCCGTCATCAATTGCGTATAATGCTGGAAACTTGTTAGTAATTACCGGGCCGTGGTTGATGACCCGACTGATCTGTACGTCTGTGTTTGGTCAGAGTTTGCGAACCTGGTCGTCGAGTGAAGCTCCACACGACCAGCAATCTCCTGTCGCCCCGGCATTTGCGGTGCCACAGGCTGAACAGACGTGGAGGGGGATATCCACATCAATCCGCAGTTCTGCGGTGCCACAGTCCGGGCAGGGACCAGCGTCGCGGGGGAGCGGGCGGTCGTATCGACGACAATCTGGGTTCGTGCAGTAGCGCACCATCCCATTGTGTGATTAATTCTCATTCATCAAATAATTAAGCTCTCAAAATTGGGTGACGGTGTCCAGTACTACTTCGACGGAATCGACAGTGAGCGACACAACGTACGATCCTGCTGACTGGCCTATTTCAGCGTGGTTGTGTAGCGGATTTCACGTCCGAATTTCGAAGCGAGCGCCCCCGTCTGTGCCATTGGTGACCTCGATCGACCAACCGTGGGCCTCCACAATTCGGCTGACGATCGCGAGCCCGAAACCCGTCCCGTCTTGGTTTGTTGTGTACCCACTCTCGAACACATCTTCGCGATCGGACGTCGAAATCCCTGGTCCGGTGTCTTCGATAAAGAAGCCATCACCATTCTCAAGGCTTCCAACACGAATCGTGACGGCCTCGCCGCCGTGGTCGATCGCGTTTCGATAGAGGTTCTCGAACATTTGGAGGAGGCGACTGCGATCAGCGTTGAGACGCAGATCCGTCTTGACGTTGAGCGTCGCAGTGTCCGTATCAACGTTTTGCCAAGCTTGCTTAGTAAGAGTATTGAGGGAGATCGTCTCTGTCTCGCCGACTGCTTCTCCCTGTCGAGCGAGTGTGAGCATATCCTTGATGAGGCGTTCCATACGGTCTAACGCGCGCTCTATAGCGTCGAGGTGTTCACTGTCATCGATGCTATCGATGAATTCGAGCCGTCCTCGGGCGACGTTCAAAGGATTCCGGAGATCGTGCGAAAGGATACCGGCGAATTCCTCCAGCCGGTCACGTTCTCGCCGAATTGTCGCCTCTGCGGACAGTCGCTCGAGAGCCGTCACGACGTGAGTCGCTAGCATCTCCGCGACTTCCTCGTCGCGCTTGGCGAACGCGTTCGGCTCAAACGAAAACACCTGTAGTACACCATATTCTCCGAGCGGAATACTCAACAATGCGCGAGGATCGTTGCTGGCTTGGGGTTCGGGGTGTACTCCACCATCGCGGATTGGCGACGCCGTAGCCCCCCGAGTCTCCCCGAGGTCGTTGACCCGGACAACCGTATTCGATTGGTAACTCTCCCCGGCGTATCCGAAGGAGGTTGGTACCGGGTCATAATCATCTACACTACCAGGGTTTGAACTGGTGACCGGAACCAGCTGGTCACCTTCTACTACTGCGACGTGTGCGACATCACCATCGAATAATTTGACTGCGCCGTCAGCAGCGTGTTGATGGATCGCTGTCGTCGAGTCCGCTCTAGTGATTTCGGTAGCGAGCTCGTGGAGTTGTGTCACCTTCGAGGTGTGATTACGGAGTTGTTGCTCTGCCACTTTCCGATCTGAGACGTCCTGAATGATCCCCGTAAAGAGATGATCACCGTCGATGGGATACTCCCCGAAGCTAATCTCGATCGGGAATTCCTCTCCGTCGGCGCGAAGGCCGTGTGCCTCGAGCCCGTTCCAGTCGAACGTTTGTTCCCCTTCTGAGAGATATTTGGCCAGCCCATTCTGATGCGATTCCCGTAACTCCTCGGGCATTAGCTTCGTTAGTGGTTCGCCAACTATTGCTGACTGTTCATATCCGAAGAGTTCGTTGACGGCGTCGTTCGCATACCGTATTGTGCTCGTCTCGTCGATAGTCACGACGCCCAACGACGAGTTCTCCGTCAATGCTCGGAACCGTGCCTCAGACCGCGCCAGCTCCCGTTCGCGCTGCTGTAAACCAGTTGCGTAGTAGCCCAGGAGGATGCCTGCTGCCATGAAAACTCCTGCTCCATTGAGGGCGAGTTGCCCCGGCTCAGCGGCTGGATTATGTTCGAGCGAGATAACGAAAATGAACCAGATGATGACCGCAACACCAGTGATCGCCCCACCACCTGTCCAGAGTGCCAGTTGACTGATTCGGGACTCTTGGTGAGTTCGTTCGAGCCAAATCCCGCCGATAAGCAAACCAATCCCGATTGTGGCTGGTAGTGCTACTTCGAGAAAGTCGACTACGGCATCGTCTCCATCGATAAGGATCCAGCCAAGCGTACAGATGAAAAGTAGAAGTCCGGAGAAGGCAACCGACCACCTCCGTATCGGACGATACAAACCTCTCATCTGCCGTCAATAATCAGAAAGAGATCCTTAATTCGTATGATTTGGAAACTGGGCGTCATTTCTTACTCTTGGTGTGGGAGGGGGTACGTACTTCTATGGCTTCCGATGCTGGGTATTCTATGATTCGTCTGGATTCGAAGAACCCTCGGCCGTTGCTCGAATGTCGTCGGGTGTCGCGATGAGTTCTACGTTCTGAACAGTAAACCGAATCGAGACATCTCCCTTTGATGAGGTGAGGAGCTGTAATAGTGCATCGACGTCCACCCAATCCTGTAAATTATAGTCGCCGTCTTCGAGCCCACACCTTTCCAGTGTCTCAATAATTTCAACGAGGCGGTCACTCGTTCGGTCCGGACTGTCTGGTGGCGGGGAATGCATCGGTATGCTCTACGCTTAGGATGGCAACAATTTAAAAGGTTGTGAGTCAACTATAGAATCTTGACGCTTTTCTGCTTGACTTAGCGCGTTTGGGATAGCACCGGCGCAACCACAAGCGATTATGCGCTTTGATGCGGACTGGATGTCTCGAGCTGATGATCGGATTCTAGAACATCTCTCTGAGGAGGGACCTGATACCCCGAAGAAAATGGCAGATAGCGACCGCGTTCGCTTTTCTCGCCAACACATCAACGCTCGGTGCAAAACACTCGTCACCTACGGACTTCTCCTCCACTTAGGCAATGGTGTCTACGATATCACCAGTGAGGGAGAACAGTATCTCAACGGCGATCTCGATGCACGAGACTTGGATGCAGAATAAAGGCGTCGTAGAACAGTTCACATACGTTTCTTTGCCATCCAGAGATGGTCATCAAGATATGTTTCGCAGTGTCATATTGTAATTGTCCACCAGAATTCTCTTTGGTGATGTCTGTGACTCTATTGAACAGATGAAGTTCCCCGAAGAACTGGTCGGGATCGCACTCGCGATTTCAGCGATAATTGGCGGCTTCTTCTTTATTACGGCTGGAATCGGTCTCTCACTAGTTCCTCCCTCTGTACCAATTTTCGGTTCCGCATTTCAAGTCTCCTCTGTAATCTACGCTTTCGGTGGCGGTATACTCGTGATCTTGGGGTTTATTATAATATATTCAATACTTCTAGAATCCCTCGGCGGTTCGCGGGGAGGTGGTAGACTTGGGCGATGATCTAACTATACTCCGACGTTAATTGCTATTCCAGCCAAACTCGAGACCACTGGGAACTATACTTTCATCTTGGTTAGCGTAGCTTTTGGAACCACAGCAAAGTGCTCTATCTATGGGTGATATTTATCAGGAAATATACATACACCCTTCCAGCAACAATCATTTAGTGTTGCAGTTATCGCACACGGTGAGAGTCAGAAGTAAGTAGAGTGGGAGATCACTCAATGCGAAGGAACGACAAGATACACTCTTGTGGTAGCAATCCCCCATGGTAGTATCTACGCGACCCGTACCCTTGCTTGCTAAAGTGCTGTCGGGGATCGGATAACAGCCGGAGATTGGTATCAAGGTAGTTTGCACCGGGGGTATTCGCCTCGACGAGTATCCCCTCACCCTTTCCTTGAACGGAATCGCCGGCAACGCGCCGATACTTCACCTCTACTTCGCCGTCATCGGAGTCAAGTGCTTCCATCGTTGGTTCCTGGGGGAAGAGGACAAAGCCGTGATCGGTGACGACGTAAACTCGGTCCCAGTTATGTTTCTCCAGCTTTCGCTCGATGAGATTATGAAGATCGTCGATATACCCGCGGAAATGGGATTCAATCTCACCGATCTCTCCCTCCCCTACGTCGTCAAGTTCCTTGTCGTAGTAGGCGATTTGGTTATGCTCCCATCCAGAGGTCGGATCGTCTGGAACGTCCCATCCCCGCTCTTCCAGAGCTTGTACCCGATTTGGCTTGATGCCTAATGATCGGCCACCCCGGTCCACGCTAAGCGTTTCGTCCTCTATGCTGATGCGGAACCGGAACGCATCCCCTGGTGTGAGCGCAGCCATCCCGAACTTGGTCTCGGAGGGAAGCACCGAAAGCCGTGTCTCGCGCCGAACCTCGTGGTCAGATTCTAACCGCTCGGCAAGCTGCTGCGCAAGATCGAACCTGAGTGCGTCTATGAGAAGAATAGCGACGTTACCGGCTTCATTGAACTCATCCTGCCGTTCACTCCACCACCGATAGGCCGGGTCCAGGTTCGCCAGAGGCTGTTCGACCTGCATTGTGGTCCGAACTTGGTCGCCTAACGCTTCGAGATAATCTCGATAGCGTTCGTGGGTGAGCTCTTGGCGTTGATCTGCAAGCCAGTCCACTGCGGGGTGCGACCGGGGGAGATCGGTCTCTGGAGTACCGGTGAGTTCGAGTTGCAGAACTTGATCGTCAATGTGCCAGCTCCCTTCTTCGACATCCGCGTATCCTTCGAATGGACCGATATCAGCTGGACGTTGTTCCCACTCGTTCAGGTACTGCTGGAGTTGGGAAAGCAGAGCGGCCTGTTCCCAGAGTGAAACCCAGGCACACTCCTCGGAATACAGTTGCACCGTTTCCTGTCGGCGCTCTGCCTCTTCGATGCAGCGCTGGAGATTACCTTCTTCAAACCACTCGACCCACGCCTCCCACAGCGCTGCATCTAGTGCGCTATCCACCGGACACTCTGCGTACTCCCAGGGGGACTCAAGGACATCGATGACTTCGGGCCAGTACGATTCTCCCAGATAGATCCCCGCTGCTTCAGGGGACCCACGGGTGCGTAGCAAGCCCTGGAGTGGGTTGAACGTACCTGGGCCGTCCTCGGAGAGATTCATCTCCGAGGGGAATCGATCGGCATCGACCCCGGTCGCCACCAGCCAGCGTGCAACCGCCCATCGGCGAACAGTATTTGTGATGTCCTCCGGTTCGTCATCCTCATCGACTGGGATGCCGTTCTTTTGGAGTTGTCCGATGACCTTCGAGATCGTCTTCCTATCACGATCAATATCCGGCCATCCGCGACGAAGCAGGTGATCGAGTAGTTGCCCTTCTCCCTTCGTGATGATTTCCTCACGGAGATCGTCTAACCGAGGGACCCCCAACCCAGAGAACCGATCCAGAATGATCTCTGCCGCCTGTTCCCGTTGGGCGGGTTCGTGCCGTTCCGCGTCGAATATCTCCCAGGGATCAACATCGTAGAGGTCGGCAGTCAACGCCTCGATACTGCTAGTCACCTCTCCCCCAGTCTCTTGGATATCGCGGAACCAGTCTCGATCGTCCTTGCCTTCGCCGATGTACCAAACCTGCGGCGTTTCTCCTTGATGTTCCTCCTCGACCGCTCCTTGTCGAAGGTCGAGCGGAAAACGATCGGCAGCCCGGAACTCTACACCCGCCTCCTCCGCGGCCTCTGCGATTACTTCCTTGAGGTAGCCGCCATCATCCCACCAGACGACTCGCACTGGTCCGGAATATCTCTCGGGGAACGCGCTATCGATTCGTTCTGCAGCAAGTTCAGTCAGTGTAGTCGTTGGTTGTTGTCTCATCGGTCATCCTCCGTATCGATGACGACAATAGTCCCTTCCTCGTGGGATGTAACGGATTGCCAGAGCTGGTCGAGTTGATCCTCGCTATCGATCTCGTCAGAGTCATCGCTGTCGAGTAACGATCTACCCTGAGTCAGTAACCGCTCCACACGGTCCCTGTCGGGGATGGCTGTCCCCTCCAGCGCTCGTCCCAACTGCTGGGTTGCAAACGAGTCTGGGTGAGAATCCTCAAGTTCGGAATGAACCGTGCGAATCTGTTTGTAGAGAGATTCTCCCTCGACCTCCGTTTCAAGTAATATCTGAGCATCAGCTAGGGTCTCGGCCTCGTGATGGACATCAGCGTCAGCCAGCTCGGCTTCGGGGAGTGGATCTTCGTGCTCCTCGGCTTTCTCCACAAGGGTGCGAAGCGCGTCGAACGTAACCTTCTCGAACTGGTTAGCAACGTTGTCGATAGCTGCCTCAGTATCGGGGTTGGCAAGCACCTCCGTTATCTCAGTTCGAAGAGAATCGAGGTCGTTCGTGGTCGTTTCCGTCCCGTCGAGCAGTCGGTAGAGACGTTGAAGTCGGTCGACGCGAAGGTTTGCGGCGGCCTCCATCTGCGATTCGATTAGATCAGCATCGGGGACCTTGTTCCCGGTCGCGTACGGGCGCATCTGCTTGACTTCCGTTGCGTTCGGGTACAGCTCATTCACGGTGTCGAAGGTCTCTTTGTACTGGTCCCAGAGCGCGTCACCGTCCTCTCCAGTGAACAATGGTTCGACTTTCGCGTAGAGTCCAGCCTGGTCGACTATCGTAGGGTTGCTCAATAGGTTCGCATCGAGTTCCTCACCAGCCAACGCGGGCTCGAGCGCTGTCTCCAGACTATCGAGGGTGACTCCCGTTCCGAAGACCATGTTCGTCCGGGTGACCACTTTACGAAGTTTTGATCCATTTTCCGAGGCCCACGAGGCGATTTCCGGACAGAGTACGGCCGCATCATCGGTCTCCGGCTCTTCGCCAAGGAGTTCCGCGTATACATCTTCCAGTCCCTCCGCAGGTGGTTGAGGATCGAAGCCAATGACCGAATCAGCAAGGTAGCCTCTCCTCGTGATGTGGCTTGCAATCGTTGATTCATCTGAGAGTCGCTCACCATCGGAACGAATCTCGATTCTTCCATCTGCGACCAGTACAAACAACAGGGCGTGGAGAGCGTTCTCTGGGGTACCGAGGAATTCCCCTCGTCGCCCTCCGATTGTCTCAAGAATACGTTCGCCGCTAACTCGGTCCTCATCCTCGAAGATTTGGAGGAACTCCGTCACCCACCCGTTATCGATGGTCCGCGGGACTGTGTTGACACCCAGTTCCTCGGCATCAGCATCAGTGAGTGGCCACGGTCCATCTCCCTCGAAGAATTCGACGAGGTCCCCAAGATCCCCTTGCTGGATCTGGGTCTCGATGCTCTTCCGGTTCGGGAATTTATCGTCAACTTGGCCAGCAACGGCGCCATCGAACGACTCGAGGTAGATCCCATAACTCTCTGCCCGGCTCGGAAGATACACGTGCGCATTCTCGAGTCGATCAGCTATTTCGTCCTGAATCGCTTCATCCTCGGTTTGGCGCTCAAGCCTGAGTTCGGGCCGAGGATCGGCCATAGAGTCCAGCACCTGTTTCATCCCGATGAGCTGCCTTATCTGGCGGCGTATTCCTTCCGGGAGATCGACCACGATCAAGACATCTTCCACACCTTGCGGTCCCCCGTGTACTTCCTGCCACTCCTCCCGGTCGTTGGCGATGGCGTCTCCCCCTCCTGCGAGGAGGCGCACTACAATCGCCTCATACCGTTCAGTCGGCGAACTCGAGAGGGAGGTGTCGATAGTATATCGGACAGTATAGGGTACGTCGCTGTACTCTTCGAAGTCCCGAGTGGCCGTGATATCATCGTTAGTCAGCCGATCGCTACCGGCCTCCTGGATATACTGCCGGACATTTGTACGAAATTGCGGGTGTGGTACCTCAGCTGCCGCCTCTTGGACCTGTTGCCAGAAGTGGATATCTTCCTCAGAGAGAATCGTGTATTCTGTGGGTGAAGTCTCGACATCTTCGCGAATCAGGTTCCGCTTGGCCAAGGTCTCAAGTTGGCTGTCGACGGCTGTAGTTAGGGATTCAAGCTCGACATCTACCTCATCAGCGAGTAAACGGGCGAGTGTTGCTGCCGTCCGCGGCACTTCATCGACTTGGCTGAGAAGGAAGAGGGCCTTCGTCGTTCGAACAGCCAGCTCGTCATCAAGCGTTTCAACGCTCTCTGCGGTGTCTGCGACACGTTGGACTAGGTCGTGGGCCCATTCCGGAATGAGTGCAGTATCTGCTTGCAGGACATCGTAGAGGACGTCCCAAGACACGATCTCCCCAGGCTGGCGATTTGCCCACCCATGAGTATCGAATAGAGACCGGACCCGAACGAGCAGGGCACGCCCTTGAATATACTCGCGCTCGGACTCGCGATCACCTTCGATAAGTCCCTGCATTGCGGCTCGGAGCAACCAAAGGTCCCGATCACGGAACGGATACGCTTCGACAGGGTTGTCATGATCAGTGATATCGGCGTCGTCCTTGAGCGGTGGTTCGAGGGAGGGGGCCTCTTCAAGGAGGGTCGACTCGATGTAATCACTACCGGCTGTCGATTTCTGGAGCCACCGATTTCTGACGATAGTCTCCGTGTCGGCTCCCTCCAGCTCAACTTCATTCGCGTACCACTCATCTTCGTCTACATCACCGACGAAATCCTGCTGCATGTCCCGCATCGGCCACTGTCCCGTTCCAAGGATGGGGGAACCGAGCCCCTCAAAAAGTGCTTCGATAGTATCCACCACCTCGTCATAGCGACGTGGCTGGTCGCCGACGTAAATCGCTATCTCGTCCAAACCGATGAGGAACTCGTAGACCTCACCGCCGCTATTGAGGTAGTCGCGAGTACGGGAGAGCCGGTCCACAAGTTCATCAGGGGAGAAGGTCTCCGTCTCCACTGCCGTCTTCGCTTGTTCGATTTCCGCTGCTACATCTGAGGACGATTCGAATCCAGCTGCCGCAGCCCCGTCCAACCCGGGGATCACTTCTTTGAGCCACGCACGCAACGATGCCGGTCGATCAACGGCCTCGTCAAATGTCAGCCCCTCGTAATCCGTCTCCTGAACTTGATCCCATAGGTCGTGAACAATGTCAAGCCTCCAGCTGAACTCGAGGAGCCAAGGACGGTCAGTGGGGTAGTTTCGTCGACGACCGAGTTCCTCATACAGGAGAAGTGGAAGGGTTGCTCCTTGCCGATCCCGGTCAAGGAGATTCATCAGCAAGGGCTGCAGATGATCGATATACGACTCATCGAGTGCCTCGCGGAACGCCCTAAACCCGGTTGTCTCATTAGCGAGCTTGTGCGCAGCATCTTCGAGTCCTTCGATCTCACCGGTTGCGACACCGATGAGCTTCAGCAGGTGTGACTTACCGGACCCGAACGTTGCATGCACGTACCGGAAGCGTTTCTGACCACCACGATCCGTGACGATCTCTGTGGTCTCCTCGAGGACATTTTTAGCACTTGGAGTCTCGTAGAACTCCTCGATGTCGCGCTCGATCTGATCGACCTGGTCGACTTTCTGTATCGGTTCCAGCGGCCGAGTGGGATGCCTATCTTCTGGGAAGAGATCAGCAATGGTGTCGAACTCAGACATCGGTCAACACCCCCTCAACGATCTGGTCATCGATACGATGCGCTGGGTAGTAGTGTCGTGCATCTTCATTGAAGAAACTGAGC
>ENA-ORCR01000121-ORCR01000121.1-marine-metagenome-genome-assembly--contig:-NODE-121-length-86033-cov-7.220403_pt1 | contig 86033 bp, 88 predicted proteins | sample MGYA00237782_ERZ508514 | MGnify/ENA primary metagenome ERZ508514 (study PRJEB26185, sample SAMN06268960) | marine metagenome | isolation source: Eden Landing Ponds, San Francisco, CA, USA | place...
AAGCAGAAGACGGCATACGAGATAGATGTGTGACTGGAGTTCAGACGTGTGCTCTTCCGATCTTACTGCGGGACGCGCATGCCGGGGAAGCCGAACTCGTCCCGGAGCGCGACGATGCCCTCGTCGAGAAAGCCCAGGTCCTCCACGAGGAACGGGAGGTCGCCCAGTTCGGCCTCGACCGCCTCGAAGAACTGCGCGCCGGGGCCGTCGCGCCACTGCCCGGCGGCCGGGTCTTCGGCGTCGGCGGGAATCGACCAGAACTCGTCGAACCCCTTGAAGTGGTCGATGCGGGCGACGTCGACCAGGTCGAACAGCCGGTCGAAGCGGTCGATCCACCAGCCGTAGTCGTCCGCGCGCAGGGCGTCCCAGTCGTACACCGGATTCCCCCAGCGCTGGCCGTCGTCGCCCATGTTCGGCGGGACGCCGGCCACCTCCGTCGGGCGGCGGTCGTCGCCGAGCCGGAACGCCTCGGGGTTGGCCCACACGTCCGCCGAGTCGAAGCCGACGTAGATGGGCAGGTCGCCGACGAGGCCGACCCCGCGCTCGTGGGCGTAGTCGGCGAGATCGCGCCACTGCTCGTCGAAGCACCACTGGACGAACGCGTGGTATCGGACTTCGTCGGCGAGGTCCTCGCGGTGTCGCGCCATCGCGTCCGGGTCGCGGGTCTGCACGTCGTCGGGCCACTCGGTCCAGGCCCCGTCGTCGAGCGCACCCTTCAGGGCGGTGAACAGCGCGTAGTCCTCGAGCCAGCCCGACTCGCGCTCGCGGAACCGCTCGAAGGCGTCCCGGTCGTCGTCACTCGCACGCTCCTCGAAGCGCTCGAAGGCAGTCCGGAGTCGGTCGGTCTTGAACGCGGTGACGCGGTCGTAGCGCACCCGCTGTTCCGACACGCCGTCGGGTGGTTCGAGTTCTCCGTCGTCGAGGTAGCCCCGCTCGGCCAGGTCCCGGAGGTCGACGAGGAGGGGGTTGCCCGCGAAGGCAGAGGCGGACTGATACGGCGAGTTCCCGTGGACGCTCGAGGTGGGCCCGAGCGGGCAGAACTGCCACAGCGACTGGTCGGCCCGGTCGAGGAAGTCGACGAACGCCCGCGCTCCCGAGCCGAGGTCGCCGATTCCGTGGGGGCTCGGCAGCGACGTGTGATGGAGAAAGACGCCACTCTGTCGTTGGAATCGCATACGCCACCGTTGCGCTGTCAGCTATTTCAAGACACAGGGTGTCAGCGAGACGGCCGTGGCCGAATCGCCCCCGAACGCCGTGAGCGCCGACCTGCGGCCACGCAAACATATATACCGCATCCTTCCGACGTTCGCGTAGGAGTGCCAGCCAGAGAGATGCCACCGAAGGTCCTGATGCTCGGATGGGGATTCCCGCCGAACGTCACCGGCGGGCTCGACACCGCCGTGGGGGAACTGTTCGATCAGCTCGAACCGAGAGACGACGTGGAGTTCGAACTGGTACTGCCCGACGAGTACGCCCCGCCGGACAGGGACGGCATTCACGGCGTCCCGACCGGAAACGGCGACATCGTCACGCGAATCGGTCGGCTCGCCGGGGAGTTCGCCGACAGGGCGGCCGACGCGGACATCATCCACACGAACGACTGGTTCGGCTACAACCCCGGGTCGCGGGCCACGTCCGCCCACGACGTGGAGTGGGTGAGCACCTTCCACTCGCTGTCGGCCGACCGGAACGTCTCGCCGCCCCAGCGAGAGGTCGAGACGGAACAGCGGGTCGCCAACCGCTCCGACCACCTCGTCGCCGTGAGCAAGTTCACCCAGCGGCGGATCCGCGAGCAGTACGGCGCGGACTCGACGGTCATCTACAACGGCTTCTCGTCCGTCGAGGCGACCGACCGGGACGTGAAGGCCGAACTCGGCATCGACGGGCCGATGCTGTTCTTCGTCGGCCGTCACACCGACCAGAAGGGCATCTCGTACCTGCTGTACGCGCTCTCGAAGCTCCGCCGTGACGACATCACGCTCGTCCTCGGCGGGTCCGGCCACCTCACCGACCAGCTCGAACGGTTCGCGGAACTGCTGGACATCGACGACCAGGTCGTCTTTCCGGGCTATCTCCCCCAGGAGGAACTCGGGGACTACTACGAGAGCGCAGACCTGTTCGTCTCGCCGTCGCTGGCCGAACCCTTCGGCATCACCATCGTCGAAGCGCTGTCGGTCGGCACGCGCGTCGTCGCCTGCGAGAGCGGGGCCGCGGAGCTACTCAACGAGGACTGCGTCACCGAGGTCGAACCAAACTCGGACTCCATCGCCGACGGCATCGAGCACGCGCTGTCCCTGGAGACGCCCATCGAGTACGAGGTCCGGACGTGGGAGGACGTGGCCGACGAACACGTCGAATTCTACCACGAGGTGCTGGACGAGGCCTGAGGCGGGCCACGTACCCGTGTCGCGCGTCGACCGCTGCGCAGGGCGTCGACGCGGAACCGGCGGACAGCAATCAGTCTGGGTCGGGCTGAATTCGGGCGGTCTAGAGGCGCGCCCGCTCCGAGTAACCGCCGCTCTCTCGACCCTCGCAAGGGCGGTCAATACGGACACCAGGTTCGAGACGCTGCCGGGATGCCCGTGAGGCGAACCTCGCGGCCGCCGTCGTCAGTCTCTCGGAGTTCGAGTACCCCGTCGAACTCGCTGGCGAGAATGTTCATGCGCTCCGAGTCCTGTTTCGAGCTATTGAGCGTGAAGACGCCCAGCCCGTCGGTATCACTGACCCGGGACGTGTAGATGTGCAGGAACTTGAAGACGGCCTGGGTGCCCAGATACTGCTGGAGCGTGGACACGGATAGCACGCCGTGGCGAATCGACGTGATGTCCCGTTTCGAGAGGGAATCCAGGATCTTCACGGTGCCGATACTGATACCGGTCAGATCGCTCGGTGAAGACACGTACTCCGTGACGACGCCGTCTGGAGCGCGTGACGACTCTTTGCCGACACAGCTGACGATCCCCAACTGCTCGCGTTCGAACGAGGGAGCGTGCTGTGAGAGTGCGTCGACGAGCGCAGTTGCGCTGTCGTTCGTCGAGATACACAGGAGGCCGTCGCCGTCATCGAGTCCGTTCGCCAGCAACGCCAGCGCGAGACGGTGTTTCCCGATCATCGGCGGTCCCGCAATCAAGAGATTCGTGCCCGGCTGTAGGCCCGCGTCCACTTCATCCGGAAGGATACTCGTTACATCGTACACTGGTTCTCACTCCGTGTCTGGCTCCCGCGAGTCTCCGTCGCGCTCGCCGTCGGTCGCGGACCGCTCGTCGATCTCGCGCACGGCCCCGACGAAGTCGGTGTCTGACGTCAGATCCGGTATCGATGCATCGAGCGACGCGCGGTGTGTCTCGATCCGGTCGACGAGCGTCTGATACGCGTCGCTGTCCGCTCGCTCCGTCCTGGAGAGTTCCGACTCCAGGGCCGACCGCCGAGCGACCAGCGAGTAGTACTCCTGTAGCTCCTCGTCGAGCGTCGAACGGTCGAGCAACCGGTCCACTGTCTCCCGTAACTCCGCTCTGCTCGGGGGTTTCGTGACGTACCCGTCGAAGCCCATCTCGACGACATCGGAACCGGGCTGGACGGCCGAAACCATCGCGACCTGGCACCTGTAGTCCCGTGCTCGAATCTCGTCGAGCACTTCGTCTCCGGACATCCCCGGTAGTATCCGATCTAAGAGGACGACGTCGACGGCGAGTTCGTCGAGTTTCGCCAACGCCGCCTCGCCGGTCTCCGCCCGGTGGATGTCGTACACGTCGGTCAGCCAGAGCGTGTACGATTCGGCGACGTCCGGTTCGTCCTCTACGAGGAGCACGACCGGTCGTGACTGGGTCATTTTGCCTCCGCGAGGCGGAGTTCGATTACGAAGACGGCGCCCGTCGGCTCGTTGTCCTCGACCCGGACGGTGCCGCCGTACTCCGTGACCATCGAATCGACGAAGAACAGACCGAATCCGGAGCCGGTCGACTTGACGTGTCCGTTCGTCCCTCGACGGAAGATGGACTCTTTCTTGTCGTCCGGGATTCCGGAGCCGGTGTCTGCGATTCGTATCACCGCGGACTGGGAGTCCCGTTCGACAGTGACGGTGAGCGACAGGTCCGTCGGGACGTTGTGTTCGACGGCGTTTTTGAGGACGTTTCCGAATACATTGCCCAGTAACGGATCGGCGAGCACCGTCACATCCTCCGGAATTCTCGTTTCGACGGTGACCTCCGGGCACGCCGACTGGACCGTACTGAGTTCGTCTTCGAGGCACTCCGTGAGCGAGACGGGCGCGAGTTCGACCGACGCCTCGCCGGAAACGGTGTTTACGACCGTCCGAACGCGTTGAACGACATCGACGATGTCCCGCGACCAGTGCTGAATCGTTTGTGCGCATTGGCGGACGGTGTCGTCGTCGGGCTGTTCGGCCAGTATGTCGGCCCGTGCCTGAATGACGGTCATCCCGTTGAGTACGTCGTGTCTGATGACGCTGTTGAAGAACTCCAGTTGCGATTTCTTTTGGTCGAGCGCCTGCTCTCGTTCCGCCCGTTTGAGTTCGCTCGTCGTGCTCGCGGCGAGCAGTTCCGCGACGAACACGTCGTTGTCGTCGAACGTCCGACCCTCGGTCGACCCGGAGACCAATACTCCGTACTCCCCGAGCGGAACGATTAGCTCACTCCGGATCGGCGTGTCCGGATTGTAGAGGCGCTCGCTCGAGACTGCCCCTCGAAGGTCGTCGAAGACCAGTACGTCGCTCTCTGCGAACGCCTGCCACGCGAGGCTGTCGTCCGCGGCGGTAAACGTGGGCAGCGTCTCGAAGAGATCCCGGCTCTCGTCCGTCTGTGCCACCGGACGGAGCTGTTTCCCTGTGTCGTCCGAGAGCCAGATACCGGTGAGTGGCAGATCGAGCGCGTGACACGCAGCCTCCACCGCGATCTCGCAGACGGACTGGAGCGTCGTCGCGTCGTCCATCTTCCGCGACGCGTCGTGGAGCGCGGCGATCAGCCTGTTTCGCCGCTTGAGTTCGCCGAACTGTCGGCGGTAGTTGAGGAGCCCCTCGAGACACGTTCGCAGTTTGTGCTTTTCGATGGGGGTCGACAGGATCCAGTCGACCTCGTTCCAGAGCGTGTGGGGCAGCCGCGAAACGTCGCCCGAACTAACGAGGAGATACGGAAGGTATCCCACTTCGTCCCGTTTCCTGCGCGCGAGCAACTGCTCACGGTGTTCCCAGTACGTTCCGGTATCGACGATCAGCAGGTCGAACGGCTCATCGATCGAATCCGACCGCTCCAGCACCGTGACATCGTGAGATTTCGAGAGCCAGTCCGTGAGCAAACGGCGGTTTTCCCCGTTGGAGACCCCGACCAGCACCGTCGCTCGCTCGGTTGCACTCCCGACTTCCGTCGAGCTCGCGTTCTCGGACGCATCGGAATCGTCTGTCATAGCTGCCGCTCCCGAGTGACGAGTCCGGAGGCGATTGCGTCGGTCATTCGGTGCCATCGTGCTGGAACTCCGTGAATTCGGGTGTCCCACTCAAGATTCCGCGCAATCTCGTGAGTGGGTCGCCGACTGTGATTCCGTGTTGCGTGATTTCGAACTGACGGAGCGAGCGCTCGAAGTCGCTCGATCGCTTTTTCAGGATGCCGATCGTCTTCTTGAGTTCGCCCTGCATCTCCAGATACCGGAGGAAGACGATGTTGTCCGCGAGATAACTGAGCCCGCTGTTCGTCGGTTTGAACTCCCCGGTCACGGACTCGGTCGAGTCGACCAGGATAACGGCGACGCCCATGTTCTTCAGGTAGCGACCGAGGCTGTTCAGTTCCCGTTCGAGGTCGCCCTCGGCCCCCTGGAGTGAGAGGCGATAACCGTCGATACCGTCGATCATGACGATTTCCGTGTCGCGCTGTTCAACCTCGGTGCGAACCATCGATGCGAACTCCGCCGGCGACTTATCCAGTGGTTCCACTTCTTCCACGGCCAACGTCCCGCGTTCGATCATGGTCTCGGCCGGGATGTTTACCGATTTCGAGCGGCGCAAGAGCGTCTTCTTGTCTTCTTCGAACATGTAGATGACCGAGCGTTCACCGCGCCCGGCGGCTTCCTTCATGAATTGGGTGCCGAGCGTCGTCTTGCCGACGCCGGTGGGGCCACTGAGAATGGTGACTGAGCCGCGTTCGATACCGCCGTGGAGGATGTGGTCGATCTCCGGAACGCCAGCGGAGATCTGTTCGGCGGTGAACTCCTGGCGATGGTCGCCGGGTGTCAACACCGGATAGACGGACATCCCGTCGTCGGTGATCCGAACCGAGTGCGCCCCGGACTCCGTCGCCGACCCACGGAACTTCGGAACGGAGAGCGTCCGGGTGACGCCGCTGTGTGCCAGTTCGATCGTGCCGTCACTGACGTATTGCAGGTCGTCGTCGGGTGCCCGTGCCGTCGCCTGGGACGTGAACAGGACGGTGGCGTCCTGTTGCTTGAAGAACTTCGTGAGTCCGTTGATCTGTTTTCGGAACTGGTAGTCGTCGGGGGCCAGGTTCCGGAGTTGCGTCAGCGGGTCGATGAAGACTCGGTCGGGCTCGCACTCGCGGACGCGCTCCTCGATGGTAGCGGTGAGTTCGGGACCTTCGACCTCGTCGACTCCGAAGATGTCGTACTGCCGGCTGTCCGTGAACACGTCGCTCCTCGGACTCAAGTCGAGGAACTCGATCGCTCCGAGATCGAGTCCGAACGTCGCGGCGTTCGCCCTGATGTCCTCCGCGGACTCTTCGAGGTTGATGAACAGGCGAGACTCGGTCGGCGAGCCCGCCGTCAGGTAGTGGAGACCGAGAATTGTCTTGCCGGTACCGGGCCGTCCCGTTACCATGTACGCGCGGTTCGGGACGAACCCGCCGTGGAGCACGGTATCGAAGCCGTCGATACCGGAGGAAATTCGCGCCACGTCGTCAGTCATCGACGATACCTCGTGACTGCGAAGCGACGTGGGAGAACAGCGCCGCCGTGTCGTGGGCGCTCAAGCCGTCGGTGAGGTGCTCGCGTGCCGTACTGACGGGCAGTCCCTGTCGGACGCGTTCGCGATCTCCGCCGCCGTGTTCGAGCGTCGCCGTCAATACGTCGGACCGAATCACCGCTCTCAGTCGCCCAATCATTATCCCGGGAAACGGTACGCGATTGGCTCGAATATCGACACTGGCTAAATCGCAGGGGTGACGTCGAACAGCCGGCTAACCTTTGAGGGAGTCTCGAAGTACCACTGGACAATCGGCTCAGTGACCCGTCACGCGGCGGTGGCTCGCCCCGAGTCCGTGAACGAGTTTAGAACACCTCGCACACCGCCAGATGTACGCTCCGACGCGTTCGAACCCGTTTCCCAGTTCGTTTCGGTGATTGATGCCCCACGGGAGGTGACAGCTGGGGCAGTGGTCAGGGTGGTATTTCGACCCGCCAGAGGCGTCGGTATTCGTCTCCGGCTCGGTCAAATACCGCTTGTGTAACTCGATACTCCGCAAGATCGAACGAACGTCGTCGATATCGATCGTCGGCTGCAAGTGGTCTAATCGCTCTTTCAACTGCCGGTATCGCGCTCTTCTCGCGTCCGGTATCTCCGTGTCCTCGTCGTCGGTCGCTGCCCCGAACGGTTGGAAACCCGCGATTTCGGCGTTGAGACGGTAGAATTCGTACAGCGTCGCGCTGTAGACACCGCACTTCAACCGCTTCTCGACGGTGGTCTGCAGTTCCTCTTTGAAGATCGGGCGTCGGAGACAGGCGTCGTAGTTGTCCTCCTGTGGCGAGACGAACGATTGGCGCGGGAGGATCATCACGAGCTGACAGTACGGGTTTTTGTTCAGCGCCGATTTTCTGAAGTCCGCCTGCTCGTCTCTGAGCAGGGAGTGTGAGAGGAACACGAGCGCGACGGTGGAATCGAACCGCTCGTACAGTTCCGCCTCCGACGACGCGAGTCGGGCCGATAGGCCGGGGAGCCAGCTCGCGAACAGTTCCAACCGGGTCACGGAACTGTCCGACAACAAGACGGAGAATTCGTCGAGGAATGAGGTATCTTGCATCTGTAAAGCTCGCCCCAGTCACCTGATTGAATAGTACTGGTTCCGTTCACGAGGCGTAGTCGACGACGGTACCGTCGCTTCTTCGGGTGGCACGACGCGGACCCTTCCGTTACTGCGAACCGTCACGCGACAGCCGACGTAGTCGAACGTGATGTGCCCGCTGGGGTCCTGGGGATTTTTCTCGGGTCGATGGAATAACTGTTCCAGTGCCTCGGTATCGATTACGTCGTACAGCGGCGGTTGCAGGTCTTCCGGCTCCGTTCCGATAGCGGCGGCGACGTCTGAAACGACTGTGTGACAGACGTGCGAGAATGTCGATGGAGGCTGGTTCGGTCCGTCGCGATTCATGAGAACTCTCGGTCGTCCCTACCACCCGGACACAGGTATCACTGGTGACTAAATTAGAGCGTATTGATAATATCGGGGCTCAACTGCTAGGGACGTGGAAACAGAGCTGATGTGTTGTCGCTAGGGCCCCACCTCACGGCCTCGATTCTCTCCCAGCGTCCAGATTGTCCGGACACACGTGTGACGAACGACCCTTCCCAAGCAGCGCAACCAGCGCGTCGTCAGTTTCAATCGGTGCTGTCGCCGGTCGTCTCGCTCTCGTAGATGAGTCCGAGGAGGTTTCGGAGCCCCGCTCTGATGTGGTCGCTGACGGTCGGCGCGGAAACGCCCAGCGATTCGGCGATGTCTGCTCCCGTCCGGTTGCGCGGCGTCTCGAAGTACCCGCTGTAGTACGCCGTCTGGAGGACCTCCCGCTGACGGTCCGTGAGGTGCTCTTTCACTTGCGACTCGAACTCCTGTGGCGTGCGTACGTGTCGCTCGCGCTCGCGGCTGGCGAGAAATTCGGCGTGTGGATACGCTGATTTGAACATGTCGACGAACTCGCGGAGCCCGACGTCACCGGAGAGAGCCACCCGAAGCCGACCCTCTTCGTCCGAGATTTCGAACGACAGCGGGACAGCACCCCTATCGATCAACCAGAACAACAGGCTCTCTTCGGTCAGGGTGCTTTCGAACAGGCCCTTCTCTTCGTGTTCCGTGATCAGGCGACTGTCCTGCACGGCGAGCGTCCCCTCGATGAAATTCAGAAACGTCTCCGACGACGCGCCGTGGATGAAGTAAAACGCCCGGTAGAGGCCGTCTTCAATCGGGATAATGCTCTCGAACTCGAATCGCCGATCAGTGCCCTGTTCGACGAACTCCACGAGCGGGTGATCCGAACAGGCAAACGCGAGTTCCAGTTCGACGACAATGTCGCTCACGAGCGCTCGCTTGCTCTCGACGGCATTGATTGCGTGAGCGACCGTTTCGCCCAGTTCGCCGAGAACTCGGCGCTCCATCTCGTCGATTTGCTCTGCCCGATCAGAATACACCGTGAGCGTCCCGTACAGGCTATCCTGGTACAGGAGCGGGACCGCGACGACCGAGCGATAACCCCTCTTGAGTGCGGCCTCCTGCCAGTCGTCGAGCGGCGGGTCGTCGAGAAGTTCGTTGATTGCGGTCGGTTCCCGACCTCGGACCGCGGCACCCGTCGGTTCCCGCCCCGATACGTCGGGGTCGGAGGAAAACGTGACCACGTCGAGATACCCCTGATGGTGGCCCGCCCACTCCTGTGGCGTTATCTGTGCCATCGTCAGGTCGTATTCGCCGATCCACGCGAAGGTGTAGGTCTCGCCCTGCGTGAGTTTCTCGCAGACGACCCGTTCGATCTCCGTCCGAGTCGTCGCATGAACGAGCGCCTGATCGATGCTCCGGATGACGGTGTTGATCCGGTTGAGACGGTTCAGTGACTCGTTTCGCGCTTCGAGGAGCGCGTCTCGATCACGCAGGGCCCTCTCGCGGTCGATCCGGTCGAATATCATCCGAACGTCTTCGGCCATGGAGCGAGTGAATTCGACATCCGATGACGAGACTCCCGCCACGAGGACGCCGTTCCGACCGAGGGGGTGAACGACCAGCGTATCCACCGAAGACACGTCCGCAAGTCCGTCCGGCAGGTCGTCGATCCGTTCCGTCTCGCCGGTCGTGAACGCGGTCCACGTGACGCCGTCGTCCCGGTCGAACAGGTCGTTCTCGTCGAGTCGCGCGCGGGCGAGTGGCGACTGCGCGACCGATCTGATCGTCCCTTGCTCGTCGAACAGGCCGATGACGACGACGGGGAGATGCAGTTTCTCTTCCGCGTTCGCGCTGATGATCTCACAGACCCGCTGTTTCGACTCGGCTTCGAGACACTCCGAGATGATGTCGTTCCACCCACTGGTCCGTTCCGTGTGGCGCTTTCGCTCGGTGATGTCCTGGAAATAGAACGCGAGACCGCCGTCCAGTTTGGGGTACACTTCGACGTGAAACCAGCCATCGAGGTCGCTGTTGTACGTCTCCAGGGACGCGGATTCGCGCGTGTCCATCACCTCGCGATAGACGTCCTCGATTCGCGTTCCACGGGCACCAGTGAAGATGTCCCAGAAATGCTGTCCCCGCAGTTCTTCTTCGGACTTCCCGTAAATCTCTGCAGCGCGGTCGTCGACCAGCGTGAACTGCCAGTCCTTATCGACCTCGACGACTGCATCGGTGACCCGGTCGATGATCGTCTGTCGCTCACGCTCACGCTCTTTCCGCTCGGTGATGTTCCGACCCTCGGCGATCAACTGGGTGACGGTCCCCGTTTCGTCGGTGACCGGGCGTACGGAGAAGTCGATGACGAGTTCCTCGGTGGCCCCCTTTACTTGCATCTCGTCGCGGAACAGGTCGCCGTTCCGAGCCTGCGAGACAGCCGCTTGAGCCGTCTCTCGGGCCTCATCGTTCGATTGGAGCCAGTACGTCTCCCACAGTGGCTTCCCGATGACGTCGTCCTTGTCCACGTCGCCGAAGTACAGCGCCGTCTCGTTCGCTTCGAGAACGGTACCGTCCGGCTCCAGAAGCCCGGTGAACTGGAACGTGTTGTTGAAGATCGCCTCGAACCGCCGTTCGTGGCGCTTTCGCTCGGTAATGTCTTCGACGAAGCCGAGATACACCGGCTCGGGGTCGTGAGCCACGACGGTTCCGTGAGCCCTGACGACGACCTCCTCACCGTTCTTCCGTACGCCCGTGTGTTCCGCCGTCACGCTCTCGACCGATTCTCGGGCCAGGGCCGCCATGTTCTCCTCGAGTTTTTCGCGCTCGTCCTCGGCGATTACGGAGAAGGGAGACGCGCCGACGAGTTCTGCCTGCTCGTATCCGAATACGTCGGCGAAGCGCTGGTTCACGTACGAAAACTCCTCGCCCTTGATCTCGTAGATCCCGACGTTATTTTGCTCGATCAGTGCCTCGTATCCCGATTCCGGGACGTGGTTTGCGGGGTGCTCCATGGATCAGGTGATTCGCCTAATCGCACCCCCGGCCCAACCTCCCCCGCAATACGGTGACACTACTGCTGAATAGTTCCTCTCGGGCTCCGGGTCGCTAGTCGACGGAATGTCGGGTCCGCTGGCGCTCCCACTTCGAGTGACACTCGTCGTCACAGAAAACGAGGAGGTTCCGGACCTCGCCGTCCTCCATAATCGTCTCGGTCGGGTGCCACTCGTCGGGTTCCAGTGGAGACCCACAAATTCTACAGCGGGACGGAAGATCGCTACTGGTTCTCGGTTCTCTGGTGTCGTCTTGCATAGCTGGGTTTCTCCTTGGGAGGGGCGATCCGACGGCAGGGGGGACGGCGCGACCCAGTTCCGAGACTGGGCGACTTCCGTCGGTGGCATTCGACTGAAATACGGACGGCCGGCGAGGCGATCACTTCCGTGACTGGCCCCACAGACCGGTCGGTTGAATCCCCGTCGTGTCGGAGAGCGACCGCGTCGAATAGACCCAGTTGCGGACCCTTTGACGTGTCTCATACTCATCCCGAATCCGTGAAAGCAGCCGTAGGAGGGAATCCCCGGCGGCTAATTTCACTAGCTACTACAGCCTACTCGGGGAAAACATTTCATCCTAAATGAGAAGTGTGTCCGGAGTTTCGAACGGTCCCAAATTAGGTACGGCGATCGGCCTACCTGAGAAAGCGCACGTCCGTGACCGGTTCCGGGTGGACGATGAGGTAGCCGTCGGCGGTCGGTTCCATGCCCGTCACCGCGGTCGCGTCGGGATGGGTCTGGTACGGACTGTCGGCGGTCTGGCTGGCGGGCTGGTAGGGGCTGTCGTACGGCGACTGGCGGTCGGCCGGTTCGCGGTCGAAGTCCTCCGGCGGCAGGTAGATCTTCTCGCCCGAGGCGGACTCGACGACGACCGCCGTGTCGCGGTCGCCGGACACTTCGATTCTGGTCCGCCCGTCGTCGATGGTCATGTCGAAATCGACGGGTCTGGGCTCCGCGTTCCCCTCGTTCTCGGGTGCGCCGCTCATGGCGGATTCACGGCTGTAGCGAACTTAATCCTTGGCCAGCGCCCGACGCGACGGCCGATTCCTGGCAACAAAGGCATACATCGCGAGAGCTGTCAGACAAATTTTGAATCTTGTAACAGCCGTACTGCTGTTAGACGCACCGCGGTGAAATGCCCGGAGCGAAGCTAACGCCCTGATATTCGTGAGATGATGGTCCCACACAAGCGACAGCGTTCGACCGCTCACCCCGCATATTGTTACATGTTATACACTGTCACGGGAGGGCAGTGGAACGCACCGGGCGCATCCGGAGGCACCCGACCGCGGGGCCGCTCACTTCTCGATGACCAGCGACCGGGCCATGTCCAGGCCCTCGACGGCCACGTTCTCGCCGAGAATCGTCTCGTCGAGGGCGCAGTCGCGCACCGTGGCGTCCGGGAAGATGATCGCCCGTTCGAGGCTGGTGTCGACCACCTCCGCGCCGGCCATCACGTGGACGGTGTCGCCGATGTCGCAGTTCTCGACGGTGGCGTCGGGGTGGATCAGCGACCCGCCGTCGAGCTTCCACTCGACCGTCTCGAAGTACGACTCCGGCGTCCCGATGTCGAACCAGACGTCGTCGAAGGTGAAGGCGTACACCGGCTCCTGGGCCTGGAGCCACTGGATGAACCAGCCGGGCTCGTCGGGGTTGTTGTCGTCAGAGAGGTACTCCTCGAAGCGGATCGACTCGGCGGGGAAGGCGTAGCAGGCGATGGAGACGAGCGTGCTGTTGGGGTGGTCGGGCTTCTCCTGAAAGTCGACGACCTGCTCGCCGTCGAGTTCGACCAGTCCGTAGGACTTCGCCTTCTCGCGGGAGCCCACGTCGTAGGCGGCCAGTGACGGTGCGTCTCGTTCCTCGAAGAAGTCGAGGAACTCCGAGGGGTCGAAGCCGATGAGGTTGTCGCCGCCGATGACGAACAGGTCGTCGTCGATGCCCTCGCGCTCGACGAGCTGGGCCAGCGCGCCGACGACGCCGAACTTCTCGGCCTCGCCGGACGTGTCCTCGACGGAGAGTCTGACCTTCTCGTAGCCCATCTCCTCGACGTGGGCCCTGAAGTCGTCGGCGAACGCCTCGTTCGTACTCAGGTAGGTCGTCCCGATGCGCTCGTCGTCCTCGAGCGACCGGAGGACGCCGTCGATGACGGTCGTCTCGCCGATCGGCAGCAGCATCTTCGGACGACGACGGGTGATCGGCCACAGTCGCGTCGCGTATCCGCCGGCCAAGACTATCGCGTCCATACCCCCACGTTCGGCGGTGATTGGTAAAGTGGTATGGGGAGCTAGAGGTGCAGTGTTTAGTTAAGCAGGAAGATGTCTCAGGAACCACCAATCCTCGCTAAAGGAAACACCACCGCTAGAGCCGGAGTCGCCAGACGGTCGTCCCGGCTTGCTCCAGGTCCTCGTCGTCCGCGGCGGCGACGATGACCTGGTTCTCGCCGGGGTCCACGTCGAGCGCGACGGTGAACTCGCGGTCGTCGACGGTGACGAACGCGCTGTCGGCGGGCGTCTTGATGACGACGCAGACGCCGGTGGTCTCGCCGGAGACGACCAGTTCGTTGCCCCGGAACTGCGTGTCGACGCGCAGCGCCGGACTGCGGTCGGGCTGGTGGACGCCGTCCTCGCGGTAGCGCTCGCGGACGAACGCCGGCGTCTCGACCGGCTCGCCCGCGCTGACGCCGTGGGCCAGGCGGACGTACTGCGCCATCGACCACGCCAGCGGCGTCGCCGACCCGGTCCCCTCGGCGAACTCCCAGTCGTACTCGGTGGTGTGCTCGCGGTCCCAGATCTGCTCGGCGATCATCCGCCCGGAGTTCGCGACCTGCTGCATCATCCGGAGGCAGTCCTCGGGGCGGTCGTCCGGGTCGTCGCGGTGGAGTTCGTACTCGCCGCGCTCGCCGGTGAGCAGCGGCCAGAGGCGGCCCTTCCCCTTGTTCTCGACCGACCAGGGCGCGCCCTGGTCCTCGCGATCCCGCTCGCCGTAGCCGTCGCCGTTGTACCGGTAGAACCCGGGGCCCCACTCGGTGTCGACGCGGATGGTCTCGTCGACCTCGGCGAGGGAGTTGCGGATCACCTCGTCCGCGTCGGGCTTGATGCCCAGGCGGACGAGTTCGAGGAACCCGCCGTCGATGATGTTGCGCTCGTCGAGCGTCGGCCCGTCGTTGGCGAGCGTCCGGAGGTGGCCGGCCTCGGGGTCGCCGTCGAGCGTGATCCGCGGGTAGTACGGCGTGTTGGTGTGGCGCTCGGTCCCGGTCTCGGTCGCCGTCCAGTCGTCGACGTTGTTCGCCCAGTGGTCCGCGAGCGCGAGCCAGACGAGCGCGTCGTCGTCGTGGCCGGTGTCGATGGCGAGCTTCGCCGCGCACGCCAGCCCGGCGATCTCCGCCGCGATGGACGAGGGCGAGAACCCCGCCTCCTCCTCCCAGCGCTCCTGGGCCGTCTCGGGGCCGTTGCGGACGACGTAGTCGGCCGACCGGCGGACGTTCTCGTAGCCGTAGTCCACGTCCTCGAAGTCGACGCCGGCCTCGGCGAGGTGGTAGGCCATCACCTGCGGGAACGAGATGTTGTCCATCTGCTCGCCGCCCCAGCGCGTCGTGCCGTTCACGTAGGTGTTCTGCGGGATGAACCCGCTCTCGTCTTGCTGGTAGCGGTAGATGTACTCCAGTTGTCCGGCGGCGATGTCGAGCGAGCCGATGGCGTCGAAGACCGTGAACACCTGATAGAGGTCCCGGGACCAGACGAAGTTGTAGCCGTACCCCTTGGGCTGCTCGGCGTTGACGGCCTCGCCCCACGGCACGGACGGCGAGGCGATGGACGCCCCGTGGTAGGTCTTGTCCTCGACGGCCAGGAGCGTCATGAGCGCGCTCCGGTACTGATTGGCCAGTTCATCGTCGTCGGCCACCGCGTCGGGCAGTCGCTTGTCGTCGAGGAAGTCGCGCCAGCTCGCCGCGTATTCGGACTGGACGGTCTCGTAGCCGCGGTCGAGCGCGCCGTCGGCCTCGCCGAGCGCCGCGGCGGTGTCCGCGTGTCGGGCGAACCCGAGCGCCAGCGTCTCGCTGGTCCGGGTCCCGGTGCCGAGGCGACCGACGAGGACGACGTTCGTCCCGTCGATCGACTCAACCGGATCGGGGAGGTCGCCCTTCGAGTACAGCGCGTCGAGGCGGTCGCTCCCGGCCGCGCCGACCGTCGCCCAGTCGAAGCGGCCGTCGGAGGCCAGCGCGACGGCGATGGAGTAGGCGTCGCCGTTCTCGTCGACCAGCAGGTCGTTGTCCGTCGCGTCGGTGTAGGCCCGCGGGTTGCGGGCGACGAGGTGGTAGCTGCCGGGCTTCCCGTACCTGATGCCGCGGTCGCGACGGTCGGTGCTGGTGAGGGCGATGTCGGCGACCGAGAACACGTCGTAGAGCTTGTCGTCCTCGGCCTCGAACGCCACGTCGGCGACGATTGCGTCGTGTTCGGGGTCGGTGGCGTAGTCCACGGTGAGCGTCCACCGGTGGCCCCGGCCGTCACCGGTCTCGGTGAAGACGTGCCGGAACAGGAGCGACTCGTCGTCGACCGGTTCGACGCGGCGCTCGACGGTGTCGTCGACCCGGCGGTTCTCCCGGTGGGTCCGGACCGCGTAGTCGCTCTCGTCGACGCACCTGACGAGGAAGTCGAGGGTGCGGAGGTTCAGCAGGTCGACCTGCGGGTACCGCGCCTCGGTCAGCGCCCCCTCGGTGAGCGTGAACCAGACGCGAGAGGGGTCCTGCTCGCCGTGGTCGGCGACGGTCCCGACGCCGTACTTCTCGCCGGTGGTCCACGTCGGGTGCGCGCTCGGTCCCTCGGTCACCGCGGAGGTCGTCGGGAGCGCGTTCAGGTCGTCGAGCAGCGCGGTCGCGTGGAGCCTGAGCGCGTGCGACCACCCGAGTGGCGCGGCGCTGTCGAGGTCGCCGTCGTCGAAGGCCTGCTCGGCGAGGTAGCCCGCGCCGGTCGTGAGCGGTCCGTCCTCGGAGAGCAGTTCGTACAGGTCGCTCGCGCGGTCGAGGTAGGCGTCGCCGCGCCGCCCGCGGTCGTTCAGCATCGACCCGACGCGGGCGGCGGCGAGCGCGCCCATCGCGGTCGTGACGGACCAGACCTTCTCCGCGTCCTGGTGGCCGGTCCGCCAGCGGTCGCCCTCGTAGCGGACGAGGCCCGCGACCTGGCTCTGCGGAGGGTTCCGGAACAGCGTGTCGAGCGTCGTGCTCACGTGGTCGGCCAGGCGGGTGAGCTGGTCGTAATCGAGCGACGCCGTCTCGATGCCGAGGTACTCGTCCATCGCGTCGGCGAGGTGCAGTCCCGCCGCGTCGATGCGGTGGTCGGGATCGCCGTCCTGTAGCGCCATCAGGTACACCTCCATGTCCTCGTCCCAGAGGTGGTCGAGGCCGTCGACCACGCGGTCCGCGGCGTCGCGGCCGCGCTCCCGAACCTCGTCCCGGAGCGGCGCGCGCGCCACGGCGGAGAAGGCCTCGATGAACGTCGCGGCGGTGTGGACGAACTGCCCGACCGAGTCCTCCCAGACGTTCTGGCACGGCGCGGGCAGGTCGTTGTCCGCGACGTCCGCGACGAGCGCGTCGACGGCCGCCTCGATCGTGTCGCGTATCTCGGCCGTCAGGTCGTCGTCGAGGTCCGCGCGGTGTTTCCGCAACAGGGCCGCGAGGAAGGCGGTGACGGTCGCGGTCTGGTCGGCCTGGTACTCCGGGGAGTCGTCGTCGTGCTCAACCCTGGCGTTGGCCCAGCCCGGCGCGATGGAGCCGTCGTCCGCCCAGACGCGGTGTGGCCAGGTGCCGTCGGCGAGCTGGCTGTCACAGAGGAAGCGCGCGCTCTCGGCGAGGACGCCGAGCGTCTCGATGTCGATTCGGTCGCCGGCTTCGAGGAGGTGTCGAGAGACGGAGGCGTCGTCGCGGAACCAGACGTAGCCGTAGCCCCCGGAGTTCGCGTAGAACGGGTCGAACTCGGGCGCGGCGATGCGACCGCCCATCGGCGACGACAGCAGTTCCATCACCCGGAGGTCCGTCCGGACCGACTCCCAGCGCGGGGCCGATTCGGGCACGGTGACCCGGGTCCGCTCGCGGGCGGCCTGGCGGAGGTCGTCCGCGCTCGCGTGCTCGCGCGCACACGCCGTGAGGTCGAGCAACGCCGTCTCGCGGTCCACCTCGTCGTGGTCGGAGAGCTGGGTGATGAGCGTCGTGCTGTTGCTCCGCCCGGAGCGCTCCAGGGGCGCGGTCACGAGGAAGTCGCCGGTGAGCCGCGTCTGGTCGCGGCGCTCGGTCGGGGCGGACCGCGGGAACGTCACCGGCTCGTCGGCCAGGATTTCGGCGAGGCGTTCCGGTCGCTGTCCGTCGACGGCGTCGAGCCCGGTGGAGGCGGCGAGGTAGTCGTGCTCGCGGCGGTGGAACACTTCGAGCACGCGCGAGTCGGCCGGCCCGCCGTCCTCGTGGATGAGCGAGCCGACGCCGCTCTCGGAGCCCTCGGGGGCCATCGTGACGAACGCGACGAGCTTCGCGTCCTGGGGGACGGCCCCACGCATCTCGACGTGTGTGACGTGGGCCCGCCCGAGCGTCAGGTCGTACTGGTGGACGGTGAACGCCCCCGCGTCGTACTCGGTCTCGACGAGGCGGGTGTCGCGATAGTAGTGCTGTCTGATGGTCTCCAGGTCGTAGAACCACCGCGTCTCGTCACCGATGAGGATGCCGAGCTGGGACCGATCGATACCGGAGAGCCCTGACAGCGAGTCGGAGTAGTCTCTCAGCGTGCCGTTCTCGCCGACGTGGACCAGGCGGTCGCCGTGTCCGGAGAACGAGCCCGAGATAGTTCGTCGTTCCTCCGGGAAGCGCTCGCGACGAGTCTTGAACTCGTTGAGCGCCGTCGTAAGCCGCATACATATCAAATCAGACCAACCTCTATAAACACCTGTGATATCTGCAAATTAGTCGAACGCGCCGGGTCGACGGCCGCTATCGCCCGAATCCGCCACTGTGAAACCCTGACACGGGGCTCGCCGGTCGGTTACCGTTCGAGCGCGTCGGGGTCCGCCGGGAGCACGGCGACGCTGTCGACGGTCACCGCTCCGTCGCCGGCGGCCGCGACGGACTGGCCAGAGACGGCGTCCGTCTCGCCCGCGGCGTCGGGCACCTCGACCGTCGCCGGGTCCGCCCCGAAGTTGAGGACGACCACGGCCGCGTCCGTCCCGGTCGCTCTGGCGAACGCGACCACGCGGTCTGACGGCCCCTCGCGCACGTCGTAGGGAACGCGGACGAGGTCGGCGTCGGTCGACAGTTGGGGCAGGCCGTGTCTGGCGGCCGAGAGGTCCGCGACGTACTCCTGGAGGGACTCGTCGGCGTCGTCCCACGCGAGGGCGTCGCGGCGGCCGCGCTGGCCGAACTCCTGGCCGGCGTACAGGAGCGGCGACCCCGGCAGGGTGAACAGCGCGCCGGCGGCGGCCTCGGCGGCCGGGCGGCCGTAGTCGACGAGGTAGCGGGTCTCGTCGTGGTTCTCGGCGTAGAGCATGAACGACGCGTGGTCCGGGAAGCCGATTCGCGCCCGCTCGTCGATGGCGTCGAGGACGGTCTCGGCGTCGTCGCCGCCGCCGGCGCGACGGAGCGCCGCGTAGGTCGTCGAGTCGAAGTGCATGTCGAACAGGCCGGCCTGGAAGTCCGGGATGTAGGGAATGGTCTCGTCCAGCAGGAGGAACTCGCTATCGCGGTCCTTGCAGTAGTCGTGGATCTCGCGCCAGAAGCCGTCGGGCACCGCCCACGCCATGTCACACCGGAAGCCGTCGACCAGGTCGGCCCACTGGGCCACCGCGTCGAGCAGGTGCCGGCGGACCGGGAGGTGATCGAAGTCGAAGTTCGCGATGTGCTCCCACTCGAAGTACGTCTCCGGTTCGGTCTCGGTGCGCCACTCGTACCAGTCGCGGTACTCGCTGTCCGGGTCGTCGCGGGCCGCCTCGAAGTACGGGTGCGTGCGCGCCGAGTGGTTGCAGACGAGGTCGAACAGGACCCTGAAGCCGCGGTCGCGCGCGGCCTCGACGAACCGCTCGTAGTCCTCGCGCGTGCCCAGGTCCGACGCGATGGCGAAGAAGTCCGTGATGTTGTAGCCGTGGGGCGCGTGGTCGTTCTGCAGGACCGGCGTGAGCCAGAGCACGTCGACGCCGAGCGAGTCGAGGTAGTCCAGTCGGTCGACGATGGCGTCGAAGGGCGACGCCTCGTCGTCGCCGGCGAACGTCCGGACGTATATCTCGTAGATGAGGGCGTCCTCGGCCCACTCGGGCGCGTCGTAGGGTCGCTCGGGAACCACCGCGCTCCCGCCGTCGGTCGCGGTGCGAGTGAACGCCGCCTGGTCGGGCACGCTGTAGCCGTCCGCTCCGACCGCCACGGCGTGGACGCGAGCGCGGTCCGGGAGCGCGTCCAGCGGAATCCTGAGCTCGCGCTCGCCTTCCGTCACCGCGTCGGGGTCGACGTCGTCGCGGTCGTCGAGCAGGAACTCGACGGCGAGGTCGCTCGCCGTCTCGCTCGCGTCCGGGTGCGGGCTCACGTCGGCCCTGACCACGGCCTCGTCGCCCTCCACCGCGGGCCGCAGGGTGAGCCGCGGCCGGCCGCCGCCGTCGCCGGACCCGGTGCCAGTCCCGCGCCCGCTCCCGACGAGCCCGGACCCGCTCCGCCCGCCCGAGACGCCGGGCCCGCTCCGTCCGCCAGACACACCGGAGCGGCCTGACCGCCCAGAGGTGTGGGACCCGCTCGATCTGAGCGCGCCCGGGAACGCGCGAACGGTGAGTTCGTGTTCGCCGTCCGGCGTGATGAGCCGGGCGACGTACCGGCCCGGCGCGTCCGGGACGAGGTGTTCCACCGGGTCGTCGCCGAGCGTCGCGGTCGAGCCGTCCGGTACGCGCGTCAGTCGCCAGGAGTAGGTCGCCGACGGGTCGGGGTCGCGAGGCGCGAGTTCGACCTCGTCCCCCGTCGCGACGAACTTCGGCGGACCAGGGTGTTGCATAGGCTCACTGCGATTGACACTGCCTTGATAGTTGTGGTGGCCGTGATATTCGAACACCCGGGGGCGGCATCGCGGTCGGCGTCGCGAGCGGCCAGAGCTGTGTCTCCCCACCGTCGAAGATAAATCGGCGTGTTTCGATCGTATCGAAGGGCCGAATGCGGTCTCATTCGAGGATATAGCGATGGGTCTCGAATACTCGGTCCATGATTGGCCCCGACGTGGTTCGTTCGAGGGATGTCTCGGCATCCTCGCGGCACCAGTCCGAGTCGGCGTCTCGATTCGCGGCAGTACCGTTATATCGTCGGGCCGTGCAGCCATTCGCAACGGGAAATTCATGGAGGACTCGGACGTTCCGACAGCGGCCGACCGGCTCGTCGAACTCGTCGAACGGGGCGACCACGAGTCGGCGGTCGGGGGGGTCGCGGCCCTCGAAACGGCGGCCACCGACGAGCGGAAAGCGGCGCTGCGGTCGCTTCGAACCCTCGCCGAGTCGACGCCGGAAGCGGTCAGCCCACTGGTCGAGTCGCTCTCGCCGTTCCTGACCGACGAGGAGCGGGCGGTGCGGCTCTCCACGGCAAAGCTGTTCGTCGCCGTGGCCGAGGGAGACCCCGACGCCACCGTTCCGGCGGTGAGCGCGCTCGCGTCGCGACTCGGCGACGACGAGGAGTTCTACTACGTCCGCGCCCGGGCGGCCGAGGCGCTGGGGTACGTCGCCGTCGAACGCCCCGACGAGGTGGCGTCGCCCGAGGTGCTCGCCGACCTGCGGGTCGGGCTGGCGTTCGACGAGTCGGAGGTGCGAGAGAAGCTGGCGAAGGCGCTCGAGTGCGTCGCGCTGGGCGACCCGAGCCGGCTTCGCCACCGCGTGCCGGCCCTCGCCGAGCACCTGACTGACGAGAGGGAACTCGTCAGGTATCACCTGACGACGGCGCTCGTCGCCGTCGGCTGTGAGCATCCCGACCGGCTCCGACAGGCGCGAGACGAGATTCGCGAGCGCCTCGACGACGAGAGCGCGCCCGTCCGGGGACGAGCGGTCGAGGCGCTCGGGCTGGCGGCCCGTGCGGACTCGGACGAGACGATGGCCGAGGGTGCGCTGCCCGACCCCGACGACGCGGACCCGTTCGTGGCCGAGCGCGTCCGGTTCGCCGCTCGCGCGGACGGGGCGGCAGCAGCGACCGATGGCGAACCGGCTACGGGTGACGGCGACGCCGACAGCGACCCGCGAGTCGGGACCCTGGCGTCGGTCCGCGAGACGACCGAGGCGGTCGCGGCCGACATCGCGTCGGGCGGCGGCGAGGCCGAGTGTTCCAGTTGCGGCCTCGGACTGCCCGCCGACGGCCCGCCGATGTGTCCGCGCTGTGGCGCGCCGCGGGAATTTTAGGCCCGCCGAAACATCGTAACCGCTATATCCCTTTAGGCTGGCCTAATCCGCATGGACGACGACCGAAGCGGCGATTCGACGCGGCGACAGTTCATCGCGACCGGACTCGGAGCGGCCGCGACCGGCGCGCTGGCGGGCTGTACCGGCTCCGGCGGGAGCGAGCGCCCGGAGACGGCGACGCGAGAACCGACAGACGCCGGGGCGGCCGCCGACGCGACTGAAGCGACTGACGAGCGGGAGACGGCGACCAGCGGCGAGAGCTACACGGTGTCGATGGCACCGATGGGCGAGGTCACTTTCGAGTCGGTCCCCGAGCGATGGATGGCGTACTTCAGCACCTACGGCGACATGGGTATCGCGCTCGGCCAACTCGACGGACTCCAGGGGCTCGTCTTCACCGAGAACTGGCCGCTCGCGTTCTACGACCACCTCCCCGGCGTCGACGTGTCCTTCGACGGCGTCACCCAGCTCATGGGCGAGAGCGGGCTGGACAAGGAGGCGTTCTACGAACTGGGCTGTGACGTGCACCTGTTCGACCCGAACCACCTGGCCCGCCTCGCCGACGGGATGGACGTGGCGGACTTCGAGGAGGTCGCCGCGAACGTCGGTCCCGTCGTCGGCAACTCGATTCGGCGTCGGGGGGGCGACTGGCACGACTACCGCTACTACTCGCTGTACGAGGCCTTCGAGAACGTCGCGCAAGTGTTCCAGGAGCGCGAGCGCTACGAGGCGCTGAAGGCGGTCCACGACGACCTGCTGTCGACGATTCGGGCCGACCTTCCGCCGGCGGACGAGCGCCCGACCGTCGGCCTGCTCTCGGTCAACTCCGACTTCGAGAACGGGACGTTCTACGCGTACCCGGTCCACGACGGCAACGGCCACAAGCAGTACCGCGACCTCGGGATGCGCGGGGCGTTCGACGACCACATCGACGGCAGCTACGCCGAGTGGGACTACGAGACGATCCTCGAGATCGACCCGGACGCGCTGGTGTTCCAGTACGGCTTCTCGCACGTCTCGACGGCGGCGTTCGAGCGGCGGATGGACGCGATGCGCGAGGACCCCCTCGGCCAGCAGCTCTCAGCGGTCGAGAGCGACCGGCTGTACCGCGGCGGGACCTCCTATCAGGGGCCGATCGTCAATCTGTTCCAGACCGAGGTCGCCGCCAAGCAGTTCTACCCCGAGACGTTCGGGGCCTGGGACGGACTGGACACGCTCGCCGACGCGGACGCGCGGCTGTTCGACTATCAGCGCGTCGCGGACGCGATCAACGGGGCGCTCTGACATGGCCGAGACGGACGGGCCCGGTGACCAGGCCGGCGCGTTCGACTACGACGTGGCCGTCGTCGGCGGCGGCCCGGCCGGCTGTTCGGCCGGCGTCTTCACCGCCCGCGAGGGGCTCGAAACGGTCGTCTTCGACCGCGGGCGCTCCTCGCTCGCGCGGTGTGCGCACCTGGAGAACTACCTCGGTTTCCCCGCCGGCATCGACGTGGAGACGCTGTACGACCTGTTCCACGCCCACGCCGAGACCGCCGGCTGTACGCTCGTCTCGGACATGGTCGAATCGGTCGACCGGGCCGACGGCGCGGGGTTCGCGCTGGACCTGCAGGAGGGGGAACCGGTCACCGCTCGTCGGGTGGTCGCGGCGACGCGCTACGACGGGACGTACCTCCAGGGCCTCGACGGCGAGGCGATGACCGAGACCAACGAGCACCACGGGGAGGAACGCGAGCGCTTCGCCCGGGACTACGCCGACCGCGACGGGACGACGCCGGTCGACGGGCTGTACGTCGCCTCGCCGTCGGCGGGCGCGGACAGACAGGCGATTCTCGCGGCCGCTCGGGGCGCGCGCGCCGGCCGCCGGGTCGTCGCCGACGCCCGCTGCGACGACGGCTGGTGGGCGGCCGTCGCCGAGGGCGTGGACTGGGTCCGACGCGAGGCCGAACTCGACGACGAGTGGACCGACCGCGAGCGGTGGGTCGCGTGGTTCGACGAGCGCTACGCCGCGGACGCGCCCGTCGACCCGGACTCGGAGCGGTATCGGCGCGTCAGGGACGCGGCCATCGAGCACGCCCGTTCGGCGTACATCGACCCGGCCGATATCGAGGCGCGGGCCGAACGGGGACAGGAAGCGCTGGCCGCGCACCTCGACGCCGAAGCGGTCGTCGACGGCGTCGGCGAGCGCGCCCTGCTCGCGGCGATGGACGACGACGCGATTCGCAGGTACGTCGAGGCCGACGAGACGCTCGACTGCGAGGGATTTTAGGCAGACCAAAAAATCGAAGCGTTTAGGTAGTGTTAGGTCGGCCTAAACCACATGGTACCAGAACCGACGCGAAGCGGCGGACCGACGCGGCGCGAGTACGTAAAGTACGGCGGCGCGCTCGTCGGCGGCGGCCTGCTCGCCGGCTGTGCCGGTGACAGCGAGGGCGGGTCGCCGTCGACGGCGACCGACGACCGAGAGACCGAGACGGCGGCGGAGACGAACCCGCAAACTGATTCGGAGACGACGACAGCGACCGACGAGGGTCCGTACTCGGTATCGATGGAGCCGGTTGGCGAGGTGGCTTTCGAGTCCGTCCCCCAACAGTGGGTCGCGTACTGCGGCGAGTACGCCGACATGGCCGTGGCGCTCGGCCAGGCCGACGGCTTCGCCGGCATCGGCGGCGCGGACCGCTACTACACCGACGTGTACGACGACCTCCCGGGCATCGACATCGACGAGGCGACCCTGGAGCAGTACCCGGAGGTGCGGACGAAGGAGGTGTTCTACGAGGTCGACGCCGACGTGCACTTCTACGACCCGGAGATGCTCAAGAACTGGTTCGACTGGGGCCAGGAGGACGTCGACGAGATTCGCGAGAACGTCGCGCCGTTCTTCGGGAACCTCCTCTTTCGCCGGTCGGACGCGTGGCACGACTACCAATTTTACACCCTCTACGAGGCCTTCGAGAAGGTGGCGCAGGTGTTCCAGGAGCGGGCGCGCTTCGAGGCGTTCCGGTCGCTCCACGACGAGTTCGTCGGCGGCCTCCAGGAGCGGCTTCCGCCGGAAGACGAGCGCCCCGAGGTCTTCCTGACCTACGAGGCGACGGACGAGCCGTCGACGTTCTCGCCGTACCGGCTCAGCGACAAGGGGACGAGCAAGAAGCAGTGGCGCGACCTCGGCGCGAAGGACGCCCTCGTCGGCACCGACATCGAGAACCTCAGCACGACGAACCGCGGCGAACTCGACTACGAGAACCTGCTCGAAATCGACCCCGAAGTCATCCTCGTGCGCGGCCACGAGCGCAAGTCCGCCGCGGAGTTCCGCGACGTGATCCTCGGGTACATGCAAGAGCACTCCGTCGCGAGCGAACTCGCGGCCGTCCAGAACGGCCGGGTGTACCGCGGCGGCTACCTCCACCAGGGCCCGATTCACAACCTCTTCCTGACCGAACGGGCGGCGAAGCAGCTCTACCCCGACGAGTTCGGCGCGGTGACCGACGACGAAGAGCTGTTCGACCGCCAGCGCGTCGCCGACATCGTCACGGGAGCGTTCGACGAATGAGCGGCGACGGCCCGACCGAGAGCGGGGACCCGACGCGCCGGGACGCCCTGAAGTACAGCGGTGCGCTCGTCGGCAGTGGCCTGCTCGCCGGCTGTACCGGGGACGGCGACAGCGCGACGCCCGGGGGGACCGGAACCGAGGCGGGGGCAGCGACGACGGCGGCGGAGACCGGCGCCGCGACGACGGAGGCGGCCACGGGCGACGGCCCCTACTCGGTGACGATGGAGCCGGTCGGAACCGTCGAGTTCGACGCCGTGCCGGAGACGATCGCGCCGTTCACCGCCGACTACATCGACATGCTGGTCGCGCTGGGCCACGGCGACGCGGCCCAGTCCATCTGGTACCGCGGGCGGTACAAGACGACCCACTACGAGGAACTCGACGGCGTCTCCATCGACCTCTCGCGCCTCACCCAGCTCTGGAACGACGGTATCTCGAAGGAGCCGTTCTACGAGATGGACGCCGACCTGCACCTCATCGACCCCAACGCCCTGACGAACTGGTTCCAGGCGTGGTCAGAGCAGGACCTCGACGAGATACGCGAGAACGTCGCGCCCTTCCTCGGGAACGTCATCTTCCGGCGGACCGACTCCTGGCACGACTACCGATACTACTCGCTGTACGAGGCCTTCGAGAAGGTGGCCCAGGTGGTCCAGGAGCGGGCGCGCTTCGAGGCCATCCGGGCCATCCACGAGGACCTCGTCGCGACGGTCCAGTCCCGGCTCCCCGCGCCGGACGAGCGCCCGAACGCGGCGCTCATGTTCGCCGGCGAGGAGCCGGAGGAGTTCACGCCGTACCGCCTCTCGGGCAACGGCGCGAACAAGGAGCACTTCCACACGCTCGGGCTCTCCGACGCCTTCGCTGACAGCGGCGTCGAGGGGCTCTCGACGAGCGACACGGGCACCGTCGACTACGAGACACTGCTGGAGATCGACCCCGACTCGCTGCTCCTTCGCTACCACCGTGAGGGCAAGACCCGCGAGGAGTTCAAGGCGTCGGTGCTCGACTACATGAAGGACCACGAGGTGGGCAGTCAGCTGACGGCCGTCCAGAACGACATGGTGTTCCGCGGCGGCCCCATCTACGCCGGGCCGCTGCACAACCTCTTCATGATAGAGCGGTACGCCACGGCGTACTTCCCCGACGCGTTCTCGGAGGAGCGACTGTTCGACCGCCAGCGCGTCGCGGACATCGTCACCGGGGATTTCTGAGTCGCAACCGGGACAGCACAACGGATTTACCGCGGTCGCCCCATCTATCGACGATGGGCTCCGACGGGTCGAACGCCGGGCGGCGGTCGAAGGTCGCGCAACTCATCGAGTCGTACGAACTGGGCGCGATAGGGTCGGAGCTGGAGGCCGCGTGGCTCGGCGAGAGCCAGGAGCGCCAGAGCCTCCGCGCCCTGGCCGACCGCTTCAACCGGGCGCTCCTCCTCGCCAAAATCCGCGACGCCAACATGGACGTGGTCGACGGCGAGCCCGAGAACTTCTATCGGCTCCTGACCGCCGACGACGTGAGCGCGGGCACGCGCATCGAGGCGGAGAATCGGCTCGAACGCGCCGGCGTCGACGTGGACGGCCTGCGGGACGACTTCGTCACGTACCAGGCGGTCCGCCACTACCTCACCGAGGTGCGCGGCGCGACCTACGAGCGCGACGCGGGCAGCGGGCAGGTCGAGCGCGAGCGCGGGAGCATCGACCGCCTGCGCAGCCGCGTCGAGACCATCGTCCGCGACACGGTCGACCGGCTGAACGCCGCCGGGAAGCTCTCGGTGGGCGAGTACCGCGTCTTCGTCACCGTCGACATCCTCTGTTCGGAGTGCGGGTCGCGCTACAGCGTCAGCGACCTGCTCCGGCGCGGCGGCTGCGACTGCGAGTGAGCGCTCAGATCTCGTCGACGCGGTCGTAGCGCTCCGGGAGCGCCTCGGCGTCCTCCGGGAGCAGGGCGACGACGAGGAACGCGGGGAAGTCGGCGAAGTACTCCACCAGCGCGGCGATTCGCGCCGAGTCGATGGCTTCGAGCGAGTCGAGCAGCATGAACGGCACGTCCTCGTACACGTCGTGTACGAGGTAGCCGGCGAGCGCGAAGACGAGGCCCGTGACCTCGCGCTCGCTCTCGCTCAGGTGGTCGACCGTGTCCTCGTAGACCGTGCCCCCCTCGGTGCTCCGGACGACGTGGAGGTCGAACGTCGAGCCCGCGTCGCCGTCGACGCCCTCGGTCGGCGTGTCCGTCCGTTCGAGCCAGATGCGCTCGACGTTGGCGTACTCGAGGAGGTCGAGGACGTCCGCCATCTTCTCGTTGAACTGCTCGGTCGCCTCGGCCTCCAGGCGGTCGATCCGCGACCGGAGGTCGACCAGTTCGTCGACGACCGCCTCGCGCTCGGCGACCAGTTCGTCGTCGCGCCGAATCTCTGCCTCCATCTCGGTAATCTCGTCCGTCACCTCGTCCAGTTCGGATTCGAGGCGGTCGAGCTCCAGTTCCAGTTCGTTGGCCTCCGTGTGGAGGTCGAGCACCTCGTCGAACCCCTCGGTCCGGAGCTCGGACACCCGCTCTTCAAGGTCGGCGACGCGGTCGGAGAGGTTGTCGCGGCGCTGCCGGAGGTCGACCACCGTCGACTGGCGGCGGTCGATCTCGTCGTCGACGTCGTCGATCGTCTCGCGCAGGTCCCGCGTCTGAGAGCGGGTGTCGCGGATGTCCCGGCGCTGCTCCAGCAGGTCGTCGAGGTCGGCCTCGATGTCGTCGATGTCGTCGAGCGTCTCCTGGCGGTGCTCGCGCATGCGCTCGATGGTCGACTCGATGCGCTCCGGCTTGACGTGCGAGCCGCAGGTCCAGCAGGTCGTCTTCGAACCCTGATAGAGCTGGTCGGTGATGTCGCCGACGCTCTGGGGCTTCGCGCTTATCGCGTCGGTGATCTGGGAGTGCTCGCCGGCCAGCAGCTCCTCGTTGAACCCGATGACGTTCTGCAGTCGGGTCGTGTACTCGGAGAGCTCTCGCTTGCGCTCCCGGAGCCGTTCGACGTCCGCTTCGATGGCTTCGAGGCGGTCGTCGGGGGCGTCGGGGAGTCCGGCCAGTTCGGCGGCGAGGCGGCCCCGCTCGTCGCGCAGCGCCGCGATGCTCTCCTGTTCGGACTGTATCTCGTCGCGCACGCGTTTGAGTTCGGAGCGGGTCGCCTGGAGTTCGTCAAGCGCCGTCTCCAGTTCGTCCCGGTTCTCGCGGGTCGTCTCTAGGTCCAGGTCGCGCTCGTCGATGCGCTCCTCGACGCGCTCCAGGTCCGCTCTGACCTCGGTGACCTCCTCGCGGAGGTCCGCGCGCCGGCGTTCGAGGTCGGGGAGGTCGCGCTTGAGCGACGCGATCCGGTCGAGTTCGTCGTCGATCTCCTGCTTTCGCTCCTCGGCCTCGCTGATCTCCCGGCGGATGGCGGTCACGTCGATCGGCCGCATGATGATCTCCCGGAGGTCGTCGCCGCGTTCGACCGCACGCCGGGCCTCGTTGTCCTCCAAGAGGAACGCGAACAGGTCCGCCATCTCCGCGTCGGCGAGCAGTCCGGCCCCGGAATCGACGACGCCGTCCTGCGTTCGGGTGAGCGTCCGCTCGTGGGTCTCGCCGCCGAGTTCGAGTTCGACGCGGCCCCTGTCGGCGTCGCCCTTGACGCTCGCCCACTCGCTGCCGTGGGCCGCCATCACGGCCTGGAGAAACGAGGTCCGGTTCGTCGCGTTCCGGCCGCGGAGGACCGTCACGCCGGGGGCGACCTCGACCGTCGTCTCGTCGATTCCACCGATGTTCTCGACGGAGAACGTGGCCGCCTCCTCGGTCACCGGGAGTGAGCCCATGGTCTCAACTGTGCGAGTCATCGGCATAAGCACTGTGACGCGCGCGGCGGCGACCGAGCGGGCGGCCGATGCCGACGCGCGAAAAGGATAACAGACATATGTTTGTTAGTCCACGGCTCGCCGGCGACTGGTTCCAGTCACAAACAATCGTGTTAATCCACATTCCGAACAGAATCGGTGGAGAACGTGCAGAAACACGTACGCTTATCTATACCCCTCTATGTAGCACTCGGTGTCGGACACAATGGCACAAAACAGAGCAGAGAGCGCCCTGCGCTCTCACGTGACCTCCGTCAAGGAGGACCTGATGACGGGCGTATCGTTCATGATCCCCTTCGTGACCATCGGCGGGATCTTCCTCGCAGTCGCGTACGCGGTGGGAGACACGCAGACGGTCTTCGACAACACCGGGTCGGCCGGCTGGTTCCTGGCCCAGATCGGCGTCGCGGGGCTGACCATCATGGTCCCGATCCTCGGTGGCTACATCGCGTACGCCATCGCGGACCGTCCCGGGCTCGCGCCGGGCTTCCTGCTGGCGTACATCCTCCAGCAGGGGACCGTCGTCTCGGAGGCGGCGACGGTCATCGGCCTCTCCGGCGGCGAGGCCGGGGCGGGCTACCTCGGCGCGATCGTGGCCGGACTGCTCGCGGGATACGTCGCGCGCTTCTTCAAGAACCTCGAAGTTCCCGAGTTCATCCAGCCGATGATGCCCGTGTTGCTCATCCCGGTCGCGACGATGGCGGTCCTGACGCCCGTCATGCTGTTCGTGCTGGGCGTCCCCGTCGCGCTCGCCAACGAGGGGCTGACCTCCTTCCTGCAGTCGATGCGCGGCGGGCAGGCCATCGTCGTGGGCCTCATCCTCGGCGGGATGATGGCCTTCGACATGGGCGGCCCCGTCAACAAGGTCTCTTACGTGTTCGCGACCGGGCTCATCACCGAGGAGATATACGCGCCGATGGCCGCGGTCATGATCGGCGGGATGATTCCGCCGATCGGCCTCGCGCTCTCGAACTTCATCGCGCCCCACAAGTACGCGGCCGAGATGTACGAGAACGCGAAGAGCGGCGTCGTGCTGGGCTTCTCGTTCATCACCGAGGGCGCGATTCCGTACGCCGCCGCGGACCCGCTCCGGGTCATCCCGGCCATCGTCGCCGGCAGCGCCGTCGGCGGCGGGATGTCGATGGCGATGGGCGTGACGATGCCCGCCCCTCACGGCGGCATCTTCGTCATCCCGCTGTCGAACCAGCCGCTCATGTTCCTCGCGTGCATCCTCGTCGGCTCGCTGGTCACGGCCGTCATCGCGACGGTCATCAAGCCCGACTTCGAGGACCGCGTCAACGCGGGCGCTGAAGCGAGTACCGCACAGCCGACCGACGACTGACGACACACCACACAATGACAGACGCAATCGAAGCGGACGACATCGACGAACTGATCCCGGCGAGCCACATCTCGCTGTCGGAACCGCCCGCGGAGAAGGAGGCCTGCATCGAGTACCTGCTGGACCTGCTGGTGGAGGCCGACCGCGTGGACGACCGCGAGGCGGCGCTCGACGCGCTGCTGGAGCGCGAGTCGGAGACCACCACCGGCGTCGGAATGGGAATCGGCATCCCGCACGCGAAGACCGACGCGGTCAGCCGCCCCTCGCTCGCGTTCGCCCGCTCCGAGGACGGCGTCGACTTCGGCTCGATGGACGGCGAGCCGGCGACGCTCATCTTCATGATCCTCGTGCCGGCCTCGGGCAGCGAGGACCACCTCAAGATACTCAGCTCCCTCTCGCGGGGGCTGATGCACGAGGAGGTCCGCGACGACCTCCACGCCGCCGAGGACGAGGCGGCCGTTCAGGACGCGCTCCGGGAGGCCATCGCATGAGCCACGAGCGCGTCGTCACCATCGTCCCCGAGGCGGGCCTGCACGCCCGCCCGGCCTCCGCGTTCGTCCAGGCCGTCAACGACCACGACGCCGATGTCTCGGCCGGGCCGCCGGACGGGGACCTCGTCCAGGCGGCGAGCATGATCGCCGTCACCAGCCTCGGGGCCGGCCAGGGCGACGACCTCAAACTGGTCGCCGAGGGGCCCGACGCCGAGGCCGTCCTCGACGAACTGGAGCGGATACTCACCACGCCCGAGGAGGAACTGGACGCCTGACGATGGCCCAGCGCACCCTCCGCGGGACCGGCGCGACGCCCCGCTCGGGCGTCGGGACGGTCGTCTGGTACGGCCGGGACATCTCGCTTCCGGACCCCGACGGCGCGGTCGACCCCGACGCCGAGACCGAGCGGTTCGTCGACGCCGTCGGGACGGCCCGCGCCGAACTGGAGGCCGAGCGCGAGGCGACGGCCGAACGGGTCGGCGAGAGCGAGGCCGCCGTCTTCGACGCGCACATCCAGTTCCTCGAAGACCCGACCATCGAGGACGCCGTCGAGACGAGCATCGCCGACGGCCTGGACGCGGCGAACGCCGTCGACGACGCCTTCGGCGAGCACATCGAGCAGTTCGAGGGTATGGACGGTCGGATGGCCGAGCGCGCGGACGACCTCCGGGACGTTCGCGACCGGCTCCTGCGCCTGCTGACCGACGGCGAGCGCGTCGACCTGAGCGACCTGCCCGAGGGCAGCGTCGTGCTCGCCGAGCGGCTGACCCCCAGCGACACGGCGCAGCTCGACCCCGAGCGCGTCGCGGGCTTCGCGACAGTCACGGGCGGTCGGACCTCCCACGCGGCCATCTTCGCTCGGTCGCTCGCGCTGCCGGCCGTCGTCGGCGTCGGCGAGGAACTGGAGAGCGTCGAAGAGGGGACCGAGGTCGTCGTCGACGGCGACGAGGGGACGCTGCTGATCGAGCCGAGCGACGACGAACGCGAGGCGGCCGCGGCCGACTCGGGCGCGACCGTCGTCGCGGACGCGGTCGAGACCGCCGACGGTCGCGAAATCGAGGTCGCGGCCAACGTCGGCCGCCCCGAGGAGCTCGAACCCGCGGCGGACCGCGGGGCGGACGGCGTCGGCCTGTACCGGACCGAGTTCCTCTTCCTCGACCGGGAGACGCCGCCCTCGGAGGACGAGCAGTACGAGGCCGTCCGCGAGGCGCTCGACACGTTCCCCGAGGGCCGCGTCGTCGTCCGCACGCTGGACATCGGGGGCGACAAGCGCATCCCCTACCTCGACCTCCCCGAGGAGGAGAACCCCTTCCTCGGCGAGCGGGGCATCCGGCGCTCGCTCGATCCCGATTCGGACCTGTTCGCGACGCAACTGCGCGCGCTCCTGCGCGCCGCCGCCGACGGCGCGGGCGACCTCGCGGTCATGTTCCCGCTCGTCGCAACCGTCGAGGAACTCGACGCCGCGCTGGCCGCGCTCGACGACGCGCTCGCCGACCTCGAAGACCGCGGCGTCGACGCCGAGCGACCCGAAGTCGGCGTGATGATCGAGACGCCGAGCGCCGTGTTCATGGCGGACGAACTCGCCGCGCGCGTGGACTTCCTCTCCATCGGCACGAACGACCTCACGCAGTACGTGATGGCCGCCGACCGGGAGAACGAGCGCGTCGGCGACCTCCACGACCCGACGCATCCGGGCGTCCTGCGGGCCATCCACCGCACGGTCGAGGCGGCCCACGCCGCGGACGCCTGGGTCGGGATGTGCGGCGAGATGGCCGGCGACCCGGACCTGACGGAACTGCTGGTCGGACTCGGTCTCGACGAACTCAGCATGAGCGCCGTCACGATTCCCGACGTGAAAGCCGCCGTCCGGGAGACGGAGTACAGCACCGCGAGCGAGCTGGCCGACGCCGCTCGCTTCGCCGCAACGCGCAGCGCAGTTCACGACGCACTCACCCAATGAAACTCGTCGCAGTCACATCCTGCCCGACTGGGATCGCCCACAGTCAGATGGCAGCCGAGAACCTAGAACAGACAGCCGAACAGCTTGGCCACGACATCAAGGTCGAGGTCCAGGGCGCGATGGGCGCGGAGAACGAGCTCTCCGCGGCCGACATCGAGTCCGCCGACGCGGTCATCATCGCGGCCGACACGGCGGTCAACCGGGACCGCTTCGAGAACGTCCCGCTCGTCAAAGGGACCGTCAAGGACGCCGTCAACGACGCCGAGGGCATGATAGAAGAGGCCCTCGCGGCCGCCGACGGAGACGCCGACAGCGCCGATACCGCCGAGCAGTCCGACGCCGGCAGCGAGAGTGAGAGTGGAGGTCAACAGCGCCGCGGCGGCGACCGCTCCAAGAGCCTCGTCGCGCGGCTGAAGCGCCTGTTCAGCTGAGCCGGCCGACGCGAGAGTCAGTCGCCAGACGCCGAGAGAAGCCCGAACGGGTCCGAATCTACAGACGACTGTTTTCGATAGCGACCGACGAGCCGAGACCGGCACAGGCCGATACGGCACCGCGACACGTCGCCCGGTCACGGCACGCGGACGGTGAACGTCTCGAGTCGGTACGTGTCCTCGCCGGTCGGGTCGCCCGGATTGACGCCGACCACCGAGCGACTGCTCCAGTAGATCGTGATTCGGACCCCGTCCGCGCTCCCCGCCGGGTCCACGTAGACGGTCTCGCCGGCGTCCCACGTCGATCCGATACCGACCTGCGGGGGATTGTTCCCCGACGACTCGGTGAACTTCTCCAGGCGACTCGCGTAGGCGTCGTTCGCGGGCGTCCCGCTGTCGGGCGATCCGCCGATGTCGACGTCCGTCGAGCCGGTCACGTAGAGTTGCTCGGTCGCTGCCGCGTCGCCGGCGACGAGCGTTATCGCGACCGTCTGTTCGCCCCCGTCCGCAACGAGGTCGTACGAGAGGTCCATGACCGGTGCCGTCGACTGGAGACCGGACCCCATGTCGACGACGAAGACCGTCATCGTCGCGGCGAGAACCACCGTCACGGCGACCAGCAGAACGACGCTGATAACCGACGAGACGCCCCGTGAACCCCAGTCACCCATCTTCCTCGAAAGAGGGGGAATGGGAAGTAAATACGTTTCGGGGGACTCACCGCTCGTTCCCGAGTCAGCCGACCGGCACGGGGCGACCGGCGACTGGCGTTCCGTCACCGCGCCCGCGGCCGCGACGATAGAGTGCGATAGAGGGCTCAATAGCCACTGGTCGATACGCCCACAGAATAGTCGATAAAGTGTCTCGGCGATCCTCGGGCGGTTTCGCAGCCTCGTGAAACGTCGCGAAAAACAGCTAAAACGTCCCGCGACCGAAGAAATCGTACTGAATCGACGCCAATGGTCTGTCCGTTATATGCGGGTACGGGGACATGGACAGGACAGAGCCCACCCATGTCCACCTCCACGCCCTCCTCCAGAGAACGCCCGAACGCCGTCGCGACGAGTCAGAAGCTCGCGTCGGACGCCGTCGGCACGGTCGCCGCGTCGGTCCGAGCACTGGCCTTCTGGCTGACGATTCCGCTGCCGGCCGTCCTCGTCGTCGCGCTCGTCTCCGGCATCGTCGCGTCCGCGCCGCTGGCCGTCGCCGCGCTCGTCGGACTGAACGTCGCCTGCGCCGTCGCCGGCCGGAACCACTCGCCGGGGGCATGACGCTCGAAGTACCCCCATCGCGGGCCGCGGCCGACGGGCGGACGAAGCGGACCCTGTTCTGTCCGACCTGCGGCCACGAGAGCGCGATGGACGGCGACTGGATCGCCGACGACGGGGCCGAGCATCGGCGGCTGCTCTGTCCGAGTTGCGGCGGCGCGGTCGTCGACCGCCCTCTGTCCTGAATCTCCCGCCATCGTTTTGCGGGCTCGCGTCTCACTACCTCCCGTGTCGAATCTCCGTCGCGACGCCGCCTTCGCCGGGCTCTCCGGCGCGAGTCTGCTGGCGTTCCTCGTCCTGACCGGCGACGCGGCCGCGCTGGCCTCGTTCCCGGCGGCCGTCACCGGCGTCGCGGCGGCGCTCGCCATCGAAGCCGCGTTCGTCGCCGACACGCCCGTCCGGACGCTGTGGGAGCGCCGCGGGGTCAGGCTCGCGAGCGCGGCGGCGCTCGTCGCGGGCGCGCTGGGGCTCGCGGCGGTCGGCGGGCCGCTCGTGGTCGCCGCGGCCTGCTGGGGGCTCGCGACGTACTTCGCTCTGCTCGTACTCGCGCTCGCGGGCTACTGGGGCGACGCCGGGCGCGACCCGTGACGGCGGCGGTCGTTCGGAGCGTCACTCCTGCGACCGAGGGCCGAAGGACACGGTCCCGTCCTCGAAGGTCAGCGACTCGCGGGCGACGACCTCGGCGGCGTCGGGGAGGTCCCCGACGACGGCCGCCGAGACGCGCAGGTCGGCGAGGTCCTGCGTGTTGCGGATCCAGACGACGCGGACCGTCTCGGGGTCGTAGCCGCCGAGAGCGGTCAAGGCCGTCCGGAGGGCGAACTCGTCGTCGGGCGCGACCACGGGGAGCCTCGCCTTCGAAAGCGAGCCGCTAGTGAGCGCGTTCGCGTACGTCTTCTCCAGGTCGAGTTGGTCGACCGCCGCCTGCCGCGTGAGGTCCGCGAGGCCGAGACCGTTCCCGTTGCCCTTCGTCGACTCCGTGAGGCCGCGGGCGTACAGCAGCTTGACCGCCGGTTCGTCGGGGTCCGGCGCGTTGAGGACGCGGTAGCGGCCGACGACGTTCGTGTCCATCCCCGCGCCGGATATCTCCTTGCCGAGTTCGTCGACGACCAGCAGGTCGACCTCGTCGACGGGGAGGGTCGCCATCTCGTCGTAGGCGGTCGCTAACAGGTCGGGCTCGCGGTCGAGAAAGGACCCGGCGGGGACGGCCTCGACGTGGGCGGTCTCCTCGTGGAAGTTCTCCACGAGGGCGAGCCCGCCGAGCAGGGGGAGGGCGGATTCGACGACCGGGAGCGCGGCCTCGAGCGTCTCGACGTACCCTTCCTGGATGGCGGTCGAATGGAACGCCTTCGCGCCGCGTTGCTTGCCCAGGCCGACGACGGTCATCTTCGTCAGCCCGCTCTCGACGCGGCCGCTGTAGTTAGTGTGTGCCTTCACGCGGTTCACGACGAGGACGGCGTCCGCCTCCAGCGCCGCCGTCGAGACGTGGACCGGCGTCTCGGTGTCGCCGACGGTCACCGCGTCCAGTTCCTCGGTGGCCATCCGGGCGTCGATCGGCGCGTCGAGACGGTCCTCGGTGAGCCCCAGCGCCGACAGCACCTCGCGCTGGCCCTCGGCCGTCGCGCCGCCGTGGCTCCCCATCGCCGGGACCACGACCGGCTCGAACCCCCGTTCGCGTATCGACTCGACGACGGCCGCGGCGATGTCGTCGATGCGGTGGATGCCGCGGCTGCCGACGGCGACGGCGACGGTGGCCCCCGCGTCGAGTCCGTCGAAGTCGAGGGCGTCGAGTTCGGACCGAGCCCTCGCCACCGGGTCCGCGACGCGTGCGGTCTCGGGGTCGTACCTGACCCGGGCGAACGCGGGAAGGGGCTGTGGCTCGACGAGGTCGTCCACGGCCGCGCGGTCGGGGAAGTCCATACCGACCGAACGGCGGCGCGCCATACAAAATCCGCGGTCGGCCTCACTCGAACGCCGAGATGCCGGTCAGGTCGTGGCCGAGCACGAGCGAGTGGATATCGTGGGTTCCCTCGTAGGTGTAGACGGTCTCCATGTTGGTCAGGTGGCGCATCGGCGGGTAGTCGGCGGTGATGCCGTTGCCGCCCAGTATCTCGCGGGCGACGCGGGACTGCTCGCGGGCCATCCGGGCGTTGTGGCGCTTGGCCATCGACACCTGCTCGGGCCGGAGGTCGCCCCGTTCCTTGAGGTCGGCGAGCCGGTGGGCGAGCAGTTGCCCCGTGGTGATCTGGGTCGCCATCTCCGCGAGCTTCTCCTGCTGGAGCTGGAAGCCGGCGATGGGGCGGCCGAACTGCTCGCGGTCCGTCGCATACGCGCGTGCGGTCTCGAAACAGTCTCTCGCCGCTCCGACCGTCCCCCAGGCGATGCCGTAGCGGGCCTGCGTGAGACAGGACAGCGGCCCCTTCATTCCCTCGACGCCCGGGAGGACGTTCTCCGACGGAACGCGGACGTTCTGGAGCGCGATCTCGCCGGTGATGGAGGCGCGAAGGGAGAGTTTCTCGTCGATCTCGTTCGTCGTGACGCCGTCGCGGTCCGTCTCGACCAGAAAGCCCCGGACGGGGTCGCCGTCGGCGGATCGGTCGCGCGCCCACACCAGCGCGAGGTCGCTGATCGGCGCGTTCGTGATCCACGTCTTCGAGCCGTCGAGGACGTACCCGTCGCCGTCGCGCTCGGCGGTGGTCTCCATGCTCGCCGGGTCAGAGCCGTGTTCCGGTTCGGTCAGTCCGAAACAGCCCACCTGTTCGCCAGTCCCAAGCGTCGGGAGCCACCGCTCTTTCTGCGCCTCGCTGCCGTAGGCGTGGATCGGATACATGACGAGCGCGCCCTGAACGCTGGCCATCGAGCGGACGCCGCTGTCGCCCGCCTCCAGTTCCTGCATGAGGAGGCCGTACGCCGTCTCGCTGACCCCCGGCAGGCCGTATCCCTCGATCGTCGGCGCGTAGAACCCCAGTTCGCCCATCTGAGGGATGAGGTCGGTCGGGAACGTCCCGTCGAGCCAGTGCGTCCCCACGTCGGGCCTGACCTCTGACGCGACGAACTCGCGGGCGGTGTCCCGGACCATCCGCTCTTCCTCGCCGAGGTCCGCCTCCAGGCCGAGGTAATCGATCATACGTCCCCAACGGCCGCGTCTCAGGTAAGGATTCCCCCGAGAGTCGCCCGGATAGTCGGGAGGTATACGCCCGAAACCCGAACTATGCGCGGCTATTTCCCTCTCTCCTCGAATTACACATCTATCTGAGACACATGTGCGAGTGGGTTGTTGAGATATGACATCAGATGCTATATATTTGTAGTAAATTTGAGTTTGTTACCGGTATTCGTCCCGAGGGCCGTTCACATCCTACAGTTTGTCCACAGTAGGGCGGTATTCGATCGATACCACGGGCTGAGGTCGCTAGTCGGATTTTGACGCCAAACGAACGAGAGATGCAGCTGCACAGTGAGATATGGAAACGTATTTCTACAGGTGCGTATATATTTGCGACTATGAGCGACGAAGACGACATCGAAGACGAGAACGTCACCGTATCGATGGAGATTTCCGGGGATTACGAAGAAGTCATGTCGAAGCTATCGATGGAAGAGTCGGGGACGACCTCGCTCGCGCCGCTCCTCGACGACCTCGAGACGCTGCTCGAAACCGTCGTCCGGATGGACGGCGGCACGCGGAGCGCGATCGCCCAACAGCTCCCCGACACGATGAGCGTCACCTTCGATGCGCAGGCGGTCGTGGACACGCTGCAGGTCCTCGAACGGTACGACCTCGTCGTGCTCGAAGGGAACACCTGGAAGCCCGGCCCGCAGCTCACGATCGAGGAGTGAGGCGGCCGTCGTCGACGTCGACCGCGCGGGCGGCGGCGTCCGGCGACCGAGAAAGAGGCGTATAACAAACACCCGATAGCATGCACTATCCGGTGCGGGCACGAAGCGTGCTCGTACGCTCCCAGCGGCCGTGTTCCCTTGCTCCCCTGTACGGGAGGACGGCTGTCCACCGGGTGTCACCCACCCGGTCTTGTTCCCCATTGACCCGCTGACCGGTAGCTCAGCGCTCGGTCGCGCCGGCGAGGTCCTCGACGGCCAGCTCGACGTTCCACTTGTTCGCCTTCCAGACGGCGTCGAACAGCGCGCCGAGGACGGGGACGGACCCGCCGACGGCGTCGACCGAGACGTTCGCGAGCATCGCGAGCAGCGTGCCGTAGGAGACGCCTAGCCGCGCCGATTCGAGGACGATGTACAGCGAGACGCCGGCCGCGACGGCGTCGCCGGCCCCGGGCACCACGCCGAGCAGCGGATCGATTCCGATGCGGTAATCGGTGCCTGGGAGTTCGACGCTCTCGTCGAGCAGTGCGGCGACGGCGGCCATCCGTCGCACCGCGGCGCGGTCGACCGTCGGCGGTAACTCGCCGCGGATTTCGGCGTCGAACGCGTCTTCCAGATCGGCGGCGGACTCGTCGGGGATCGATTTCGGCGACGCGATCGGCCCGTCGTCGACGGGAATGTCGACCGCCTCGTCGGGAGGGGCCTCGTGGTCGCCGTCGGTCGCGTTCTCGTCGCCCGCGTCGGTGTCGTCGGTGGGCATAGCGACACGTCGGGGCACTGGTGCATAGTGCCGCGGCCTGCATAGGCCACCCCGACTGGCACTTCGGTTCGACGGCGAAACCGACGGTCGACGTGGACTTTCGCACGCAGGCTATGGCCTTGACCGTGCGAGCGGCGTATCCCGAGTGCAATGTCATCAGTCGAACCCCTCGCCGACGCGGACCACCTGAGCGAGCGCGAGCGCGAGTGCCTCGAACTGTGCCAACAAGCGACCGAAGTGTGTGAGTGGTGCGCCGACGAGTGCGCGCGCATCGACGGAATGACCGACTGCGTCAGGCTGTGTCGCGACGTGAGCGACATCGCGGCGCTGCACGCCAAGTTCCTCGCGCGCGGGTCGGACCACCGAGAGGCCCTCGCCGGTCTCTGTGCGACGGTCTGTCGGGACTGCGCCGAGGAGTGTGAGAACCACGAACACGACCACTGTCGTACCTGTGCCGAAGTCCTCCGCGACTGCGCGGAGGCCTGCGAAGCGATGGTCAAGTAACGAGGATCGGTAACGGGGCCGGCGCGAACTCGGCCCTCGGCCGATACGACGACGTGACTGTTCTACCGGACGTGCGTTCGAAGAATACGACTGTGAAGCCGTCGGTGAGTCGCTCCCGACGGCCAGGTGTCGCTACAGGTCCGAGCGCAGTCGAATCTCGTCGTCGGTGACCGCGTCGACGGCCTCTTGCTGCAGCGGATAGCCGTCGTCGTCGGTGTCTTCCCAGCCGAGTTTCGTCTTGAGTTTCGTCGTCAGCCCCGGGTCGGGGTCGACGTACGCGGTCCCGTACCGGTAGCCGCTGACGATTCCGACTTCTGTTCCGTCTTCGGTGACGACGGTCTTGCCGACGTCGTCGTCGGTCATCTGAGCGGTTGACATCGCAATCAATCGTAGCGGCGTCTCGACTATCACCCCGCTGCTTGCATAAGCAGTAGCGACGCGCCGACTGGACGGGGAGCGCGGTACGGAGAAGTCGACGGAAACGAGTCCAGAACCGTCGCGCGGCACGCGATCGACGCGAACAGGTCAATGGAAAATCATAAGCGTATGCCCCTCGCACTACGGCCATTGATGCCCACCATCGTCTCTGGAACGGTTCCAGCAAGCGACCTCGCGCTCGCGTACTCGCTCGAACAGCTCCCCGAGCTGCAGTTCGAAATCGAGCGAATCGTCACGAGCGGCGGCGACGCACTCATGCCGATGCTGTGGGTCCGTGGCAGTACACGCGAGGAAGTCGAAGCGACGCTGGAGGAAGACCCCACCGTCGATAGGGTCGAACTCCTCGGTGACTTCGACGACGAGTGGCTGTTCAGGATGGAGTGGATCGCACACATCGACCTCCTCATTCAGATGATCACCAACTCGGAGGCGACCGTCCTCGACGCGGTTGGTCAGGGCGACCGGTGGAAACTGCGCGTCCTCTACCCGCGCCGGTCGCTCTTCTCGAAGACCCACGACTTCTGTGAGAGTCACGGGCTCGACTTCGACGTGGCTTCGATCCGCGAACTGGACGAGGAACCCGCGGGCCGCTACGGACTGACGACCGCGCAGTACGAAATCCTCTCGGAGGCCTCGAAGCGCGGCTACTTCGAGGTCCCCCGTGGCGTGAGCCTCGAAGAACTCGCGGACGACCTCGACATCTCTCATCAGGCGGCGTCCGAGCGGCTCCGGCGCGCGACCGACGCGCTCGTCGAGGACGCGCTGTTCGTCGGCTTCGACGGGTTCGACTGACCCGCCCCGGGCGTTACTCCTCGGACGACGACGACCGGCGGCGACGGCGGAGGTACGCGAGCAGCGCGACCACGCCGACCGACAACGCTCGGCGCGACCGGAGTCGGCTCGCGGTGCCGGAACGCGACTTCGACTCGGCGTCCTCGTTTGCGGCGTCAGCGTCAGCGGCGTCCGCATCGTCGAGGTCCGACGGGTTTACTTCGATCTGTCGCGACTCGGCCGAGGCGTCGTCTCGTTCGGTCTCGTCGTCGCCCTCTCGCTGGACGCCTTCCGCGAGGGCCTCCCTGACGGCTTCTTTGACGGGTCGTTTGATCGCCTCTTCCACGCTCGACTGCAGGCGCCCGGGAGACCGGGACTGCAGCGACTGTGAGTCACTCATATGACATCTATGTGCAGGAGCCACGGGTAGAGGTAGGTGGTGCTTGCCAATGCAACACCGCCGAAACGCGTCCGCTCTCCTCGGGCTACCAGTCCAGTGTGGCGTTGACGACCACGCCGAGCAACAGGACGTTGGCGGCCAGATACAGCGCGGTGACGAACAGGAGGAGCGCCCCGATGAGCCCGTAGGCCGCGTACTTGTCGGCAGCGCCGGCGTAGTAGACGAAGCCGACCTGAAGGACGACCCACCCGACGGCGGCGAGGACAGTGCCGGGCAGGACGTGCCGGAGGGAGGTATCGACCGGCGGGAGGACGTAGTAGACGGGAAGGAACCCGGCCGCGAGGACGACCAGCGCCGTGGCGGTGCCGACCAGCCGCGGGTACGGGACGGCGAACTGGACGTACGTGAGCGCGATGCTGGTCGCAGAGAGGAGCGCGACCGCGCCGAGGAGCACGCCCATGACGAGCAGACTGCGGGCGAGCTGTGCGGGGAGCGAGATGGACGCCACGGCGTCGTACACCTGGGTGAAGGCGATGGAGAGCCCGCGGAACACCTTGCTCCCGCTCCAGACCACGAACAGGAGGCCGAGTACCCCGGCGGCCCCGTGGCCGCGCGCGTTCTCGATCAGTCGCTCCAGCACCGCCTGCGTGTTCGGCGAGACGACCGAACGCAGGGCGTCGAGGAGCGTCGCGGTCGCACCGACCGCCGAGAGGACGGCCAGCGCGACGACGAGCAGCGGGACGATGGAGGCGAAGGCGTAGTACGCGATGCTCGCCGCCATGAACGGAACGTTCTCTTCGCGGACCGTCTGGACGATTTCCCGCCCGGTGGCGAGCGCGCTCATCGGCCCGGGCCTCGGTCCCCGGGACTCGATTCTCTGTCGCGATTCGCCGGCCGTGTCAGAGAGACAGTCATGATGGTGAGTCAACACCTGGAGCGAAAAGAACACCGGCCTGCGCTGGCAAGTCGGTCGGCCTGGAAGGCGGCGTCTTCGGAGGGCGAGCCCACACTATTTGTCCCCCTGTCGCCTGACAGACCGTATGACGAACCCGTTTCGCTACGACGGCGAAGTCGCGCCGGGCGAGGTCCGACACCTCAGATACGAAGTCGGCGAGACGTACCTCGGCGACCCGATCGAGATACCGGTGACGGTCCTCAACGGCGAGCGCGACGGTCCGACCGTCGGCCTGACCGCGGCGCTCCACGGCGACGAACTCAACGGCGTCAAGGTCATCCAAGAGGTGGCAGACCGCTACGACCCGGACGACATCCACGGGACGGTCGTCTGCTGTCACGTCCTGAACGTCCCCGGCTACCTCGCACAGACGCGGGACATCCCCATCTACGACCAGGACCTCAACCGGGCGTTCCCCGGCAAGCCCCGGAGCAACACCGCCGAGCGGATGGCCGACCGCATCTACCGGACGTTCGTCGAGAAGTGCGATCTCCTGCTGGACTTCCACACCTCGACGCGCAACCGGACCACGATGTTCCACACGCGCGCGGACACGACGAACGAGCGGGTCGACCGCCTCGCACGAGCGTTCGGCGCGAACGTCGTCATCTCCGGGCCGGGCGACGTGGGATCGCTCCGACGGACGGCCACCGAGAACGGTATCCCGGCGGTCACCGTCGAGATGGGGAAGGCCCACCGTTTCCAGCCGACGCTCATCGAGCGTGCCCTCGACGGCGTCGCGAGCGTCTTCGCCGAGTTCGGCGTCGACCCGACGGCGACTGTCGGTTGGCCGGGCTGGTTCCGGGTGGTCCCCGCCGACCAGGGCGACAAGACCTGGCTCCGGGCGGACACCGGCGGCCTCGTCGAGATGCGGTGGGGGCCGTACCCGCTCGTCCGCGAGGGCGAGACCATCTGTACGATCACGGACCACTTCAAGCACAGCGAGAAGGTGGTCGAGGCACCGTTCACGGGAATCCTCGTCGGCGTGCTGGAGAACCCCGTCGCCCAGCCCGGCCACCCACTGTGTCACCTCGTCCGCATCGACGAGACGACGCGCGACGAGATCCAGGCCGAGATCGACCGGGGCGAGTTCGACGGCTACCGCCAGCGCGGCCTCCGCTGGCGCGGGGAGCGGTCGGAACTGGACTAGCCGTCAGACACGTAATCGAGTCCTGATACGAACGGTGTCGGAAACTATCTACTTTCGTATGTTTCGATTCGCGTTTACAGTCAGATTTCGTACGTGAAACGGCAGACGCAGGCGATACAGGTAGTGGAGACTGACCGATGACTACGGTCCTTCATCTGTCTTTTGATTGTCACTAAAACACATACGAAGGACGATATAAGTAGAGCGGTGTGTCCCCTACCAGCGGTGGTGGACCGCGTCGAAGACGTACTCCTCGTAGACGTCACGGACCGCGCCGTGGACCTGGTTCGACAGCGGGTCCATCTCGCTGACCGCCGCGTTGTCCTGCACGTGGTCGGGGTCGGTCGACCCGGGAATGACCGTCGACACGGCGTCGTGGTCGAGGATCCAGCGCAGCGCCATCTGGGCCATCGTCATCCGCTCGGGGACGTGCTCGCGGAGGTCGTCGACGGCGTCGAAACCCTCGTCGACCGGGAGGCCCGCGAACGTCTCGCCGCGGTCGAAGGCCTCGCCCTCGATGTTGAAGTTCCGGTGGTCGTTCTCGGGGAACTCCGTGTCCCGCGAGAGCTTTCCAGTGAGGAGCCCCGAGGCCAGCGGCACGCGGACGATGACGCCGACGTCGCGACGCTTGGCCTCCTCGAAGAACAGTTCGGCCGGGCGCTGGCGGAACATGTTGAAGATGATCTGGACCGTCTCGACGCCGGGGTACTCGATGGCCTTCAGGGCCTCCTCGACGCGCTCGACGCTGACGCCGTAGTGGGCCAGTTTCCCCTCGTCTTTCAGCCGCTCCATCGCCTCGAACGTCTCCGGCTGGTAGTAGGCGTCGGTCGGCGGGCAGTGCAGTTGCACCAGTTCCAGCGTGTCGGTCCCGAGGTACTCCCGCGAGCGGTCGACGAACTGCGAGAGGTTCTCGTAGTTGTAGCGCTCGGCGGTGTGCGGGTCCAGTCGACGGCCGGCCTTCGTCGCGACCGTCACTTCGTCGCGGACCTCGCGCTCGTCGAGCACCTCGGCGATGCGCTGCTCGCTGAAGCCGTCGCCGTACACGTCGGCCGTGTCGAGGAAGTCGATGCCGGCGTCGAGCGCGGTCCGCACCGCCTCGCGGCCCGCCTCCTCGGAGACGTCGCCCCAGTCACCGCCGATGTTCCAGGTGCCCAGGCCGACCTCTGTCACGTCGAATCCCGTCGAGCCAAGCTGTCTTCGGTTCACGCACGTCCGTATCACTGGGACTCACTTGGGGGCTACGGTATCCCACAGGGAAATCCGTGAACGATGAAAGGGCGGAGTGCCCGATAGCCGGCAGTCGGGTGGACGTGCCGTTCGGTCGCCGGGGCTATTCGACCCACTTCGTCCGGCGGACGTCGTACGCGCCACACTCCGGACACGAGTGGTGTTGCAGGTCAAACGACGCCTGGCACGCCAGACAGGTGTACCGGCGCCTCGAATCCTCCCCTGTGTGGGATGCCGTTCGTACTCTGTTGAACAACCCCATCGGCGACCACTCGTACCTTCGTCATACGAGGATAAAAACAGGCGAGATCGTTCACACGGCCCGAGGCTCCGCCGTCTTGCGGTTTTCGTTGCTGTCAATCGGCTGTGACGACTGGCCTGCCCACTGCCGTCGTCGGCACCGAACCGTGTCGGCCACCGCGGGACTTAATGACTATCCGTGAGGAATCCACACTCATGGACGGACCACCCACCGTCGAGGAACTGACACCGCCCGAGCGAACGCTGATGGGACCGGGACCGAGCGACGTGCACCCGCGCGTGCTCAGGGCCATGAGCACGCCGCTGGTGGGCCATCTCGATCCCTCGTTCATCGACATCATGAACGAGGTCCAGGAACTGCTTCGCTACACGTTCCGGACCGACAACCAGTGGACGATTCCCGTCTCCGGGACCGGGTCGGCCGCGATGGAGGCCGCCGTCGGGAACGTCGTCGAACCGGGCGACACGATGCTCGTTCCGTCGAACGGCTACTTCGGCGACCGAATGGCTGACATGGCCCGACGCGCCGGCGGCGAGGTCGTCACCGTCGACGCGCCGTGGGGCCGGCCGCTCGACCCCGCGGCGGTGGCCGACGCCTTCGACGAGCACAGCCCAGACGTGTTCGGCTTCGTCCACGCCGAGACCAGCACCGGCGTCCTCCAGCCGTCGGTCTCGGAACTCACCGACATCGCCCACGAGAACGACGCGCTGGTGATCGCCGACACCGTGACCTCGCTCGGCGGCGTCGAACTCCGCGTCGACGAGTGGGGCGTCGACGTGGCCTACGCCGGCCCGCAGAAGTGCCTCTCCTGTCCGCCGGGCGCGAGCCCGCTGACCCTCAACGACGACGCGATGGACAAGGTCCTCTCCCGCGAGGAGGACCCCCGGTCGTGGTACCTCGACCTCTCCCTGCTCGAAGGGTACTGGGGCGAGGAGCGAGCCTACCACCACACCGCCCCCATCACGAACGTCTACGCGCTGCGAGAGGCGCTCCGCCTCGTCGCCGAGGAAGGCATCGAGTCCCGCTGGGACCGCCACCTGCGCGTCGCGAGCGCGCTGAAAGCCGGCGTCGAGGGCATGGGCCTCGAGATGAACGCCCCCGAGGAGTTCTGGCTCCCGAGCCTGAACACCGTCCGCGTCCCCGACGGCGTCGACGACGGCGCGGTCATCCAGTCCCTGCTCGACGAGTACGACCTGGAGATCGCGAGCGGCCTCGGCGCGCTCTCGGGCGACATCTGGCGCGTCGGCTGCATGGGCCACTCCGCCCGCCGCAAGAACGTCAGCTACCTGCTGGCGGCGCTCGGCGACGCGCTCACGGAACGGGGCGCGGCCGTCGACGTGGACGCCGGGCTGGCAGCGATGAGCGAGCAGTTCTGAGAGGGTCGCGATTCGGCGGTGACGTGGCGGACGCTATCAGCCATAGTTCGGCTGAAAACCAAGTCCGCCCTCCCCGATTTGAACGGGGGACAAGTCGATCTACAGTCGACTGCTCTACCAGTCTGAGCTAAGGGCGGGCTGCACCCGAAAATACCCCGCCGTCCGGACTTAAGGGTTGTTATTCGCGAGAGCTTCGTCGGTCGGTCACACGACTCGTCGGGACCGGAGTCGTCGTCGCCGCTGGGGTCACAGCACAGCCGAACACACTGCAGTCGGTCGGTCTGTGAGTCACTCTTCTGAACCGGTTCGGCACCGTCGGCCACCACCGCTGAAAGCGTCCACCTCCCGTCAGACGATTGACTGGTGTCAGACATCGCGGGAAGATTGAAATACCCTGCTGATAATGTGCATAGTGAGTCGGATGAGTAAGATCACGTTCCGTGCGGACGACGACCTCATCGAGCAACTCGAGGCGTTCGACGCCTCGAAGAGCGAGGTCATGCGCGAGGCGCTCCGAGAGTACCTCGGAGAGTCGGAGACGCAGTCGTCCAACGCGGAGTCGGTCGCGGACCCCGAGACGATCGACGAGCTCATCACGGAACGCGTCGACAGCATCATCTCCGAGCGACTGGAGGAACGAGTGCCGACGCGGCCCCGCCAGCCCCAGGACGTCAACGTAAACATCTCGCTGGACGGTGCGACGCAGGACGGTCTGTCGGACGAAACCGCCCGACGGCGCGCGTCTGACACCGAGGCAGACGGCGACGACGAGCGGTCGTACGCCGACGGTCAGACGCGGGATGCGACCGGGCGTAAGACAGAGGGCGATCGGCGTAGTCGAGCCGACGAGGAGCCGCGTAAGACGTGCGCCCAATGTGGCGAAAACGTGGGTTCGGACCACGTTTACTGCCCGAATTGCGGGGAGAAGTCTTCCCGGCGCGTGTTCTGTGATTGCGGCGACGAGCTCCGGTCGGACTGGGGGTTCTGTCCGAGTTGTGGGAGACGGACGCCCGCAGCCGACGTGCTGGACCAAGCCTGAAACAGCGTTTACGGCAGACAGAAGGGCTGTCGTGCCGTAAACGGCGCAGTGTATGACACTGCCCGTAAGTTTTAATACATCAGGGTCAGTGGTACATCTTGCGTAAGACGGTCGTCTTACACAACGGAGGGAGCGAGGGGATGACGCCCTCGTACTGCGGTTCCGATGTGTAAACGGACGGGCGGGCCGTAAACGCGGCCCGGTCGCGCCGTCTTACCCAAGGGGAACTACCAACCATGGAGCGTGTGACACTACGGATTCCGAAGCAGCAGATCGAAGAGGTCGAACAAATGGTCGAGACGGGCGAGTACCCGAACCGTAGCGAGGCGATTCGCGCGGCGGTCCGAGAGATGCTCGCCGAGGAAGGCTCCGAACGTGCCTCCGAGAAGCAAAAGCGGTCCTGGGCCAAGGTGTAACGATGCAGGATATCGTCAACGAGGCCCTCGAGCGCGACGAGCAGGAGCAGAAGCAGCTGTCCGACGAGAACGTCGACGGGTTCGGCGACCCGCGAATCGTCATCGTCGGCTGTGGCGGCGCCGGCAACAACACGGTCAACCGCCTGTACAACATCGGCGTCGAGGGCGCCGACACCGTGGCCATCAACACGGACAAGCAGCACCTCAAGATGATCGAAGCCGACACGAAGATTCTGGTCGGCAAGTCCCTCACCAACGGCCTCGGGGCCGGCGGTGACCCGTCGATGGGCGAGCGCGCCACGGAGATGGCACAGGGGACCATCAAGGAAGTCCTCGGCGACGCGGACCTCGTGTTCGTCACCGCCGGGATGGGCGGCGGGACCGGGACCGGCGCGGCCCCGGTCGTCTCGAAGATCGCCAAGGAACAGGGCGCCATCGTCGTCGGCATGGTGTCGACGCCGTTCAACGTCGAGCGAGCGCGGACGGTCAAGGCCGAGGAAGGACTGGAGAAACTCCGCAACGAAGCGGACTCCATCATCGTCCTCGACAACAACCGACTCCTCGACTACGTCCCGAACCTCCCGATCGGCAAGGCGTTCTCGGTGATGGACCAGATCATCGCCGAGACCGTCAAGGGCATCTCCGAGACCATCACCCAGCCGAGTCTCATCAACCTCGACTACGCCGACATGACCTCCATCATGAACCAGGGCGGCGTCGCGGTGATGCTCGTGGGTGAGACCCAGGACAAGAACAAGACCGAGGAGGTCGTCAAGGACGCGATGAACCACCCGCTGCTGGACGTCGACTACCGCGGCGCGAGCGGCGGCCTGGTCCACATCACCGGCGGCCCCGACCTCACGCTGAAGGAGGCCGAGGGCATCGCCCAGAACATCACCGAGCGCCTGGAGGCCAACGCCAACGTCATCTGGGGCGCGCGCATCCAGGAGAACTACAAGGGCAAGGTTCGCGTCATGGCCATCATGACCGGCGTCCAGTCCGCGCAGGTGCTGGGTCCGACGACCCAGAAGCAGGCCAACAAGTCCCGGCAGGCGATCCAGGAGGTCGACGACGACACCTCCTTCGACGCCTCCGACAACGTCGAGAGCTTCGACAGCCCGTCCGCGAACGGCGGTCGGAGCGGGAGCCGAAACACCGGCTACGGCGAGACCGACGGCGGCCAGGACCAGCGCGAGAAGAACAACGGCCTCGACGTCATCCGGACGAACGAGTAACTCGGTTCGCGGCCCTTCTTCCGTTTCCACGTCGAGTAGCGTTCCGCTCGACGAGTCCGTCTGCGCGTCTGACGGAGTGAGACGAGTGACAGAACGACGCGAACCTCAGACCGCTTCGAGCGCGTCCAGCAGATTGCACTTCCGACAGAGGTCCCGGGCCGTCGGCGCGCCGCAGTTCTCGCATTCGCCGTAGTCTCTGTCGCTATTCTCGCCGCCGTAGGTGTCGGCGGCCAGCGCGGCGAGCTTCTCGTAGCCGGCCATGATCGAGTGGCGGGTCCCGGGATGGTTCTCCTCCAGACCGAGCATGAGCTCCTGTATCTCGCCGCGGTAGGCCTCCTCGGCGTGGGGACACTCGGTGATGTGCGCCGGCAGGTCCTGGAAGCGAGCGTACAGCGCGACCTCCTTCTCGGGGATGTCCCGGAGCGGCTTGGCCCGCGGGATGTGGTGGTCCTGTGACTCGCGCGTGCGCTCGGTCGGCGCGTCGGCGGCCGAGTCGAACGGGCCGAGCGACGCCTCGAAGTGCTTGGCGATCTGTTCCACGTCGCCCTCGAGGAAGTTCATCAGCGCCGTCTCGGCCTCGTCGTCGAGGTTGTGACCGGTCAACAGCTTGTCCGCGCCGAGTTCCTCGGCGTAGCGCGAGAGGACGTCCCGGCGGAACACGCCGCAGTACGCGCAGGCGGCCATGCCCTCGGGGTCGTCCTCGACCACGGAGTCCATCTCGACGCCGAACTCGTCTGCGTAGGAGACGACCTCGTGGCGGATGTCCAGGTCGTCGGTCAGTTCCTCGCAGGCGTCGAGGCTGGCGTCGCGGTAGCCCTCGATTCCCTCGTGGATAGAAAGCGCGACGAGTTCGATTCGGGGGTCCTCGGCGAAGGTATCGTGGAGGATCTGCGTGAGGACGACGCTGTCCTTGCCCCCCGAGAGTCCGATGACCCACGTTTCCGGGTCCTCGACGGTGGCGTCGTCGGACACTAGCCCGTCTTCGCGGATCCGGCGGCGGACCCGTTTCGTGACCGTCCGGCAGAGGTGAGACTCACAGAGGTAGAGCCCGGAGTAGGCCGCGTGTAGCACCGCGTTCTCGCCGCACTTGTCGCACTCCATCGTTGCAGGTACTCGTTCTCCCAACGGGGAGAGGGTTTCGCCTCGGGAGCGGCCACGGGTAGGTCGGACGCACAGGTGTCGCCGTCACACAAGGCACGCTGCCAGCGACCCGCTTCAGAGCGCGCTCGGCCCGTGGCGCAGGGCGTCGACGACCGCCTCGACGGTCTCCTCGCGGCCGGTGGAGGAGAACAGCTCGTGACCGCCGTCGTAGAGGCGAATGCTGTCCGCCGGGAGCCGCGCGCCGACGGCCCGCGGGTCGACGACGGCGTCGGTGAGCGAGCAGAAGGCGACGGCGTCCTCGCGGGCCGGCGGGAGCGAGCCCTGTGCTCGCATGATCGTCCGAACGAACGCGGGCGAGAACGCCGACGGTGCTTCCGCGACCTGCCGCTCGGTGGCGAGGTCGCCGAGCGCGTCTCGCGTCAGCGTCCCGACGGGGACGAACGGCCGCGAGGTCGGCAGGGCCGCGACGGCTTCGAGGACCGGCCGCGGTATCGGGAGGTCGCTGTCCCACCACGGGCTCAGGTACACGCGGGTGCCGAGGCCCGCGGCGTCGAGGCGGGCCGCCGTCAGCCCGCCGGCGCTGTGGGCGAGCAGGTCGAACGCGCCGAGGTCGGCGGCGTAGGATTCGACCGGCGCGAGCCACTCGCGCTCGAAGTCCGTGATGTGCGTCGGCAGTTCGACGGCGTGGACGCGGTACTCGCGGGCGAGTCGGTCCACGAGCCACCGGACGGTCTCGTGGCGACAGCGGTTCCCCCACCCGAGGACGAGCAGGCAGTCGCGGTCGGCTCCGTCGTCGAAGACCCGAATCTGCATGGGCGTGCTTGCGGCGGTGGCGGGAAAAGTCCGTGTGAACGGTCGGCATACGGTCGGAGGTTTCCAGGGGCGTGCGGTCCGAGACCGAAGCGGCGAGCGACGTCCGCGTCCGCCGTCAGGCCCGCCAGGAAAGCCACTCGGCGTGTGGCTGGTAGTCGGCGAGGTGCGTCGTCCGGACGCGCCCGCGGTCCCAGCGCTTCCAGTTCAGCCGGACCGACTCGCCGCCGGTCAGCATCCGCTCACCCGTGAGCCAGTGCAGCGGCCGGTCGGCCATCCGCGCTTCGAGCAGGTCCGTCAGCGCCGCGCTCACCGACTCGGGGACCTGGTACAGCACGAGCGTGTTGAACACGCAGACCGGCACGTCGTCGGGAATCTCCTCGAGAACGGCGGGCAGGTCCTCGACCATGTCGCCCTCGACGAGTCGGGGCGGGTCCCGGCGGGCAACGGCGAGCGCGCCGTCGAGGACGGCCCGGCGCGCCTCGTGTTCGGGCCAGACGAGCGCCCGGAGCCAGTCGCGGTCTGCGTCGTCCGTCACGTCCAGCGGATTGCGGTCGATGCCGACGCGGGAGCGGATCGCGGGCGGCGTCTCGGGCAGCGGCGGGTCTCCCTCTCGGACGTGGCTCTCGATGGTGACCGGCGAGTCGCGGTCGCCGACGACGCGGCCGTCGTAGTCGTAGCGGTAGCGGTCGAACAGGAGATTCAGGCCCGCGCTCGGACCGAGTTCGACCAGCGCGAGCGGGCCGTCCGTCACCCCGGCGACCGTCGCGACGGCGGGGTACAGCACGGCACTCCGGCGGACCGCGTTGGTCTGCGTACGCCGCGTCCGGAGAAGCGGGCGAACGTCGTCGGCCCGGTCGAGACAGAACTCGCGGAAGGCCGGGAAACACTCGTCGTCCGGGTCGCGCGGGTCCGCGACGACGCTCGGGTAGTACTCAGCCAGTCGGTGGTCGGGGTCCCGTGCGAGGAGGTACTGGACGGCGGCGAGAAGCACGTGCGGGGCCTGCCGGCCCTCGGGGACCGCCGAGGCGAGGTCGAGGATGTCCCCGTCCTCGGCGGCCTCGCGACAGAGATGGGCGTACAGCGGGGAGGTGTCCGCGGCCCACGGCGCGAGGTCGCGAAACTGCGTCTGGAGGTCGGACATGCCCACAGACAGGCGGCGCTGGGGCATAGTGGTTCCCCCGAGAGAGTCAGCGTTTTCACCGCCGACCCGGTAGGGGGAAGCGATGAGTCTGGACCGTCCGGAGGCAGTCGAGCGGGTCGAGGAGATCGTCGACGCCGTCGAGGAGGAGACGATGCCGGTCCCGGTCCGCGAGGTGTGGGTGTACGGCGACGTGGCGCTGGGACTCGACCCCGTCGAGCGCCTCGACGTGTACGTCACGAAGGACATCCTGTTCAAGGACGCCCCCGAGCGCGCCTCGGAGTTCCAGCGCAGCCACGGCGTCGACGGCGTCGGCAAGACGGTCCGGGCCGCGTGGGCCGACGAGCACCCCGAGTACATCCGGGCGAACGCGAGCGGCCACGCCGCTCCCGAGAAGTGTCTGGCCGCACACCTCCTGCGCGACGACGAACCGGTCCACCTGGAAGTGTGTAACGCCTCCTTCGAGGACAACGTCACCCAGCGCCTCAAGGGGGCGACGATGCGAAACGACTACGAGCAGATTCTCGACCCCCGCGGGGCCTGCCTGTGGATCGACGGCGAGCGCTCGGCGGACGCCTTCCGGAAGCTCCGGGACAACGAGTTCGTCTTCCCGACGCTCGCCCAGTCGCTGTCGATGCTCGGACTGGACGACGACGAGGCGAGCGAGGCCGCCGACGCCGTGCGGGCCTACCGCGAGCGCCAGGAGGGCGCGACGGTTCGCGGCGACGTGGTCTGACCGGAGCCGGTGCGAGCTGCCGGTGTCGCCGTCACTGCAGCCACGGCCCGTCGGCGACGGTGAACTCGTGGCCGCAGTCGGGACACGCCACGCGTCGCGGCCGGTCGTCGCCGACGACCGCGAACCGGCGGCTCCAGCCGAGGTGACCGCAGTCGGGACAGCGGCGGACGAGCGGGGGAATCATCGGTCGCAGGTGGCTCACCGTTCGATAGGCGGTCGCCGGACAAGGGCCTACCGGCCGCAACGGGCGGCGGCATCGAGGTCGTACTCAGCTACAACGCGGTTTTGAGCGTACAGAAGGGATACACCCGTCCCGAGCGGAGCGTCTCGCATGAAGCGAACGAGACGCGAGACGCTGGGACTGGTCGGCGGCCTCGCGGCGACCGCCCTGGGCGGCTGTCTGGCCCCCGGAGACGGCGGCGACGGCACCGGCAGGAGCGACGGCGGCGCGACGACGCCGACCCACCCGACGGCGCAGACCGGAACCGACGAGGGAACGCCGAAAGACACGGAAGACGGGACGCCGTCGGGCACGCCGAACGGCCTCCCCGACGGGGTCGAGCGAGTCGATTCGCCGCCGTACGACATCGAGGAGCCCGAGTGTTCGGGAGATGGAGAGAACGAGGACTACGACCCGCTGTACCTCTGTGCGAACATGCCGGCGGAGCCGTCGCTGGCGTTCGAACAGCGGCCGACGCGGGGCACGGTGTTCCGCGACGAGGGCCTTCAGCTCTCGCCCGGCGACGACCCGTCCGGCGACCAGCTCTACGCGGCGCTGTTGACCGCATCCAAGGACGTCGACCGCATCGGCGACGAGTGGGACGAGATCCGCGCGTTCGTCTCGGAGACGGACTTCGAGAGCCACGCGGTGCTCGTCGTCCAGACCGGCTGGGGGTCGGGGTCGATACTCCCTCACCTGAAACGCGTCGAGGCGACCGACAGCGGAATCCACGCCTTCGGCTGTCACACCAGTCCCTGCGTCTACACGGCGGACTACACCGCTCGCGCGACGGTGGCCCGGTTCGAACGCCCGGACACCCTGGAGAGCGGACTGGTAAGCCTGACCGTCGACCCCGCGACGCGCTACACCGTCGCGTCGGGCGAGGGCGTCGTGACCATCGACCGGTAGCGACGACCCCCCGTTCTATGGGACCGCATCGAGTAGGGTCGGCCATGGGTGCCCTGACCTCCCTCGCGATGCGGACCCTCCACGTCCTCACGGTAACGGTGCTCGTCGGCGGGTCGGCCGCCGCGTGGTACGGCTATCGGTCCGGCGCGGTCACCGGCCTCGCGGCCGCCGGCCGATTCGAATGGCTGTTCTGGACCGGCGTCGGCGCGCTCGTCCTCACCGGCGTCGGAAACCTCGGCGCGCTCGGGCCGCCCGGTCCGACGACCGACTGGGGCCGGACGCTACTGGTGAAACTGACGCTGGTCGTGGCTCTCGTCTGTGGCTCGGCCATCAGAACGATGGTCGTCGTTCGCGCACGCGAGGCCGCTCGGCCGGTGGCCGACGGCGGCCGAGAGATCGACGCCGGCCAGGACAACGAGGACCGCGACAGCCCGTCTGCCGGCCCCGATAACGACGACCGCGACAGCCCGTCTGCCGACCCACACCGGACAGTGCTCTCGAAGTCATACGGCGCGACGACCGGACTGCTCGTGGTGCTCGTGGTGCTCGCGGAGGTGCTGGCCCATGGGTGAGTCCGAGGGCCGGCAGTCGTCGCGCTCGCCGGAGACGCACGCAGAACCGCACGCCGTCGCCGCTGTTTTCGGTGACCGCCTCTCGCTCCAGACCTGGGCGCTCGCCACCTTCGACGTCGCGCTGTTCGTCCTGGTCACCGTGCTCGCGGGCCACGCGAGCGGAGCGCTGGCGGACCTGCTCGGCGGGCTCAGCACGCTCGTCGGCGCGGCCGTCTTCTGCGTGCTGTGGGCGCTGTTCGTCCTCGCCGTCGGCTGGGTCCGCTCGCGAGTCGAACTGTCGGCCTCGCTGTGGACGCTCGCCCTGCACGGCTTCGCCGCGGGCGCGATGGCGGGCGTCGCCTTCCTGTCCGGTCTCGTCGCCGTCCTCGCCGTCCGCTCTATCGTGGGGGGACTCGTCTCCAGGACGGCGACGCTCTCGGCAGTCGGGGGCGTCGCGCTGATCCTCCTGCTCGGCGTCGCCGTCGCGAGCGCCGTCGGCGGCGTGATCGGCCTGCTCGTCGGCGTGCTTGACGGGCTCTGCGTCCGACTCGCCGACCGCGTCCTTACGGTGTCGGCCAGCGACCGCTGACGGCGAGACGCGGCCGCTCGCGACGGCCGGCGTCGCCTCAGACCGTCCCGACGGTGACGAAGAACGGGACCGTCTCGCGGCGCTCGTACTCGCCGTCCTGCATCTGGTCGACGACCGTGCGGCCCATCGACCGCCAGCGCTCGCGGAGCGCGTCGTACTCGGCCGGCGTCGCCTCGCCGTTGAGCATGGTCTCCCGGTCGTCCGCCAGCCCGGACGCCGTGGCCTTCCGTCGGGCCGCCCGCACGGCGTCGTCGCCGTAGGGCGGTTCGATGCGCCGCTCCTGGTCGTACCGCGTCGTCGAGACGACAGACAGGCCCGCGTCGCGGAACACGGTCGCGGCCTCGCGGCCGAGCGTCACGTCGGTCCGGACGCCGTCGAGGAAGAGCCGCCTGGCGCGCCGGGCCAGCGTCGGCTCCGCGTCGACGGTCGACTCAACCGTGACGGCTGCGTTGTTCGGCTCGATGGCGGCCACCCGGTCGGTCGCGACGCGGGCGAACTCCCGGACCGCGGACTCGGGGTCGGGGAGATTGATGAGCAGCGCCTGACACACCACGAGGTCGAAGGCGTCGTCGGCGAACGGGAGCCGCGTGGCGTCGCCGCGGACGACCGGCCCGCCGACCGACGATAGCAAGTCCGCGTCCGCGTCGAGGCCGACGACGGTCCCGTCGACTTCCTCGCGGAGGACGCGCGTCAGTTCGCCCGTCCCACAGCCCACGTCGAGGACGCGGTCGCAGGCGTCGAGGTGCAGGTCCGAGAGCGCCGCTCGGGAGTCGGCCCACATCCCCCGGCGGGTGGATTCGAGGTAGTCTGCGGAGAACCTGCGCACGTCCGCGTAGAGTCGACTCGCGCCCAAAAGCGTCGCGGTCCGGCGGCGCGTCGTCCGTTCTCGAATATGTCCTTCGAGGGAAATACAGCAGGCCCGGCGCGCGCTGCCGGTTCAGAGCGTCGCGAGCGCTACTCCTCGCGGAGTTCCCTGACGCGCTCGACGTTCCAGGCGAAGCTCTTGCCGTCCTCGGTGGGGGTTTCGAGCACCAGCGGCACGTCGACGATAGCGTCGTGGTTGACGAACGCACGCATCCCGTCCTCGCCGATGCGTCCCTCACCGACGTGGGCGTGCTCGTCCTTGTTCGTGCCACAGTCGTGTTTCGAGTCGTTCAGGTGGACGCAGGCGAGGTCCTCGAAGCCGACCACGTCGTCGAACTCCGAAAGCGTCTCCGCGACCGCCTCGGGCGTCGAGAGGTCGTAGCCCGCGGCGAACATGTGGGCGGTGTCGAGGCAGAACTCGATGTCCTGGTCGGTGCGCTCGCGAACTGTCGCGAGGTGCTCGAAGTCGCCGCCGAGTTTCGTCCCGCTGCCGGCGTCGGACTCGACCAGCACGGTGACGCCGTCGGGCACGTCGAGTTCGTCCAGCGCGCTGGCGGCGTTGTCGAGGCCGCCGTCGACGCCCGCGCCGGTGTGCGCTCCGAGGTGGACGTTGACGTACTCGATGCCCAGTTTGTCGGCCGCGTCGACCTCCTTCTGCATGGAGTCGACGGACTTCTCGCGGAGGTCGTCTTTGGGCGTACAGAGGTTCACCAGGTACGACGAGTGGATGACCCACGGGCCGACGCCGTGTTCGTCGGTCAGGTCGCGGAACTGCTCGGCCTCGTCGTCGTCGATGTTCGGGTCCTGCCAGACCTGCGGCGAGTGCGAGAATATCTGTCCGCAGTTGCCGCTGTACTCGACTTGCTCCTCGACGGCGTTGTAGACGCCGCCGGCGATAGAGGTGTGTGCGCCGACTCGTACCATGCACACGGGTGGGGGGTGGCCGACAAAAGAGGTTCCGAACTCTACAGCACGTCGCGAACCGATGGAATCACGCCCAGCGACGACGCGAACAGGTACGCGCCGCCGACCACGAACGCGACGGCGATGGCCATCGCGACTGGCGACGGCGAGGAAATCTGGAAGAGCCCGGAGAGGCCGCCGAGAAACAGGACCAGTCCGAGTCCGGCGAGCAGGAGCGTGCCGATCGCGCCGAGCACCGCGTCTTCGGCGGCGACGCGGACGAGTCCGTACAGTTCTCGCTCCGAGAGGTCGGAGACGCTGCGGTTCGACGGCCCGGACGGCGACGATTTCGTATCGTCGCTATCGGTTGATGGAGGGACCATAGGGGCATTCCTCGCGATGGGGACAAGAATGTTCGTGGGCTGGAGAACCGCCGATCCGGGCCTTCACGGCGTCCGCCGAATCCACTCGCGGGCACCGAACTGTTCCTCCGCGCGCTCGCGTGCGCGAGCGAGTTCGTCGTCGGTCCACCCGTCCTCGTCGGCGTCGACCCACTCGGCCAGCGTCGACCGGAGCGTCTCGACGACGGCCGCGCGCTCGATATCGACGTACTCGTCGATCGCACCCACGCGGTCGGCGAAGGCCTCAGGGTCCGGTTTCGCGGCGAAACAGCCGCAGTGTCGCTCCGGCCGCAGCGACACCGAGAGCGAGCCGTGCTGTATCACGGCGTCCTTCTGGCGGTACTGAGCGTTCCCGCTCAACTTCCGCCCGTCCGGGCCGACGATGTCGTGTGCGGGATGCAGTCGCCGGAGGTAACAGGCCGGCTGGTGAACCGCGTCGCGCTCGTCGTCAGCGAACGCGGCGTCGACGCCCATGCGGTCGAACGCCTCCAGAACGGGCTCGCAGAACTGCTCGTAACACGCCATGAGGTCACCCGGGACCGCGTCGGCGGGGGCGACGATGCCGTAGGAGACGTCCGCGACGCGGTCGTGGTAAATCGCGCCGCCGCCGGTCGGCCGGCGCGTGACGCCGACGCCCTCGCGCTCGCAGTACCCCCAGTCGATCGTCTCGGGGTCCTGCCCGTAGCCCAGCGAGAGCGTGTCCGGCCAGGTGTACACTCTGACGGTCGCCGGGCCGCCGTCGGCCACCGTCTCCGCGGCGACCGATTCGAGCGCCATCGTCATCGGCCCGGAGCGCGTCTCTTCGTCGACGACGCGCCACTCCAGGTCGGCAAGTGCCATACCGACGGTTGGGACGGGCGCGCGATAGGAGTTGCGGGCCGGCGCGACCGAGCGATGAGTTCCATCTGAAATGGCCATATTCAGGCCTTTGAGGGGCTGGTACGCTCAGTTTGGGTGTCGAATACGGCACAGGCGGGGCTGACGGAGAACGTGTGATAAACTGTTATTCGCGATATCAAATCAGCAAACGCTCGGGTCCCCGAGTCGATAGCAGAGCGTCACAGAACGCGCTTCTCGTCCCTTTTCTGGCCGTTTCCGGACTCGAGATCAGTCGGGTCCGGCACTCGGCGAGTCGTCCCGGCCGAGCATGTCGCGCATCACGCGCGCCTCGGCCTTCCGGAGGTGTTCGGCGGCGGTTCCGGGCGCACAGCCCAGTCGGTCGGCCACGTCGGCGACGCTCCCGGCCCTGGGATTCGCGTAGTAGCCGCAGTCGACGGCCGCGGCGACGGCCTCGAACTGCCGGTCGGTGAGCGCCGACCCGGTGTCGAGGCGGCGGCTATCGTACTCACCGACCTCGCGCACGTCGACGGAGACGCCTTCGGGGACGGCCTCGACGGCTCGCTGAACGGCGTCACCGGGTCCGACGAGCGTGAACCCGGCGGAGCCGTCGGCCCGGTACGCGACCGGCGAGACGACGACCAGCCCGGTCTGTGTCACGGCTCGAATCAGGTCGTGGTCCGTCTCCGAGGGACTGTCCTGGACGTAGAGGTAGAATGTCTCGTCGGGACACGTCGAGATGGCGTACTCCCGAACGGTGTCTGCCCGTTCCAGCGCCTCTCTGTACGGGTCCGGCGGGAAGCCGTCGACGTGAAACAGCAGCGTCTGGACCTCGGTCCCCATCTCGTTGCCCCGGAGGAGGTAGCTCGCCTCGTAGCCGTCGCGCTCGACGACGAACTGGTGCATCGGGTGGCGGATCTCCGGGTCCATCCGCAGGGAGAGCGTGACGTACTTCACGGCGGTCGTTCGGCGACCGCGTATAAAGGTGCCTCGCCGGTGAGGGGCCAATTGGAGGGCGGCGTGGGGCGAACCGCCGACCAACGAATGGCCCGGACTGCCCCACTCACGGAACAGCCACAGCCGCTCGTCGAGCCGATCGCCGACCGCGTGCTGGCGACCGAGGCCCACGGGAACGCCCCGGCGGTGGTCGTCCGCGCGGACGAGGTGCAGGACGTGCTCTCGACGCTGCGAAGCGAGGCCGGACTGGACCACTGCGCCTGCGTCACCGCCCAGGAGTACGCCGACCGCTTCGAGACGATCTACCACCTCCGGAGCTACGACGACCCGACGCGCGAACTGTCCGTCGTCGTTCCGACGCCTCGCGACGCCCCCGAGAGCGAGTCGGCCGCGCCGGTCTATCGGACGGCCGAGTGGCACGAGCGCGAGGCCTACGACCTGCTGGGCGTCGAGTACGACGACCATCCCGATCTGCGGCGCATCCTCCTGCCCGAGACCTGGCAGGGCCACCCGCTCCGCGAGGCGTACAACCAGGACCAGCCCCAGATCGTCCCCTTCCGCGAGCACCAGCGCCTGCTCGAAGACACCCGCGAGGGACCGGACACGATGCACGTCAACGTCGGGCCCCATCACCCGTCGACCCACGGCGTCCTCCACCTGAACGTCGAACTCGACGGCGAACAGGTCGCGGCCGTCGACCCCGACATCGGCTACATCCACCGCTGCGAGGAGCAGATGTGCCAGTCCAAGACTTACCGCCACCAGATCATGCCCTACCCCGACCGCTGGGACTGGAGCGGGGCCGGCCTGCTGAACGAGTGGGCCTACGCCCGCGCGGCCGAGGACCTCGTCGATATCGACGTCCCGGAGTACGCGCAGGTCGTCCGGACGATGTGCGGCGAACTGTCGCGCATCCTCTCGCACCTGCTCGCGGTCGCCACGTACGGCCTGGACGTTATCGGCGAGTTCACGCCGGTGTTCCAGTGGGGCGTCCGCGACCGCGAACTCGTCCAGGGCGTCCTCGAAGACCTCACCGGCCAGCGTCTGATGTTCAACTACCTCCGGCTGGGCGGCGTCGCGTGGGACCTCCCCGAGCCGCGCGAGGCGTTCTTCGAGGAGATACGGTCGTTCGTCGACGACCTCCCGCGGAAGATCGCGGAGTACCACGACCTGCTCACCGGCAACGAGATCATCCAGCTGCGGACGGTCGACACCGGCCACCTGCCCGCGGAGACCGCGAAGGCCTACGGCTGTACCGGGCCGGTCGCGCGGGGGTCGGGTATCGACTACGACCTCCGCCGGGACGACCCCTACGGCTACTACGACGAACTCGACTGGAGCGTCGTCACCGAGTCGGACGGCGACAACTTCTCGCGCCTGCTGGTCCGCCTGCGCGAGGTCGAGGAGTCCGCGAAGATCATCGCCCAGTGCGTCGACCTGCTGGAGGACTGGCCCGAGAGCGACCGCGAGATTCAGGCGAACATCCCCCGAACGATTCGGCCCGACCCGGACGCGGAAATCTACCGCGCCGTCGAGTCCGCGAAGGGCGAACTCGGCATCTACATCCGCTCGGACGGGACCGAGACGCCCGCCCGATTCAAGATTCGCGGTCCCTCCTTCTCGCACGTCCAGACGCTGCCCGAGATGGCCCGCGGCGAGTACGTCGCCGACCTCGTGGCGACCCTCGGCAGCCTCGACCCCATCATGGGTGACGTGGACCGCTGACGGCGTCACGTGAGTTTTGTGCATCGCCCGCGTACTGGGAGTGATGACCGAGCAAGCCACGTTCGCGGGCGGCTGTTTCTGGTGTACCGAAGCGGTGTTCGAGCAGGTCGAGGGCGTGACCGACGTGGTCTCGGGCTACGCCGGGGGCCACGTCGAGAACCCCAGTTACGAGGCGGTCTGCCGGGAAGAGACCGGCCACGCCGAGTGCGTGCAGGTCACCTACGACCCGGAGGTGGTCAGCTACGAAGACCTGCTCGCGGTCCACTTCACGACGCACAACCCCACGACGAAGGACCGTCAGGGCAACGACGTGGGCACGCAGTACCGCTCGGCCGTGTTCTACCACGACGAGGCCCAGCGCGAGGCGGTCGAGGCGTTCATCGAGGAGATTCAGCCCGGCTACGACAGCGACATCGTCACCGAGGTCGAACCGCTGGAGGCGTTCTACCAGGCCGAAGAGTACCACCAGGACTACTTCGAGAAGAACCCCAATCAGGGCTACTGCCAGCTGACCATCCCGCCGAAACTGGAGAAGCTCCGGCAGAAACACGCGGAGCTGCTGGCATGAGCTTCGAGTACACCACCGAGGTCGCGGTCCGCTACGCCGACGTCGACACCTACGGCCACGTCAACAACGCGGTCTACGCGACCTACGTCGAAGAGGCGCGCATCGACTACCTGCGCGACGTCGTCACCGACGGCGAGACCCTGCTCGCCGACGACGAGTCCGGGACCGGCATCGTCATCGCGAACCTCGAACTCGACTTCGAGCGCCCCGTCCGACTGCGCGATTCGGTCACCGTCGCGGTCCGCGTGCCGCGACTCGGCGGGAAGAGCTTCCCGATGGAGTACGAGGTCCGCACCGACGGGGCGGTCGCCGCGACCGGCGAGACGACCATCGTCGCGTACGACCGCGCGGAAGGGGCCGCGAGACCGATCCCCGACGACTGGCGCGAGGCGATCACCGCCTTCGAAGGGCTGTAGCCGGCCGGGAGATACGCTGCCGTCAGTCGAAAAATACACCGGATTGACCGGTGGTTTTATTTCGTCTCGAAAGGTTGTATCGGGGACATATGCAATTCAGTGCCGCCCTCCGACGGCGTGCCCTCCTGGCGCTCGCGGGCACTGGCCTCCTCCTCGCGGTCGGACTGGTCCTGTCCCAGTTCATCCCGACGCTCGTGTTCACGATCTTCCTCTACTACGCGAGTCGCCCGATCTACCAGCGGCTCGCGGCGCTCCCGTTCCCGGACTCCATTCGGGAACACGCGCTCCCGTACCGCCGGCAGGTCCACGCGGCCGCGACGATCTTCTTCTTCCTGTTGCCCTTCATCGCCCTGCTGGGCTACACCCTCGTCCTCCTCGTCCCCGAACTCCAGACGTTCTTCGGGACCGGGGGACTCGGGGCCGCGTACCTCTCCTCGCTCCAGGACCTCGAGCCCGGGTCGCTTCCGGCGCCGCTCGCGGCCCTCGGCGCGGACGATCTGCTGACGATGGGGCCCGGCGAACTGATCGCTTTGCTCAGGAACCCGACCGTCCAGACCTGGCTGGGGCGGGTATCGTCGACGCTCGTGGATTCTGTGAGCGTCCTGGCGACGATTCTCCTCCACGGATTCATCATGCTGGCCGGGACGTACTACCTGCTCACCGACGGCCCGCGGCTCGTCGGCTGGTTCCTCGACACCTTCGACGGCTCGGGCGTCCTGAGCGAATACGCGGCGTCCGTGGACGACGAACTGTCGTCGATTCTCTTCGGAAACATCCTGAACGCGCTGGTGACGGGCATCATCGGCATCTTCGTGTTCTCGCTGTACAACGTGGTCGCGCCGGGGTCGGTGCAGGTCCCGTTCGCGCCGCTGGTTGGCGCGCTGACGGGGATCGGGAGCCTCATTCCCGTCGTCGGCATGAAAATCGTCTACATCCCCGTGGCCGCGATCCTCGCCGTCTCCGCGATCGCGGCGGGAGAGCCGTCCGCGCTGGCCTACGTCGCCGGCTTCCTCGTGCTGACTCTGGTCGTCGTGGACACGATTCCCGACTTCCTGGTGCGGCCCTACGTCAGCGGCAACCGGACGCACGTCGGGCTCCTGATGTTCGCGTACATCCTCGGTCCCATCGCCTTCGGCTTCTACGGCATCTTCCTCGGGCCGATACTGCTGGTCCTCATCGCGCAGTTCCTCCGGGTCATCGTCCCCTACGTGATCACCGGCGAGGTGAACGCAGAACAGACCTCCCTGACGGACTTCGGGTCGTCGGAGTCGTAGCCCCGCTACCCCCTCGCGAGCGTGCCCCTCGCTGTCGCGAAGTCGACACAGCGGTCGCCGGGCGTCGACCCGATCCGGTCGAGCCACCGGAGTTCCATAATCGACAGGCGGTAGTGACACGTCGAGGGACGGACCTCGTTCCAGTAGACGTAACGGACGTCCGGCCTCGTTTCGAGCGCGGCGTGTTCGGCGGTGTAATCGTCCGTCTGGAGGTCCGTCATCGAAATCGTGTCGGGCGTCTCGACGGGGGTGAAGACGAGTCCGACGCTCCCGAGCAGCGCGACGTTGACGACGAGCACGGCCGCGAGCGCGCCGCCGAGCGACCACCGGAACCGCCGTTCGCGGAGCCGTGCCGCGACGAGTCCGATGCCGATAGCGACGAACGCCAGCCCCGGGATGAGGTCCGTGTACCCGCCGGTCTCGAAGTCGACGAAGAAGATCAGGAACGCGAACCAGGCTGCGCCGACCGGGATCCACCACGCCGACCGGCCGACGCCGTCGCCGCCGGTCGCGCGTTCCCAGGCGATGCGGGCGATACCGTACCCGCCAACGAGGACGAACGGGCTGGCCCACTTGAAGTGGACCACGCCAGCGACGAGCCTGGTCAGCAGGGGAGTGTTCTCGCCCGTCGCCAGCGGAACGAGCACGACTTGCACCACCATCTGTGACGCCGAGCCCCAGAGGACGAACACGGGCAGGATCATCGCGGCGGTGAACGCGAGTCCGCCGGCGACGATGCGGACGAGCGCCCGTCGATTCCGTTGCTGGAGCGCCAGTCCGAGGAGGATGAGCGGAAAGATGGCCCCCGCCTGCCAGTAGCCGACGCTCGCCGCGGCCGCCACCCCGGCGAGTGCGGGGTACTCGCGAGTGTACAGGTACACCGCGAGCAGTCCACACAACAGGACCATGTACTTCGCCTTGTAGCCGTAGGCCGGCCTGACGGCGAAGCCCGGCAACAGGAACAGCGAGAGGCCCGCGACGGCGGCCGCGACTTCGTTTCCGGTGAGGTCGTGGACGTGAACCGCGACGAGGCCGACGATGGCACACACGGCGACGATCATCAGCAGGACGCTCAGGAGGTGTAACCGATACATGTCGCCACCGGAGACGAGGGACAGGACGCCCGTCGTCTCGTAGGACAGCGGCAACTTCGGTTCCCACGCGTCGACGTACAGGCGACCGCCATGCGTGATGTACCACCCGATGTGCTCGAAGATGGCGGCGTCGGACGTCATCGGCGGCCGCTCGGAGTGGAGTGTGATCGCCCAGAAGAAATACAGTTCAGTTATCGCGGCGAACAGGACGGGGACCGCGAACCGTCTGTCCCGTTGTTGGAGGGCGAGCGCGGATGACAGGTCGTTCAGGAGGTCCTGATTTCTTCTGCTCACGCCGAAGCGCTACACCATGTGTGGTGAAAAGTAAAGAGTCGTTTCGGTCGTGACAGATTAGAGAGGGGTTCGCTAGGCCCATTAGTGATACAGTCGGCGATGCGACGGCATCCCCCGTTCGGTTGCTATTTCGCATAGCTGTGGTGAGTGTCGACACACCAACATAACGTTCACCAGCCGGTTTTACGAGGTCGGTAAAGCACAGTTTGAGCCACGAATTCCCGAATTGTCACCGGTAGACGGCCGCTCTCCGGGCATGGAACGATCGGGTTACGGGCCGGGAATACGAGTCCTACCCGGTGACGAGTCGACTGAGAGACGACCCGCGTGAGGGCGTCGCGACGGCTACAGTCCAGCCCTGTCGTATCAGGCCTGTTGTGACCGACGACCCGATTCGAAGAGGGCCAGAGGCCGCGCGCGGGCCGGTGCACAATCGGTTTCCTGACGTAGCCATAGATATTCGATATAGCGGTTATCGATTTATCGTCGTCGGTCGTCGAACGCGTCGGCCTTTTACCGGTCGACCGAATAGAGGCCCCTAATGGTCCAGAACGTGGCTTCGGTGATGGCAGAGTTGGAACCCGAGGACTTCCACCTGCTGTCGGGCGTCGAACAGGGAATGCGGTTCTCGGAGTACGTCGCCCGCGAGAAACTCACCGAGTTCTCTCGCCTGACGGCGGAGAACGTCGACTACCGCCTCGACCGCTGTGCCGACCGGGGGCTGGTAGAGCGAAAGACCATCCAGTACGAGGGGTTCAAGCTCACCTTCGAGGGCTACGACACGCTCGCGCTGCACACGTTCGCCGAGCGCGACACCATCCAGGGCGTCGGTGCGCCTCTGGGCGTCGGAAAGGAAAGCGACGTGTACGAGGCCCAGTCGTACAAGCCCGTCGCGCTGAAGTACCACCGCGAGGGGTACACCAACTTCCGCGAAGTGATGAAAGAGCGGGAGTACACCGCCGACCGGGAGCACGTCTCCTGGCTCTACACCGCGCGGAAGGCCGCCGAGCGCGAGTACGACGCGCTCGAAACGCTGTACCCCGACGTGTCCGTGCCCCAGCCGATCGACGCGAACCGGCACGCCATCGTGATGGAGAAGGTCGACGGCGTGGAGCTCTCGCGGACGAAACTCGAACCCGAGCAGGTCCTGCCCGTGCTTGACCTCGTCCTCGACGAGATGCAGACCGCCTACCGCGAGGGGTACGTCCACGCGGACATGAGCGAGTACAACGTCTTCGTCACCAGCGACGGCGTCGTCGTGTTCGACTGGCCGCAGGCGGTCCCGACCGACCACGAGAACGCCCGCGAACTGTTAGCACGGGACGTGGACAACATCGTGAGCTACTTCGCGCGCAAGTACCCCCAGCAGATTAGCGACGTGGACGACGACGCGCTCGCCGACGCCCTAGCGGACGAGTCGTTCGAATCAGTTCGCGAGTTCCTCGACTGAGACGGACTCCTGTCCCGAGTGTTTCTGACGACCGCTGTGCCGCGATGCCGCGACCAGTCAGCACACCGATTTGGAGCGCTGTAGCGGTTTCCGAGCCATGTTCCGCGCATCTGTCGACTCCCGGGCTAGCGGCCGATAAATCGAATACCGCGATATAAAACTACTAAATCGACGTACGGAAGCGCGACACCCGCGACTCGTGACGGAAGCCGAAACTCACGGCCATCTGAGCCACGAACGGAAGAAATAATGGGCCCGAGGGGCCGACACCAGATAGCGATTCACCCACGGAACCGTTCGCCGTCTGGCACTTTCGACCGTCGAAACTGCCGGCGTGATGTGTTATAAGTGTGTGGATAGACAACATAAGTCAAGAGTCCCGAGGAATACGTGAATGTCCCGTAACGCAGCCCCCACCGAACCGAGCACAGTTTCTCGACGGCGCGTCCTCCAGAGCGCGGGCGCGGCCGGCCTGGCCGCACTCGCGGGATGCAACACGGGGAGCGACGGGGGCGGTGCGGACAGCGGCACGGGCGACCTCGACCCGGTTCGGGAACGCGTCGAGGTCGACGTGGACGACATCCAGGAGGGCGGGACGCTCCGGTTCGGCCTCGGCGCCGGCATCGACTCGTTCGACCCATCCTACAGCACCAGCGCGCCGGCCGGCAACGCCCACGGCCTCGTTTACGAGAGCATCATCACACAGGACGCCGCGGGGACCGTCTACCCGTGGCTGGCGAGGACGTGGGAGCGCATGGAGGTCCAGGACATCGACCGGACGGCCTACGAGCCCTACATGAAGTCGGCGGAGACGGACGAGAACGGGAACCTCGTGGCCGACGAGCAGATCATCGTCCGCGACCCGGACGGGGGACAAGTACTCACCGTGGCGGAAGCGCCCGACGCCGTCGCCGACGGGACCTTCGGGATGCGCTACCGGGCCGAACTCCACGAGGGCGTCACGTTCCACAACGGCGAGGAGATGACGGCCGAGCACGTGGCCCGGTCCTACGAGGTGGTCGAGAACTCCTCGATATCCGCCCAGACCTTCGACTCGTTCCTCTATGCCGAAGCCGTCGACGACTACACGGTCGACATCTACGGTCAGGTGCCCGACGCCGAGGCCGACAACCAGTTGCCCACGACGGTGTACCCGATGGAGCACATCGAGGAGTATCCCGACACGGGCGCGGACCCGCGAAACGACCGGACGCCCATCGGGACCGGTCCCTTCACCTTCGAGTCCTACGAGACGGGCGAACGCGCACGGTTCAGTTCCTTCGACGACTACTGGCTCGACGACCTCGGGCTCGACGCGCTGGAGTGGTGGGACGGGGCCGATGGCTTCCCGACGGGTCCGGTCGTCGACGAGGTCGTCATCTCCATCGTCACGGACAACGCGACCCGCGCGGCGGCGCTCAACAACGGCGAGATCGACCTCACCTACGGGCTCTCCAGCGACACGTACGGCGAGTACCGCAGCGCCGAGGACTTCCGGCTCAGCGTGACCGACGCCGGCGCGTACAACTTCCTGCAGTACCCGGTCACCGTCTCGCCGTGGGACGACGCGCGCGTCCGCCGCGGGGTCAACCAACTGCTTCCGCGAGCGGCGATCGCCGAGAACATCTACAACGGCTATCGGAACCCGGCGTACGTCCCGCTCCCGGCGATGGCCGCCGACGAGGGCAGCGCGGACTACGACGCGCTGGTGGAGGAACTGCGCCCGCAGACCGAACAGGACACGGAGGCCGCGACGAGTCTCCTTCGGGAAGCCGTCGACGACCTCGGAATCGAGACGCCCATCGAAGTGACCATCGAGACGAACACTTCGAGCGACCGCGTCCGCGAGGCCGAACTCGTCGCGCAGGTGATGAGCAACACGGAGTTCTTCGACGTCGGCGTCGAGACCTTCGAGTTCACCACGTTCGTCCAGCGCATCCTCGGCCCCGAGTACTACAAGCAGGGAAACATCGTCCTCATCGGGCTCTCGGGGACGTTCAACCCAGGGAGCTTCTACGACGCGGTCAACTCCATCGACAACTTCGGCCAGTGCTGTAACTTCCAGCGGGTCGACACGCCCGACCTGGACGAGATCGCGACGGAGGCGCGATACTCCGTCGAGGCCGTCGAAGACCCCGCGTTCCGCGGCCAGCAGTACGACGAGGTGTGGCGGGGGCTGATCGAACAGGCCCCGAACAGCTACACCGTCTTCGGGACGAACGTCTCGTCGCTGTCGACGGACTACGTGGGCCACAACACGTACACGTTCTCCTCCGGCATCCTGCCCTACGGGCTCCACGACCCGGCGGACGAACAGGTCGCCTATCTCGACCGCGGGTGACCCGATGAGCCTCAGACGCTTCGTCGCGATCCGCGTGGCCTCGACGATTCCGATCCTGTTCGGCGTCTCGGTGTTCACGTTCGCGCTGGTCCACCTGACGCCGGGCGACCCAATCGACCAGCTCGTCGCCCTGAACCCGCAGATTTCGGCGGCCGAGGAGGCGGCGATACGCGCCAGATACGGCCTCGACGGCCCCGTCTGGCAGCAGTACCTCACGTGGATGGGCAACCTCCTGCAGGGCGACTTCGGGACGGTCATCGCCGTCGACCAGCCCGTCGGCCCCTACATCATGGCGCGCCTGCCCGAGACCGTCGCGCTCGGCCTGTTCGGGTGGGCCATCGCCCTGCTCATCGCCATCCCGACCGGCATCTACGCGGCGGTGAACAAGGACACGCTGGGCGACGACCTCTCGCGGGTGTTCGCTCTCTCGGGCATCTCGCTGCCGAACTTCTGGCTCGGCCTCATGCTCATCCTCGTGTTCGCCCTCTGGCTCGACCTCTGGCCGGTGCTCGCCCCGGACAAGCCGCTGCTGTCGCCGGCGATGCTGTGGTATCTCGTGCTTCCGGGCGTCACCATCGGCACGGCCTCCTCGGCGACGCTGATGCGCGTGATGCGCTCGTCGATGGCCGAGGAACTGAACAAGGAGTACGTCACCGCGGCGCGGGCGAAGGGCCTCCCCGAGCGGACGGTGGTGCTGAAACACGTCCTCCGGAACTCGCTCATCTCGGTGACGACCATCGCCGCGTTCCTGACGGCGGGCATCTTCGCGGGAGCCGTCGTCGTCGAGCAGGTGTTCGCCTGGCCCGGCCTCGGCCGCGCGTTCGTCCAGGCCATCATCGGCCGGGAGGTGGACCTCATCATGGCCATCACCCTCTTTACCGGCGTGACCATCATCCTCGCGAATCTGCTGGCGGACATCGTCTACGCGATACTGGACCCGCGAATCAGGTACGACTGATCCATGAGGAACGACTGATCTATGAGCTCTGAACGAGGCCGCATCCGGATCACGGGGTTCGACGCCGACGCCGTCGAGCGCCGCGAACCGCTGTCCGACTGGACCGAGCACCGGGAGGGAGAGACCGAGAGCCGCTGGGAACGGGGCTGGCGGGAGTTCCGCCAGAACCGCAGCGCCATGCTCGGCCTGTACGTCGTCGCGGCGATGGCGCTGCTGGCGGTGTTCGCCCGACCAGTCACCGTCGCGGGCGTCACCGTCCAGCCGTTCGCGCTCGCGCCCTACCGGCCGGACGCCATCCTCTACGTCCAAGGCCTCGACGTGAGCGCCTACGAGGCCCCGTCGCTCGCCCACCCGTTCGGGACCGACGGCTCCGCGCGTGACGTGTTCTCCCGCGTGCTGTACGGCGGGCGCTTCAGCCTCTCGATCGGCTTCATCGTCGTCTTCGTCACCGCCGCAATCGGGCTGGTGTACGGCGCGGTCGCCGGCTACTACGGCGGCTGGGTCGACGAGGTGATGATGCGCGTGCTCGACCTCATCTTCGCGTTCCCGGGCCTCCTGCTCGCGCTCATCATCGTCGCCGTCCTGGGCAAGGGCTACTGGGAGCTGGTGCTCGCCTTCACCGCCATCGGCTGGGCCGGCTACGCCCGGCTGATACGCGGGGAGATCCTGAAGGTCAAGGAAAACGACTACGTCACGGCGGCGAAGGCGCTCGGGGCGCGGGACCGCCGCGTCATCTTCCGGCACGTCGTCCCCAATGCCGTCGCGCCGCTCATCGTGCAGGCCTCCCTGTCCATCGGGACGGTCGTCATCGGCGTCGCCGCGCTCGGCTTCCTCGGCCTCGGCCTCCCCCCGGGGTCCGCCGAGTGGGGGACGATGCTCGACCAGACGCGCGAGACCATCGTTCAGGGGCCCGGGGGGACGATTCCCTGGTGGGTCACCGTCTTCCCGGGCGGCGCGATATTCCTGTTCGTCATGTCGATGAACCTCATCGGCGACGGCATCAACGACGCGCTCGACGCCCAGGAGGGCGAGGACGTTGCCCGCGGGGGCGAGGTCTGATGGCCGTACTCGAAGTCGACGACCTCACGGTGAACTTCTACACCGAGGAGGGCGTCGTCACCGCCGTCGAGGACCTCTCCTTTCGCATCGACCGCGGGGAGAAGTTCGGCGTCGTCGGCGAGAGCGGCGCGGGCAAGAGCGTCACCGCGCTGTCGCTGCTGCGCCTCATCGAGCGCCCCGGCCGCATCGAGAGCGGCGAGGTCCGCTTCAAGGGCGAGGACCTGCTGTCGATGTCCGAGTCGGCGGTCCGGGACATTCGCGGCAGCGAGATCGCGATGATCTTCCAGGACGCCCAGACCGCGCTGAACCCCGTCTACACCGTCGGCGAGCAGATCGCGGAGGCCATCCGCCACCACCTCGACTACGACGACGCAGCGGCCCGCGAGCGAACCGTCCGACTCCTCGACGACGTGGGCATCCCCGAACCGGAGGCGCGCTACGACGACTACCCCCACGAGTTCTCCGGCGGGATGCAACAGCGCGCCGTCATCGCGATGGCGCTGTCCTGCGACCCGGACCTGCTCATCGCCGACGAGCCGACGACGGCGCTCGACGTGACCATCGAGGCGAAGATTCTGGACCGCCTCGACCGCCTCGCGGCCGAGTACGACACGGCGATACAGCTCATCACCCACGACCTCGGCGTCATCGCCGAGGTGTGCGACCGGGTGCTGGTGATGTACGCCGGTCGCGCCGTCGAGCGCGCCTCGGTCGAGGAGCTGTACTACGACCCCAAACACCCCTACACCGTCGGGCTGATGAGCGCCATCCCCCGCATCGGCGACCGGCAGGACCGCCTCCAGACGATTCCCGGGACGATGCCGGACCTCGTCGAGGTCCCGCCCGGGTGTAGCTTCCATCCCCGATGTCCCTTCGCCGAGGAGGCGTGTACGCGCACGCGCCCCCAACTCGTCGACCCGGCGACGGGCGAGCGCGCCGGCCCCGACGAGCGGTCGGCCGCCTGTCTGGCCTACACCGGCGACCTCGACGGCGAACTCGACTACGAAGTCGAGGTGCGGGGCCGGGACGTCGACCCGGTGGGCGAGGAATCCGAACCGCCGGAGCCGGACGGTGGCGGAATCGAGCGCGGTGCGGACCCGGACGCCGATTCGGAGGGCGAATCGAATGAGTGACGCGCGCGAGCCGCTCCTCGAAGTCGAGGGGCTCACGAAGTACTACGAGTCCGGCGGGGGAATCGTCGACACCCTGCTCGGCCGGAGTCGGGAGGTGAAGGCCGTCGACGGCGTCGACCTGGAACTGTACCCCGGCGAGACGCTGGGCATCGTCGGCGAGTCCGGCTGTGGCAAGACGACGCTGGCACAGGCGCTGTTGCGGCTCATCGAACCGACCGCCGGGACCGTCCGCTACCGGGGCGAGGATCTGACCGCCGCCTCCGACGACCGCCTGCGAGCGCTGCGAAAGGACATCCAGTACATCTTCCAGGACCCCTTCTCCAGCCTCAACCCGCGGCTCACGGTCGGCGACATCGTCGGCGAGCCGCTGGACATCCACGGCATCGCGTCCGGCGAGGCCCGTACTCGCCGCATCTACGACCTGCTGGAGACGGTCGGGCTCAGCCAGCGCCACGCCCACCGCTACCCCCACGAGTTCTCCGGCGGCCAGCGCCAGCGCATCGGCATCGCCCGCGCGCTCGCCGTCGACCCGGAGGTCATCGTCTGCGACGAACCCGTCTCGGCACTCGACGTGAGCGTGCAGGCCCAGATACTCAATCTCCTCGAAGACCTGCAGGACGAGTTCGGCCTCTCGTACGTCGTCATCGCCCACGACCTGAGCGTCGTCGAGCACATCGCCGACCGCGTGGGCGTCCTCTATCTCGGGGAGTTCGCCGAGATGGGCGCGACCGGAGACGTGTTCGGGCCGCCCCATCACCCCTACGCCGAGGCGCTGCTGTCGGCCATCCCGGAGCCGGACCCCGGCTGGGAGGGCGACCGCATCTTCCTCTCGGGAGAAGTGCCGTCGCCGCTGGACCCGCCGCAGGGCTGTCGGTTCCACACCCGCTGTCCGAAGGTGATCCAGCCCGAGGGGTCGTCGCTGTCGCAGTCGGAGTGGCGCTCGCTGCTGGACCTGAAACAGCGGCTCCGCGACGCCGAGGCGCTGGAGTCCGTCACCGCGGTGGCCGAGTCGGACGACGGGGCCGCCGAGCCGACCGCCCTGTCGCGGGCCGAACTCGGCGAACGCGTCCGGGCGGAGTTCGACCTGCCGTCGCCGGTCAGCGACGGCGAAGCCGAGCGGGTACTCTCGGAGGCGGTCGACCGCCTGCACGACGAGGACTTCGACGCCGCGCGAGCGACCATCGACGACGCGTTCGAGTCGCCCTGCGAGCGGACCGACCCGCCGCTGTACGAGGTCGGCGACGGGCACCGAATCGCCTGCCTGCTGTACGACGAGGGCTACCCCGACGCGCCGGAGCGGACCGGTCAGCGATAGTCGATTTTACACGTCCGGGTCGCCGAGTTCGTCGCGCATGGATTCCCGCTTCAAATGGGGGCTCGGAACGGCCCTCCTCGGTCTCCTCGGGCTCGCGCTGCTGGCGAGTACCGGTGCCGTCCAGGACCTGCTCGGTCCCGACATCCAGAACCGCCCCGTCAATCTGGCCGCCGTCGGCGGCTCGCTGCTCCTCGTCGTCTCGGGCGTCGCGACGCTGGTGCAGGCGCGCCAGACCGACTGACGCGAACCGCCACCGAACGGACTTCCCGCGGCCAACGTTTTTGCCGACACGGTCCACAGTCTCGACAATGCGTCGCATCTACGGTTCGGGGGACGGGCCGGATGGGCGACCGCCGAGCGAAGGCGGCCGCGGCGGCGACTCGCCGGCGGCCGCGCGGTCGCTCGACGCCGCCGCGTGGAGCGACCGCCTGCTCCCGACGTGGCTTCGCTACCGTGCGGTCTCGGTCGATATCGAGGTTCCAGCGGGGACGTCCGCGCGGGCCGAGATCCCCTTCGTCGTGACGATGAAGAACGCGCTCCCGGTGCCGGTCTCGATTCCGACGGACTCGCTGCGGCCGTGGACGTGGTACGTCGACGGTCTGCCGGAGGCCTCCCACGTCGACAGCGTGCCGAGCGAGGCGAGCGCCATCCAGTTCGACCGGGGCGAGCGAAAGCGGTTCCGGCGGCGCTGGGACGGGCTGTTCCGCGTCGGCGACGACGAGTGGGAGCGCGCGCCGGCCGGCGAGTACACCATCGGGGCGGGACTGAGCGTGCCCGACGCCGCCGAGCGCGGCCTCTACAGCGAGGCGACGGTCAGCCTCGCCGAGCGGTGACGACGGGGAGACGAGCCGACGCCGTCAGGAGTCGGCGCCGGGCGTCGGACCGGGGGTCGGCGTCGGAACCGGCGTGGCGGGTGGCGTCGGCGTCGAGGGCGTCGGCTCCGGGCCCGTCCCGTCCGTTTCGGGAGTCGCCGTCACCGCGCCAGTCTCACCGCTATCCCTCGGCGTCGCGCCGCCGCCGGTGGCCTCGCCGCCCGCGAGGAACGCGAGGAGGTTCGAGACGAACACCTCGTTGTCGGCGTCGTACACCTCGGAGGGCGCGACGAACGAGGCGTCGGCGACGAACACGGCGTTACCGTTTCGGACGACGACGGGGTACGTGCCGGTCCTGCGGGTTTCGAGCGTCCGAGTTCCCTCGACGGCGGAGATCGCCGTCTCCGCCTCGGCGTCCCTGGCCACGACGGCGTAGCCCGCGCTGTCGAACGTGACCCGCTCGACGCCGTCGGTCAGCGGCCCGTCGCCGGCGGGCGTCGCGTAGATGCTCTTGAAGTTGTTGTCGTTGGCCTCGTCGTCGACGTTGTAGAGCTGTTCGGCCCCCATGCGGACGCCGTACTGCGCGGTCGCGTCGTTCGCTCCGAACGCCACGGTGGAGGTCGAAGAGGTGAGAAACCCGGTCGAGAGGGTGGTCTGGGTGGGTTCGGCGAGGAACACCACGCGGCCGCCCTCGTCGGTGTACTCCTGCAGCGCCTCGCGTTCTTCGGAGGTGTAGCGCGCAAGCGGCTGGATGACGAGGACGCCGTCGTACTGCGAGAGGTTCGCGGCGAACGCTCCGCCCGTCCCGAACTCGACGGTGTGGCCGGCCTCGAACATCGCCTCGACGACCGGCTCCAGGTCGGCTCGCTCGTACTGATTGCTGTGGCTCGTGTCGAAGAGGATGCGCTTGCCGCTGTCGGCCGCGTCGACCTCGATGCTCCCGTCCTCGGGGTCGACCGCGCTGTTGAGGGCCTCGGGCCGGTACTGCGACGGGGACTGGCCGTCGACCCGCTCGCCGTCGGGCGGCCCCGACGTGCCGGGCGCGGCGAGAGCGAGCAGGACGGTCCCGCCGAGGAGGACGACGAGGACCACGATGAACACGCTGAGCGGCTTGACGATGCGGCCCTCAGTCATCGCGGATCACCGTCCCGTTGCCGGCGTCGGTGGGAACGCCCCAGACGGCGTAATATTTGACCGGCTCACGGAAGGAGGTCCCCTCCGACTCGGGGCGGACGACGTAAGTGACGTTGCCCGACCCCTGGACCGTCTCGGCTCCGCTCGGGACGACGATGACGTTGACGTTCGCGCCGCCAGCGCCCTTGTAGTAGACGTCGTACTGCTCGCCCCGGATGCCGTCGGCGCGCGCGGCGGCCCGCTCGACCGCCACCCCGCTGTCGCCCATCGTGTCGGCGAAGCCGTTCTCGACCGCCCGCGGCCCGAGGTAGGTGTTGCCGTTGGCGACCTCCTCCCGGGAGAGGGTCAGATTGGCCCCGCGGTGGCGCATGACGGTCCCGACGAACGACCGCTGGAGGAGTTCGATGTCCTCTCGGATGCCGTCTTTCGTCACCAGCGCCTTGTCCGGCCCGGAGCGGACGAACGTCTGGCCCTGCTGTTCGGCCTGTTCGATGGCGCTGAGCGGGGCCTGGACGATGACGCCGATGCTCCCGACGTTGGAACTGGGCTTGACGACGATCTCGTCGGCGGCGACGATGCCGTAGTACCCGCCGGAGGCCGCCGTCCCCTCGACGTAGGCGACGACCGGCATCTGGCTCGCGGTCCGGTTCACCGCGAGGTAGAACTCCTCGCTGGCGTCGACCGGGCCGCCGGGGCTGTCGATTCTGAGGACGACCGCTTCGACGGACTCGTTGGCCCGAATCTCGCGGAGGTCCTGGGCCACGGCGTCGACGTTGGCGTCGGTCGTCCCGCCGCGGAGGGTGACGACGGCGACGCTCGGCGTGTCGTCGCCGCCGGCGGGTACGGCGCTCCACACGACCGGCGCGAAGATCGCCGCGGTGACCAGCGCGAGGGTGGCCGCGACGACGTAGGACGCCGTCATCGCCGAGAACAGTTGGTCTCTACCGAACATGTCACGACCGCACCTTGGGACCCCCGTCTCATAAAGCCACGTCGAGTGTTCACATGGGCCAATGTCGTGTCAGCTAATCGTTCGGTTATCGGCGCGAAACCGCGCTGTTCAGGCAACGTGAACGCTCTCGCGGCGGCGAGCGACCAAGCGTTATTGGGGTCGGACTCTATGGCCCGGTATGGAGACTCGACCACTCGGCGACACCGGGCAGGAGAGCACGGTGATGACATTCGGCGCGATTGCGCTCAACTGGCTCGAACAGGAGGGCGCGAACCAGATGGTCGAACTGGTGCTCGACCACGGGGTCAACCACTTCGACGTGGCCCCGACCTACGGCGACGCGGAGCTGAAGCTGGGGCCGAAGCTCCGACAGCACCGCGAGGACATCTTCCTCGGCTGCAAGACGCAGGAGCGCGACTACGAGGGCGCAAAGCGCAAGCTGGAGCGCTCGCTCGACCGCCTCGGCGTCGACAGCATCGACCTCCACCAGTTCCACGGGCTGGAGTACGAGGAGGAACTGGACACCATCACCGGCGACGGCGGCGCGCTGGAGGCCTACCGCGAGGCCAAAGACGAGGGCAAGATCGACCACATCGGGCTGACCAGCCACGGCGACCCCGACCTCATCCTCGACGCCATCGACCGCATCGACGACCTGGAGACGGTGATGTTCCCGTACAACCCCGTCGTCGCCGGCAAGGACGACGCCGAACACGACTACGAGGCCGTCCTGGAGCGCTGCGAGGCGGAGGGCATCGGCACGCTCGGCATCAAGGCCTTCGCGAAGGGGCCGTGGCCGTCGACCGACGAACTGCCGGAGGCGGACCGCCCGTACGCGAACTGGTACGAGCCGGTCGACTCGCCCGACGAGATCCGCGAGCGCTTCGACTTCGCCGCCTCGCGCGGCCTCGACACCGTGGTCAACCCCGGCGACCCGAAGCTCGTCGCGATGGTGCTCGACGCCGCCAGCCGCTACGAGGGGATGGACGAGGCCCGCCAGCGCGCGCTGATCGAGGAACTGCGCCACGAGGACAGCCCCGTCCCCGAACAGCTCCACCACTGAGGTGGGCGTCGACGTTCCCCGGACCGTCAGAGCGGCACTGGCCGACCGACCCGTCGAGGGACGCGTCTGCCTCGAAGCCGGGGCCGGCGTCGGCAACGCGACGGCCGGTCTGCTGGAAGCCGGCGCGAGCCGCGTCTACGCCGTGACGAACGACGCCGAGCACGCCGCGGCGGTCCGCGAGCGCCTCGGTCGCGCACACTCCGACCGCCTGGCCGTCGTCGAGGCCGACCTCCGGGCGACGCCCCTCGCGACCGACAGCGTCGACCTGGTGACCGCCCACGGCCTCTGTAACGTCCTCGACCCGCCGACGCTCGACCGCGTCGCGACGGAGCTGTCGCGGGTCGCCCGCCCGGACGCGCACCTCGTCGTCGACGACTACGCGCCGCCGCCGGAGGGAGCGGCCGTCTCGAAGCTGTTCGCGCTCGAAAACGCGGCCGCACATCTCGTCGACGGCCGGCCGCTGCTGACCTTCTACCCGGCCGACCTGCTCGCCGGCGTCTTCGCCGCTCACGGGTGGGCGTTCGAGCGACGCGAGACGCTGCTGGACCCGGTTCCCTGGACCGAAGCGCACCTGAAGGCCCACGCGAACGAGGTCCGCGACCGCGCGGCGGCACTTCCGCCCGCGCTGGGCGACCCGCTGGAAGCGATGGCCGACGACCTCGCCGCGTCCATCGGCTCGGAGCGGGCGGGGGAGATGTACGGGCTGGCATTCCGGCGAGCGGACGAGTGAACCGGTTCCGACTGTTCGCGTCGGAGCCGATTGCGGCCGGCCTGACCGCCACGTCGTGTCGCCCCTCGGCCAGCCGACGTGGGCTTTCTGGCAGTTTCAGGCGACGATTTCCCCGCGTGTCCAGTTCGAGACACCAGCGAGCTATCGACCAATCGTATAAGAGAGGGGCGGCCGACGTGCCGGTATGACGCTCGACCGACTTTCTGCGTTCGACGCCGACCCGGCGGCGGGCGAGGTCCTCGACGGCGAACTGGCGGTGACAGACGACGTGCTCGTGAAGGCGTTCGCGCTCGGGCCGGACGCTCGAATCGACCCCCACGAGCACGGCGACGCGACGAACGTGTTCCACGTCCTCCGGGGCGCGGTGACGGTCCGGCGAGACGACGAGGAGGAGGCGGTCGCCGCGCCCGGCGTCGTCCTCAACGAGCGCGGGCAGGTCCACGGCGCGCACAACCACACCGACGAGGTGGCGGTGCTGACCGCGAGCCTCTGTCCGTTGCCGGGACAGTAGGGGGCGGCGGCGGCCGCCCCGCGACGGGCGGCGACACCCACGCGGCACGCTTATTGGCATCACGGCACACGGTACCGATATGGCCGGACCACTGCCGACGAACGGGCTCCGCGCACAGGTCGAGAGCGGGGGCGTCGCGCTGGGCGTCCTCGACAACACGTACAGTCCGACGCTGGTGGAGTTCTACGGCGACCTCGGCGTCGACTTCGTGTGGCTGGACTTCGAACACGGCGGGCCGGACCCGTGGGACGCGGCCACCGTCGAGAACCTTCTGCGCGCGGCCGACGGCACGGGGACCGAACTGCTCGTCAGGCTACCGGACACGTCGCCGACGCTGGTTCGCAAGGCGCTCGATTTGGGGGTCAGGAACCTCTTTCTCCCGCGGGTCGAGTCCGCCGCGGAGGTGCGCGAGGCGGTCAAGTCCGCGCGGTTCCGGTACGACGGCGCGGCCGGCGACCGGGGGCTGGCCGCGCCGCGGGCGCGCCGCTGGGGCCTGGGCGAGAACTACGTGGAGGCGTCGGACCGGGAGACGCTCGTCGGGACGACCATCGAGACGGCGGCCGCCGTCGAGGACATCGACGCGATACTGGACGTGCCGGAACTGGGCTTCGTGTTCATCGGACCGTTCGACCTCTCGGTGTCGCTCGGTCACCCCGGCGAGATCGACCACCCCGAGGTCCGAGAGGCCGTCGAGACGGTCCGCTCGGCGGCTGTGGAGGCGGGCGTCACCGTCGGTGGCCTGGGATTCGGGATGGACGACGTGAACGAGAAGGCCGAAAACGGCTACCAGATACTCCACGTGGGGAGCACGACGGGCGCGGTCCAGAACGCTGTCCGCGACTGGCTCGACGGCTTCGAAGGGGCGCGGGAGTAGAACGGGCGCAGGGACGGGAGGAAAAAAACGAGAGCCGGAGGGCGCGGACGCGTCGTCTGCCGGTTAGGCGCTCGCGCCGGACTCGGAGCAGGCCGCGGCGTCGACGGCGCTGTCGTCGAGGTCGGCCTCGGCTTCGAGCAGTTCGCGGTAGCGCTCGCGGATGGTGACGGTGCTGATGTCGGTGGCTTCGCTGACCGTCTCCTGGGTCATCTCCTCGCCGAGCAGCAGGCCGGCGGCGTAGATGGCCGCGGCGGCGAGGCCGACGGGGCTCTTGCCGCTGTGGACGTTGGCCTCCTTCCCCGCCTCGATGAGGGCGCGGGCCTGGCGTTCGAGAGCGTCGTCGGCGTCGAGTTCGGAGACGAACTTGCTGAGGTAGGTCGCGGGGTCCGGCGGGCCGACCTGCAGGGAGAGTTCGCGGTTGAGATAGCGGTACGCGCGGGTGAACTCCATCTCGTCGACGCGGCTGACGACGGCCATGTCGTCGAGCGTCTGCGGGAGGTTCGCCTGCCTGACCGCGGCGTACAGCGCGGCGGTGGCCATCCCCTCGATGGAGCGACCGGGCAGCATCCCCTCGTCGAGGGCGCGGCGGTAGATGACGCTGGCCGTCTCGCGGGCGCTCTCGGGGACGCCGAGGGCGCTCCCCATCCGGTCGATCTCGCCAAGCGCCTGCTTGAGGTTACGCTCGGCGTGGTCGCGGGTTCGGAACCGCTCGTCCCACGTCCGCAGGCGTTGCATCTTCTCGCGCTGGCGCGTCGACAGGGAGTTGCCGTAGGCGTCCTTGTTCTGCCAGCCGATGTTGGTCGAGAGGCCCTTGTCGTGTTTCATCTCGGTCGTCGGCGCGCCGACGCGGCGCTTGTTGTCGCGCTCCTGGCTGTCGAAGGCGCGCCACTCCGGCCCGTGGTCAATCTCGTCCTCGTCGACGACGAGGCCGCAGGATTCACAGACCGTCTCGCCGCGACTGTCGTCGGTGACGAGGCTCCCGCCACAGTCCGGGCAGGCGTGGCCGGTACTCGCCTCGGACTCGGCCTGTTCGTCCACACTGTCACCGCGTTCGTCGGGGGAATAGATGCTGCGTGTCGTCATAGTGTGTCTCTGCGAGCGCGTGGGACGCCCGCGGTCGTACCCAATTGTAGGGGTGCATCCTGCATGAGAACTCGTTTGGCATATGCCGAACTTCGGACAGAGAGTCCGTGGCAGCGGCGACGAATCGGCTAAAATACGGCCCGTCAGCGGTTATACGCCCGAGCGACCGATACGGAGCCGTCCGCCCTCGGCGACCTCCTCGTCGGCCTGGACCGGTCCCATCGACCGCGTGACGAACGACCGGACGATCCACGCTTCGGCCCGCTGGAGGCGGTACTGGAGCGTCGACCGCGACACGTCAAGCGTCTCGGCGAGCTCGGTGAGTGAAGTGTCCCGGGGCGTCCGGTAGTAGCCGTGTTCGACGGCAGCCTCGACGGCGGCCTGTTGTTCGGGCGGCAGCTCCGCCAGCGTCACGGCCTCGTCGACCCAGTACGACGGCGAACTGAGTTGCCGGAACTCGACGGTGAGTCCCTCCCGGAGTTCGGACTTCATCTCCTCGAACAGCCCGTCGACGCCGGCGTCGCTGCACAGGAGCAGCCGCCACTCACACCGGCTCCCGCGGCGTTCGGTCTCGACGAGGACACCGCGGCCGACGTGGTCGATGGCCAGCCGCGGAATCGAGTGACAGTCACCGGCTTCCGACCGGTAGCTGTACACCGTCCGGACCCCGGGGTCCGAGCCGATGACCTCGTACGTCCAGTCGGTCTTGCAGTTGCGGGTCCCGATGCACTCGGTGCACTGGACCGGGTCGTCGTACACGTCGTCCAACTGTTCGAGGGCGGTCTCCGGGCCGGCGACCCGTTCGAGCCGCCACATCCCGTCTCGTGTGACGTTGCACGCGATAGTCCGGGAATGGGTGTCCGGGTAGTCGATGAACACGTCCATCACGGGGTCGACGTTCCGCTCGTAATCGATAGTGAAGATGAACTCTCGCATATACGTCCCGTTGCGTGTCGAGCGGCTTATACGCACGGTCTCGTTCGGCGTATGCCAAACCAACCGTGATTACTACGGGAGGCTATCGAGAGAGTATGTCGTGTCCTGTCTCCCCATCTACTGGCGAGTCGCCCGGTGGGCCGGTCACCGGCGGCGCGCCGGACGACTCTTCATCACGTAGCCGCGGATATGAACTGCCGACGCACAACTGGCGACACACCGTCATCTACGGGGTGGTGTTCTGGGCGGTCGTGGCCGCTACGTGGCTCGCCGTGCCGGCCGGCCACCCGTTCCAGTTGGGCGTCACGCTCTCCGGACTGTTCGCGGCCCCGCTGTTGCCGGTCGCGCTCTGCTGTGATTACCGTCAGGCCAGGCGCGTCGGCACATGTGACCCCGGACTCCGCGCGTATCTCTCGAATCTCGTCCGAGATATCAAGACGGCAGTCACCGGCCAGAGCGCCCTCGGCGACCAGCGACGGGAGTTCATCCGCTGCTGAGTTCGGTCCCACCACTCACGCGGCTGTATCCGTCTGCTGGGCCCGCGCCTCGTCGAGCCAGTCCGGGTCGGGAACAGCAGTCGATCCGACGTCGGTGACCTCGTAGCGCCACTCGATTGAGACCGTTTCACCGTCGTCAGTTTCGCCGGTCAGTGTCCACGCTGTCTGGCGTGCCAGCCCGTCTGCATCGACCAGTATCACGACGGTGAAGTCGGTCACAGTCACGTTCTCGCCGGACCCGAACGCACCGGCACCGATCTGCCGCCAGGTCGAGAGGTCTGAGTACTCGTAGCGGTCCACCGTGACGCCATCGAAAGTCTCTGTCCCAACCAGACGGGCGTCGTCGACTGACTCGTAGCTGAGCGTCCCGCGGTCGACGGCGGACTGGAACGAGGTGTCGTCCTGGGGCCTGACCTGATAGAACGCTTCGCCGTCGGTCTCGTACCGCGTGTAGGCCGATCCGTCGGCGACGAACGTCTCGAAATCGGTTCTGGCGTCCGGCCCGGACATCGTGAACGTCTCTATCGAGCGGTTCGCCTGCAGGTCCACCTGATAGGCGTTCGTTATCGTGGTCGTCTCGCCGGCCTCAGTCGTCGAGTACGACCACGTCGCGGTGAAACTGCCCGCGTCTCGCAGGAGGCGGTCCGTCGCTTCGACCGAGAGGTCGCTCCGGTCGACCGGAGCGGCCCCGGCGTCGGCCACGTCGGTCCCGTCATCCGCCGCTGGCTCCCCGCCGACACAACCGGCGAAAGCGACCAGTGACAGCACCAGCACAGTAAGTAATCGCGTTGTCATGTCGGAGGAGAGGCTGTCACAGGAGATAAGCTAGTATGGTTGATACGACTGTTTCGGATGGCGCGGGACTTGCGTTCAGAGAGCGCGACGCTACAGCCAGTCGGTCTCCGGGTCGATGCGGTTCGGCGGCGTCTCGCCAGCCAGCGCGGCCTCGACGTTCGCGGCGACGGCGGCGTTCAGGTCGTCGCGGGCTTCCTCGGAGTACCAGGCCGCGTGGGGCGTAACGATGCAGTTGTCCAGGCCGACCAGCGGGTGGTCCGCCGTCGGCGGTTCCTCGGCCAGCACGTCGAGGCCGGCGGCCGCAATCGTCCCGTCGTCCAGCGCCGCCCGGAGCGCCCTCTCGTCGACGAGGCCGCCGCGGCCGGTGTTGACGAGGACGGCGTGGTCGCGCATCGCCGCAAGCGCGTCAGCGTCTATCATCCCCGCCGTGCTCTCAGTCAACGGCGCGTGGAGGGAGACGTAGTCGGCCCGCTCGTACAGTGCCTCCAGGGTGACTTTCTCGACATCGGCTTCGGCCATCTCCCCGGCATCGACGTACGGGTCGTAGGCGATCACGTCGAGGTCGAACCCCCGCAGTTGGTCGCGTACCCGCCGCGCGATGGGGCCGAAGGAGACGAGGCCCAGCGTCCGGCCGCGGACGCGATGTACCGGGCGGGTCCGCTCCCAGCCCCAGCCGCCGTCGCGAACGTCGCGGTCGTAGGCCGTGAGCGTCCGGACACAGTCGAGCAGCAGCGTCACCGTGTGGGTTGCGACCTCGTCCGTGCAGTACTCGGGGACGTTCGTGACGGCCACGCCGTTGTCCGCCGCCGCGGACACGTCGATGTTGTCGATACCGACGCCCGCTCGCGCGACGATCTGAAGGTCGTCCAGCGCGTCGAGCACCGCGGCAGTGACTGGCGTGTTCACGTCCACGACGAGCGCCGCTGCACCGGCGGCAGCGTCCCGGAGCGCGTCCTCGTCGTCTGTCTCCGCGACAACGACATCGGCGTCGAGTTCCGCCTGCAGTCGGTCGATATCTATCATCGGATCATCGCTTGCAACCACACGTTCCATAGGCGGAGTCATGGACTGGGACGCTAAAACGGGTCGAAATCGTTCCCATCGAATAGGAATTCGAGGTCGATGATAGATTGCGTACAACGAGCAAACCAGTTGTTCGTTCGAGCCACGCGGTCCGAGCGCCGTAATTTAAGCCGCTCGACCGCCAATCCAGCGGTATGCAAATCGAACTGCGGTTTTTCGCCAACTTCCGGGAAGCCGTAGGGCAGAAAACGGTCCAGCGCGAGTACGAAAACGGCCTACAGGCGGGTGACGTACTCCGACAACTCTCCGAGGAGTTCACCGAGATGGACCTGTTCGAGGACGGCGAACTGCGGGAGTACCTGACGATTCTCCGGAACGGAACGGATATCACCCATCTCGACGGGCTGGAGACCGCGCTGGAGGACGGGGACGAACTCAGTGTGTTCCCGCCAGTCGCCGGAGGGTAGGTCCTGCTAGAGTCGGTTGCCCGAATCAGCAGCAGAAAATAAACGGAAACATCAATCCGACGCGGTCGCCGGCGTCCAGTTCCGTGTCCAGTCCGTCGAGGTGTTCGTTGAACTCGCCGTTGACCGCCACTCGCGCGTAGCATCTGGTCTGCTCGCCTTCGGGGTTTTTCGCCCAGTCGCCCGGCAGGTCAGCCATCTCCGGGGCCCAGCCCTCGGTGGTGGCGTCGGCTTCGGTCTCCGCAATGAGCATGTCGCTCACGTCGTACTCCCGGAAGAACGCGTCGAGGAAGTCACGTAGCGTGTCCCCTTCGAACGTGTATGACAGCGACGGTTCGCCGACGGCCCGACGAACATGGCCGGTACACCTGACCTCGACAGTGGTCAGGTCCGGTGCCGACGACTGTCGTTCTACTGTCTCACTGCTCATACGTTTACTACAACCCACCGACACAAATCAGTGGAGGCGAACATGTTCGTCTACCGCTGGGATTTATTGGCCGCGAACTCTGTGTGGCGGTATGGACGATATCGAACTGGGGATTCCATCCGGGATTGTCGACTCGCTACCGCCGGACAGCGAGGACACGAAACGCGATATGGAGCAGGCCGTCGGTGGCTGGGAGCGGGAGCTCAACGCCGCCCTCGATTCGACGGAACCGGCCAGCGCCGTCGTCGATCACATCGAGCAATTCGAGAACCGGTGGGAGGCCTACGACGAATACGTCGTCGAACTCCGAGCCTGGGGCCAGTCACCCATCTACGCGATGGCCTGGCGCGACCTCCACGCCGCCGTCATCGCCCAGATTTACGACCACGAGGACTTAGACGAGCGCATCAACCGCGAGCGCAACGCCCGCATCGTCGACGACGGCATCCGGCCGGGATAGAGTGTATCCGTCCGGGGTAGGCCGTCGCCGTCCGGGAGAGGTGGAGCCATCCGGGATAGCGCGGTTGTGGCAAACGAGCGCCGGACCGCCGATAGGTTTAGACGACCGCACCCGTAACGACCACGTAATGGAGCGTGAACGGAGTTTTCGCGGCATCTCGGCACGGGCTGCTATCGGCTATCTGGAGAACCTGGGCGGCGAGCAACGCGGCGAAGCGACCGTCGAAGGTGACGGCTGGGCGGCAACGCTCTCCGAGGAAAAAGTCGCTATCGGGCCGAGCCTCCAGCTCAACGAGGTGACGATCCAGTTCGACGGCGAGCCGGAGACGCTGGAGCCGCTCATCGAGAAGTTCGCACAGAAAGCGATGCGGGCGGGCGGCTGACCGGGGCGCGATGGCCGACCCGTCGTACCCCATCGAGGGGCAGATTGTCCTGCTGGCCGGCACACAGGCCAGCGTGCCGCTCGACCAGCTCCCTGACCTGCTCGGACGGGTCCAGTCGTATCTCCGGGCGAACCGTGCGACCTACGACAGGGAGTACGAGCGCATCAGCGGTCCCAGAGAGGCCGATTACGTCTGTGCCGAGTCGGGCCACTGGGACAGTATCGGCACGGAACTCGGGCTGAGCGACCGCGAACAGGACGCGGTTCGGCGGGCCCACGTCGCCCAGTTCGAGCGCGACGGTCGACGGCTGGACAGGAGCGAGGAGTTCGAGACGACGCTTGAAATCAGGGACGTGCTGGCGGTCAGCTCCGAACCGTAATCGTCTCCAGCACGCGCTGGGAGAAATCCGTCTCCGAAAGGTCGCCGTTCTCGAGTTCGTCGATCCACTCGCTGTCGACGGACCACTCGCCGAGTTCGGTGTCTTCGAGGTCTGTCACGGTCGCCTCGATGTCAACCCCGGACCAGTCATCGGCGTGCAGGTCCCGGAAGACGTTGATGACGCGACCGATCTCTCGGTGGGGGATGACGGCCGCTTCGTCGGCCGAGATCGACTCGTAGGTGAGCCGGTACGTATCGCCCTCGTCGTCGAACTCGGTGACGTAAACGCCGTGGCTGGTCAGTCGGGACTCTACCTGAAATTCGAAGTCGTCGATGTCGTCCTTGCGCATTAGAAAATTGGAGTCGGCAGTCGGCGCTGTCTCAGTCGTCGCTCGGTGCCGCCGCGCCGCCGGAACTGACGCCGGTTCCGGGGCCGACCTCGATGCCGAGTTCGTCGAGTTTCTCGTCGGTGACGACGCCGTTCTCCCAGTCGCGCACCTCGTAGTACTCGTCTTTCATCTTCGAGAGCTCCGCGAGTTCGCCCTCGGAACCGCCCTGGGCGGGAATCGCGTGTTCGTCGCCCTCGACGAACCGGTTGGGCAGGTCGTCGTCGGCTCCGTCGAAGCCCGCGAGGTTGTTGTAGTACCGTTCGAGGTTGTAGATGCGCTCGCCGGCGTCCATCAGTTCCTCCTCGCTCACGTCAAGGCCGGTCATGCCGTTGTACTGCAGGACGTACTCCTCGATGCCCTCGGCGAAGGCGTTGAACTTGCAGATGTCGAAGGA
>ENA-ORCR01000122-ORCR01000122.1-marine-metagenome-genome-assembly--contig:-NODE-122-length-85788-cov-30.212201_pt1 | contig 85788 bp, 78 predicted proteins | sample MGYA00237782_ERZ508514 | MGnify/ENA primary metagenome ERZ508514 (study PRJEB26185, sample SAMN06268960) | marine metagenome | isolation source: Eden Landing Ponds, San Francisco, CA, USA | place...
TTGGTCTGGAGGAACCCAGCCGTGTTGATCAACACGCCGGCCGCGATCGCCGCGACCAGCACCATCGCGATGAACACGATGAGTGTCCCGATACCGACCTGCCCGCGGTCGCCGTCGTCGTCTTCGGTCGTTCCGAACATCGTCACAGCTGGACGGCGCTGGAGCCCGAGAGCGTCTCGGGGACGGTCAGTTGCTCGCTCGTCGTCGCGCCGGATTTGGTCGTGATCTTCACGTTCACGGACGCACCTTCGGGCACCGTGTCGCCGAAGTAGTCCTCACCGTTGTTGCCGCTGGCGGTGTTATCGGGCACGGTATCGCCGGAGTTGTCGGGTTTGACGTCGTTGTCACCGAGGTCGAAGATCATCACCATGCGGTCGTCGGGGTCGTTGAGCACGGGGTCGGACCCGTCGGCGTCTTTGAACGCGACGATCCCGAAGTGCCCGTCGGCACCCGAGGCGTCGACACTGTTTTTGACCAGGTTGTAGGTCCCGGAGGGACCGACCCACTGGACGGTGGCGTTCTCCAGGTCGATGTTACTCGCACCCGGGGACTTCTTCAGCGTCATGTTGATCACGCCCACTTCCGAATCGTCGAGGTGGGTCCCGGTCGCGCCGGTCACCTGCAGCCGGTTGGTCACCTGCTGGCCCGACTGTTGTCCGGTCTCCTCTGACTTGGTCTGGAGGAACCCAGCCGTGTTGATCAACACGCCGGCCGCGATCGCCGCGACCAGCACCATCGCGATGAACACGATGAGTGTCCCGATACCGACCTGCCCGCGGTCGTCCGAATCGTCCGTTGGTTCCAAACTGAACATAGTTTTCCTGCCCGGACCGTCTCCGCTGGCCCGGACTCTACCCGAAGGTCTCCACACATCCTCTTAAGGGTTCTCCGCAAATTATCTGTATTGATAAGGAATATCTGGTGTCGTTGGAGGGATTTCATGCCTGATAAATTCGACCATTAGGCACTAACGGGCAGGTATTCGAGATAGGAGGAAAACCGAGATATTACTATCAATTCCGATGGAGTAGTTCGACTTCCCCCCGGGGACTCACTCGTAGGCGACCAGGCTGTACATCACGAACAGGAATCCGAAAGTCGTGAGCCCGCTGTTGACGAGCAACAGTGAGCGTACGCCTTCGAAGTTCGTGAGGAACGCGCTGATCATGGTCGCAGCCGCTCCGGCGACCGCGAGCGAGAACCCCAGCGAGAGGTGGAGCATTGCCTGTCTCGACGTTTGTACGTACGCGCGCACCGCCATCCCGACCATCGTGAGGCCGGCGACTACGAACACGAGCGTCGAGACCACGTACAGGAGTTCGATGACCGTTGGCACGCTACTCGCGTCTACTCGAACGGGTGTATTAAATCCACCCTCGAAAATATCTCTGCTGATAACCGTGCGGATCGACTGGAATCCAGCGCAGTCCCGCGATTTCTCTCTTTCGAGACCGGGTAGTGGACAGGAGTAATAACGCAGACCGCCGGGGAGTCCCTCACCCGCACGCGTGGAGATAACTAGAACGAAGCTCCCGTCGAACGCGACTCACGTAGAACGCTAGAACGAAGCTCCCGTCGAACGCGACTCCCGGGGAGCGTCGGCTCAGCTCTCGGAGAGTGTCCGCCAGGCCTCGTCGAGTTTGTTCGTTACCTCCGAGCGCTCCTCGACGGAGACGGTCAGGTTCTCGTCGAAGTCGACGTGGATGGTCTCGACGTTGCGCCGGTAGACCTTGATGCGGCGCCGGTCGTCGGAGAGGATGTTGTCGTGGAGCTCCAGCAGGTCGTGTTCGGTGAGTTCGTCGATCCGGCGGTAACAGGTCGCTATCGGAATCCCCAGCTCGTCGCTCAGCTCCTGTGCCGACTGTGGCTCGTCGGTCGCGTCCAGGATCTCTGCACTGTATTTGTTCCCCAGGGTCTGGAGAATATCGACTGAAGCCATCCGTTATCAAAGCGTATATTCGTCGTCGTATAAAACTATCGCCTGTGAGAGAGACGACCCCTTCGACGCCGGGCAATTGCCGGGCGAGTCGGCGTTCTGGGACGGGACCCCGGCTCAGACACCTGTTTTATCGACCGATAATAGGCCAAAACAGGTGATAATAGGGGTCGTCGGGGGATCAGATCGGTGACTCGTCTTCGCTCATCATCGAGAAGGCGCTGGCGTTCTGGTGGACGCGGATCCCGCCCTGTGAGATCTCTATCGGGAAGATGTCGGTCTCGATGTTTTGCTTGCGCATCTTCGCCACCCAGACGTAGCGGTTGACGCCGGACTCGGTCGGCGTCTGGATGAGGTAGATGTTCCCGTCGGTGAGGTAGTTCTCCAGGCCGATCTCCGTCTCCGGGAAGACTGCACCCTGTTCGTTGGTCATCAGGGTCGTCAGCCCGTTCTGTTTGAGGATGTCAGTGAACTTCAGGAGGTAGGTGCGTTTCTCGGTCTCGGTCTCGAAGAAGAGCTCGAACATCGCGAGCGAGTCGAGCACGAGCCGGTCGTAGTCGGCGTCCTCGAAGTCCTCCAGCAGCAGGTCCAGCGACGAAGAGAAGTCGTTCTCCCGGAGCAGTTCCTGCTTGTCGTAGACCTTGATGTCGCCGCTCTCGACGTAGTCACCCCACTCGTCGAAACCGAGCGACTCCGCGGCCTCTTGGAGGTCCGCGGCGTCCTCCTCGAAGGAGAGGTAGATCCCCTTCTCGTCGTAGTGTTTGACCCCGTTGTAGATGAACTGCAGACAGAGGATGCTCTTGCCTGCGCCGGGATTGCCGCTCACGAGCGTCGTCGAGTTCGTGACGATCCCACCGTTGAGAATCTCGTCCAACCCGTCGATACCGGTTTTGGTCGTTTCGATCATGTGCGTGGAGCCTCGCGGGCGCGAGATGAAGGTATGTCGGGTGTCTTAGTTGAAAAAGCTTGTTCAAAAGGGGCCGGCAGACGGCGGTGTCGGTGTCGCGACTGTCGTCCCGTCTCAACTGCCGTGGACCGCACGCGGGTCGACCCAGATGACGAAGTCGTCGTCGCGCTTGAGCACGCCGACGATGGCGTCGTCGTCCTGCCCGGGAGCGTCGTCGACGTCGTTCGGGTCGACCGAGACGACCTGTGAGACCTCGTCGACGAGCCAGCCGACTGCACCCTGGTCCTCGACGACGTCGGGGTCGAAGACGACGATCCGTCGTTCCGCCCCGTCGGCGCCGATCCCGAAGACGACCTTCGGTGAGACGATCGACGTCGTCCGACCGCGCAGGTCCATCACTCCCTCGACGTGGCGTGGCGTGTTCGGGACCGTCGTCAGTTCGCCGACGTCGACGATCTCGGTCACGTAGTCGATGCTCACGCAGTAGGTCTCCTCGCCGAGCGCGAACTCCAGGACCTGCCCGGTCGTCGCGCCGCCCGGGTCGGCCGCAGTGCTCGAAGCCATACCCGAGACGCCTCGCAGACGCTCTTAAGCGTGTCCGCCGGGCTATCATCTTTGATTACGCGGGGGGAGTCTTTATTGGGACTGTGGCGCCACTCACGAGGTAACGATGCCGGCAGGTCCGAACCGGTCGCGTCCCCGCCCCGGCGGGCGGTTCGGGGCCGGCAGGAGACGACGGCGGGGTATCGAGGCACAACGATGACACGGGAACAGTCTCCCAGGGCAGTCGTCGCCGACGACTCGCATTTCATGCGCAGTGTCATCACCGACATCCTGACCGAGGGCGGGATCGACGTCGTCGCGACCGCCCGGGACGGCCGGGAGGCGGTCGCCGCCGTCGCCGAACACGACCCCGACGTCGTGACGATGGACGTCGAGATGCCGGGGATGGGCGGGATCGAGGCGACGGAGCGCATCACCGCCGAGCACCCCACCCCGATCCTCATGTTGAGTGCCCACACCGAGGAGGACGCCGACGTCACCTTCGAGGCACTCGACAGTGGCGCGATCGACTTCTTCCGCAAGCCGGGCGGCGAAGTCTCGATGGAGATGTCCCGTCTGGAGGACCAGCTCGTCGAGACCGTCCGGACCGTGGCTGCCGCGGACCCGACGACCGCTTCAGGCGTCTCGTCGGTCCGGTCGGCCGGCAACGCCGCGACGGCAGCCGCGGGGACCGGAGCTGAAACCGGGACTGGAACCGGAACTGGACAGGGCACGGGAACTGAACCCCCCGGGACGAGCGCCAGCACCGGACCCGGCGGCGCGAGCGCCACGACGGCGGCGACGGCGGAGTACCTCGACGGGGCGACGGTGGTCGTCGGTTCCTCGACGGGCGGGCCGACCGTCGTCGAGACGGTGCTCTCGGACCTGCCGAAGGCGGCGGACCTGCGGGTGCTCGTCGTCCAGCACATGCCCGAGGGGTTCACCGGGCGGTTCGCAGAACGACTGGACGCCCGCAGCGAGTACGACGTCCGCGAGGCGACGGACGGCGCCCGTATCGGCGGCGGTGAGGCCGTCATCGCCGCGGGCGACCGCCACATGGAAGTCAGCAGTTTCCGGAACGGCCGGGTCGGGATCTCGCTGACGCGGGACCCGCCGGTCAACAACGTCCGCCCGGCCGTCGACGTGACGATGGAGACGGCGGCCGCGACTGTCGACGGCCCACTCGCCGGGGTCGTCCTGACGGGTATGGGCGAGGACGGTGCGGCGGGCATCCGGGCGATCGCCGGTGCAGGCGGGGCGACCATCGCCCAGGACGAGGCGACGTCGGCGGTGTTCGGGATGCCCAGGCGGGCGATAGAGACCGGATGTGTCGGCGGCGTCGCCCCGGTCGACGACGTGGCGGCGGCGATTCTCGATACATTCGAGGTGACATGAATATGGACGACCAGTATCTGGACGCGTTTATCCGCGAGAGCGAGGAGGCTATCACGGAACTGAACAATTCGCTGCTCGACCTGGAGTCGGACCCCGGAGACAGGGAAGCGATGGACGAGATCTTCCGGCGGGCCCACACCCTGAAGGGGAACTTCGGGGCGATGGGCTTCGAGGACGCGAGCAACCTCGCCCACGCCATCGAGGACCTCCTGGACGCGATGCGCCAGGGCGAGATGGACGTCACGGCCGACCGGATGGACCTGGTCTTCGCCGGGGTCGACCAGATCGAGGTGATCGTCCGCGAGATCGACCAGGAGGGCGAGTCGACCACCGAAACCGACGAGATGGTCCGACGGCTGCGGGCAGTGATGGACGAGAACGAGAGCGAGAGGGCGAGCGACGGCGGGAACGACGGTGGGTCCGAAGCCGACGGGACGGCCGACTCCGGTGCGGAGTTCGACGCCGACGTCTCGGTCGACCCGACCGCGTTCGACACGGGAGCGGTCGCGGCGCGACTCGGCCTGGGCGACAGCGACATGCCCGGGGTCGACGCGATGCTCGCGCTCGACGCCGTCGAGGACGCCTACGACCTGCTCGCGACGGACCCGGGCCGCGACGCGATCGAGGACGGCGAGTACGACGGGAACTTCGTCGTGGTCGTCGACGCCGACGACACGGACGCGGTGAGGGAAACGTTCGAAGACGCCCCGGAAGTCGATTCGGTCGCCGTTCGCGACCTGACTGACAGTCCGGGTGACGGAACGGGTGGGGCGAGCATGGCCGGGACCGACAGGGCGACCGACGACGCAGGGGCATCGACGACCGAGCCCGTGACCCCAGCTATCGACACCGAAGACGGCTCGCCGGCCGGTGACACCGGGGACGCGTCGTCGGCGACAGGCGGAGGGAACGAGTCGCCGACCGCAACCCCCGAAGAGGGATCCGTCGACGAGATCAAGTCGGTCCGGGTTGACGTCGACCAGCTCGACGACCTCCACGGGCTGGTCGAACAGCTCGTCACCAGCCGGATCAAGCTCCGGCGGGCCGTCGAGACCGACGACCTCGACGGAGCCACCGAGAACCTGAACGAACTCGACAAGATCACGGCGAATCTCCAGAACACGGTGATGGACATGCGGCTCATCCCGCTGAAGAAGGTCGTCGGCAAGTTCCCGCGGATGGTCAGGGACCTCTCGCGGGACCTCGACAAGGACGTCGAGTTCACCATCGAGGGCGAGGACATCGAACTGGACCGGACGATCCTGACCGAGATCTCGGACCCGCTGATGCACATCATCCGCAACTCCATCGACCACGGGATCGAGTCGCCCGACGAGCGCGAAGCCGCGGGCAAATCCCGGACGGGCCAGGTCGAGTTGCGCGCCTCACGCGAGCGCGACCACGTCATCATCGAAGTCGAGGACGACGGCGCGGGCCTGGACGTCGAGGAGATCCGCCGCAAGGCCGTCGAGCAGGGCGTTCGCTCGCCCGAGGAACTGGAGGCGATGGACCGCTCGTCGGTGTACGACCTCGTCTTCCACCCGGGTTTCTCGACGGCCGAGGAGGTGACCGGCACCAGCGGCCGCGGCGTCGGGATGGACGTCGTCCACGACACCGTCACGCAACTCGACGGCTCGGTCAACGTCGAGTCCGACCCGGGCGCGGGGACGACGGTCTCGCTGCGACTCCCGGTGACGATGGCCATCGTCAAGGTACTCTTCGTCGAGGTCGGCGAGGAGGAGTACGGCATCCCGCTCAAGAACGTCGACGAGATCACCCGTACCACGGACGTCAAACAGATCAACGGGCGGGAGGTCATCAAACACAACGACGACATCTACCCCGTGGTCCACCTCGGGGAGCGCTTCGAGGTGCCCGGCGCGCACAACGGCCACCGCGAGGACATCGCCGGCAACGGCCACAAGGACGACGGCATGCTCGTCCGGATCAGGGAGTCCGAACGCCAGGTCGCCCTGCACTGTGACGAGGTCAACAGTCAGGAGGAGGTCGTCGTCAAACCGCTGGAGGGTATCCTCAGCGGGACGCCCGGCCTCTCGGGCACGGCGGTGCTCGGCGACGGCAACATCGTCCACATCCTCGACGTGGTGACCCTTTAGATGGTCCGCGACGACAGGCCGACAATGAGCGCGACCGGGGGCGGCTGTATGCGCCAGAGCGTGACGGGAGGTCCCGACCGATGAGCGAGTCCGAGCGAACCTTCTACGACCTGCTCTCCTTTATCGAGCGGGAACTGGACTTCGAGTCTGGCTTTTACAACGAGGCGTACCTCGACCGGCGGATCAACGCCCGGATGCGCCGGACCGGCCACGACGACTACCGCTCGTACAGGCGGGAACTCGAATCCGACGCCGACGAACAGGAGGCGCTACTCGACTCGCTGTCGATCAACGTCACCGGGTTCTTCCGCAATCCCGACGCCTGGGAGTCGCTCAGGGACGTCCTCGCCGACCTCACGGCGGGCGGCGACAGGGTCCGGATCTGGAGCGCCCCCTGTGCCGACGGCCGCGAACCGTACTCGGTCGCCATGCTGGCCCTCGACGACGACGACATCGACGCCAGCCGACTCGGCGTCCTCGGGACGGACATCAACGCCGATATCCTCCGGGACGCACGCGCGGGACGGTACGAGACGACAAAGACGACCGACATCGCCGAGGAACTCGAACCGCTGTCCGCGACCGACCCCTACGTCGACCGCGAGGGCGACGAGTTCACCGTTCGCGACCGGGTGCGGGACCTCGTCAGCTTCGAGCGCCACGACCTCATCCGCGGCGCCGACAAGCGCGACTTCGACCTCGTCTGCTGTCGGAACTTCCTCATCTACATCGACTCGGACTACAAGGTGCCGATCTTCGAGACGATCACCGGGTCGCTGGTCGAGTCGGGCTACCTGATGATCGGGATGACCGAGACGTTGCCGACGGAGTTTCGCGACAGGTACGACCCGGTGGCGAAGAAACACCGCATCTACCGGCGAAGCTAATGTCACTCTACCAGCTCGAACGGACCGGCGACGTGCAGGAACTCGTCGGATACGCTCGCCGGAGCGACAACGCCGAGATCCGCGCCCGCGCCGCCGAGTTACTGGGCAACTTCCCCGAGCACGAGGACCGTGCCGACGTCGTCAGCGCGCTCGTCACCGTGGCCAGGGAGGACGACAGCGAGGCGGTGACCGCCGCGGCCGTCGACGCGCTCGACAGACTCGGCGGGGACGCCATCGAGCGACTGATCGCCGACGCGGCCGGCACGAGCCTCGACGGTGACGGCGCCGACTGGGTGAAAGCACGGGCGTTCGTCCGCGCGCTCTCGGCGGACCTGCCCGAGCTGCGGATGGCCGCCGCCAACGGCCTCGCTCAGCTCGAACACGGCGACGCCGTCCCGGAACTCGTCGACCGCTTCCACGACGCCGACCCGCGAGTTCGTGAACGGGCTGGCCGGGCCTGTGGACTGATCGGTGACCCGCGTGCGACGGGCGCGCTCGAAGACCTGTTGACCGACAGTAGCGCGTCCGTCCGCCGCGCGGCCGCCGAGGCACTCGGCAACATCGGGAACAGACAGGCCCTGGCGGCGCTGCTCCCGCTGTACGAGGACGGCAACGAGCGCGTGCGCCGCGTGGCAGTCGGCGCCTTCGGTAACTTCGACAACGAACGGCCCGTCGAGTACCTCGTCGCGTCGCTGACCGACGACGCCGCGGCCGTCCGGCGGACCGCCGTCTACTCGCTGGTCGAACTGCTGGCGAACGTCCCGACCGAGAAGAGCCACGAGATCCGCGAGATCGTCGTCGCGAAACTCTCGGAGACCGACGACCCCAGCGTGGTCGTGCCGCTGGTCGAGATCCTCGAAGAGAGTCAGCAGACCGCCCAGCGGCGCAACACTGCCTGGCTGCTGGGTCGGGTCACCGAGGACGCCGAACGCGAGCGGGTCGTCGACGCCCTCGTCGCGGCACTCCGGGCCGAGGACACGATGACCGCGCAGTTCGCGGCGACGAGTCTCGCACAGCTGGGCGGCGACGCCGTCGAACGACGGCTGCTCGAACTCGCCGAGGACGAGGGTGCGCCAGCCGACGCCCGGGCACAGGCGGTGTTCGCGCTGGGCAAGGTCGGCGGCGAGCGCTCGCGGCGGCGCCTCGACGCCCTGTTAGACGAGACCGACGAGGACGCCGTCCGCCAGCGTGCCTTCTCGGCGCTGTCGAAACTGGGTGGTCGTGCGTGAGCGGCGAGGAACGCAAACTGGCCGACTCCACCGGGAAGTTCGTCCAGGTCGTCAGGGACGGCCGGAAGGTCGCGGACCTGGAGTGGCAGAGCGGGCGCATCCTGCTCTCGAACCGGCGCGTCGTGCTCGCGAGCGGCGAGGGCAAACGCACGATCGCCCTCTCGAAGGTGAGTTCGGTCACGAACAGGCGCGACGCCGACAACGCCATGACGCCGGTCTCGGGCTATTTCTCGCTACAGGTGGGCGCCGACGTCCACCTCGTCGCGCCCGCGGACGTCGACGAGTTCGAGGCGGGGCTGTACGACGCGCTCGTCGACGGCGAGGTCGTCCTCGTGAAACACCCCGCCCTGAAGGGCGGCGTCGTCCAGGACACCGAATGGGAGAAAGGGCGGCTGAGCGTCGACCCACACGAGGTCGAACTGGGCGTCGCCAGCGGCCAGTTCGTCGAGGTAGAAGTCGAGGACGTCGGTGGCGTCACGGTCACCGAAAGGGCTGTCAACGGGACCGACCGGCGGGTCCTGGAAGTCGAACACACTGTCGCGGATGGTACCAGCGTCGAGACCCACATCTCCGGGGCGAGTCGGCACGTGGCGGTGCTGGAATCGCTCGTGAGCAAGGGACCGTCCGCCGACGCCGCCGACGTCGAGCTCTCGGACGCCGAACGACAGGTGCTCATGGCGCTGTACTCGGGTGTTTCCCCGTTCGAGATCCCCGACTTCGTCGGCATGGACGTCGCGGAAGTCGAGGAGATCTTCGACCGACTCGTCGAGACCGGCGTCCTCGACGAGAAGCGAGTCCGCCGCGAAGTCCGGCTCAAGGCCCGTGGACGCAACATCGCGAGCGAAGTCATCGCCGACCAGTGACAGCGCCCGGAAGTACTACAGCGGCGTCCCGCCACGGTCGCCGGTGCCCTGGCCGGCCTGGCTGAGCAGGTCCGAGACGGGCGGCCGGTAGTCGTAGCCCGGGACGACGCCCTCGACGTAGGTCCCCTCGACGTACTCGACGAACGTCTTCGCGATATCGAGTCCGCGGGCACCGCTCCCGAACTCGAACTCGTAGGTGACTGTCACGGTGTCGCCGGCGACCTCGACGGACAGGGAGGGGTCGACGCTGGCCCGGGTCGCCTTCGACGCCTCGCCGAGTCGGCGCTCCAGGGTGTCCAGCCAGCCGTCCTGGACGGACTCCCCGACTTCGCCGTCGACGGCGGCCGCCAGCGTCGGTACCTCGACGACTGCGGTGAAGGCCGTCGCCCAGTCGTTCGTCGGCGACGGGGCCGCTGTCACCCGTGCGTCGAAGCGAGTCGTCGTCACGCGATAGCCGTCTCCCGCTGGTTCCAGCGCGTCGCGCGCCACCGCCGCATCGCGAACCTCTTCGGGTGGATCCCCGGTCATTACACGACAGTCGGATGCTGGGCGGCAAAAACCCGTCGCGTCGAACCCGGACGCCTCTCCCCGACCGTCCCCACCACTGGTTCCCGCTTCGCGACCATCGTTCCACAAAATGACTCCGTTATTATAGAAATTGTTGTGGAGTGGGATATGATAGATCTGATACCATCCAACAAGTAATGTCTGGAAAACATAGCAATCTATCTATACAATTCACATCCGAACGCTATTAACGAAAATAGTGAAATGGTTGTGAACAAGGCGGGTCCGGGCCGGATTCGGGAGTGGGATTCGGCGCGTGAGTACGCCGCGCACTCATGCGAGGGATGGGATTCGAACCGGAGCGAGACGTTCCTGCCCGCTACGCTGCGCGGGCTGCGACTCGCACGGCTCGAATCCCCGAACGCATCGCTCCTCACGTCCGTTCACCGTGACGAGGAGTCGTCACGAGCCCTCGCTCGCTCCGCTCGTGAGGACGTCGCAGATGCGAGGGATGGGATTCGAACCCATGGACCCCTACGGGAGCGGGTCTTAAGCCCGCCGCCTTTGGCCAGGCTCGGCCACCCTCGCGCGTCGTCTACTCTGTGCGGCCCCCGAAAGTCCGTTTCGGTCCGTGGCGAATCTCACCCGGAGCGACTACTGTCGGGGCCCGGCCCCGTCCGACGACCTCGACGGCCCACCCGAACAATGCACGAACCCCATTCACCACATACACGATCGATAATGACAGACGGTGGCAAAAATCGCCGTTTACTGACCGATGGACAGACATTCCCTGGCGATACCACCCAATATTTTCAGAAACTTCCCGAAACTCGTCAGGGGTTTTGGTAATTCTACGAATTCGTTGACACTGTTGCTGCTATACAGTATGTTCCCGGAAGGTTTTTTTTTACGGAGTTCGCGTTTGGGGTTATGCCGCGAAACCCCTTTGAAACGGACGGTGACGACCACTATATCAGTCGACGCAAATGGCTCTCCATGTTGGGTGTGGCCGGCACGGCGGGACTCGCAGGCTGTGGCGGCGGAAACGGGACGGACACGCCCGGGTCCGCCGACACGCCGACGGCCACGCCGACGGCCACCGAGGGCGCGGACCAGACCCAGACCCAGGACTTCGGCGACACGGCGACGGCGACGCCGACCGACCAGCCCCTGCCCGAGCCGAGCGGGACCTACGACGTGGTGACCGGGGCGTCCTACGAGACGCTCAACCCCCTGTACAACACCGAGGACGGGGCCGGTGAGGCGATCGGCTACGCACTCGACCAGGGATTCACGTTCGACGACCAGCAGCAGATGGTCCCGCTGCACTACGACCTGACCACCGACAGCGGTGAGGTCTGGGTGTTCAGCGTCCGGGAGAACCTGCAGTTCAGCGACCCGTACGGGCAGGTGACCGCCGAAGACTACGTCTACCAGATCCAGGAACTCCACCAGAACGACACGTTCCCGACGAATTACTCGGACTCCTGGCCCTCGGAGTACAACGTCACGCAGAACGGCGAGTTCGAGTTCCAGGTCGAACTCCCCGGCACCAACATCCTCTGGCCCCAGACGTTCGAGCCGCTCATGTACCCGATCCCACAGGGTCTCGTCCAGCCCTACGTCGAGGAGGAAGACGTCGAGGGGATGCGCCAGGACACGGAACTGCTGGAACTGCAGTTCACCGGGAACCTCGGCGGGTACACCATGGACGAGTGGAACCGCGGGTCGGGGACGACCTACAGTCGCAACGAGGAGTTCTACGCGCGCGACATCCCGAACGCCCCCGACATCTGGGGTAACGCGCCCTACTTCGAGGGCGTCACGACGAGCGTCGTCCCGGAGCAGTCGGCCCGACTGGGCGCGCTCGAAACCGGCGAGGCCGACTCGGCCGGCGTCCCGCCGTCGCGATACCAGGAGTTCGTCGACATGGACAGCGTCGACGTCCTGCGTATCCCCCAGCCGTACAACGAGAAGATCACGATGAACATGCGGGACAACGGCTGGAGCGCCGGGCCGGGGAACCTGTTCCGGCACACCCCCTTCCGCCAGGCGCTGGCGATGGCGATCAACAAGCAGGAGCTCATCGAAGGAGTCTGGCGCGGGCTGGCGAAACCCCACTACACCTGGCAGCCGGAGTTCTCCCGGTGGTACCCGTCCGACGTCGACTTCCCGAAGTTCGGCCAGGGCGACATGTACGGGGCCGACGTCGCACAGGAACGAGCCCAGGAGGCGTTCGAGATGTCCGAGTACGACTACTCGTTCGACGGCGACACCATGGTCAACCCGGACGGCGACCAGGTCACGCTCGACTTCTACTTCTTCGCCAACGACGACACCGACCAGCTGATGGCGGAGTTCATCGCCCAGGAACTGGGCAACAACCTGGGGATGAACGTCAACGTCGAGGGCGTCACCGCGGGCCCGTGGGTCAGCGACTACGCCCAGTTCCCCGAGGAGAAGTGGGTCGAGCCGGGAACGAGCGTCGAGTACGAGGGCAAGACCTTCACCTGGGATTCCCCGGGTCCGACCAACCCCGGTCCGCGGAACATCACGTCGAACGAGCCCTGGGACATGGCGATCGTCTACGGGCTGAACACCTACCCGCGGAACCCGCTGACGAACAACGCGTTCTTCGACGGCGCGTCGTGTAGCTTCAACTTCGGCGGGTACTACCCCGAGTTCAACGCCTCGGAACTGTTCGAGCAGGCCCGAAACGCGGGCTCGACCGAGGAGTTGCAGTCCATCTTCAACGACCTGTTCGTCAACATCGCGGAGGAACAGCCCTACGTCATGCTGGTGTTCCCCGACGACACTGTCGGGTACAACCCCGACCTGGTCGGCCCGGTCGCGAACTTCTCGAACGGGTGGAACTTCCCCGCCTGGCGCTTCGAGGAGTAGACGCCGAGTCGACCCGCGGTTTCGTCGCTACTCACTGATACTAAGATTCACACATGGGATACGGACGATACGTCACGGCACGCGTCGCCTGGGCGGGCGTAGTGGCGTTTATCATCGCGACGGTCTCGTTTCTGATCATGGCGTTCTCGCCGGATCCAGCCGTTCAACAGGCGGTGACACAGGCGGCGCTCCAGGGCGGCGACCCGGGAGAAGCGATAGAGCGGACCCGGGAGCTTCGCGGACTCGACGAACCGCTGTACGTCAGGTACAGGGACTTCATGGTCGGCGTCGCCACGCTGAACTGGGGCTGGTCGTCGATGCGGAGCCAGCCGGTGACGACGGCGCTGCTGGAGTCGCTGTACTACACCGCACAGTACTCGATCCCGTGGACGATACTGACTATCATCATCGGCCCGCTCGTGGGGCTGTACTCCTCGGCCAACAAGTACAGCTGGCGCGACCACCTCGCGACGGGATTCGCCTTCTTCGGGTACGCGATCCCCAACTTCTTTTTCGCGATCATCCTGCTGTTGATCTTCGGGATCTGGCTCGAGTGGGTGCCGGTCATCTACAAGGTCAACGCCCCGGTATTCAGCGTCCAGAACGCCATCCAGCTGGCGCTCCCGGTGTTCGTGCTCGTCACCGGGTCGATCGGCGGCCTGATGCGCGTCTCGCGCAACGAATCATCCGAGTACATGAACGCGGACTTCGTGAAGACGGCTCGCGCGAAGGGCGTCTCACCGCTGCGGGCGTACGCACTGCACATCCTCCGACCGACGATGGTCCCCCTGTCGACGACGATGGTCGGCCAGTTGCTGTTGCTGTTCGCGGGGTCGTCCATACTGGTCGAGGTCGTCTTCTCGATCCCGGGCCTGGGCCGGACGCTGTTCAGGTCCGCCGTCGAACAGGATACCAACCTCGTCCTGGGGTCGATCCTGGTGTTCGTCTTCGTGGGCGTCATCGGGAACCTGCTACAGGACCTCGTGTACACGCTACTCGACCCGCGGATCAGCTACGAAGATAGGTAACTATGGCAACGCAACGACCCGACAAGTTCGACCAAGTCAACTGGGAGGAGATCGCCGGTTCCAGCCGGTGGGCGCTCTCGACCAACGCGAAAGGGCTCATCGCGACCACGATTCCGGTGGCAGGCCTCGCGCTGTACGACTGGCAGATGCTGGGCAGGCGGACCCCGACGTTCGATTTCGTCGGGCTCGAGATCGACGTGCCCGCGATCGACTACCTGTTTGCGTTCACCCTGTTGTTGTTCGCGTTCTACGTCGTCCTCCCGCTCTATCAGCACCCGCGGCTGACCAAGTACTACTGGAAAGAGTTCAAGCGCAACCGGCCGGCGGTAATCAGCCTCGCATGGCTGGGCTTCGTCTTCGCCGTCGGCCTGCTCGGCCCGCTGTTGATCAAGTCCCCCGAACAGAGCATTCTGGAAGCCTACCAGCCGCCCGTCTACCTCTCGGTCGACGCGTCTAACGCCGCAACCTGCCTCGGCGAGGTCACGAACGGGCGCTGTTTCGGCACCTGGCAGTACCCGCTCGGGACGGACCGCGCCGGGAAAGGGTTGCTCGCCATGCTGATCAACGGGTTCGCCGTCACCCTGAAAGTCGGGTTCATCTCGACGCTGATCGCCGTCGTTCTGGGCACGACGGTCGGCACCGTCAGTGCCTACGCCGGCGGCTGGGTCGACGAGATCCTCATGCGCTACGTCGACATCCAGGCGTCGTGGCCGACGCTCATCTTCTACCTGCTCCTGATATACGCCTTCGGCGGGAACCTCTGGCTGTTGATCCTCCTGCTGGGCGTCTTCTCCTGGGAGGGGATGGCCCGGTACGTCCGCAGCAAGGCCCTGTCGATCTCCGAGGAGGAGTACATCAAGGCCGTCAACATCAGCGGCGCGAGTTCCTTCCGGGTCATCCGCCGGCACGTCATCCCCAACTCCGCGAGCAGCATCGTCACCGACATCACGCTGCTGGTGCCCGGGTTCCTGCTCGCCGAGGCCCAGCTGTCTTTCCTCGGACTGGGCGACCAGTCCATCGACTCCTGGGGACAGATCATCGCCGGCGGACGAGACGCTCTGTCCTTTGCGCCGTGGATCGTCCTGATCCCGGGATTCGTGCTCTTCCTGACGATCCTCGCGTTCAACTTCGTCGGTGACGCGCTGCTAGACGCCCTGAACCCCGAGGCTGCCGCGGAGGCCGAACGATGAGCGTGCCGAACGGCCACGCGGACGACGACAGGGACGCGCCGCTGCTCGAGGTCGAGAACCTGCGGACGAAGTTCGCCACCGAGACCGGCGAACTCGTCGCGGTCGACGGCGTCGACTTCACGGTCGAGGACGGCGAAACCGTCTGTATCGTCGGGGAATCGGGCTCCGGGAAGACGGTCGCGACCGAGTCGATCACGCGACTGGTCAGGTCGCCGCCGGCGACGATCACGGGCAGCGCTCGCTATCGTGGCCGGGACCTGCTGACGATGCCGAGCAAGGAACTGCGTTCGGTCCGCGGGGCGAACATCGCCCACATCTTCCAGAACCCCCAGGAGGCGATGAACCACTGTTTCACCGTCGGCTGGCAGATCGTCGAGGCGATCCACGTCCACGAGGACGTCCCCAAAGAGGAGGCCCGCGAGCGGGCGGTCGACCTCATGGACAGGGTCGGGATCGCAAACGCCAGCAGTCGGTTCGACGACTACCCACACGAGTTCTCGGGTGGCCAGAAACAGCGCGTGATGATCGCGATGGCGCTGGTCGGCAACCCCGACCTGCTCATCGCCGACGAGCCGACGACCGCGCTCGACGTGACCGTGCAGGCGCAGATCCTCGAACTCCTCGACGACCTTCAGGACGAGTACGGCATGGGTATCCTGCTCGTCACCCACGACCTGGGCGTCGTCGCACAGATCGCCGACCGGATCGTCGTCATGTACGCCGGGAAGGTGATGGAGCGCGGAGACGTCTACGACATCTTCGAGCGCCCGGCCCACCCCTACACGCAGGCGCTGATGCGATGCCTGCCCGGGAAAGGCGACGACACGCGCGGGATCGCCGGTTCGCTGCCGGATCCGACGAACCCGCCGGACGGCTGTCGGTTCGCCCCGCGCTGTGAACACGCGATCGGCGAGTGTGAGATCGGCGACCAGCCCGAGGAGATCTCGGTCGGCGGCGACCATCAGGTGTCCTGTGTCTTCTACCAGCAGGGCTACGACAACGAGACCGTCAGAGACAGAACCCTGGAAGGGGACACCACGGACGAACGGGGTGTCTCCGATGACTGACGAACCCATCCTCCAGGTGAGAGGCCTGAAGAAACACTACCCGATACGGAAGGGGCTGCTCAACCGACAGGTGGGTGCCGCGAAGGCCGTCGACGGCATCAGCTTCGACATCGAGCGCGGCGAGACGCTCGGGCTCGTCGGCGAATCCGGCTGTGGCAAGTCCACCGCGGCGACGTCCATCGTCAGGCTGGAAGACCCCACCGACGGCGAGGTCATCTTCAACGGCGGCGGCCGGGCCGGCGCGACCCGCGGGGAGGACGGGTTCCACCCCAACGACGTCACTCGATTCGACAAGAAGGAACTGAAAGCCTTCCGCCGGGACGTCCAGATGGTCTTCCAGGACCCCTCCTCGAGTTTCGACCCGCGGATGACCGTCGGCGGGTCGGTCGCGGAGATGCTGCTCGTCCACGGGATGACCGACAAACACCGGCGGCGCGCCATCGTCGAGGACCTCCTCGAACGGGTCGGGCTCTCCGCCGAGGACTACGACCGCTACCCCCACGAGTTCTCCGGGGGCCAGAAACAGCGGATCGCGCTGGCGCGCGCGCTGGTGCTCAACCCCGAACTCGTCGTCGCCGACGAACCCGTCTCGGCGCTCGACATCTCGATCAAAGCCGAGATCCTCGGGCTCATCAACGACCTTCAGGAGGAGTTCGGCCTGTCGCTGCTCTTTATTAGCCACGACATGTCGGTTATACGTGAGGTCTGCGACCGCGTCGCGGTGATGTACCTCGGAGAGATAGTGGAAATCGGCGACACCGACGAGGTGTTCGCGAACCCCCAGCATCCCTACACCGAGGCGCTGCTCTCCTCGATACCCGAGCCCGACCCGCGTGCGACGCGAGAGCAGATCGAACTGACGGGAACGGTGCCGGACCCGGTGAATCCGCCGTCCGGGTGTCGGTTCCACACCCGCTGTCACAAGGTGGTCCAGCCCGACGACCTGGACCTCGACCAGTCGGTCTGGCGCGCGCTGATCACGTTCCGGTACCAGCTACGGGCCGACGACATCGACGTCGAGAAGATCCGGGAGAACGCGGGCGCGGAGGACGCGGTCAGAGAGGAGATCCGGACCGAGTTCGACCTCCCCCAGCGGATTTCCGACCCCGAGGTCGAGGAGACGCTCGGCCGTGCGCTCGACCGGATCGTCGACGACGACGTCGAGGGCGCCGCCGACCTCCTGGACGAGGAGTTCGTCACGCCCTGCGAGAAGACCCACCCCGAGTACACCGAACACGGCGACGGTCACATCTCGGCCTGCATCCTCCACGACGACCAGGTCCGCTCGGAAGTCCCCGCGGACGACTGACAGTTGCGCGACTGGCGAGGCCGAGTGTTGACGCGAAAAAGTGCGTTCGGACGCCCTCGCGGTGACGGCGCTCAGTCCTGAATCTCGACCGACTCCAGCACGACCGAGTCGATCGGGCGGTCGCTGGGGTCGGTGTCGACGTCGCCGATGGTCTCGACGACGTCCATGCCGTCGACGACGTCGCCGAAGACGGCGTGTTTGTCGTCGAGGTGTGGCTGGGCGTCGAGCGTGAGGAAGAACTGCGAGCCGTTCGTGTTGGCGCCGCGGTTGGCCATCGAGAGCGTCCCCGCCGAGTCGTGGCGGAGGTCGGGGTGGAACTCGTCGTCGAAGGTGTAGCCCGGGCCGCCCCGGCCGGTCCCGGTCGGGTCGCCGGTCTGGATCATGAACCCATCGATGACTCGGTGGAACTCGATGTCCGAATAGAGCGGGTCGATCCGCTTCTCGCCGGACTCGGGGTCCTCCCACGCACCCGTACCCGGCCCGACGCTCGCGCTCTCGTAGTCGTCGGCGCCGGTCGCCAGTCCGACGAAGTTCGCCACCGTGTTCGGCGCGCGCTCGTCGTACAACTCGACCTCGATGTCCCCCTCGGACGTGTGCAGCGTCGCTGTCAACTCGCTCATGGTTTCGAACAGGGACAGCGTGAACAAAACGTTGCTGGTCTGGGTTCCGATCGGTGAGGCCCCCGTGTAACAGTGGGGTCGAGTGCCATAGACGACGTCACACTGACGATCGTGAGTCGTCCCGCCAGGTGTGGAACCCCATCTCATCCGGACAATCGAGACGGGACGCAAGCAACCGAAACAAGATACTTACCGGGGGGCGTCGCGACTTCGCGCATGAACAGGCGGACGTTCCTCCGGACGACCGGGGTGGCCGGCGTCGCCGGGCTCTCGGTGGCCGGGGGGTGTCTCCAGCCTCTCGGGAACGTCGTCGGGGGATACGGCGACGCCGACGAGTGGCGCCACGGCGTCGGTGGGGAGATCGACGCCGTCACGAACGGACAGGTGTTCGGCCGCGAACCGTGGAACGAGGACGGGGCGAGAGGTGCGGTCTTCGCGCTCGACGCCGAAACCGGACGACGGGAGTGGCGGTACGGACGGACCGGCGGCTACACCGCGTACACGGACCTCGTGGTCGAGGACGCCGTTTACTTCGGGAGCGGCGACGACGTCGTCGGGAACGGCCAGGGTGAACTGTACGCGCTGGAGTTCGACGGGAGCGAGCGGTGGAGCCGGGAGGTCGGGAGCGTCTACGACCCGCCGTTGGTCCACGACGGCGTCGTCTACGCCGGGAGCAACGGCGTGGTCCGCGCGCTCGACGCGACGAACGGCGAAACCCTGTGGTCAGTCGACGGCTTCGGCCATATCCCGACCGTCCCGGCGGTCACAGGGACAGTCTACGCCGTCGGGAAGGGGCTCGCCGGACTCGACCCCGACGACGGACGCGTGCAGTGGCGCTACGAGGGCGACGGTGGGGACGGGATGACCGCGAAGGTCGCCGATGGCGTGGCATACGTGGAATCGTACGACCGACTGGCGGCAGTGGCGGACGGCGAGGAACTGTGGCACGTCGACGGACCGGGCTTTACCCTGACCGTCCGTTCGGGCCACCTGTTTCGCCGGGTCGACGACCGTCTCCAGGCGCTCTCGGTCGGGACGGGCGACGAGCGGTGGCAGTCCGAGCCCTCCGACCTGCCGGCGGGCGCACCGATCGTCGTTCACGACGGCGTGGTCTACTGCGGCGGCGACCGACTGTCCGCGGTCGACACCGACGACTGGCAGGTGCTGTGGCGCCACGAGGTCGGAGAGGGGGAGGCTGTCCGGTCGATCGCGGTCGACGGGAGCGGAACCGACGACGGAACTGGGGCCGGTGACGGAACTGGAACCGACAAGGGAAGTGGAACCGAAGATGGTGATGGAGACGGGGACGACCACATCTCGGTGTACGCGGCCAGCAAGACCCGCATCGTCGAGGTCGACTCCGGGGGACAGCGACGCTGGAGTGGGTCAGTCGACAGCGACGTCAGGAACCTTTTCGCTGACAGGCGGTTGTTCGTCGGCACCGACGAGAGCGTCTACGTGCTCGACCCCTCGACTGACACGCCGAGTACCGGTTAATCGCTGTCAACCGAAACGCGCGGACTCGAACAGACACCGGTTCGAACAGAGATCACTCAGAACGCTCGCAGGTCGTCAAGCACCGCCGCCGCACTCCCGTCGTCGATGACCGCACGGGCGTCGTCGAGCCCGTCCTGGATGGAGTCGACGTCCTCGCGCGCATACATGCGGAGCGCGGCGTTGAGCGCCACGGCGTCGGCGAACTGGTCGTCGCGGTCGCCTGCCACGACGCTTTCGGTAATCGCGGCCGACTCGCCGGCGACGTCCTCTACACCGAGGTCCTCGCTCTCGAAGTCCATGCCGTACTCGGCGGTCTCGATCTCGAAGTCGTCGAGTTCGTCCTCGCCCGCGTTCCACTCTGCGACGACCGTCGTACCCGGACGAACGTCGTCGTAGCCCTCCATGCCCTGGAAGAAGAGGGTGCGTGAGACGTCCTGGCTCTCGGCTTCCTGGAGCGTCTCGGTCATCTTGACGGCGAAGGCCAGGTGGTAGAACGAACCGAGGTGGACGTCGGCGTCGGCGGGGTTGGCGAGCGTCTCGACGGTGTTGACGAACGAGCGCACGCCCATCTGGTCGCGCCGGTCCCACAGCGCGTCGACGCCGGGGTTGAAGTTGGGCTGGTAGTAGAAGCCGAAACCCGTGTCGTCGACCATGTCGGCGCTCTCGGCGGGGTCGAGGTTCGTCTGGACGCCGAGCTCGTCGAGGACGTGTTTGTAGGCGTCCTGTTTCTGGGTGGGGACGCGGTCCCCGCTGTGGACGACGACGGGGGTTCCTGCGGCCGCGGCGACCACACCGGCGGCGACGCCGAGGATCGCTGTCCGACCCTTGCCGTCGTAGTTGGCGCCACAGTCGACGGGGTCGACCCCCGGTGTGGCAGTCTCGACGGACGTCTCGCGCATGACGTCGACGAACGCCGCGAGTTCCTCCGGAGTGTTGCGCTTCCAGCGGTTGGCCAGCCAGAACGCGCCGAGCGTCGTGTGGTCGGGTTCGCCGTCGAGGATGCGCTGCATGGCCTCGCTGGCCTGCGGGCGGTCCATGTCGTCGGCGGACTTGTGCCCCGACCCGACGACTTCGGTCATCAGCCGCTTGAGCGGCCAGTCGCCGTACTCCTGGGTCGCGTGTGCCATACCCGGTCGTTCGGACGCCGCCCGCTAAAGGCTCTCGTTTCCCGCAGTCGAAAGAGGTACCTCGGACCACTCCTAACCTCCGCCGATGAGTCGGGGTACCGGCGGCTGGCGCGACCTGGTCGACGACGTCGACGCCGCGCTGATAGACGGCTGGCAGAGTGGGTTCCCGATCGCCGAACGCCCGTTCGAAGCCGTGGGCGCGGAGGTCGGCGTCTCGGCGGCGGCGGCGCTCGAACGCGTCGAACGGCTCTACGACGAGGGGATCTTCCGGCGGTTCGGGCCCGTGCTCAACCCGCCGGTGATCGGGAGCTCGACGCTGGCGGCCGTCCGCGCGCCCGAAGAGCGCTTCGACGAGGTGGCCGACGTGATAAACGGCCACCGGCAGGTCAACCACAACTACGCCCGCGACCACGAGTGGAACATGTGGTTCGTCGTGACGGCCGCCTCGAAGGAGCGGCGCGACGCCATCGTCGACGATATCGCGGCCGAGACGGGCCTGGACGTGCTCGTCCTCCCGATGCTGACGGATTTCTACATCGATCTCGAGTTCCCCGTCGTCAACTCCGACCGGTTCGCCCGCGAGAGTCTGGCCGAGACGGCGGTCGACGCCACCGACATACGTGAGCGGGCGGCGGTCGACCTGTCGGACCTGGAGCGGCGACTCCTGCTGGAGGTCCAGGACGGTTTTCCCCTCACGGCGACACCCTACCGTGACGTCGCCGACGCGGTCGACGCACCGGTCGCGGACGTGCTCGCGGCGGTCGAACGCCTGCTGGCGGCGGGGTGTATCAAGCGGATCGGCTGTGTCGTCAACCACCTCGCGACGGGGTTCGACGCCAACTGCATGGTCGTCTGGGACGTCCCCGACGACGAACTCGACGAGCGGGGCGTCGCGGTGGGTCGACTCCCCTACGTGACGCTGTGTTACCACCGGCCGCGCCGACCCGAACGGGACTGGGAGTACAATCTCTTTACCATGGTCCACGGGCGCGAGCAGTCCGCCGTCGAGGCGAAGATCGACGAGCTGGCGGGCGAGCACCTGCCCTACGACCACGAACGGCTCTTCTCGACGGCGACGCTGAAACAGACCGGCGCGCGATACGAAGCGCTGGTCGGCGAGGACACAGCGTCCGATTCCGGCCGGAGACAGGGATCAGAGACCGCGTGACGGCGAGAGCACTGGCGATCCGGTCTCGACGGAAACTTTTTGCACCCACTCCACACATATGGTGGACGTTCGAATGACGGGGGAGTCACCGGTGGTACTCGTCGTCGACGACGAACCGGACGTCGCCGATTCGTACGCGGCGTTCGTCCGGGGCCGCTACGCTGTGCGAACGGCATACAGCGGCGAAGCGGCGCTGGACGAACTCGACGAGGACGTCGACGTCGTGTTGCTCGACCGCCGGATGCCGGACATGTTCGGTGACGAGGTACTCGAACGGATCCGCGAGCGCGGGCACGGGTGTCGCGTCGCGATGGTCACAGCGGTCGACCCGGACGTCGACATCATCGACATGGAGTTCGACGATTACGTCGTCAAGCCGGTCACGCGGTCGGAGGTACTGGACACCGTCGAGCGCCTCCTCAGGGTCTCCGAGTACGAGCGGACGCTCCGGGAGTACTACAGGGTGACGCGCAAACACGTCGCCCTCTCGAACGCGAGCGGAACCGCGGACCTGGAGGAGGACCCCGAGTTCGCCGAGCTGACCGAGCGCCGCGAGCGGCTCCACGAGGAACTCGAGGCCACCGCCGAGCGCTTCGTCGACGGCGACTTCGAGACGCTGTTCAGCGACTTCTCCGAGTGAGGCGTCGAGGCCGTTTCGACGTCCCACGGGGGCGTTCACGGACACCGACCCAGAGAGCGGCCAGAAATTCGGGGTTCCGAAAGCACTATTCGGGGAAAGTCCTAAGCGGGCGCTGATGAGCAAGCAACTGCCGGACGTCCAGGCTTCGCGGCCGGACGTGACCGTCGGCCTGAACCGCGTCGGCGTCACCGGCGTGGAGAAACTCGTCGAGATCAGTCGCGAGGACGACCGGCCGTACGTGCTGATGGCCGAGTTCGAGGTGTTCGTCGACCTGCCCAGCTGGCGCAAGGGCGCCGACATGAGCCGCAACATGGAGGTCATCGACGAGACGCTCGAAGCCGCCGTCGGGGAGCCCGCCTACCGCGTCGAGGACGTCTGCGGGGACGCCGCCGAGCGACTGCTCGAGAAACACGACTACACCACGAAAGCCGAAGTTCGCATGGAAGCGGAGTTCGTCACGCGCGACCGGACGCCGGCCAGCGACCGACCGACCCAGTCGACCGCCGACATCATCGCCTCGGCGACGGCGACCGACGACGGTATCCACGAGGAGGTCGGCGCCCGCGTCACCGGGATGACAGTCTGTCCCTGCTCGCAGGGGATGTCCGCCGCCCGCGCCCGCGAGACCCTCCGAAGGATGGACGTCGACGACGACACGATCGAGGAGTTCCTCCAGGAGGTGCCCCAGCCCGGTCACTCACAGCGGGGTCACGCCACGCTCACCATCGAGTCCGAGGACGGCCCCGACGTCGATCTGACCGATATCATCGAGGTAGCGCGGGATTCGATGAGCGCACGCATCTACAACCTCGCCAAGCGCCCCGACGAGGACCACATGACCTACGAGTCCCACAGCGACGCCAAGTTCGTCGAGGACTGCGTCCGCTCGATGGCCGAGGGCGTCGTCGACGAGTTCCCACAGCTAGACGACGACGCGCTCGTCCGGATGGAACAGTCCAACGACGAGTCGATCCACCAGCACAACGCCCACGCCGAGCGGATCGCAGAAGTCGCGACGCTCCGCCGCGAGATCGACGGCGGCGACACCCGACGGTAGTCGATCCGCTCGCCTCCCGTTCGGCCGCCTCGCCTGCGACCGGTGAGTCGGGAAGATTGAAACCGTCCGGGGTCGGCTATAGGGTATGGGAAAGCGCATCCTCGTTCCGGTGGACGGGTCCGAACAGGCACACGAGGCCTGCGAGTTCGTCACCAGGGAGTTTCCGGGTGCCGAGATGGTCCTGTTACACGTCATCAACCCCGCAGAGGCGGGCTACAGCGCCCAGGCGTCGATCCCCAGTTTCTCCGAGGAGTGGTACGACCAGCAACGCGAGGAGGCCGAGACGCTCTTCGAGGAGGTCACCGAGGACGTCGAGACGGCGGGCGTCGACCTGGACGTCTCGACGGACATCGAGGTCGGCAAGCCGGTCGCGGCCATCGTCGAGTACGCCGAGGAGAACGACGTCGACCAGATCGTCATGGGCAGTCACGGCCGGTCGGGCGTCTCCCGGGTCCTGCTGGGCAGCGTCGCCGAGACCGTCGTCCGGCGCTCGCCCGTCCCTGTGACCGTCGTTCGGTGAGTGGTCTCTCAGTCGTCTCTGCTGGCGTGCCGGACGATGTGAACGTCGTATCGCGGGTCCTCGGAGACCGGCGCGCCGACGCTCGTGACCGGCGTGGAGACGCGGCCGGCGTTCTCGCTCCCGATGAAGACGATCGTGGCACCGACCTCCTGGGCGACGGCCCGGATCGTCCGCACGACGTCGGTCGTGACCGACGCGACCGAACTGACGTCTTCCGGTCGTTCACACCGGAACGTCGCCGCCGGTGCGAGCTCTTCGACCTGCGAGCGGAGTCGGTCGACGATCTCGTCGGCGTCGTACTCGTCGGTCGCCTCGATCCAGCCACGCTCGACCGCGAAGTCGCGTTCGTCGACGGGGACGACTGCCAGCGCGAGCACGTCATCGTCCATGACCGACGCGAACTCGGCGGCACGGGCGAGGGCTGCTTCGGCCAGCGGGGACCCGTCGAAGGGCACGAGATAGGTCATACTCTGGGGTGTGGTCTCTCGGGTCTTATATTCGCGGGACTTCGACGGTCGTGGAGTCGATTCCTGACGAAGAGGCTGCGCCTGCTGCTGTCACTCGAGTAACCTCACTCCGGTCATCTGTAAATGGTCGATACAGGGTGTGAATGTAACGCCGATTTCGTGTCGTTGATCCCTGGAAGAAAGTCGTCTCTTCGACAGCACCGCACTCACCAGTAAGAGTTGATAGCCCTCGGGCCGCTGGCGGTCGCCCTTTCAGTCCGCCAGGGACAACGTAGGTCGTACAGGCCGTCTCGACGTGGTATGTTCGGTAGCCGTTGACGCAGAAAATCACCTGGCGGACTGGAAGGGCGAGGTGGGCTCGCGGCGAACGCGTAGTCGCCTGAGCGGGCAACTATCCGCGCGGGTGGTGCCGAGAGCGCGGATATCCCGCTCAGCGACCGCGAGCCCACCGAGGGCTTCCATCTCACGAGCACGACTGCGGTTGCGGCGGCTCTCTCAATTCAGAATGTTACATCTACATCACCGCGTGAACGTTTCTACGACCTCTCAGGACTCAACTGAACAGTTCCAGTGCTGTCTCGACCGGCAGATCCCCGCCGTCGCCTCCGTCCACCCCGTTCTCCCCACTCCCGTCGGCTACAGTCTCGCGGAGACTCGACTCGGGGACAGCGACGAGTTCTTCGACCAGTCGGTCGGCCAGATCCGCCACAGCCTCGCGGTCTTCCGGGGAGAGCTCACCACTGGCTTCGAGTTTGGACAGTGCCGTCTCCAGTTCTCGGTCCCTGATCGCCGTCGCTCGACCACGGATCCGTCCGACTGCCTCGTCGACGGTCGGTGATTCGGACTTCTCGGCGGCCGAGGGTCCGGATCCGTCGGTTGCCACGTCGGATCGGTCGGTGACCGCACCGGATTCGTCGACCGTCGGGGGTCCAGTCCCGTCGACCGTCGCTCGCTGGTCGGTCATGCCTGCCAGATCGCGGTGACGACCGTTCCGTCGTCCGTCTCGACGGTTCCGTACTCGTAGCCGCGGTCGTCGAGTTTGGGATAGAGGTGCTGTGGAGCGCGGTCGTTCAGCTGGACGAGGACCGTCTCCGCGTCGAGTTCGGGGAGTCGTTCGAGCGTCTTCGCCAGCGGCTTCGGCGGGCCGAGACGCCGGACGTCCAGCCGTTCACGCGGCGCCTCGGTCGGTGCGTCCGTCTCGCTGACCGCCGCCTCGACGTTCACTCCTGTGGACATACCCGTCAGTTCGGGCCGGACACTCCCGGGAATTGTCCCGAACACGTTCGAATATCACTCTGCCGACTCGCGGTTGAGCGCGTAGATCCGCTGTCGAGCGTCGATAAAGGAGATCCGCGAGGTGACGAGGCCTTCGCCCTCCAGTTGCGTCAGCGCGTGCCGGACGGTGCGCCCCGGGAGTAGCGTCTCCTCGGCGAGTTGTGCCTGGGTCAGTTCGCCCTCGTAGGCCAGCGTCTTCGCGACGAGTTTCGCGCTCGGCGGTAGTTCACCCGCCCGGGGCGGCAACGACGTGGTCGATCCGGACGTCCTGTCGGTCATCGACCGAGCGTTCGAACGGTCGAGTCTTAATCCCACATCGAGCGTGCGCTCCCGACACACAGTCTTCAGGGGTCACTGTCGGCCGACCGAAACCAGTCGGGCCGAACCGAACTCGTCTCTCCGGGCCGTCGAGTTCGGTGACGTCGAATCCGGAGAGGGGAGCCCGGTGACACCGACGTTACCGAGGGTACTTACGTATTCGAGCGTAAGGTACTCACAGAAGGTAATCACCATGGCAGCACGCAACGGCGACGAAGCGGATCGCGACTTCGAGCCCGACGACCAACTGGAGCGCTACACCGAGGTCTGGCTCGACACGGGGGATCTCGTCATCTACGACGTCGAAAACTCGGACGCGTGGGTCCAGTCAGCGTCGACGGTCGCACTCGACGCGATGGCGTAGCCCGTCGGGCCCACCAGCAGTTTTGACGCCGGTGGAAGTGGCGAACTTTCGTCTTCGCCTTTTAGGAGAACGCCAGTCACCTCACCGGCGGCGACCCGCTCTTCGTCGGTGGCTACACCTACATCTGCGAGTGAGTGTCCGGTGGCGCCGGTACGAATATCGCGAGTACGACACCGCGGCGCTTTGCGGTTAGTCCGCTCGCTCCCGCCGGAAGGCCAGGCTGTACATCCGGCCGGCCGATTCGGACCCGATCTCGGCAGCGAGCCGGTCGATCTCGGTCGTTAGCGGGCCCGCAAGGTCCGGCGGGAGACTCGCTGCCGACTCGCGGGCGGCGTCCGCGTGGGCCGCGACGTGACTCTCGGTCCAGGGCACCGAGTCCAGAAGCGTCCGCTCGCGGTCGAACGCCCAGCCGTAGCCCGTGAACAGTCGGCTGAGCGTCTCGGCGGGGTAGAACGTGAGCGCCGGACCGCCGTCTGCCAACTCGGCACTCGCGTTCTCGACGGCGAAGAGGTCCCGCATCGTCGCGTCCTCCGGAAGCGGGTCGTAGTCGTCGACGACGAGGTGTGCACCCGGCGCCGCGACGCGGGTCAGTTCGGCCGCCACCGCCGGAAGATCCGCCGGCGGAACCACGTTGAACAGTCCGTGTGCGGTGACGACGTCGACCGAGTTGTCGGGAAGCGGCGTCGCACGCAGGTCGGCCTCTGCCGTCGCGACGCGTTCGATGGCGTCGTCGGGCGCGCCCTCGCCGCAAACGACCCGATCGCGGACAGTCTCGGCGTGATCGGGGTCGTTCGTGACGGCGTAGACGCGACTCGCACCCGCTTCGAGCAGGCCAGCCGTCGTGTTTCCGACGCCCGCGCCAGCTTCGAGACAGACGGTATCCTCGACAGACCGGTCGTCCAGTGCCGTCCTGACCGTCTCTGGGACGTCCATGTCGAGTGTCGCGCTGGGCTGTCCGCGGGTCCTTCCCCGCGGTCAGTGGTGAAGTTGCTGCGGGACGGGACTCTCGTCGTGGCGCGCGCCCTCGATGACCGACCGCTGTGCGGCCTCGTCCATCCCCTCGAAGCGCTCCGCGGCGTCGAGTACCATCGAGACCAGTTTCGGGTCTCCCGGGTTGACGACGCTCGTCACGTCCTGCGAGGCGGCGAACGAGAAGCGCTCACGGATCTCGTCGGGTCGGTCCACCGGCTGGTACCAGTTCGAGTAGGGTCGGTCTTCTTCCGGGAGTTCGTCGGTGTCGGGCCACGGCCCCCGCGCGAACGCTTTGATGACGAGCGTGCCCATGTTCTCCTCGTTCGCTCGCTCGACGACCGCCTCGTAGTCGTGTTCGGCGTCGTCTTTCGCCATCACGACGGGATTGAGGGGGAACATGACAGTTTCGAGGTCGTCGATCCGGTCGATAGCGTCGATGATGAGGTCCGGGTCGCCGTGGCTCGTCAGCCCGAGGTGTTCGACCAGTCCCTCGTCGCGGGCCTCGCGGAACGCGTCGAGCGCACCGCCGTCGCTCGTGATCTGGTCGAGTTCGTCCTGCGTTTCGAGGCCGTGGACCTGGTAGAGGTCGATGGTGTCGATACCGAGTCGGTTCAGCGACCGCTCCAGCTTGTGGCGCGCGCCCTCGTAGTCGCGATCGCCGGTCTTGCAGCCGAGGAAGACCTCCTCGCGGTGCTGGCGGAGCTTCGGGCCGAGTTTGAGTTCGGCGTCGCCGTAGGTCGGTGCGACGTCGAAGTGGTTGACCCCGGCGTCGAGGACGGCCTCGACCATCTGGTTCGCACCCTCCTGTTCCAGCCAGTTGAGCGCGATCGCGCCGAAGGTCGTGATGGTGCTGTCGTGACCGGTCTCACCGAGCGGGCGTGTCTCCATACGCGGACAGTCGACCGGAACGAGCATAGTCCCTGCGGCCGCGGAACCTGCAGGACGAACCGGCATCAGTAGCTTCAACGGTGGTCACGCAATAGAGCGGCACATGGCACCAGCGAAGTCACACACGCTCCCGAGCGGCGACGAACTCCCGGCGCTCGGGCTCGGTACCTGGAACATCGACGGCGAGACGGTCAAAGAGAGCGTCCGGGCGGCACTAGACGCCGGCTACACGCACATCGACACCGCCGAGGGCTACCGGAACGAGGCCGAAATCGGCGAGGTGCTGACCGAGTACGACCGCGACGACGTCTTCCTCACCTCGAAAGTCCTCTCGAAGAACCTCAACTACGACTCGCTGATCGAGGCCTGCGAGGATTCGCTTGACCGGCTCGGCACCGATTACCTCGACCTGTATCTGATCCACTGGCCCAACCCCGCCATCTCGCTCCGGGAGTCACTCGATGCGATGGCGACGCTCCACGACGAGGGGATCGTCCGCAACGTCGGCGTCTCGAACTTTTCGGCCTACCAGCTGAGCTGTGCTCACCACATCAGCGACGTGCCTATCGCGGTCAACCAGATCGAGTTCCACCCCTGGCTCCAGCGACCCGATATCGTCGACTACTGCCGCGAGACCGACACCGTCGTCGAGGCCGCGGCCCCGCTCGCACGCACCGAGATCTTCGCCGACGAGGTCGTCCAGGAACTCGCCGAGAAGTACGACGTTTCGCCCGCACAGGTCGTGATCCGGTGGGGGATCGACCGTGACATCGTCGTCCTCCCCAAGTCCTCCTCGCCCGAACACGTCCGTGCGAACGCCGAACTCGACTTCTCGATGGACGAGGCGGATCTGGCGGCGCTCGACGACCGGGATCGTGACCAGCCCGTCTACGACCACCCCGCCCGCGACTGGACGAGCGACGTCTACGGGATCAACCAGTAACAACAGAGAACGAGCGACGTGAGCTCGCGACGGGTTCGCTTTCAGCGCGGTCCCGGTCCCGACCCGGGGTCCGAATCGGAGTCCCGGTCACTCTCGACATCGACCACCGGAGTGTCGACCGCTCCCGGAGTAGTCGCGTCTTCGTCGTCGGGTTCCGTCGACCGGAAGGCCGGGAGTGCAGGGTCGCGGTGGGGGTTGCGCCCGAAGACGGCGCCACGCAGGTCCTGTTCGTCCAGCTGGTCGCGCAGGGTGCGTTCGAGCCGGTTGACGTTCGTCACGTCCAGCCCGAAGGTCTCCAGCAACGTCCGGTAGGCGGCGTCGTCGGTCAGCGAGTCGTATCGGTCGTGGAGTGATTCGAGCTCCGCCGGCGGGAGCGTCGCCAGCCACTCCTGGTCGTCGAGCCCGAGCAGGCGCTGGCGCTCGTCGTCGACGACGTGTTTGATCACGACCAGCGCCACCTTCGGGATGGCACGCTGGCTCCCGAACACCGTGAGGTCGAGGTCGACCATGACCCCGAGCGCCCGGTCGCGCTCCCAGGGGCGGAGCCCGAGCTGGTTGCAGAAGGCGTGGGTGATGCGTGCCTTCTCTAACCTGTGCATCCGCTCGCTGTGGCCGGCCATCGCAGGGTGGTGCTCGTCGTGGAGGCGCCGGAGGTTCTCGTCGACGTCCCCGTCGGGGTGTTCGGGGCGGCCGATCATCGTCGCGCTCGGCGTCGTCACGTCCCAGCGCCGGACCACCTCGTCTCTCGCGGCGTCGACGCGGCCGAGCGCGCCGTCACCCGGCCGGGTACTCACGTCGCGCTCGGCCCGCGGGTCCATCGGCTCGGCCGTCGTCGCCAGGCCCATCTCCCCGTGGGTAGAACCGTCGGTCATCTCGTCGTGGTTCGAGCGCCCCCGTATAGAAACCAGCGGCTCTGGGTGCGTCGCAAGCCGGAGAATCCAGGAACGGTTCGCCTTATCTACTCCCGTTATCGCGAGAATGACTTAAAGGGACGCGGAGACCAAGGGACGCGGAGACCAAGGGACGCGGAGACCAAGGGACGCGGAGACCAGGTCGACCAGGTGTCTTCAGTCGTCCTCGTCGTCCGGACTCGCCAGGAGGTCCGCCTCGTACTGGGCGACAGCAGCGACGACAGCCTCGGCGTCCTCGTCGGGTACGTCGAACGCGTCGAGGCTCTCGGAGAGGAGTTCGATCGCCCGTTCGATGTGCCCGGGTTCGAAGGGGACGTGGAGATGTGCCTCCCGGACGGGCTTTGCGTCGTACGTCTCCGGCCCGCCCGCCGCCTCGCAGAGGAAGTCGGTCTGTGTCCGCCTGAGCAGTTCCAGGTCCGACCCTTCGAAGAACGGACCCAGGTCCTCGTCGGCGAGGAGTCGGTCGTAGAAATCGTCGACGACTGCCCTGATACCTTCCCGTTCCCCGAGTCGTTCGTACAGAGTCTCGCCAGACATGTGGAAATAGCCATGGATGCGCGGGAATTGTAACTTTCGATGGCGGCGCTCGTTTCGCGGCCGGGTTCGTCCCGGTGGAACCGGTCGACGGCGTGAGCACTACAGTTCCCGGCGCGTCTCGGGGTCGTCGAGGTCCCAGAGGACGGCCGGGAGGAACGCATCCAGGTGTTCGACCACGCGTCGTTCCGAGACGCCGAGGCCGTCACAGTGCTCGTGAGCGGAGTCACGGACGGAGACGTGGATGTCGCCGCCATCGCGACGGGTGGACGTCCCGTCCTCGACAGTGACTTCGAGGGGGAAGACCGAACAGCGGGCTGGTTTCCAGTCGTGCTCGGCGTGGAGGGCACAGAGGCCGTCGTCCCGGAGGAAGTAACAGGCGGCACCGTCGTCGCCGACGTGGTCCGGACGGTCTTTGGCTTCCTTGCGGACGAAGTCCTGGCCGCGGAACTCGGTGGTGACCTCGGCGAGGTTCGCGCGGTCGGCGAGTGCCAGCAGGTCCGGTTCGTAGAGCAAGACGCCGTGGTGACAGCACCAGGTACACTCGTCGACGCACTCGAAGGTGAGTTCCGGGTCGAAGTCGACGACGGCCTCCTTGCCGGGGTGGACCTCGACGGTGCGGGCCTGGTCGCTCACGTCCCCGTCTCGGGGCGGGACGGACAAGTGGCTTTCACTCCCCGCCGGAGTCCCCGGACGCTCCGCCGCATGCGCCCACCGCGTGCTTTCGGCCAGCGAGGACGCCGACGACTCTCGACCGCAGTCGGCGCGCGACCCCCGGACCACAGACGGGAACGAGGAGCGCCGCCTGGCCCTCGAGTCCCAGGACGAACGAGGCGATCACAGCGGCGAGGATGATCAGTAGCGGCACTGCCAGTACGAGGACGACGCCGACGACCAGTATGATGACGAGGATCTTGACGCCGCTGTCCATGTCGTCGAGCATACCCCCAACGAGTCAACAACCCGACTTAAAGCTACTCCCCGCGAGCGGGACTCGCTTACCTGTCGCATAATAATTGTCCCGGAACGCGCGTATCCGGCGTATGCAATCCGAAGAGGCTGGCGAAGTCTGTCGAACAGTCGTAGACACCATCTCGCGGGGCGTCGTCACCGACGACGAGTTCCTCGAGACAGTACTGACGGCGGTCCTCTCGCGAGGCCACGTCCTGCTGGAGGACGTCCCGGGGACGGGCAAGACGCTGACGGCACGGTGTTTCGCGACGGCACTCGGGCTCTCCTTCTCCCGCATCCAGTTCACGCCGGACCTGCTCCCGGCGGACGTGACCGGCACGTACGTGTTCAACGAGCGGACCAGCGAGTTCGACTTCACGTCGGGGCCGCTGTTTGCCAACGTCGTCCTCGCGGACGAGATCAACCGGGCGTCCCCGAAGACCCAGGCCGCGCTGCTGGAGGCGATGGAGGAGAAGCAGGTGACCGTCGACGGCGAGACCCACGAGCTCCCGGACCCGTTTTTCGTCATCGCGACCCAGAACCCGGTCGAGGACGGCAACGGTACCTTCCCGCTCCCGGAGGCACAGAAAGACCGCTTCCTCGTGAAGACGAGCATCGGCTACCCCGACGAGGCGGGCGAGATGGAACTGCTGGACCGGCGGGAGGCCCGGACCGACCAGTTCCCGTCGGTCGAGCGGGTCCTCGACGCCGAGCAGGTCCACACGATACAGGGCGTCCCGGAAACGGTCGACATCGACCGGGACGTCAAGCAGTACATCATCGACGTCGTCCGCCAGACCCGCTCGGACGGGCGCGTCGACGTGGGCGTCTCACCGCGCGGGACCCAGCGCCTCTTCGAGGCGTCGCGGTCGGCCGCGGCAGTCGCCGGTCGGAGCTACGTGACGCCCGACGACGTCAGGAAGATCGCGCGGCCGGTGCTCGCTCACCGACTCGTGTTGACTGCGGACGCTCGCGTCGACGACGTGAGTAAAACCGACGTCGTGGCGGACGTCCTCGATACCGTCGCCGTCCCGACGGTCAATCGTGAAGCGCGCCCGCCAGCAGGACGAGGCCGATAACCAGCAACGCGAAGACGCTCAGTGGCAATCCTGGCGACCCGATCCCGTCGACGCCCCGACCGGCGAGCACCGCACCGACGCCGACCACGACCGACCCGACGGCGTGGACGGCCTCGGCGCGGTACGTTTCTGCTCTGCGACCGAGTTGACGCCCGAGTCCGACGGCCTGTTCCCCCGCGTCCCACGCGAGCACGGCGGCGACGCCCCCGACCAGCAGGGTCCCGAGCGACGGCTTCGTGACGACGCCGACCGCGAAGACAGTGAGGAAGACGAGCGCCGTGCCGGCTTTCACCAGTCGGCGGGAACCGTCTCCCCGTCCCGGTACGACGCCGAGCGCGAGGACGACCACGCCGACCATCCCGGGGACGAACTGTCCGGCGACGAAGACCTCCCCAGTGACGATTACCAGGAGTGCGAGCGCCCCGAGAGCAGCTACGGCGGCGCCCGCGAGGAGAACCCCGCCGGCCAGTCGGTGACCGCGGTGCAAGAGCGTCAGTCCACCCGTCAGGAGTGCCAGTCCGACACCTTCGACGGCGAGGGCGGGTCCCACGGTGGCGGCGTCGAGCGAGACCACCGCGAACAGTCCGAGGAGGACCGCGAACGCACCGCTGGCACGCGTCGGACGGAGGTTCGCCTCGACGGTCCCGTCCGTCAGGTTCGTCTGGGCAGTCATGCTGTTCCCTCCGCGGGGACGTCCGCGACGGCTGCAGCCAGTGCCCTGTCGGGTTCCCACTCGACGACCGTGACCCCGGCGTTCCGGAGTGCGCTGATTCGGTGGCGCCGTTCCACGCCGGCGAAGCGACGTGAGGGCGTGTCCGCGGCCGTGACGACCGGGCTGATGACGGTGACCGCGTGTCCGTGAGCTTCGAGCGCCCGCGCCGTCTCGCCCGCCTCGTCGTCGGTCAGCGGCGAGAAAAACACCACCTGCGAGCGGTCGTCGAGACGTTCGCGCAACTGCTCGATCTGTTCGGTGCGGTCCGCGTCGTCCTCGTCGGGCGGCGTGGGCGCGAACGTCGAGTGCGTGGCCAGCGTCTCCTCGATGTCGTCGACGTGCGTGCGACCGGCACCGGGCGAGACCCAGACGAGGTCGCGGCCGACCGCCGCGAGGCCGATCCGGTTACGGCTGCCGAGCAGGCTCGCCGCGGCCTGTCGCGCGCCGGAGACGGAGTAGGCCACCGCGTGCGGGTCGGCTTCGAGTCCGCGGTAGGCCTCCTCGCCCGCGTCGACGACCAGCACGACGCTCGCGGCTCGCTCCCGACGGAAGTCGATGGTCGAGAGCTCTCCCGTCCGGGCGAAGCGCTTCCAGTCGATGCGGCTCGGGGAGTCGCCGCGCTGGTACTCCCGGGTGCGGTGGAACTCGACGCCGCTCCCGCCGTCGTCGGCCGAGACGCGACCCACGTCGGGCAGGGTCTGCTCCCGGAGCGGTACAGCCGCGTCGGCGACCGTGCAGTCGATCTCCGTCTCGGTCGCGACCGACAGCTCGATCTCCCGCTCGCCGCTCAGGTCACGGACCGCCGCCGTCGCCGGGTCGAACGGGTGTTTGCCGCGCTCGGCCCGCACCGTGTACTCGAACGTGAGCGACTTCCCGGACCGGAGGAAACTCGCGTGACGCGGCGACCCGTCTGTCACGCGGAGCGTCGGCGGGACGCCGTCGACGAGTCTGAGGTCGAACAGCGGCCACCGCCCCTCGTTGGTGACCTCGACGGTCACGTCGACGGCGTCGCCCTTCCGGGGGTTGTCGTCGCTGAGTCGCCGTTCCAGCGAGAGGCTCGGATCCGGCGTGCCCGTCACCGACGGATACAGGGCGAAGACGACGCCGACGACCGCCAGCAGTAGAATATTCGGGAGGTTCAACAGCAGACCCGCCGTCATCGCGAACAGCGACACCGCGATCACGCCCCGCCAGCGCATCGTCCGCCGGACCGTTCCGTCGCTCATCGGCGCACCTCCGACTCGTCGGTACCGCCGTCCGCGACCGGGTCCGGACCGGTCCGCGGGGACTCTCTAGCCGTCGAACCGCTGGGGCCGGTCTGACTGCGCTCACTGTCCGGACCACCCGGACCGCCCGGACCGCCCGGACCGCCAGGGTCGGCCTCCGGGTCTGTCGCGGGGTCGGACTCGCGCTCGGCTGTCGCGGCCGTCCCCCGGCGACTGCTCACGCCGCTGGTTTCGAGGTCCGCGACCGCCCCGGCGGTCCGGCGCGCGCCGTAGACGAACCAGGAGTCACCGTGGAGCGTGGCTTCCAATCGCGCGCCCAGCGACGGCCCGCCGTCCTCGGCGAGGAACGCTGTCGCGTGTGAGTCGTCGGTCCACGTCCCGTCGGCCACGCGCTCGCGTGCGCCGTCGTCGTCGCAGTTGTGCGTCCGGCGGACCGTCTCGACGGCGACGTCGCGGAGGCGGTCGCGGACCTGCGCCTTCAGCTCGCGGCCGGCGAACGGCACGGCCAGCTGCCAGCGGCCGAGCGTCTCGTCGAAGACGTCGCCCGGCGCGGGGACCGAGGTCGCCGACTCGGGGTCGGGCATCCGCGTCTGGTCGACGGCGTCACCGCGCTTGGCGACGACGCCTGCCAGGACCAGCACGAGGACCCCGATCGCGGCGATGGGCACGTAGTCGTTCCCGAGCAAGCCGACGACCGTTCCGGAGGGGACGACGCCGCTGACGACCCCACTCCCGGCCACGGCGACCGAGAGCAGGGCCACGCCGAGGCCGCCGAGCAACACCCGGCGGCGGTTCATCGGTCCACCCCGAGCTGTGAACGGACGTCGTCGAGCCCGTCGCGTGCTCGCTGGCGCCGTTCGGGCGTCACTGCGGCGTGACCGTACCGCACTTCCTCGAAGGCTCTCGTGACCCGCTCGACGGCCGACTGGTCGGCGCCGGCGTCGACGGCCCGCGTCGCACACTGGCGTGGACTCGCCGTCTCGCTCAGGTCGGCGTCGACGAGCGCGGCCATCTCGTACCAGGCCTGGGCCACGTCGTTCGTCGGCGCCGGCTGCAGTCCCGGCCCGGTGTCCCCGTCACCGTCGTCGTCCTCGTCGACGAACCGCGACAGGACTGTGGCGATGCGGTCCCGGGCGGCGACGGCGAGCGCGAGCAGCCCGAACAGAACGAGCAACGGAAGTATCCGGAGGAGGAACGCCAGGAGCGCTCGCAACAGGGAGAGGAGCCACTCGAGGAGGCTCTGCTCGTCCAGGTAACTCGCTCGCTCCTGTCCCGCACCTCTCCGGTCGGCCTGGGACTGGTCACTCCCCGACGCGGAGTCGGGCTCCTCCGACCCCGAACCGGCGCTCCCCGTGGCCTGGTTGTCGTCGCTGTTGCCGCCGGGGCCCGTTCCCGACCCGGAGTCGTCGAGGTGACCCTCGTACCGGCCGATGTCGTCGGATCCGATCGGTAGTGACGCCGCGTCGACGTCGATGGCCTGGTCCGGCGTCGTCTCGATCGACGACTGGAGCGTCGTCGCCGACATCCCGATACCGGCCAGGAGTACCACCCCGACGACGACGGTGAACAACCGGTCAGCGTCCATGCTCCCCCCGGAAACCCGGCCTGTGGAAGCACGTGCTCACACACCCCGTCACGTCGATGCGAGACTCCGTCAGGTCGAGGGACGCCCCCCTCCCGTCGGAGCGATTCAGACTGCCGGCACGACCCGGTCGGGGCATCCGGCTGACCGTCTCGATAGCGCGTCTCGAACGCACTCGCGACATGTCGGGAACGCTCGCACCCTCGTCGGTTTATTATACGGATGGTAAGTTCGGCTACCGCACCGATAATAAGGGAGTCAGACGGCGTTTCTCCGCTCGATGGAGCAACGTCAGCCGGTCCCCCCGTCGACGGAGCGGCGGGTGCCGGTCCGACCTCCGTTCGAGCGACGTCAGCGGGTGCCGCTCTCGTTCGAACGGCGGGTGCTGGTTCGGGTCGCGGTGCAGGGGTGGTCGTGATGGGGCTGCTCCGGTCCGACCCGTTCGACTCGTTCCGGACGGTCGTCGAACGGCTCCCGGTCGCGGTCCTCGACCCCGCTGGAGCGGTCCGCTACGTCAGCCCGGCCGCCGCGACCCTCCTCGGGATCGACCAGCCCTCTCTCTCCGATTTCGGGAGCGTCGTGGCCCCGGCGGACGTCGACGCGGTCGCTGACGCGTTCCTCACGGTCCGTGACGGTGACGTCACCGAGACCCGCGTCACGTTCCGCGGCACCGGTGACGAACGCGATTCGGTGTTCGAAGCGACGCTGGTCGACTGCGGCGGATCGACGCCGGTCGACTGCGGCGGATCGACGCCGGCCGACTGTGGTGAGGATCCGGTGCCGGCTGATTGCGACGATACCACTGACCCGGGAACGGACCTGGGCGGCGTGCTCGTCTCGCTGGCCGACGTCACTCGGTCGGAACGCCTCCGTCGAGTGGTCCTCTCGGTCGTCGACCCCGCTGACGGCGTCGCGACGGCCCGGACGCCGCGGGCGGTCGTCGACCGACTCGTCGAACTGACGGAGGGTCTCGAAGCAGTCGAAGTGGGCTGTTATCTCCGGGGCGACGAGACGGCGACGCTTCGACCCGTCCGGGAGGGCGCGCCGGAGACTGTCGAGTCGGTCGTCCGCGACGCCGACAGGACCGGTCGGGTCGTCGCCGTCGACGCTGCGTCGTTCCCGCTCGCCGGACTCCCGCGGGGTGACTACGCGGCCGGCGTCGCTGTGCCGCTGGGCGACCACGGCGTGCTCGTCGCTGGTACCCGCCGGGAGACCGACGTCACTGCCGAACTGGTCGCGTTTCTCCGGGTCGCCGCGGCGACGACGGCGCTCGCACTCGACCGACTCGACGACCGTCGGACGCTCCGGGGTGCTCTCCGGGCCAGTCGGCGCTATCAGACCGGCCGCGACCGACTGGCGGACACGGTCGACGTCGAACGCCGGGCCGAACGGCGGATTCTCGCGGCGAGTTCGACGACCGAGGTCCAGCGAGCGGTCTGTGAGGAACTCGTCTCGACCGACTCGGTCGCGTTCGCCTGGTTCGGGACCGTCTCGCCCGAGGGCGATCTCGTCACGCGGGCAACCGCCGGAGAGGGGGGTGACTACCTCTCGAACGTCTCGTTCGTCCCGGACGGCGACGACCGGCCGCCGGTCACGCGGGCCGTGAGCGACCGCACCACGGTCGTTGAGCGCGACCTCTCGGCCGGGTTCGAGTCGGTCGGCTGGCGACGGGCGGCCCTCGACGCCGGCTTCCGGTCGGCGCTCGCAGTCCCGGTCGGCGGCGACGACGCGACCCACGGCGTTCTCGTCTGCTACGGGCGAGCGGTCGGCGCCTTCGACGGGCCGATACGCGGCGTGGTCGACCACCTGACCCGGACCGTCGAGCACGCGCTCACGACCGTCGAACTCAGGGAACTCGCGCTCGGGAACACGACCATCGAACTGGTCCTGTCGATCACGGCGGAGGATTCGCTGCTGTCTGGACTGGCAGCCGCGACCGGCGGAACGGTCCAGTTCGAGAGCGCCTCCGCGATCGAGGGCGGCCAGACCCGCGTGTTCGTCACGGTCGACGGCCCGACCGAGGCGGCGGTCGCCGCTATCCGCGAGGTCGAAACCGTGACCGAGGTAAAACACCTCCTGGACCGGGACGACGGCGTGGTACTGGAGGTGGTCTCGGACGGGCGGACGATTCCGGGGACGCTCGCGTCGCTCGGCGCGGTGGTCACCGACGCGGAGACGACCGGGAGCGGGGTCCGCGTCACCGTCACCGTCTCCCGGGACACCCCGGTCAGGGAGTTCGTCGACTCTGTCCGCGAGACCTATCCCGAGACCACCCTTCTGGCCCGGCGGACCGCGGAGAGTCCCGTGGAGGCGAATCTCCGCTTTCGCCGACGCGTCGAGTCGACGTTCACCGAACGACAGCTCGAGACGCTCCAGACCGCCCACTACGGGGGCTACTTCGACTCCCCGCGAAGCCGCACCGGCAGCGATATCGCCGCCATGCTCGATATCACCCAGCCGACGTTCGCCTCCCACCTGCGAGAGGCCCAGCGAAAGCTCCTGACGTTGCTGTTCGAGACCACGTAGCCTGCCGTTACTGTTCGAGATCGCGTAGCCTGCCGTTACCGTTCGAGCCCACGTAGCCACTGTTTCGACCGTTTCGCGAAACAACGATCGTTTATCGCACGAATAGTGATGCTCCGATCCGGCCAAAGACGCGTATGGCCTTCTGGAACAGGTCCTCCCGGAACGACGAGACCCCCACCGAAGAGAGCCAGACGCCCGAGGACCACGAGGTGCCCCAGCCCGGGGAGAACTGGGGGGAAGAGTACCGCGGGGGCCCCCAGACCGACGAGAACGAGGCGGATCCAGACCGCGACGATGACGGGGACGCAGAGCCCACTGCCCACGTCGGCGCTTGCTCGGACTGCGGAGAACCGCTCCCCCGGTCGAACGTGGTCATCGAGTATGAGACCGGCGCGGAGTGGGTCCAGGTCGCCGTCTGTCCGGACTGTGAAGACCTCGCTATCGTGTAGGCTGCGGGTTTTCATTTGACAAAATACGTCCTCTTCCTCGGGTCGTTCACGTCCCCTCTGTCGGTGGGTTGCATACCGGCTGGCGTTCTGTGTCGGTGACCGTCTCGCTAGAGTGAGATCTCGTCGGTCGTTACGTACATGGTGTGGATGTAACATTCGAGTGGGCACGATCTCCGCAACCGCAATCATCGTCGTGTGATGGAAGCCCTCGGCGCGCTCGCGGTCGCTGAGCGGGATATCCGCGCTCGGTCACCCGCACAGCACCGCACTCGCGCGGATTGCGGCCCGCTCAGGCGACCACGGGGCGTTGCCCCGCGAGCGCACCTCGCCCTTCCAGTCCGCCAGGAAGTGATCTGTGGAGGGGGCTACCGAACGTTCCCCGCCGAGACAGCCTGTGCAACGGGATTAGTCCTGGCGGACTGAAAGGGCGAGGGCCGGTCGCGGCGAACGCAGTGAGCGGAGTCGCCTCAGCGACCGCCAGCGGCCCGAGGGCTTTCGTCGCACCACGTCGACTGCGGTGCGGTCGTCGGATCGAGTTTCTTCCAGACCACCACGACACGAAACCAGCGTTACACTCACGCTCTTTATCGAACACTATCTGAGCGGTCCCTCGGAATCAGAGAGAGTCGCTGATCGCTTTCGGAGACGACGTGATCGCGGCGCTCAGTCGGGCGAGTACGGGACAGTCAGATTCTGGACCCCGTAGACGTCGTCGGAAACGCTGTCGATGTCCATCAGTTTGACAGTCACGTCGAGGTCACCTTCCTCGAACTGTTGGAGGCCACCGGGTCGGACCGCCAGCGTGAAGTTTCGGTCGTCGTCCTGGATGACCCGCTTCGAGCGCTCGACGAGCTCCCCCTCGACGTAGATCAGGAAGTACGGTTCGCCGGTGACGGTGCCGTGGGTCGGGGGATCGACGTGCTCCATGCTCGTGTTCGCGCGGATCCTGAGGTCGAACGCCGAGTAGGCGGACCCGTTCGCGGCCTCGACCCCGTTGACGACCTCGACTTCGGTGATGCGGTCCCACGGCTCGGCGTCCGTCTTGTCCTCGACGGGTCTGTTCGGTTCTTCGGGCTCGGTCCACGGTTCCGCCGTCGCTGTCGGCGAGGCAGTGAGATTCGGTGACGCAGTAGACGTCGGTGATGCAGTAGACGTCGGCGACGCAGTAGATGTCGGCGACACGGTGGGCAACGGCGACCCAGTCGGTGTCTTCGTCGCGGTCGGTGACCCCGTCGCCGTCGGTGAATCGGTCGGTGGTTCCGTCTCGGCTACAGTCGAACCGTCGGCCGCGACCGCCGAGTCGGTCGGTGTCGGTGACTCTGTCGACTGCGCGGCGGGACCGGCCGCACCGCCGTCGACTGTCCGATCCAGGCCACTACACCCGGCGAGGGCGACGACGGTCACGAGCACGATCGTCACGAGAGTTCGTCGTTTCACGACCCCTCGTTGTCCCCACCAGCGCTTTGTTATGAAGAAAGTAGTGTGTCGAACTGACCGGTGGGTCGTGCGCCGAACCGACTGGCCGGAACGGCCGCGAGAGCGGCTCGCCGGAGGTCGGCACTGTCCGCCTCGAAAGCAGTCACCCGCCTCGAAAGCAGTCACTCCTGGTCGATGGGCGGTCCGAGGGCGATCTCCAGAACGGTCGTTTCAGGCGCTGTTGACGTGATTAGCGACGTCCCAAACCGTACAACGGCCGAGGCGCTTTTGTGACGAGCGAGGCAACGGCTGTTCGATGAGTTCCCCGACTCTGGCGGCTGAGGATCAACAAGAGTTCGAGCGGGTACTGGGTGCACTGGTCAGGTCGGCCGACCGGGCCGACGTCGACGTTTCGCAGACCCGTAATATCGTCGCCGACGACGGCGGCTACTGGGAAGTCGACTTCAGCCGAGTCGACCGAACTGACACCGCCGACTCGCCCGACCGCGCCAGCACGCTCTGACCACGACGGGCCCGACGACTGTTCTCTCGTCGATTCCGAAGCGAACTGCGACGCAACCACTCGCCGGGAGCCTTCAGCGAAATCCACTGCGTATCGAGTATCTCCCGAACAGCCGGAGTCTGTCTGATTCAGCGGGAATACCGAACGAACCGGTGGGCGGTCACAGGCGACGTGAGCCACCCGGAACAGCTGCAACAGCCGCGCTACTTTGGGGGTCCGGTCGGCCGACGGTGTCAGTTCCCGAGGGCACCGAGCGTGCTGTCGAGGAGGTCCCGCGCGAACGGTGAGGGGTCGTCGACCGCGAGGTAGTCGAAGTTGGGTTGGCGGGCGATCGACGCGCAGACGGCCGCGACCGACCGCGCGAACGACGGGCGCTCGGCGTGGTCGTAGTCGTAGCGCAGGACGCTGTGGAGGTAACTCGCCTCGCCACGGAGCGTGTGACAGCCGACGCCGGGCTCGTAACCGGGGTCGAACCCGTTCGTCTGCCCGGTCGCCAGGCGGTAGTACGTCGCCGGGAAGTCGACGCCGGCGGCGACCGCGAGCGGGAGCGACCCCCAGAAGCGAGGGTTGACCTCCAGCAGTCTGAACGTCCCGTCGCGCGCATCGCGCCTGAACTCCGCCATGGCGGGCCCGTGCCAGTTCAGCGCCCGCAACAGGCGCGTCCCCGCCGCGGCGAGGTCGGGATCGTCGACGGCCTCGCGGTAGACGCTCGCGCCGCCGTCGTAGGTGTAACTGCGGGCACGGCGGTGCTGGAAGGTGCGAACCGGTTCCCCCTCGTCGAACACCCCGAAGAAACCGTACTCGCCGCCGTCCGGGACGTGCGACTGGACGACGGGCTCGTGGCCTACCTCCGAGACGAGGGCGTCCTCGTCGGGTCGCTCGCCGGGTTCGAAGACGCTGACCTCGGGGTAGGTGACACCGCCGTCCTCGACCGTGAGCGTGTAGCGCGGCTTGACGACCGACCGCGAGTCCCAGTCGTCCCACTCGCTCAGCAGCGCCGTCTCCGGCGCCGGGACGTCGACGCGGTCGGCGACGCCGAAGAGTTCCTGGCGGTCCTGTGCCCTGCGGACCCGCTCGAAGTCACACCAGGGCGTCGCGACGTGCTCGGCGAACGACTCGCGGTGTTTCGAGAGCACGTAGATGTCCGGTTCGTACAGCGGCACGATCGTCCGGACGTCGGGCCGTCGCGCGAGCTTGAGGAGGGCGTCGCGGTAGCCGTCGAGGTCCTCTCCCGGTGCCGGGACCACGTGGCGCTCGTCGCAGTAGCTCGAAGCGAGCGCAGGCGCGGATTCGCGAGACGCCACGCAGACGACAGTGAGACCCAGTCGACCGAGCGACCGGATACAGGCGAGGCTGCTCCCGCCGTGGTCTGCAGAGACGACCACCGCGTCGGCGCGACCGCGCTCTCCAGCGTCCATGTCGGTTCGTGTCTCGTACCCCGACGGAGTTTATTATCTCTCACCTAACGCTCTCTCCGACTCGCGGAGGAAGTTTCCGGCACGACTCGTATGTGAACAGGCATACGATGGAGCGGACCGGGCGGCGAATCGTGGCTACGCTGTCTGCTTGATCGTCCGGCGCTCGGCGAGCTCGGTAACGAGGCGACTGACGGCGTCGGTCACCTGTTCGTAGGCGGTGTCGAACGCCAGCCAGCCCTCGCCGTGAGGGTCGTCGATAGCGGCCTCGTCGTCCGGTCCGAACGCGCTCAGAAACCAGACGTCGTGGTGGTCGAACTCGCGGCGGATGCGGTTGTAGTTGTAGACGTCCATCACGAACACGAGGTCGCTCTCGGCGAGCATCGCGTCGGTGACCTGCGTCGACCGGTGGGTGGTGAGGTCGACCCCGTACTGGGAGGCCACGTCGACGGCCGTCGTCGGACTGGTCCGGCCGTCGCCCGGCAGGAACCCCGCGGAGTCGAAGCGCGCGACCCCGGTCTCGTCGCACTTGCGGGCGTAGCGTTCGGCCATCGGACTCCGGCAGACGTTCCCGTGACAGAGAAAGAGCACGCGCGGCTGCTCGGGCAACTCCGCCAGCGCCTGCTCGGGATCGAGCGCGCGCGGCGACGGCGTGAACCGCAGGCGAGCGCGTGCCAGCGAGACGCCGGCCCGACGGACGCCCTGGTCGAGGTAGTTCGCGCTCACGGCGCCACCTCCGACCCTGCCCGGACGCGGTCTGCGACCTGTCCCATCGTCGCCACGTCGAGGTCGCCGGCGTCCCGGTGGTGTGCGGCCCGTTCGACGACCCGACGCAGGCGCTCGAAGTCCCCCGGGGCGGTCACGTCGTGGGGGTGTAGCCACAGGTGACAGACCCCGTCACTTTCGTCGGCGACGGCGTCGATACCACGCTCTGCGCGGCGTGCGACCGGGTCGTCGTGAACACGGTCGGCGACCTCCGCCAGCGGGCCCAGCCCGTCGAAGAGATACATCGACGCCGGCACGTTCACGAGGCCGTGCTCGTCGACCTCGGGGCGCACGACGGGAGCGGCTCCCCGGTCGAGCACCGTCCCCGTCACTTTCCGGGCGCGGCGGGCGTGTGCCGACCGGTCGGCGTCCGGTGCGGTGCCCCGATAGCAGCCGAAGTCGAGGTCGGCGAGGTGGTCGCGGTATCCCACTTCGTTGACGGGGAAGACGAACGAGTCGACGTCGAGTCCGAGCGCCGCGGCGGCGTCGCGGGTCCGCGCCAGCTCCCGCCGGGCGAACGCTGCCGACATTCGATCGTGGTTGAAGTGGACGTGTGTGAACCCGTGGCCGGCGATTTCGTGGTCCGCGTCGGCATCGCTGACGGTTTCGACGAGACCCGGCGCGTACCACGCTCGGTCGGCCGACAGCTTCGTCCCGTCCCCGTTCAGATCCGCGTCGCCGTTCAGATCCGCGCCGCCGTTCAGATCTCCGTCGCCGTTCAGTCCCTCGCCGCCCTCCAGGTCGGCGTCGCAGGGGCGGTCACCGGCCGGGTGGTCGGTGTGGGCCTCCTCACAGTCGTCGAGGAAGAGGTGACCGACGACCGCCCAGGTGGCCGGCACGTCGTGGCGGTCGAACAGCGCGACCAGTCGCTCCCAGGCACGGCGCGCTCTTGCGATGCGGTCTCCCGGCGGGTCGACGTCGTGGAACCCCCAGGCGAGTTCGGCGTCCAGCGAGAGGACGAGTGTCCCCATCGTTCACACCCCCCCGAGGTCTCGATGTCGGGGTCGCTCGCACGTGCAGTCGGTCGGAATTGGCCCGTGAAGCCGCCGCCACGACCCCACGAGGCCCTGTTCTCTCGGCGTCACAGCCTCGAACTGGCACGGACAAGTCATTATTATGGCGCGGGTAACCGCTCGAAACCGACGCTCCCTCGCGTCGTACGCCGAGGAGATTCAGTCAGCTGACCCCGTGGGCTTCGTGGACGGGCCCGTTCTGTTGCTCGGCAGGTCCCGTCGTCGTCGCTTCAGGCTCTGGTCGAAGTCGTCCATCCGCGGACGGATCCGGTCACTCGTGGTCGGATCAGGGAGAACCGACGGACCCCCGCGACGTCGAGTATCTCCGTGATACCCACTGACGACGACGAATGACGGATACCCGAACGTTTGGACGGTTTTGCCAATTCGTATTTTAAGAGGGCATTCCCACCGTGTATCGAGGATCAATACTATGTCCGGGATAATCCAGTCCCTTCGAAGTCACTTCGAGGTCGCTGGTCGGGAGTCGTCTGCGCCGTCCGAGTCGTCAACGTCGCCTGCATCGTCGGACGAGCCGGTCGACAGAGACGCCGGCGAGGCGCCCGCGGAGTCCGCGTCGGAGGCGACTGCGACCGACAGGCTGAAAGCCGCGATCGAGGTGCCGGAAAGGCCGTCCGACAGCTACAGCGAGCTGGGGATGTCGCCCGAGGCGTTGCTCTCCGAACTGATCAGCGCGGCTGGCGGCTGGACGCGGCAGGATACCCTCGTCTCCGAGACCGAGTGGTCGAAGTCGACGATCAGTCGCTACCTGAGCGAGATGGAAGACGAGGGGCTGGTCGCTCGGATGCCCCTCGGCCGCACCAAGGTCGTCGGATTCCCCGAAGTACTCGACGAGTTCCCCCACGAGAGCGCCGAGTCGCCAGCCCGCGTCTGAGAGACCTACGACGGTCCAGTAGTCTGTCCTAGAACCGTTCACGGGAGAGTGTGAATGTCGCATTCTGAATTGAGAGAACTGCCGCAGCCGCGGTCATCGTCGTGAGATGGAAGCCCGCCTCACGGGTCGTCTCTCCCCGTTCGGCCAGTGGCGCGGTGCGCCACGCACGTCTCGCCCTTCCAGTCCGCCGGGAAGTTGTTTGTCGGACCGGCTACCGAACGTTCCACGTTGAATCGGCCTGTGCCACCAAAATTCGCCCCTGGCGGACTGAAAGGGCGAGGGCCGCTCGCGCTCGTGTAGTCGCCTCAGCGACCCCTATCCGAGCGAAGCGAGGATATGTCGCTGAGCGACCGCGAGCTGCGAGGCGCCATACGCCTCTATTGCGAGCGAGGAGCGCAGCGACTCGCGAGCGGCCCGAGGGCTTTCGTCGCTCTACGTCGAGTGTGGTGCGGCCGCAGATCGAGTTTCTTCCAGAACTACACTGGACGAAACCAGCGTTAAAGTCACACCCTGCACATATCGTTCCGTCAGGTCGCCGTGCGTTCGGGGAACCGACGCCGGAGGTGGCGGCCGACGGTGCCGAGCGGGTCGGGACAGGACGTGAGAATCTCGACGGTCTCGCCGAAGCCGACAGCGCCGGTGACGAACGCGATGGCCAGGAAGACGACCAGTCCGGCGGGCGGGACGAGAACCAGCGAGAGCGGGATGGCGAAGCCGACAACCGGGACGACCAGGGCGCCGCCGACGAACGTTGGGAGCACGAGGATCGGACCGGCCGCGAGCGCGATCGTGAGGACGACCCGTCCGACCCGGAGGTCGGCCAGCGGGGCGAAGCCGACCTGCCGGGCGCTCCAGAGGTGGAACGCGAACATCGAGGCGTAGCCGGCGCTCGTGGCCACCGCGGCGCCGACCATCCCGAACCGCGGGATGAGCGCCAGGTTGAGCAGGAGGTTGACGACCGCACTGGCGCCGGTCGCGGCGATCGGGTAGCGCAACTCGCCTTTCCCCTGTTCGATGGCGAGTATCGGTCGCGCGAGGGCGAACCCGACCGCGCCGGGGACGAGGAAGACGAGCGGGGTGACCGCGGGCGCGTACTCGGCGCCGAAGTAGGTGGGGACGGCGACGTCAGCGAGAGCGACGAGGCCGAGCCCCATCAGCGCGGTCAGCAAGAGCGTGTAGCGGGTCGTCCGGGCGGCGATCTCGTTGATCCGGTCGACGCGGTCGTTCGACCACAGCTCCGACATCGAGTGGACGAACACCGACTGTATCATCAGCGGCACCATCCAGAGGAACTCCGCGAGCTTGAGCGCGCTCTTGTAGTAGCCCACCTCGGCGCCGCCGACGAGTATCTGCAGCATGATGATGTCGACGTGGTACAGCGACATCATCAGGAACATCAGGAGGACGGTCAGCGAGTTGAACGTCATCATCTCCCGACGAGGGAGCCAGTCCGGGCGCGACGTTACCGCTTTCCGTAGTGATACCCGCCGGGCGACGATGACGAGGCCGACGATGGCGGCGACCAGGCCCGAGAAGACGCGGCCCGCGAGCGCGCCGACCGCGCCGAAGCCGAAGACGACCAGCGGGAGCGCGAGCGCGACGAACAGGCCCTGGTTGAACACCTTCAGCGGTTCCGAGTAGCGTTCGAGGCCGAAACCCATCAGCGTCCGGCGGGTGTATCCCCAGAACTGCGCGGCGAAGACGCCGACGACGAGCAGGTAAAACAGCGGCGTGTAGGTGGAGCCGAACACCGACGCTACGGCGCCTGTGGCGGTCGCCGCGAACATGACGAGCGCGCCGACGGCCGCGAGGGCGAGCGCGAGCCGGAAGTAGAAGCCGACGACGGCCCCCTCCCAGCGGTCGCGGTCGCGGTCCTCGGCGACGTACTTCCGGACGCCGTCGGTGACGCCCGCGCTCACGAAGATCATGAACAGCGCCTGGACCGACACGACCGTGCTGAACATGCCGAGCCGCCGCGGGCCGAGCAACTGGTAGAGCACCGGCGTCGTCGCGATCCCCATCACCAGCGAGATCGCCCTGCCGCTCGCGATCGAGAGGAAGCCGCTGAGGATGCTCCGGTCCACTATCTCACGGCTCCGTTGGTGGTCCATCGTCGACGGGAGCCGTCCCTGGTGGTCCATCGTCGACGGGAACGGGCTGGCCGCCGACGGCGACGATACACGAGTACGCTCATGGTAGTATCAGTGCCCCGACCGGGGGCGGCGGCTGTTCTGGGTCACGATGGCGACGACGGTGACGAGGGCGACGGTCACGAGTCATCGAAATATGACAGCGGTGGCGTCTTTCTTATGCGTGTAATAACCCGAAACGCGGCCGTGAACGGGCGGGGCACCCTCCAGCAACCACGGAGGTGCGCCCCACCGACGGGCCACGTGTCGGACGGCGACGGCGTTCCGACCAACCACGGAACGCGCGCCGGCCAGCGACCGGACAGCGACGAACGACGGGATAGACCGCCCGGCGACTGGACGCGAACGGCCGGGGTCGAGTACTACGGCGCACGACTCGGCGCGACAGGGACAGGAAACGCCGAGTTCGCGTGCCGGCTACGACCCGCAACGACCGTCGCGCCCGCCGGGGGCGGACTCCTCTCCTACGCTGTGAGGTTCCCGTCGACGACGTCGGAGGCCGTGACGACCTCGACGTTCGCCTGGTCGACGTACTCGAGGACGGAACGGAAGTCCTCCTCGGGGATGGCGTCGGGCCCGATCGCGTGGTGGTTGACGACGAGCATCTGGCCGAAGCGTTCGGCGTAATCCACGTACTGCTTGACGTTCTCCGGGTTCGAGCCGTTGATACGCCCGAAGTTGTAGGTCGTCGTCGGGGTCAGGCCGTTGGGCATCCCGCCGAAGGTAAACAGCGTGTCGTGGTGTTCCCGGACCAGGTCGTAGGTGTTCGGACCGACCAAGTTCTGGGGCGTCAGGAAGTGACGCGCACCCTTCCGGAAGCCGTTCCGGCCGAGGAACTCCTTGTTCTCCTCGATCCGCTGTTTCTGGTTGGCCTCGGAGAACTCCGGCAGGAGCGTCCCGCGGGTCAGCGGGTGAGACGCCATGTCCCAGCCGCCGTCGCGCATCTCGCGCATCATACCGACGTCGAGTCGGTCCTTGTTGTCGACGGCCTCGGCGATGACGCCCTCGACGCCGGCCATGCCGTACTCCTGCATGGCCGGGAACGCCCGCCGGTAGTGGCTCTCGTGCGTGTCGTCGAACGTCAGCATGACCCGGCCCTTTTTCGGCCGGTCGACGGCACGCAGGTCGTCGACGGAGAACTCGACTGGCTTGTTCACGCCGTCGCGGCGCCGGCAGACGATGCGGACCTCCTGGACCTCCGAGAGCACCGGGTCGCGCCGGACGTCGGTCGTCCCGAAATCGATCCGGACCCAGCGGTCCGTCGGGCCGGGCATCGTCCGCATCATCCGGACCATGTTCCCGCGGTCGGGCGCGAGCAGTGCGACCGATATCTTCGCGATCTCCGGCTCCTGAAGTTTGACTGCCAGCGAGAGGTTCTTCCCGCTGAAATCCTTCGGTCCGGAGAACGCCTGGAAGATACCGCCGAAGGAGTCGCCCTCCTGGGACTTTACGTGTGCCGACTGGCTGCCGGCGTAGGGGTCTTTCGTCTCCGCGCTCAGCTTGCCCTGGTTGCTCAGGACGAACCACCGGTCGAAGCTCTCGAACCCGTCGAGTTGCTCGCCGGGGAGCCCGGCGGTGTCACTCGGGGTTCCGGTCGGCGTCGACGTCGGCGTCGAGTCGTCCGGGGTCGAACCCGTCGACGTGTTCGTGGGTGTGGGCGTCGGCGTGCTCGTCGGTGTGCCAGTGGTGGGGGTGTCGTCGGGCGTGCCCTCGTCTCCGGGCCCGGAGTCGGTGTCGCTCCCGTCGAGCGACGAGAGACAGCCGGTGAAGGCCGCCGCACCGAGCGTTCCGAGGAGGGCGCGTCTGGTCTGTCGACTCACACACCAACACCCGGGGGTCTACAGCTGGTCTTTCGTTTCATACACATCGTCCCAGGTTCTACACTCCCTTTCTTATCCGGTGCGTAGCGTCCCAGTCGGCGTTCTGGTCGACGGTCAGTCCGGTCGCGGCGGTTACAGCAGTGCTCGGGCGCCCCGTCGCGGTGTTCGGACGGCACGTCGACACCCCCGGGTGCCGGTCTCCCGGGCCACGTCCGGTGCGCTTATGACTCCGCTAAGCGATGTGTGAGCGCTTATCCGACACATAGTGAACTCGCCGGGGGGCCAAGGGCTCGATATGCCGGTCAGTTTCCGGGGTCGCGTGACCGAACTCCGCGAGCGCCTCGCGGCGGACCCGAAAGGGACGACGCTCCGGGGCCTCTACTCGACCTACCTGGGTGCGTGGTACGCCGTCAGCTCTCGCGTCGACCCCGGTTCGAACGTCTACGAGCGCGACTGGGACGCGCTGGTCGTCCTCGACGCCTGTCGCGTCGACGCGCTCGAAGCGGTCGCCGACGAGTACGAGTTCCTCGACCCGGCGGACATCGAGTCGGTCGTCTCCGTCGGGTCGAGCGGCCGCGAGTGGTTGACCAAGACGTTCACCACCGCGCGTCGCGCGGCTGTCACCGAGACAGCCTACGTCACCGCCAGCAGGTACGCCGAGCCGGTCTTCGAGGACAACGTCCCCGGCCCCGGGGTCCCGGTCCCGTTCGGCTGGCCGCGTCGAAAGGTCGTCGACGCCGCGGACTTCGCGGTGCTCGACCGGGCCCGCCCTCGCGGCTGCGACGACCGCCTCCGGAGTGTCCGCCCGAGCTACGTGACCGAGTGTGCGATCGACGTGGGGCGCTCGTCAGACGCCGACCGGTTCGTCGCACACTACGCCCAGCCCAACGCACCCTACGTGGGCCGGGCGGCACGCGAGGACCGCGAACTCACGCCCGTCGAGGCGGCTCCCCTCACTGCTCTCAGGAACGGCGACGCGAGCCCCGAGCACGTCTGGGAGCTCTACCTCGACAACCTTCGACTCGTCCTCGACCACGTGACCGTGCTCCTGGAGAACCTGGACGCGAAGACCGTCGCGATCACGGCCGACCACGGCGAAGCCATCGGCGAGTGGGGCGTCCACGGCCACTTCGACGGCCTCGTCGCCCCCGCCGTCAAGACCGTCCCGTGGGTCGAGACCACCGCTACGGACACGGGCTGGCGGACGCCCACGATCGAACGCGACCGGGAACTGGAGGGGTGACAGATGGCGATATCGATGGCAGCGGTGATGCCGACGGCGATATCGATGGCAGCGGTGATAGTGATGATGGTGATGGCGCCACTCGGACAGCCCCGGAGGCCCCACTGGTGACCAGCGACCAGACGGACGACTCGGAGGCCGGCGACGGCGCAGATCCGCGGGAGGCCACCGGCTGATGTTCCCCTGGGAGCACCTCGCCTTTGGTTACCTGCTCTACTCGGTGACCGTCCACGTGGTCGACCGCCGCGCCCCCGACGGGAAGCGCGTCATCGTGCTCGCCCTCGCGACGCAGATCCCCGACCTCGTCGACAAACCGCTCTCGTGGGCGTTCGACGTCTTCACCGTCGGCTACGGCGCCGCCCACTCGGTGCTCGTCGTCGTCCCGGCGCTGTGTGTCGCGGGAGTGGTCGCCGCCCGCTCGACGCTCGACGGACGAACGGTCGCTGCCTACGGTGTCGGTCACCTCTCGCACCTCGCCGGCGACCTCGTCTATCCCGTCCTGCGAGGCGAGCCGGTCCCGGTCGGCCGCCTGCTCTGGCCCGTCGCCTCGTTCCCCGGCCCGGAGACCGACGTCGGGCTCGTCGAACGGACGCTCTACTACGTCCTCCGGTACCTCTACGACATCCTCACGCTCGACCCGAGCCCGCTGTTGCTCGTCCAGATCGGTCTCCTGGTCGCTGTCGGTCTCCTCTGGCTGGCCGACGGCGCTCCGGGACCGCTCGCCTGCTGGCGCTTCCTCGCCGCCCGTCTCCCCCACACCGCGGAGTGAGTAGCCGTCGAGGCCCCTCACATCTTCGGCGTGATCCTCGTTCCCGCTGACACCCCTGTCTCAGTTACTACTCTCTCGATCTATAATTTCTTTTATATCTTCCGGAGAGTGTATCATTCGAGTTGGCACAGCTTCTGTGACCGTCCTCGAGATCGTCGTGACCACCCTCGTGGTCGTGGGATGGAAGCCCTCGGCGCGCTCGCGGTCGCTGAGCGGGATATCCTCGTTCGCTTCGCTCACTCGGATAGTGGCCCGCTCAGGCGACTACGGCCTTCGGCCCGCGAGCCCGCCTCGCCCTTCCAGTCCGCCAGGGAGATGTCTGTGGGGATCGGCTACTGACCGTTCAACGTCGAGACAGCCTGTGCAACCAGATTTTTCTTGGCGGACTGAAAGGGCGAGCGGCCCGAGGGCTTTCACCCCACCACGTTGAGTGCGGTCTCCAGATCGAGTTGCTCCAGTACCACTGCTCGTTGAAACTGATGGTAACGTGATCCTCTTTCTTTACCGCTTACGCACGAACGAAACAGGTCTTCGAAGGACCCTACGACGCGTCGTCCGGGCTCAGACCCCGAAAATCGATAGCGAATACACCCCTGGGTCAGAGATAACCCAGGTCGGCGAGTCGGTCGCGGGTGTCCGCATCGACGTCAGCGTCCGGGCCGTCGTCGCCGGTGTTCAGGCCGCCCCCGCCGCCGTCCCGGGCGGTCTCCTTGGCGGTGGTCGGGGTCCCGTCGAAGCGGGCGGTGGCCCACCCGGGAACGGTGACGTCCTCGTCTTTCCGGGTCGCCGAACAGGGCCCGTCGTCGAGGACGTACCGTTCTCTGGCACCCTGGGAGTCCCAGACGTACTTCTCGTCGCCGTCGTAGGCACACCGGATCAGCCGGTCCCAGTGGGCGTACTCCGCCTCGCGGCCGGGCTCGTCGAGCGGGCCGACCGTCGTCCCGATGCCGACCACCTCGGCGAGAGCGCGGTCGGTGAACAGCGACGGCACCGAATCGTGAGCGAACGCCGCGAGCAACTCACCCAGAGCGAGGTGGGAGAAGTAGCCGTTCGACTCGCGAGCCAACTGTTCGAAGCCGTCGGGCGGGTTGACGACACAGAGCGGGACGTGGAGCAGCCCCTCGCCGAGCGAGGACTTGTGGTCGACGAGACGGTCGTCTTCGGGGTAGCCGAGGTGCTCGCCGTGGTCGGCCGTGATAACCACCGTCGTCTCCCGGTCGGTCCGCGCTCGCAGGTCCGTCACGAGGTCGACCACCTGTCGGTCGAGGTAGTCGACTGCGGCGCCATAGAGGTCGCGGTAGTGACGCAGGTCGCGCTCGTGTTCGGGGCCCTTCCCCTCCAGATTGATCTCCCACTTTGGCAGTTCGGCGGAGTGCCAGCGCGACGGGGCGTCGTAGAGGTCGCCGTCGAACGCCCGGGTGGGCCGCAGCGGGACGTGGGCGTCCATGAAGTTCGTAAAGAGGAAGAAGGGCTCGTCGGTGCGGTCGACGGCACGCCGGGCGTCGCGAGCCACCACGCGGGCACCGTTGTCGAAGAGCGCGTCGACGGGCCCCCGCTTGCTCAGACTGTCGGCCTGGGCGAGCGCCCCGTTCGCGAGACTCTTCACGGGGTGGTCGTGGTCCAGCGCCGCGCGGAGGAAGCCGGCGTACAGCGGGAGGCCCGTCCGGTCGTCCGAGCGGTAGAAGGCGGCGGGGTCCAGTGCCTCGGTGAAGCGCGCGTCGGGGTTCACGTCGGTGAAGTCGTCGAAGAGGTCGGCGAAGCCGAACGCGGAACTCGCCTGGACGTTCGCGCTGACGCCGAGGGCGGCGTGGCCGGGCAGGTCGTCGAGGAAGGTGTCGGCCCGGTCGATCCCCGAGAAGTCGACGTTGTGCGTGTGAGCGCCGTGTCGGTGGGGCAACTCGCCGGTGAGCATGCTGGCGTGACTGGGCGTACTCCAGGCGCTCGCGGCGCGACACTGCGCGACGTCGACGTCGGCCAGCTCGCGCAGGCGGACGGCGCGGCGGTCGAAGGCGTCTTTCCGGACGGTGTCGAGGACGACCAGGACGACGTTCCGCCGCGACATCACGACACCCCCTCGTCGGCGAAGGGCCCGCCGTCGGCGGAAGACTCCTCTTCGGCAGGTGCCCCGCTGTCGACACAGGACTCGTCCCCGGCCGAGGAGCCGCCGTCAGCAGCGGAGCCGTTCTCGGCAGGGGAACCGCCGTCAGCGAGGGAGCCGTCGACCGCGGATCTGTCGTCAGCGGCGGATCCGTCGTCGGCAGCGGATCTGTCGTCAGCGGCGGGTCCGCCGTCAGCCGTGGATCCGTCTTCGGCAGTGGATCCACCGTCAGCGAGCGACCCGTCGTCAGCGAGCGACTCGTCTTCGGTGAGAACGCCCTCGTCGGTGAGGATACCCGCGTCGGCGAGGATGCGGTGTTTCTCCGCGCAGTACTCGGACCAGGTGGGAACCACGGACAGGTCCGCTGCCCGGGGCTCCTCGTCGGCATCCAGCAGTGCGTCGAGGCTGTCGACCCAGTCGCCCGTCCGCGGTTCGGCGACGGTGACGCCGCGCTCGTCGGCGAGCAGTTCCTTGACGAACGTGTCCGCCGAGAGGGCGAGTTTCGTCCCCATGCCGTAGGCCTCCAGCGGCGCGAGCCCGTAGGACATCCACGCCGGGCAGGCGAATACCTCCGCCGACCGGTAGTGGGCCGGCAGTTCGTCGTCGGGGATGTAGCCGGCGAAGCGGACGTCGTCCTCGACGCCCTCGTCGCGGGCGATCTCCCGGAGTGTCTCCTCGTGGGAGCCCGTCCCGCCGATCACGAGGCCGACGTCGTCGCGGCGCTCGCACAGACGGGCGAACGCCCGCACGAGCAGGTCGAAACGCTTGCGCGGGTCGAGCCGGCTCAGCCCGAGAACGACGTTCTCCCGGTCCATCAACTCGACGTGTGTGGGCTCGTCGTCTCCCGGTTCGTCGAGCCAGTCGTCGTCGACACCCGGGCGGACGACGACGGCGTCGACGTCGTAGAGGACTTCGAGCTCCTCGGCGACGCGCTCCGAGCCGGTGAACACGAGGTCACACGTCGCGAGCGCCCGCTCGTGGAGCCACTCCTCGACCTCGGCTTTGGTCCGCTGGACGGGCGCCCCGTCGATGTCCGACTGGAACTCCGTGTGGCCCGGAACCGCCTCGACGAGTTCGTCGAACCCCTCGTCGCGGCGGTGGGGGAGCAGGCGGGGGTTGTCCCGAAACCAGAGAATCGAGCCGTGGACGTGGGTCGTAAACGGCACGTCGAGCGAGGAGAGACGCTTCAGGAGGTAGATGTGGGTGCTCTTGTAGTGGGTGAACAGGACGTCCGGGTCGACGCGGCGGATACCCGCGAGCAGGCCGCCCGTCTCCGTGAGGAAGTCCGCGATCCCCGAGGGGGTGTCCGAGGAGTTGTAGGTCTCGACGGCGACGTTGGCGGGGAGGTCGAACTCGTCGAGAAACGCGTCTGAGTAGTCGGCGGTGATCAGCGTGACCTCGTGACCGGCCCGGGCGAAGTACTTCGCTTCCTCGATGACGAGCCGCTCCGCTCCCCCAGACTGGAGGGGTATCGAAACCATCCCGATGTGCATTGCGACGCACTACCCGTCCCCCGTACTTTCTTATCGGTCCGATAAGCGACGACAGCGGGGCCACAAAGCCGCAACCGGGGGCGCATAGCTGTGCCCAAATACCACGGACTCCCCCGGTTCGGTCGGACCCGAGGTCCCGGGGGTCCCGGAGGTCTGGCGTACCCGAGGTTCCAGGGGTTCCGGGGGTCAGGCGTACCCGAGGTCCCGGAGGCGTTGCTCCACGTCGACGCCCGGCTCGTGGTCGGTCGAGACCTCGGTCGTCTCGGGCTCGTGGGTACCCCGGTCGGTGGCGGTCGTCTCTGCCCAGGGTACCGTCTTCACGACCGGGTGGGGCGAGCCCTCGCGGTGGTCGACGTCGCTCCATTCGCCGATGGCTTCGCCGTGGTCGGCCGTGATCGCGACCGTCTCCGCGTCCATGTTCTCGATGGCCAGCGCCACCTCGTCGAGGACGAGCCGGAGGTTGTCGAGGTAGAGCTCCCACACTCGATCCCGGCTCACGTCGCCCCGGGAGAACGCCTCCAGCGGTGCGCGTTCGAGCGGTGTGGGGTCGCGCTCGTCCGCGATGGCACCGGCGAGGTAGGGGACGTGTGGCTGCATGTAGTGGGCGACGACGCGGTCGTGGTCACCGTCCCGGGCCACGTCGACCAGTCGGTCGGTGACCCGGCGAGGCGGGACGTTGCCGAGGTCCTCGTCGTGACCGTCGCGCCAGACCATCTCCAGGCGTCCGAAGTCGTCGGCGTCGACGGGGTCCCAGGCCGGCCACCCGGGGACACTCCGCTCGTAGGGCGGGCGGTCGCCGTCGACGAACAGCATCTGGGCGTGGGTGTTGGCGGTGAGATAGGCGGTGTTCGCCACCGCGTCGCGGTGCTCACCGGTGAAGGTCTTGGCCAGCCACTCCAGGGAGTGACTCCCGACCGAGACCGTCCGGTCTATCTCTCCGGCGTCGAGGAAGTCGTACTCGTCTGCGACCGCCCGGAGCGCGTCGACGCGACAGGCGTCGAGGACGATCAGGACGTCCCAGTCGCGCTCGTAGACGTTCGTGCCGAGCGAGTACCGGGACGTGAGCGTGTACCAGGCCCCGAGATAGGTGTCGTAGGCGCGGCGGGCGACCCAGTAGGGCAGGCCCGACCCGCTTCGGGCGAGTTCGGCGATGTTCACGCGTTTCTGGTAGCGCTCCGTCGCCCTTCCTTATGAGCCCGGTAAGGGTCGGGGTCGTGTCGGACGTCGGCGGGGGACGACGTTCACTCTTGCCAGGACTCGTGGAAGGCGGCCTGGGTGAGAACGTCGTTCAGCCGGAGCGCGTGGCGGACCGAGAGGTCCTCGGCGGGCGAGAAGGGGAGACAGACGCCCACGTCGTGGCGTTCGTAGACCGCCTCGCGGTCGGGCCAGGCCGACTCGAAGGGCGTGAGGAAGGGGAGCCGGCGCCGGAGGAACGACTCGACGTGGTTGAGCACGGTCCGGTCGTGGGGACGGTCCGGCGGGGCGTGGCGGTCGATCGCGGGGTCGAGTTTCTCCACCGCCTCCCGGAACGTCGACCTGTTGCGGTGTTTTGCGGGCGTCTGGAGGTGCCACTCCAGCAGGGCGGTGTCGACGGCGACGAACGACTCGAGGAAGTTGTCCGCGAGGTGGGTCCGGAACGGGAGCGTCGGCTGGTTACGGATAGCCAGCAGTTCCGTCGCGTCGTGGGCGGTTACCGCCCGGTTCCGGCAGGCGTCGAGTTCGCGCTGGAGCGACGACCGGAGGAACTCGGCGGGGTCGTCGACCGAGACGTCGGCGAAGACGCGACCCGCCGTCCGCTCCAGCTGTCGGCTGTCGGGCGGCGAGAACGCCAGCCTGTCCAGCAGCGACTCGACGGGGTCGGGGTCCTCGGAGAGGCGCTCCCACGGGAGGCTCTTGCCCGCGACCTCGACGTTGTTGCGGTCGAGAAAAAAGCCCTTGAACAGGGTGTCGTACAGCAGGCCGTGGTACACCGACGCGACGTCGATCCCGTCCGTGTACCCGGCGTGGTGGACGTGGAGTGACTCCTTTATCGACTGGCTGTAGCGGCTCTTGGTGGGGTCGAGCGACAGGTAGCGGTCGTCGGTCTCGAGGACCCGGTGTTCGGCGCCGTACTGGTCGGCCACGCGCCGGGCGGCGTTTACCTCCTGGTCGTCCTCTCCACCCACGGTGTAACACTCGTCGACCGCGGGCAGTTCCGAGAGGAGGACCCGGGAGTCGTAGCCGGCCGAGAGGAGCAGGCCCGTGTCACCGGGGTAGTCACTGCGACGCTGGACGGCACTTCGGAGTCGGCGAGCGAGTTCCTCGGCGTAGTCGAACTCCGCGGGGTCGTAGACGAACCGCCGGAACTCCCCGCAACTCTCGGCGGTGACGTAGCCGTCGAAGGGCGCCCGGTGGGTCCGCTCGAACAGCGTCTTCTCGCCCAGCACGGTGCCCAGATGGAGGAACTCGAGGAGCGACTCCCGGCGCACCTCCGGGTCGGGAACTGTCACCTGCACAGCGGTGGGGTCCGAGCCGAAGACGCGCGGTCCGGCCGCGTCCGTGTAGAAACACTCCCACGACCGGATGGGGTCGGTGGCGACGAGGGCGTGGTCGTCGCGTTCGAGCGCGACCAGATACGAACCGTTGAGGTCGGCGAAGGCGTCGGTACCACGCTCGTCGTAGGCGTCGGCGAGCCAGGCAGCGACGGCGTCGTCACCGGCGGGACAGAACGCCTCGCCCCAGACGACGCAGGTGCCGCTCTCGTCCTCGTGGACCGCGCTCCGTCCGGGGATCCCGAGGGCCGGGTCCCTGATACCGACGGTGAGGCGGTCACCACCGACGACGGCGTCGAACGCAGTGGTCTCGCGGTGGCGTTCGAACGTCTCGCGGTCGCCGAAGACGCCGAAGACCTCCTTGCACATCCGCATGCGCCCCCGCTCGGGGACGGCGCGGGAGATCCAGTCCTCGCGACCGCTCAGCAGACCCATCGATTCCCTCGCAGCGTCGTGGATAGAGTCACTCACGTCGCCCGTCAGCCCTGTGACTGTAGCTCGAGGACGTCCGAGCAGGTCACGACCTCGACCTCGGCCTGGTCGACGTAGTCGAGTATCGCCCGGAAGTCGTCTTCGGCGAGATCCCCGCCGCCGGAGCCGATCGCGTGGCTGTTCAACACGAGGTGTTGCCCGAATCTGGCGGCGTTGTCGACGTACTCTCTGATCGTGTCGTTGTTCGCGGCCGTGATGCGGCTGTTGTAGTAGTTCGTCGTCGGCGGCCGCCCGTTTGGCATCCCGCCGAACGTGTACAGCGACTCGTGGAACTCCGAGACGAGTTCCATCGTCGTCGGGCCCACCATGTTCTTGGGCGTCAGGAAGTGGCGCGCACCGTCGCGAAAGCCCTTCTGTTCGAGGAACTGCTTGTTGTCCCGGATGATCTGGCGCTGGCGACGCTCGGAGTACTCCGTGAGGAGCGTGCTCCCGACTTTCGGGTGCGAGGCCATGTCCCAGCCGGCGTCGGCCATCTCGCGCATGTTGCCGACGTCCAGACGGTCGCCGCGGTAGACGGCGTCGGAGATGACGCCCTCGACGCCCGCGAAGCCGTACTCTTCCATCATCGGGAACGCCCTGTTGTAGTGGGATTCGTGCGTGTCGTCGAACGTGAACGTCACGTAGCCGGTGTCCGGCGCGTCCACGAGGCGGATGTCGTCGACAGTCACGTCGATCTCGTCGGCGTTCTGGTCGCGGCGCCGGGCGACGAGCCGTATCTCCTGGACCGACGAGAGGTCCGGGTCGCCACGAACCGTCGTGACGCCCATGTCCGAGCGCACCCAGGCGCCCTGCGGACCGGGGAACGTCCGCGTCATCCGGACCATGTTCCCGCGGTCGGGCGCCAGCAGCGCCACGGAGAGCTTGGCGATCTGCGGCGCGTCGACCTTGACAGCCAGCGAGAGGTTCTTCCCGCTGACGTTCCGGGGCTCGCTGAAGGCGGTGAACGCACCGGCGAACTCGTCGTCGCCCGACGCCCGGAGACGCAGCGACTGGGACCCGCGGTAGGCGCCGTCGCCCGTCGCTTCTATCGACCCCTGGTCCGAGAGGGTGTACCAGTACTCCAGGTCCTCGAACCCCTCGAGCTGGGAACCGAGCTCGGTCGGGCCGGTCTCGGTCGACGTCCCGGTGGCCGTTCCGGTGCCCGGTCCCGCGTCGGTTCCGGGGGCTTCCGTCCCCGTCCCGGGACCCGCCGTGTCGGGAGTGGTGGTTCCGGGGTTGCCGCCGGGCCCGCTGTCAGTAGCTGTGCCCGGCTCAGTCTCACCGTCCGGGGTGTCAGTGTCCGATTCGTCCGATCCCATGACGCCGGTACACCCGGCGAGACAGGCAGCGCCGGCTGTCGCGAGGAGGGCTCGTCTGGACTGTCTCATCTCGTCCTATCGGTCTCCCCTGAACCACTTACTTATCGGGCGCGTAGGCCGTTCGACGGCGTTACCGCTCTGTCCGCGGGTGTCGCGGACCGTCCCGAGAACGACGATGGCGACGGGACGCGGCGATAGCGCCTCTGTCGGCTGTTTTAGGTGACTGGAACGGCGTACGACGGTGGCTATCGGGTGCCTAAACCGGTTTCTGTCCGAGGGAAACAGTCAGAACACCCGGTCAGAACCACGAAAGGTGTCGGCAGGGTGACTTTTCGGCGGTCTGTTCCGACTGTTTCGCGGGAAGAACTGTCGAAACGGTCGGAATCGACGGGACCATCTGGGGACTTCACAACACCGGCCTGCGGGTCGACAGCCGTGACAGCTGATCCAGCTTCCTCACTGACGAATCGGCGATCGGTTCTGAAAGCGGGCGCAGCCGGCTTCACTGCGGCGGGGTTGTTCTCGGGTGGTGCTTCGGCGTACCACGAACTCGACGACGAGTACGGTACGTCGCTGTACGTCACCGACTACGGTGCCGACCGCACCGGTGACGAGTCCGTCTGCGACGTCGTCGACGACCTCGCGGACGACGACACGCTCCTGAAGTTCCCGTCTGGTCGGTACTACATGGACCGGAAGATCCGGTTCACCGACTTCGAGAACTTCGGGATGGCGGGCCTCGACGCGACGCTCGTACCTGCCCAGTCCGACTCGTTCGAGGACGGCTCGAACAAACTCTTCCGCCTCGGGACACCGGACTCGCCCGGGCGGGACCTGCGCATCCAGAACTTCACCGTGGACATGACGGCAGATAACACGGGTGCACGCGCGTTCGACGTCGCCGTCGACGACGGGCTGTCGGTCGAGAACATCACCGTGAAGGGTCGCCACGACAGCGGGTCCTGGGGGCCGGCCCTGTTCCGCGTCACCGACAGCAGCGGTGAAGGCACTGTCCAGGGATTCCGCGCACCCGACGGTGCTGCCTCGACGGGACAGACGTCGGCCAACCAGCTCTGGCGCGGCCCGACGGGTATCCTCTGTACCTGGGCCAACCGGGGGACGATCCGCTTTCGAAACTGCGTGCTCGGGGGCTTCCCGGACAACGGGCTGTACGCCTCGGGCGGCAGCGGCACCGTGATAGTCGAAGGCGGTCGCTACGCGAACAGCGGTACCGCGTCCATCCGCATCGGGGGCGAACGGGCCTACATCTCCGGGGCCGAGGTGGTCGTGGACGAGCAACCCTGGAACATCCCCCAGGAAGGTATCCGCATCGACCACGGCAACTGGGTCGTGGTCGACGATACGACGGTGGACATGCCGAATCCGAGCAACGAAGGCATCAACATCGGCAACGACGTCGGTGGCGCCTTCGTGAAAAACACCGAGATGACGATCGGCGAAGACGCCCCGATCGGCGTCCACGTACACCCGCGGGCCGGGCCGACCTATCTCGTGAACGTGGACATCGAGATCAACGACAGCAACAACGCGATCCAGATCGAGGGCGACGACGCCGGCGAGGTCGGCCTCGCGAACGTGACCATCACCGGGGACGCGGGCGGCGAGACGATGCGTCACGCCATCCGCTGTCTCCGGAACGACTGTGCGTTCCGCAACGTGACGATCGACCAGCCGGGCGACGACGACCGCCGCGGCATCGCCCTCCTCGGCCGGCGCTCGTACGTCGACGACTGCGACATCGCTGTCGGGGAGCGTGGCCTCTCGGTGATGAACGGGCCCGCCTGGATCGAGGACACCCGGAGTGTCTCCTACGACGAGGACCGCGCCTCGATCAAGGTCTTCGACGACGTCGACGACGTCCGACTCAAGAACAACGCCTTCCCCGACGGTATCGACGCCTGACGACGCTCTCCTGACGGACTGGTCCCCGCTGTGCGTCGCCTTCCCGCGAGCGACGCGTCCGGCACTGGCGACGCCCCCTACGAACTGCCACAGCCGTCGCTGGTCGACGTCGTGCCGGAGCGGGGACCAGAGTGAAAACGAGTCAGGCGGTTTCAGCGACGAGGTAGCCGACCGTCTCGGTGGTGTGGTTCGTCTCCGCGTCGGCGCTCTGTGCTTCTTCGACGCGGACGTCGACGCCAGAGCCGGTCAGGTTCCGGTAGCGCAGTCCCGCGGTGTCGGCGCCGTGGTAGGTCTGGAGGTCGGCGACGAACGCGGGCTCGTAGTACCATCGCTCGAAGTCGATGTGGTGCCAGGCGTCGGTCACGACGTGGCCGGTGCGACCGGCCTCGATCGCGTCGCCTGCGAGGCTATCGGTGCCAGGTTCGACGGCGACGTAGCCGACGGCCTCGTAGGTGTGTGCGCCGTTCGCTTCCGACTCCTGGAGGCGGACGTTCGTGCTCTCGGCCGTGAGGTCGCGCTGGCGGGTCACGACCGCGTCGCCGCCGCGGACGGTCTGTGACTGCGTCAGGACGACCGGTGCCGTCGGGAACCCGTGCGTGAACGTCACGTCGGCAAACTTGTCGTTGGTGTTGACCCAGCCCGCCTCGACGCTCGTCCCGCCGGGGAGCGTGGCCGTCCCGGCGTCGAAGGCGACGTAGCCCGCGCTCTCGGTCTTGTGACCGCCGTCGAGATAGCCCCACTCCTCGACCTGGAACTCGTAGCCGCCGTCGCCGACGCGCCGGAGTCGCGGGTGAGCGGGGTGAGTGCCCGCCGCCGAGAGCGGACTCGTCACGACGACGGGCCTGTCGCGCTCGCCGTCGAAGGAGACGTCGTGCCAGGTGCTCGCGTCGGGCTGGCCGGTCCGCACGACCCCGAACTCGCCGTGTGGGCCGCCGCCGCTCCGGATGCGCGAGCGGATCCACTGGAGTACCTCGCCGGTGTCGTGGTGAGGTGCAGTGGTGTCACCGGCGAGCGCGAGCGTCGGCGTGAACGGGATGCCGTAGTTCTCCGCGGCGTCCTCGGTACGTCGGAGTTCGTCCTCGTAGCGGTCGGTCTTCGCCCGACGGATTATCTCGTCGACGCCCTCGACGCCGGTCGAACGCAGGCGCGAGCGCATGTCGTCGTAGGTCACCCACCCAGAAGGCGGGTTCTCGAACGTCTCGCGGAAGAACCGCCAGTACCCCTGCGGGTCGACCTCCCAGGCCCCCAGCGCGACGCGGGCGATCCGCGGGTCGCTACTGGAGATGAAGTAGGTGCCGTCGCCGTGGGTCGGCGAGTCCCGCCCGAGGTAGTTGTCGGGCTCGTAGGCGACGTTGAAAAAGCGGAGGTCGAGATCACCCGGCGCCACGAACTCGCGGACGACGTCGTCCATGTTGCCCCGGACGAACTCCCGCGTGTACGGACACTTGAAGTTGCCGAACAGTATCGCCGTCGGATTGTCGCCGCCGGTCCCCATAGTCGCGAATCGATGCGTCCCCGGTGTCACGGGCGTCGGAACGTCCTCGATGATCTCTGGTGCCGCCGCTGTTGCGGAAGCGGTCGCCGCCCCGGAAAGCGCCGCGCCACCTGCCAGTGCCAGAAAGCTTCGTCGTGTGGGTCGTTCGAAGTCCACGTTCTGCCGGGCCGGTGGACGAGTGCATATACCTGCACGATGGTTGCGTCTTCACAACTGTTTCGCCGGGTTTTGCAACTGTTTATCGGGGTGAAACGGTCGATCTGCCCACAGATTCCCCCTCGGGTGACCGGTGGATCCCTCGACCGGGAGACGCGACCCCGCGCCGGGGGACGGTCTACCCCCACTCGCTTACGTGACGGATAACAATGCGACCGGGAAGCGACCTCGTGGACAATGCCTACCGTCAGCGTCGTCATCCCGACGTACAACCGCGCGGACGTCCTGCCGCGAGCCGTAGACAGCGTCCTCGGACAGACCGTCGCGGACCTCGAACTCGTCGTGGTCGACGACGGCTCTACCGACGACACGGCGGACGTGCTGGCGAGTTACGACGACGACCGCCTCCGGTACGTCGCTCACGAGACGAACCGCGGGGCGAACGTCGCCCGCAACACCGGGATCGAGGCCGCCGAGGGCGAGTACGTCGCCTTCCTCGACTCCGACGACGAGTGGAAGCCGACGAAGCTCGAACGCCAGCTCGACCGCCTCGAAGACGAGGCTGACGAAACGGACGATACCGAGACCGACGGAACGGACCACGCCGACAACGTGGACGAGACGGACGAACCGGACTGGGTCGCGGCCTACTGTAACTTCGAGACGCAACTCGACGGGCCGACGGCGCGCTTCCAGTCGGTCGTCGCGGGCCTGCTCGCCCGGGCAGACGAGGACCGGCCCACGGAGGGTGGCGAGGAACTCGTCGCGGAGATCCTGGCCGACCACCTCCACCCCGGCGCCGGCTCGACGCTCGTCGTCCGGACCGACGTCGCGCGGTCGATCGGCGGCTTCGACGAGGACCTCGACCGGTTCCAGGACCCCGATTTCGTGCTCGGGATCCTCGAAGAGGGGCCGCTCGCACACGTCGACGAACCGCTGGTCGTCCGCCACGACACGGGCACGCCGGCGGCGGAGACGGTCGCGGCCGCCGACCGGCAGTACCTCGCGAAGTACGAAGACGAGGTGGACCGCGCCGAGGCCCGCGGCGTCGAGGTCCACGGACGCCACCGGCTCATCCTCGCCAAGCACTTCCTCTCGGAGGGCGACGTCGTGACCGGGTTCCGACACCTCGGCGGGGCGACGCTCCCGGCCCGGCACGTCCCCGGCGTCGCGTGGGCCACCACCACGGGTCTCCGGCGCCGGTCCGGTCCGTGGACGGCGCTGACGGGCGCGCTCGTGCTCGGATTCCTGACCGGGGCTCTCCTCCTGACGGGAAGCCTCACTCGCTTAGCCGGCCGATAATAAACACGCCCCGCTGTCTACGGGATATCGATGAACGACGGCAGTGGCTGGTATATCGACCTGGTGGTCGTCGCGGTGGCGACGGCGGTGTGTGCCGCCGGCATCGAACTGGGGATCGGCGGCGTTCCCCGCATCGCGCTGGCGGCGCCGCTGGTACTCTTCCTGCCGGGGTACGCGCTCGTCTCGGCGCTCTTCCCGGAACACGCGGCGAGCAGTTCCGCGCTCAATCCGTTCGACGAGTTCACGGGCTCGTCGCTGGGAAGCAACGACGCGCTCCGGGAGGACGCCGAACTCGGCGTCGAGGGACGCGTCGCGCTCGCGGTCCTGGGGAGCATCGCGGTGGTCTCGCTGGCGGCGATCGCTGCGGACCTCGCCGGTGCCGGCGTGCGTCTCCGGCCGATACTCGTCGGCGTCGTCGCGACGACGGCTCTCGGGCTCGCTGTCGCCGCGTTCGCGCGCCTTCGCCGGGACCCGGTCGACCGGTTCGTCGTCCCGCTCCGGTCCTCCGGGCTGTGGTTCACGGCGTCGCACAACCAGTCGCGTGACGCGGCGGTTCCGAACCTCCTGCTGGTGGTCGGGCTCCTCGCGCTGACGGCGAGCGTCGGGTACGCGGCCGTCTCACCGGCTCAGGACAGCCAGTTCACCGAGTTCTACGTCGAGACGGAGAACATGACCTTCGACAGCCAGACCAACTACCCGAACGAGTTCACCCAGGGCGAGGCGTCGACGATCGACGCGTACGTCGGGAACCATCGGAACGACCGGGTCCACTACAGCGTCGTGGCGGCCCTCCAGCGCGTCGAGCGCACCGGTCCCGACAACGAGACGCTGGGAGTCGCCAGTCAGCAGCGCCTCACCACGCGAGACGTGAGCGTGGCCGGGAAGACGACGAACCGGGTCTCGCTCACGTTCACGCCCGAGATGGCGGGTGACGACCTCCGACTCATGCTGTTTCTCTACACGGGCGACGCTCCGCCGGACGTCCCCTCGCGCGCCACGGCCGACCGGACGGTCCGACTCAACGTCACCGTCTCCTGACGCGGCGCCCGCTATTGTCTTTGCAGATTGCTCACGTTCAGTCGGTCGTCGCCGCGGACCTGACGACGACTTCGTAGTCCCTGCGTCCACCCGGGGAGGCGAAGAAGAACTGCATCGCCTCGTGATCGGCGTCCGCGTCGTACGTGACGCTGCCCGTCTCTGTCTCACCCGGTTCGAGTGGAACGTCGATCGCCTTCGGGAGGCCGCTCGTTCGAAATCCTGCGAGGTAGGTTCCGGCGGCGTCGCCAGCGTTCGTGACGGTGATGCTCAGTTCGACGTTTTCGTCCGGCGCTACCGAGTCGGGGACGGAGACAGATTCCAGGGAGAATTCGGGAGCTGTGGCGAGACGACCCCGAGCGACTTCGGTAAGCGGGTACCTCGTCCCATCGAACAGCAGGGCAGCGTTCTCGGTCTCGACCGTCGGTATATCGAACACCAGCGACCCTCTCCTATCGTCCGTGGTGTAGATCCCCTCGACACCAGGAGTCTTGGCCTCGATACCTGGAACCGACGATGCAGGGGTAAATTGCTCGTCTCCCAGACGGAGGTGAAACGCGCTGGGTGCTGGACTCCCCTCCGAGACTGGAGGTGTGACGAATGCGAACTGGTCCGATTCCGGGGATTTCACACCGATGCTGTCGAGGCCGTCGATGTACCGATACGACGATCTGAACTGAATCGAGATCGACGAGGGCTCAGAGACCGTCGGTGTTCTCGTTCTCGTGATAGTTCGTGACTGGTTCTGGGTCGGTTGTTCCTTTGAAACGCCGGGTTGTGGTTCCTGGGCACAGCCAGCCAGACAGGCTACGGGTGGGATGGATGCCAGGAAACGGCGGCGGTCCATTGTATCATTTTTGTCCAGTTTGGTTAATACTTTGTCTGTATTGTAGGGTGTCAGAGAACAGTTCACAAGGAAATCGCTTTCGGAACCGCTGGGTACGAATCCTCTGCTCAGCAGGTGTGCTTAGTTATCAGTTGTTGCGGGGAGAATAGTCGTGAGAGAAAGCGCGTCCGCAGACAGCACCGCACTCGCGTACATGCGATGTCGAGTGCGGTCACGACGAGTACGAGTGCGGTCACGACGGGCACGAGTGCGGTCACGACGAGCACGACTACGGTCGCAACAACTCCATGCACCACAGAATGTCCTCTACACTCCCTGTCTCTTTCATCCGACCGTATCGATCCCGGACAGCGAGATCAAATCATGCCGGAACGAACCGGGTGTCACCCGGAGGCGGTACAGAACACGACGTCGCCGTTGTCGTAGAGCACGTTCTGGCCGGGGCGACAGACTCGTTCGCGGGGCACGTTGAGCGCCTGGCCAGAGCCGTTGACGAGGAAGAAGGTCGCTTCCGTGGACTGGGCCCGGCGGTAGACCGTGATGTCGTTTTTCGTCCGCTGGCTCCCGTTGAGGACGGCCACGTCTGTCGGATGTGAGTCGATACGGTCGATGACCGTCTGATAGGGGTGGTCCGTGAACGCGACCTGGTCCGGGCGGATCTGTTCGCCACGGGGGCCGCCGGTGATGTCCTCGACGGTGCGCGCGGCGGTGATCTCGGATTCAGTGTAGGCGAGTTGCTCGTACTGGTCGTCGAAGACCGGGTTGTCGATGGTAGCCTCGCCCGAGAAGATCATCGCACCGGGGTACACGCCGACGAACACGACGAGGACGACGACCAGCAGCGGCTTCGCGAGGTCGCGCGAGAGGTGGCGAAAGCCGATGACGCCGAGGACGGCCATCGGGGCGTAGAGGAACGCGAACCACCGCGTCGGGATGAAGTTGCGGATGCCGAACATCGGCAACACCATCACGAACACGAGCATCACGGCCGAGGCCGCCAGCATCGTGAGCACGGACTGGCGGGCGTGCTCCCGGTGGACCACGTAGAGACAGCCGACGAACGTCGCGAAGAGCAACAGCAGGAACCCGAGCGTGTCCACGTACATCGCGAGCTGTCGGACGAACGCCGACCCACTGCCCGCGGCCGCCCCACCCGACGACGACGACCCGCTGGCGAGGTTGAGAAAGCCGACACTCGTCCGGATGGTCTCCTCGAGGTAGCTCAACACGGTCTCCAGGAAGGAGTCGCCGTTGTACGGCGTCAGCGACCACATGAACGTCACGAGACCGGCGTCGAAGACGAACAATCCGACGACGTTGACCGTCTCGCGGGTGCTAAAGCGCATCGTGCGGTCCGGGCTGAAGATCCCCAGCTGGCCGAGGATCTGGGCGACGATGGCGGTCAACAGCGTCACCAGCATGATGAACGACGACACCTGGTGGGTGAGGATGACGACGACGGTGAGGAAGACGAGCAGGAGGTAATCCCGCGTCTGGTAGGGCGTCCGCATCACCCGGACGAGCGCGTAGAGGATGGCGAGGTAGAAGGCGAGTCCCATGCTCGTCGGGATGAGGTGCATCCCCCACTGGATGCTGTAGTCGCCGACGGCGTAGAGTGCGGCGGCCAGCACCGCCCACCGCTGGCGGACGAGCAGTCCCGCCGTCAGGTAGACGAACACCACCGAGACCGGCATCGCGATGCCGAGCGAGAGATACAGCGCCGCACGGAGCGGCACGTCGTAGAGGAACGACGCCCCCACGGTGAGCAGGTGATACAGCGGCGACGCGTAGTACTTGTTGCCGTCGATGGCCGACAGCGAGCCCTCGCTGGCGATGTTCTCTGCCAGGATCGGGACGTGCGACCAGAGGTCGATGCCGATGAACCCCGGCGTGAAATACAGCGCCGCAAAGCGGAGCACGCCCGCGAAGACGACGACCTGGACGAGCGTGAGGCGCGGCCGGAAGTCGTCGGCGGCGGCGACCAGGGGCTGGGACACGACCATCGAGGCGACGACGGCCGCGATGGCGTAGAACGGCAGCGTCCGCCCCTGTTCGATCGTCGCGATGACGACGAGTGCGGCCATGCCCATGAACGCCAGTCCCGGGAGCGCCCGCGCGACGCCGCTCGGCAACACGACCGGGGTGGCCGTCTCCCGCGGGCGGTAGACCGCCACCAGGTAGAGGCCACAGGCCAGTCCGAGCACGATCGGGATCGTCAGGATGTAGATCTGGGAGGCGAGAAATCGGAGGGGAAAGAGTGCGAGCGCCAGCAAGAGCCCCGCGACGGCGGCGACGACGTCGAAGCGAGTGTTGGCCACCCGACTCGCCCCGAGGCTAGACATGGGCGACCGCCTCCCCGCGGTGGACGCGGCGGTACACGTCGGCGAGTCGATCGCCCATCTCGTCGACGCCGAGTCCGTCCACGGCCGTCCGGCCGTCAGAGCGGACCTCGCCGTCGAGGACGGCTTCGAGCCCGTCGACGACTGCGGCTTCGTCCTCGCAGACGTGCGAGTTCGTCACGCCGGCGAGCGTCTCGCGGACGAACCCGACGTCGGTGGCGACGACGGGGACGTTACACGCGGCGGCTTCCTTGACGACCATCGGTCCCGCCTCGCGCGTTGACGTGACCAGAACGGCGTCGCTGGCGTTCATGTAGAGGGACACTTCGTCGTGTGAGACGCCGGTGAGAACTCGCAGGTCGGCGTCGACGTCGGCCGCTTCGACGGCACGGCGGGCGCGCGGGTAGTCTTTCTCCGGGCGGACGGGGTCGTAGGGGAAGAGGACGACCCGCTCGTCGGTGTCCCAGCCGACGCGTTCGCGTGCCTCGTCTCTGGGGACGGGCTGGAATCGGTCGAGATCGACGCCGAAGGGGACGACCGGGTGGTCGCCGGGGACGGCGGACGCACACGCCCGACTCGGCAGGACCACCGCGTCGGCCGCGCGGGCACCCAGTCGGCTGAGGCCCGTGAGCCACTGGCGGTCGCTCATCAGGTCGCTTCCCCACGGGGTGAAGACCACCGGTCGGACGGGCTGAGCGAGCGCGAACGGCGCCGTCAGTCCGTAGTTCGCGTGGACGACGTCGTACTGGTCCAGCGAGTGGTCGAGCACGCGAGGGAGGTATCGCAGGTAGTCCGCGACCGACCGCGGCGAGTCGGGGTCGTACTCCCCGGGAACGCCGACGGCGGTACACGAGATGCCCTGCGATTCGAGTGCGGTGAGCTGGTCCTCGAAGAACGAGCGCGTCGACGTGTACAGGTGCAGCGCGCGCACTACTCGGTCCCTCCCGGCCGGCGGGGGTGCCCACTGGTCGAGAGCGCACTGCCCGTCTCGTGGTGTCGTAGTACCGTCATGCGTTCGATGGGTCCGGACCGCCCTGGGTACGTGGCGGTCCAGCTGGTGACAGACCCATCGCACACAGCGTGTTTTATTATCGGTGCGATAAGCCGGCTGGCCGCTGACACCGGTATCGGTCCGGTTCGTCCGACACGGTGGTTCGGTGGGGCCGACGCAGGCGCCCGGTCCGGCCGCTGGCGGTGTGTGCCCACCCGTTTACGACTCCGCTAAGGTCACGTTCGGCAGTTCGGGTGACGCCGTGACCGGTCAGACGTCCTCGACGAGTTCGCCGATCCGGTCGAGCGAGAGCGCCTCGACGGTCTCCGTGTCGAGTCCGTGGCGTTCGATGGTCTGTGTCACCTGGAAGGCCGTCTCGCTGCTCTCCACGGAGAACCGGACGTGGAAGTCGTAGTCCCCGAGGATGGCGTAGGTCTCTTCGATCTCGCCGCCGAGCTGCTCGACGTCCTCGCGGATCGCCCCCCAGACCGAGACGAGTTCCTGCGAGTTCTGAAACTGGTCCTCGTTCACGTCGACGTTGGTGATGTAGGTGGGCATCCGTCTGGCCGTTGGGATGGCACACGATTGTACGTTACGACGGTCCGTCTTACGGGACAGTCCGGCGACCAGGAACGGCCCGCTCGCGGGAACGGGAAGCGTTCACCCGCCGGCGAGACAGCGCTCGTAGACTGCTCGAACCCGTTCTCCCATCTCCGCCCGCCCGTAGGAGGTGACGCGTTCGCGACCGTCTCCCGCCAGTCTCCCGTCGGCGGCGAGGGCGTCCCGGAGCCCCTGGCGGAGTTCGCGTTCGGTCCTGCCCAGGCGGCAGTGTCGCACGTCGTCGAGGACGTTCGGCGCGAAGCCGACGGGTCGCGAGACGACCGGCACCCCACAGGCCAGCGCTTCCTTGACGGTCATCGGGCCGCTCTCCCACCGGGAGGTGACGAGCAGTGCGTCGCTGGCGTTCAGGTAGTCCGGCATCCTCTCGTAGGGTTCGTTGGCGACCGACCGCAACTCGACGTCGTCGTCGTCGAGACCGTCGACCACGCGTTCGGCCAGCGGGTAGTTCTTCTCGTAGCGCGCCTCCGCGTAGGGAAAGAGGACGACCTGGTCGTCGGTGTCCCAGCCGACGCGCTCGCGCGCCTCGTCCCGTGGGACGGGCTGGAACCGGTCGGTGTCGACCGGGAACGGGACGACGCGAGCCCGGTCTCGAACCGACGGCGGCAGGCGGTCGACCATCGGTTCGGAGGGGACGAGGACGGCGTCGGCCCGCTTGACGGAGACGCGCGTCACCGGTGCGAAGCGATTGCCGATGAACTCCCCGCCCCACAGCGACGCCACGACCGGGAGCGACGGCTGACAGACGGCAAAGGGCGTCGTCAGGCCGTAATTCGCGTGGATCAGGTCGTATCCGTCGAGACAGTGTCGGAGAACCTGCGGGTAATAACGCACGTAATCGAGCGCGGAGCGCTTGCGGACCCCGTCGTCGAACCCCCGGTGGTCGCCCGGTACTTCGAGCGTCTCGTAGTCGACGCCGGCAGTCTCGACCGCCGCCTCCTGTTGCTCGTAGAAGCTCCGCCAGGCCGTGGTGGTGAGTCCGAGGACTTTCACTGTGGGGGAGAGGAGGAAGCGCTGTCCGTGACCGATCGCCTGGCGCCGTCGCTGGACCCGGATCGAGACCCGGATCGGGACCCGTCGCCGGACTGGGGCCCAGAACCGGACCCGGACCTGTGCCTGGGCCTGGGACCGGACCGAGGACCGGACCCGACTCGCGGCGCGTCCTCGTGGTCCGTCGCGGGGTCGTGTGCGGCGAGCTGTTCGAGGATGTAACTGGTGGGGTCGATAGAGGCGGCCACGAGGTCCTCACGGCGCTCGGCGAACGCCGCCGTCGCGTCCGGGTCACTCGCGAGCGACCGTGCGACCGCGAGCGCCTGTCCGGCCTGGTCGGTGTGGAACGAGTAGACGAGGCCGTATTCGTCTTCGAGCATGCGGAACTTCCCCATGTCGTCGACGTCGACGAAGGGACTGACGCGGACGGTCGGCGTCCCGAGCACCGCCGACTCGACGGTCATCGTCGAGACGTCGCCGACGAAGAGGTCCGCGTAGTACATCAGGTGGTGGACCTCGTGTGGGTCGACCGGTAGCGGGTCCGCGGGGAGGGCGTCCGGGAGGTCCCCGTCCTCGGCCGAGACGTACACGTCGCCGTGGGACGCGAGGTCCTCGACGAGTTCGTGAACCTGGCCGGTGGTCAGCCCGGATTTGGCGATGTCGTGGTGGGCGTCCCACGCGTTCAGTCGGACCACGAAGTACGGGCGGTCCGGGTCGATACCCCGGCGCGTGAGCACCGACGGGTCGGGGTCGAAGCGGTCCGGGTGGAGGTAGGCGAGTTCGTGCAGGCTCGGGTAGCTGACCTGGTGGTCGCCGAAGTCCGAGCGGAGTGACTCGGGCGTGTAGATCGTATCCGAAAAGGAGACGAACAGCCGGTGCTGGGCGGCGATGTGGGCCTCGGTGTCGACGAAGTTCAGGCTGGTCGCGCCGAGCACCGTCGCGACGTGTGGCCCGGCGATGCCGTGACTCGTCAGGACGACGTCGGGGTCGAACGCCCGGGCCGCCCGGAGGATGCGGAGTTCGTACTTCGTCTGGACGGTCGCCAGGTCCACCAGCCCGTCGGGCGCGCCACAGAGGAGCGTGTGGTCGATGTCGTAGGCCGACAGGAGCGCGTGGTTGACTTCCTTCTCGCGGGCGAACACGGCGACCTCGTGTCCCGCGGCCTGTAACTCCCGGATAGCGTGTTTGAAGAGATGCACGTTCTCTCCGTGCTGGATCGTGATGAGGACCTTCATCCGAGTGTACCCGGGACTCCGCCTGGTCCGCTGGTTATTATGTGTAGGGTAAATCGCAATACGTTGGCCGGTGACACGATAGTTTCGTCGACCGACGACGCGTGCGGGCTCGTCGCGTCAGTCGCCGACCTGCGAGAGGGTCCGGTCGTAGAACTCGCGGTCGGCGTCGTCGACACCGAGGACCCAGAGGACGGCGACGAACGTCCCGAGGCCGACGAGGCCGCCGAAGACGATCAGGACGGGGCCGACGAGTCGCGACGCCGCCACCGCGCGGACGCCGAGCATCGCCGCCGCCGCGACGCCGACGGCGCCCACGGGTTTGAAATATCGCCGGGAGTACGGCGTCATCCCCTCGAAGTACCACACCTGGACGATGCGTGCGACGTTGACCACGCCGATGGAGATGCCGGTGGCGACGGCGGCGCCCACCATCCCGTAGCGCAGGATGAGGACGTAGTTGAGGACGACGTTGAGCGCCGCCGTGCTGACCTGGTTGAAGACGTTGAGGTACTGGTGGTCAGTCATCATCAGGACGTACCCGCTGGGGCCGACCGCGACGTTGACCACCTTCGCGACGGCGAGGACGAGCAAGACGGTGGCGCCGGCGGTGAACTCCGGGCCGAACAGCGCGAGCACCGGGACGCGAAAGACGACAAGTGCCGACCCGGCGAGCAGTGCGAGGCCGAACATCCAGCGGGTGAGAAAGCCGTAGATGGATTCGAGGTCCTCGTAGTTGTCCTCCTCGTAGAGGCGCGAGGCGACGGGCGGGAACACCTGGTTGGTCGCCATCAGCGGGAGCGCCAGGAGCGAGGCGAGCGCGAGCGCGACGTGGTAGATACCCACGTCCGCGGCGCCGGAGGCCAGCACCCCGAGCATGAGGACGTCCACGTTGCTGTAGACGAGCGACCCGGCCCGTGAGACCGTCAGCGGGAGCGAGTAGCGGTAGTACTCGTCGCCGACCTCCCTCGTCTCGGAGACTCTGAATCGCGGGCGAAGGTCCGTCTTCGCGAGCAGCAACACCGCCGAGCAGACGAAGAGCAGTACGCCCGCGACGACGACGGCGGCGACCACGCCGACGACGGACGCGCCGAGGAGCAGCGCAGCGCCGACCGCGACGATCTGCGCGGACGGGAGCCCCACGTGGTTCAGGCCGACGGTGTACTCCAGACGTTCCAGCGCCCGGAAGGTCGCGCTGACGACCCGCCGGAGCGTGTAGAAGGGGAGCACCAGCGCGAACACCCGGAGGACGTCCGGAAAGAGTGGGGTGTCGAGCGTGTAGGCGTTGATCCACGGCGCGGCGAGTACCAGTGCCGTACCGAGAGCGACGCTCGCGACCAGTGAGGTGACCAGCCCGAGCGTCAAGATAGACCCACGGCGCTCGGGGTCGTCCTCGTACTTCGGCACGAACCGGAGGACGGCCTTGTCCGCACCCAGGTCCGCGAGGCCGGCGCCCACCTGGATCAGCTTCTTGGCGAAGACGAAGACGCCGTACGCCGCGACGCCGACGGCGTGGGTCAGCGCGAGCGTCAGGACGAACCCGAGCCCGCGCGCGATGAACGTCCCCATCGTGAAGATCGACCCTCCCCGGAGGATCGAGAGCATCGAAGCGCCTCTCGTGTCGCCGTCGCTCACGCGGTCTCACCTCTGCGTCCCGAACCTGTCGTGGCCCCGTTCGAGGACAGCGTCGTGGCCCCGTTCGAGGATAGCGTCGAGACTTCGTCCGGGGACAGCGTCGCGGCCCCGTTCGAGAGTGGGGTCGAAGCCGCCGCCCGCATCCGCTCAGGCATAGCCGAGGTGGTCGAGGCGGTTCTGGACGGTGTCGCTGGCCACCTCGTCGGTCCGTTCCGGCGGGTCGGCAGTGACGGTCCGTCGTTCGTCGGCGGGCAGTTCGTGCCAGGGGACGTCGACGAGTTCCGGGACCCGCAACTCGGCGGGGTGGCCGTATTCCCGGAAGGGCACCGGCCACAGGCGTTCGCCGACGAGGTTGCCGTGGTCGGCGGTGACGACCGTCTTCCCGTCGAGCGCCTCCGCGAGGTCCGCGGCGTGTTCCTGGACGAGGTCGAAGTTCTCGGCGTAGGCCGCCCAGACCGACTCCACGGAGAGGTCGGGGTCGCCCGCGTCGAGGCGGTCCCAGACGGAAGCGGTTCGCTCGTCGGTCTGTGCCTGACCAGCGACGTGTCCGGTGACCCCGCCGCTGTCGAGTGCCCGCCCGGTCTCACCGATAAAGGGGTAGTGCGGTTGCATGAAGTGGACGAGCAGGCGTTTCTCGGGATAGCGCTCGTGTGCGGCGCGGGTGGCCTCGACCACTGCTTCGGGGGGGACGGTCCCGAGGTCCTCGTCCCACTCGTCGGCGAAGCAGTCGACCACGCGGTGGAAGATGTCGTCGTCGAGTCGCGTGGTGAAGGGGTTCGCGGTGACGTAGACGGTGTCGTGATGCGTCTCGCCCGCGAAGTTGTGGCGCATGAACTCGAGGCTCTGGGAGCCCGCCGAGGCCACCTTCCGTAACTCGCCGGGGAACTCGTGGCGGTCGGCGAAGAGGTCGTAGCGGCAGGCGTCGAGAACGAAGCAGTTGTCCCACTCCTCGTCCATGATGCGGACGGCCTCTTCCGGCGGGTTGCGGCGGGCGGCGACGGCCCGGTTGAGACGCGATCCCAGCGCCTCGACCTCCGTGCGGAGCCGGCGCGGGTCGCGAGCCACCCGTCGCAGATTCGTCAGATTGTACCTGGACGGCAACATATACACCCCTTCGACGGGGAGTGGCTTTTCTACGGGCCTGCTAATCGGCTGGCCGTGACCGGTATCTCCGGTTTTCCGTCGACCCACGAAGACGGGGCGCCGGCAGTCGAACGCCGGTGGCGCGCCACGCGAGGATGTCGACCGCCGGCGATTGGTCAATAGCAGTCGGTAGTCGCTCGCGTCGTGCGCGCGGTAAACTTCTATTCAACTAAGAATACCGGAAGAACTGGTGGGGTCGTAGAACGAGGTGTGGGGAGTTCGACCGGAGAACCCCATCGAAGGTCAGCGCCCGTCGGGGTGGCCGTCAGGTGGCGTACCCCTCCAGGATCTGGACGGTCTCGCTGACCGAATCGCCGTCGTCGTCGGTGACCGTGACGGTGACCTCGACGGGGGCGCACTCGCTGACCTCGACGGTGACCGACTCGCCGGTTGCGGTGAAATCACGCGTCTCACCGGTGACCTCCCACTCGATCGACGCGATCTCGCCGTCGGGGTCCGGGGCGTCGGTCGTCAGCGTCACGTTCGTCCCCGCGAGGAGTTGCTCCTCGGTGGCGTCCGCGGGGTCGGTCTCGACGGTGACGGTCGGCGACTCGTTCGGCCGCTCGGTCGTGTCGTTGACGACGCGGTGTGCAGTGTCTGGCTGGTCGGTGCCGTCGACCGCCGTCAGCCAGCCGTCGTTCATGGCTCCTCCCCTCGACGAGAAGAAGACCATCCCGTCGGCGACGACTGGTGGCACGCGGTCTCGAATGGTACCGTACCCGTAGCCCCACCGTTCGGCACCGTCGGAGGCGTTCAGCGCGTAGGCGACGCCGCCGCTGTCATCGCCGGCCAGTTCGGCGCCGCCCCAGCGCCCGTGGACGTAGACGGTCCGGTTCCCGACGCTCGGGCCGGTGTCGAGGAACGCCGACGTCTCGAAGCGCCACTCGCGCTCGCCGGTCGCCGCGTCCAGCGCGTGGACGGTGCTCACTTGCTCGTCTTCACTGCCGTGGCTCGTGAGGAACACGCGGTCGTCCGCGACGGCCGGCGCGTACATCGCCTGTGGCTCCGACCAGTTCGCGTCGGACGTGAGATTGCGCGACCACGTCTGAGTCCCGTCGGTCGCGTCGTAGGCGGCCACCCGGTTCGGGTTCGCCGTCACGTAGGCGGCGTCCGGCGTGACCGCGACGTCGATACGCTCGTCGGTCCACACGCCCGGGCCCGGCTGCTCGCCGACCGCCGGGAGGTCCGTCCGCCAGCGCACGTCGCCGGTCTCGGCGTCGAGAGCCACGAGGTCGGGCGTGAGAACGCGTTCGACGCCGTCGTCCGTCTCGATCTCCCGGAAGATCTCTTTCACGACGTAGACTGTCCCGCCGGCGACGCCGGCGAGTTCCGTCGCGTTCTCGTGCGTCCACTGCGTCTCGCCCGTCTCGGGGTCGACGGCGTGGAGCGTGTAGTTGCGGGTATCGACCGCGCGCTCGACAGCGAAGACGCTACCGCTCGCCGCGACCGGCGGGCCCCAGCTCCAGGTCTCGTTGCGCTTCCACTCGACATCGCCGGTCGCCGCGTCGAGCGCGAAGAGGCCGCCGTTCTCGTGCAGTAGCTCCTCGCTGGTCGATGGGTCACGCGACGCCAGGTCGTCTTCCGTGCCGACGTAGACGGTGCCGTTCGAGACGGCGGCCGGACCTGTCGCCCGCCCGATCCCGTTCCGGTCGGTCTCCTCGCGACCGGTCTGGGTCCACAGCACGTCGCCGGTCGTCGCGTTGCGCGCGACGATCGTTCCCTCGTGTCCGTAGTTGTAGCTGAAGGCGCCGCCGGAGTCGTAGCTACCGGTCAGTCGGGGGAGGTAGACGGTCCCGTTCGTCACGGTCGGCGCCGCCGCCGGACCGCCGTACGTGAACCTGTCGTCGCTGCCGCTCCTCTGCAGGTAGACGTAGTCGACGCTCCACCCGAGTTCGGGGTACGGGAGCGCGCCCTCGTCGCTGGTCACGCCGGTCCGTCCCGAGCTCGCGCGGCCCTGCCGCCAGTCGTCGGTCTCGCCCGTGTTCGTTTCGCTCGTCGATGCCTCCGTCGCGTTCGTCGCTCCGTCCGGCGAGTTCGTCGCGTCCGTCGTGGACGTGCCCGCCGCCCACGCCCCGCCGGCGAAGGGGGGTGCGGCGACGACGAGCAGCGCCACGAGGGCCAGCACCGTTCGTTTCTGTCTCCGTGCCATCTGTTCTACATGCTCCGGGGAGACGGTGACCGCCGGATCACGATATTATATATCATATAAAGTGAACAACAGTCCGACGTGACGGAAAGTCCGGAGATCTGCATTGTATCGACTATCTGCCGCCAGATAGGCGGGATGGCCCGGAGACAGGGACCGCTCGAGTGGCGCGGAAAGCGGCGGTCAGTCGGTCCGCATCGACCAGAGTTCGGAGAACGTGATGGCCTCGACGCCGTCGGTCTCGGCGATGTAGTCGAGCAGCTGTGCGTACTCGTCGCGGTTCATCGTGTTGTCGACGTCGAAGTGGTGGAAGTTGAGGATGCCGCAGTTGCGGTGTTTCGCGGCCCGATCGACGACGGTCCTGGCGATCCCGAGGTCGTGACCGATGGTCCGCGGGAGGACGAGCGGGTCGAAGCCGTTGACGCCCGTGGTGTTGACGTCGCCGGACTGGTTCATCCCGCCCATGAGGAAGTAGCGCCCGGTCACGTCCAGGGAGGTGGCGTCGAAGTTGTTGCCGGGGTAGACGACGAAGTCGCTCCCGTCGAACTCGTTGGCGAGCAACCAGCGCCGCTTGCGTGCCAGCATCTCGTCGAGTTCCTCCGCCGAGACCGTGCTGAAGGTCTTCCCGACGGTCCCGTGTCCGACGACCTCGTCGCCCGCGTCCCGGCGTTCGACGAAGTGGTCGAGGCTCATGAAGGGGTCCTGACCCACGTGCTCGATGGTCGGCGGCATCGACACGACGCCCGGCAGGTCGCGTTCGTCCTGGAGCGGCGCCGCTTCCTCGTAGTAGTCCTGGCGGCCGTCGTCCCAGCAGAGGACGACGTAGCCCTTCTCGGGTTTCGGGTGGGTACGCATGTCCTCGACCCACACCTCGACGTCAGACGACCCTCCGTTGAGGGCGACGATCTGCACGCGGTCGACCTCCTCCAGGTCGGGCACCAGGTCGCTGGTGGCGTACACCCCGGGACAGGTCCGGAACCAGCCGACGTCGGGTGGCTGATAGGAGAGCTGGCGGAGTTCGAGCGCGGCCCAGTTGCCGTCGGGGTCGATCAGCTTGACGATGAAGGCGATCTGGCGGGGGGTCGTCGTCCGGATCGCGACCGACAGGTCCTTCTCCGAGAGGTCGGTCGCCGGGAGCGACTTCTCGACGAGAGCGTTCTCGCCGCCCGGTCCGACGAGTTTGACGCTACTCTCGCCCGTGTAGCTGCGGTCGGACACTGTCGCCTCGCCCGCCACCGTGCGCCAGCCCTCGAGGTCGGCGAGCGGGGCGAACGACTCGCCGGGCTGGCGATAGCGCTCGCGCGACCGGTAGTCAGTCGTGACCCGGTCGGGTGCCACCGTCTCAGGTTCGGGCGTGTCGGTCGGAGTCGCCTCGGTGCCGGTGGCGTCGGTACCTGGGGTGTCGGCCCCCGTATCGGTCGAGTTCGTCCCCGAACGTGCGGGACTCCGTCCGGTATCGACGCGGGTCGTCCCCGGTGGTTTCGCGTTCGTTCCGGTGTCAGTGCCATCCGTCCCGGCCGGGGGCTCGTCTGCGGCCCCGCCTCCACAGCCGGCCAGTCCGCCGAGTGCGACGACGCCCGCCGCACGGAGGAACCGACGACGGTTCATGCGATGTTCATCTCGTCTCCCCGTCGACACTCCGGGGTCCTTCTTATGTGGTTGGTAGCGCGAGTGTCGGCGGACGGCGGGTCCGATAGGTTGTTCGTAATCGCCGTCGGTCGAGGAGGGGCGGCAGACAGGTAGAACGAGAGACCACAGCTGGAACAAGTGAGAAACTGCAGTCGAGGTAGAGCGAAACTGCAGTCGAGGTAGAGCGAAACCGCAGTCGAGGTAGAGCGAAACCGCAGTCGAAGTCTACCGAGAAACGGCAACTGGCTCAGAAGAACTCGTTGCCGCTCATCCGGAGGTCCGAGCAGCCCTCGTCTTTGACGTCGTTCTGGATGCCGTTGTTCTTGAGGTAGATGCCGTCGGTGCTGTCGGTGAGGCGGACACCCTTCTTGTCGTCGTCCGCGCGGAACGTCGAGTCCTCGACCCAGGTCCCGGCCGCCGTGTCGATGTAGGGCCACTGGTTGGTGGTGAAGTCACACTTGTACACCATGCAGTCGTCGCCGAAGTTCTCCAGCGCGCGCCGCTTCGGGGCGTTCGTCTGGTCCACGGTGACGGCGCGGAACTCGACGTTGTTGCGCATGTTGTAGATGGCCGAGCGGTTCCACTTGTCGCCCGCCGTCCCGGAGATGTCGACCTGCGCGAGCATCGCCCACTCGTCGTCGCTGCCCTGGCCGTCGATGTGGAAGGCGGCGCCGCCGGGCGTGTTGAGTTCGACGTCGGTCTTGTAGACGGTGACGTCGCCCGTCCGGGCCGCGATGCAGATCGCGTGGTTGAACACGTCACTGTCCATGACAACTCTGTTGCCCTTGAGATACGCCTTCTCGACGTCCCACTGGACGGAGATGCCGTGACTGTTGGGGGTGTCCGCCGCGATGCGGACGTTGCAGTCTCTGATCTCGATGTCGTCGGTCTTCTCCACGCGGATACCCCGCTGGGACTTCGTCTCGTCCCAGTTGCGGTCGACCTCGACGTCGACACCGATGACCTGGCTGTTTGGCCCGCCGACGCGGACGTTGGCGCCGTTGCTGTTCTTGTACTTCCCGCGCCAGACGCGCACCTGGCCTTTGCTCCCCGCCGCGTAGAGGCCGTTGTCGGGGAATCCGCCGAGTTCGCACTCCCGGAAGGTCATCCGACCCTTGTTGTAGGTGTTGCAGATGATACCCGAGGGGCCGCGCCAGAGCTTGTCGTGGGGGGTGTTGGCCGTGTAGTCGCCGCCGTCCGGGGCCCTGAACCGCCGGACCACGCCGGTCCCGTCGGAGTCGGTGAGGGTGAACCGGCCGGGGCCCCAGGCGCCGCTGTCGTGTTTACCCCTGATGTCGATATCGCGGACTTCGAGGCGGTCAGAGACGCCGGTTTCGAGGACGCGAACGCCCGTGTCGGGCGCTGTCTGGTCGACCTCGAAGTTCTCGACGACGAGGGTGCCGCCGGGGTTGTAGTGGACGCCGAGTCGGAAGAGCTTGTGCTGGCCGTCCTGGATGTTGTGGTAGTCGGCGGGCACGAGCGTCGCGCCGTCGCCGTACATCCCGAACTGGTCGAAGCCGGTCATCCGGAACATCCGGTCCATGTAGTACCGCCCCTCCGGGAAGTACAGCAGCGTCCCCGACTGGAGTTCGTGCCGGTCCCGGAGCCGCTCCAGGTCGTCGACGATCGACTCCGAACCGGTGTCGTCGATGCCCACGTCCGTCACGTCGACGACCCGGTCGAACCGGTCGCTGAGCCGCGAGGGGACCCCGCCGGCCCCGGTGTCCGCGCTCGCCAGGCCCGTCCCCGCCAGCAGGCCGCCGGCCGCGAGTGCTCCTGCCCCGGTCCTCAGGACCGAACGCCGCGAACAGCCGCCGCCACTCGATGTCCGTCCGTTCTCGTTGCCACGATCCGACTTCTCCTGTCCATCAGTGCGCTGCATGGATACTCGTTAGTATCATGTTCCGGACCGAGACCGTACCCCTTCACATGGCCGGCGTTTATATAGCACCCGGAAGCGGTGCTCAGACGACCGTACTGACCCGCGGTGGGGAGGGGAGTGACTGGAGAACCAACACACGGTCTCACCACGGATCGCCGGGCCGGGCGGAGATGTGACTATACGGCGACGAGCAGACGGTGAGACAGCGACAGTCAGGCGGTGAGGCGGGGGCGTTCACGAGGTCGCGTGTCGGCGCCGAGGATCCGCTCGACGACGACGTCGGTCACGTCGCGCTTGTCCGCGAGGACGTCCGCACGGCGGCGCCGCCACTGTTCCCCGTCGTCGGCCGCTTCGATCAGTTCGACGGCACGGTCGATCCCGGCGGCGTGGCGGTCCCGACCGTGGTACGCGAAGACCAGTCCGTACTCCTCGTCGAGCTCCGTCGTGTACCCCAGTTCGAGGGAGTTGACGTAGACGGCGGGCGTTCCCAGGAGCGCGCTCTCGGCGGCCGTCGTCGCGCCCTCGCCCACGGAGAGGTCGGCGTAGTAGAGCAGGTCGTGCATCCGCTCGGGCGCCACCGAGAGTTCGCGCGAGGCGAGTCGTGGCGGGAGGTCTATCTCGGCGGTGAGCTGGACCGTCGCACCCGCATCTTCCAGTCGCTCGACCACTTCGGCGATATCGTCGAACCCGCCCTGGCCGACGTCGTGCGAGGAGTCCCAGCTGCTGAACCGACAGACGACGAGCGTCTCGTCCGGGTCGATATCGGCCTCGTCGAGGACGCTCTCGTCGGGGGAGAACCGGTCGGGATGCAGGTACGCGAGTTCGTGATACCCCGGGTACCGGACGTGTTTGTCGCCGACGTCCTCCGCGTAACAGCGGGGCGTACACACCTCGTCGGCGAACGGGTAGGCCAGACGCTTGATGACCGACGCGTGCTCGGTGTCGTAGAAGACGACGCTACGGGCGCCGGTAGCCGCGGCGACGTGAGAGGCAGCGACGCCGCCGATAGCTGCGATGACGTCCAGGTCGAGGTGCCAGGCACGCACGAGCAGGCGCGTCTCGTAGGTGGCCTGGACGCGTGCCAGCGACGGGAGCGACGTGGACGCGCCCGCCAATATCTCGTGGTCGATGTCGTACGCCGAGAGGAGGGTTGCAGTGACCTCGTTCTCCCGGGCGAAGACGTGCACCTCGTGGCCCGCCGCGCGGAGTTCCGCGATGGCGTGTTTGAAGAAGTGGACGTGTCCCGGGTGCTGTATCGTGATGGCGACTCTCACTTCGGGTCCTCCTCGGTCGCCGTCTCTGGGTCACGACCGGTGACAGCCAGCCACGCCAGCAACGCCCCACCGAGGAACGCGGCGACGAGACTGGAGAGAGACGTTCCCTGCCCGTCCGACGCCTCGCCGGTCCGACCCGACTCGATGGCTCTGTCGGTCCGGCCTGACTCGATGGCTCTGTCGGTCCGACCCGACTCGGAGGGGACGTCGGTCTGTTCCGATTCGACGACCGAGTCCCTCCCGCCGGGCCCGGTGGCCGTGCCGGTTCGGTCCGGGTCGGTTGTCGCGTCGGTTCGGTCCGGGTCGACGGGTCCCCGGGCCCGGCCCGGTTTGACGGTCACGTCGGACCCCGCGGTCCCGCCGTCGGTGGCCGCGACGACAGTCCGGGAGTCTCCACCGGCCGTCCGGGTCGGGGCAGCGACCGTGGACGGACCGGGGACGTAGGTCCGGTCGAGTCGCCAGAGGAACCCGCGAGCGAGCGTCATCGACGTCGTCGGGATGAACTCGACGTAGTCGATCGTGCTGTCCTCGTCGGCGTAGACGGCCGGTATCGGGACGTCCGCGACCGACATGTCGGCGACGCGCAACCGGACGAGGAGGTCGTTCGTGTACTCGTGGCCTGCCGACAGCGACGCCACGTCGATGGCGTCGAGCGCGTCACCGGAGATGGCTGTGTACCCGTTCTGCGGGTCCATCAGGTCCCAGTAACCGCTGGAGAGCTTCGTGAGGTAGGTCAGCATCCAGTTGCCGACGCGCCTGAACGGCGGCATCGCCTCCCGGTCGACGTCGTCGGCCAGCCGGTTGCCCTTCGCGTAGTCCGCGACGCCCTCCGCGACGGGGTCGATCAGTGCCGACATCTGCGTCGGGTCCATCTGCCCGTCGGCGTCGATCGCCACCGTCACGTCGACGTCCTCGTCGAGAGCAGTGAGATAGCCGGTGCGGAGCGTCGCGCCCGCTCCCCGGTTTACCTCGTGGCGGATGGGCACGATGCGGCCGTCGACCGGTTCGTCCGCGTCCCCACCGGTCCGACCGGCTTCACCGGCACCGTCGGCCTCTCCAGCGCTCCCGACGTCCTCGGCGCTCGTCGGCACCCGTGACAGTATCTCCTCCCAGGTTCGGTCGGTCGAGGCGTCGTCGATGGCGTAGATACGGTCGACGTACGGTGGGATGTCGTCGAGGACGCCGCCCACGTGCTCGGCCTCGTTGTACGCCGGGACGACGACTGCGACGTCCGTGTCGGGGTATCTGCCGTCGCCGGCCCCGCTGTCCGAACTGATCCCGGTCGCCGCCTGGTCCCGGCTTCGGTCTCTCGACGGTCGGTCCCAGTCAGCGGTTCGCCCGTCCCCGTTCACGGGCGGCCCGCTTTCGCCGGACCGTGCGTCGCCTGCGGGTCCCGGCTCGCCGCTCGACCCGCCGATGGACGTCCCGGAGTCCGCCGTCCGCCCGGAGTCCGCCGTCCGTTCGCCGAACCGATGCTGTCGGTGTTCGGCCGCTCTGTCGGTCTTCGCTTCGTGCCGTGTCCGTTCGGTCATGGTTTGGGTACCCCGCCCGCCGTGCGACGGGCCGAATCTGGAAACGCCCACGCGGTCCGGGGATTTTATTATAGTTCTGATAAGTAGGCGGGCCACGCGGGACATTCGGACGGATCGCCCGACAGCGCCGTGGAGCGACGTCGATCCGGCGTCGGCGGGCCCGGACGGACGCCAGGACTGTTTCGCGCCTTATCGGCCGCGTAAGCCGCTGGATACCTGATTTATAATGAAGACTGTCGGGGCAGGTAGTTCGAGTACGGACAGCGAGCGGACACTCGCTCGCACGGAATTCACAGATGGCATCCAACAACCACCACCGCGACGACCAGGGCGACAGCGACGGACCCGACAGCGTCGACCGCGACGACCAGACATCGCAGACGCGAACGGACGGCGGCGGCGTGGGCGCCGGCGTACGGACGATCCAGCCCGAACAGCAGTCACAACCCGAGGGGACACTCCCCGAAACGGCGACTGTCTGCATCGTCGGGCTGGGCTACGTCGGATTGCCGCTGGCCGTCGCCTTCGACGAGGCCGGCCAGCGCGTCGTCGGAATCGACGTCGACGAGGGGAAAGTCGACGCGCTCGCGGACGGCGACGACCCGACCGGCGAGGTCGGTGACGCGGCGCTCGCGGACTCGTCGGCACACTTCACGACCGACGCGGCCCGCATCGAGCGCGCGGACTTCGTGATCGTCACCGTGCCGACGCCGGTCGACGACCTGGGAAACCCCGACCTGACGTTCATCGAGGCCGCGGGGGAGACGATCGGTGACCACGTCTCGCCCGGGACGACCGTGATCCTGGAGTCGACGGTGTTCCCCGGTGCGACCGAGACCGTCCTCGTGCCGGCGATCGAGGACGCCTCGGGCTTTACCGCGGGCGAGGAGTTCGCAGTCGGGTACTCCCCCGAACGCGCCTCCCCGGGCCGGGAGGGCAGAGGCCTCAGTGACGTGGTGAAGATCGTCGGCGCGAACTCCGGGGAAGTCCGCGACCGACTGGCCGCTCTCTACGAGTCGGTCGTCGACGCCGGCGTCTACCGCGCGCCCGACATCGAGACGGCCGAGACGGCCAAGGTCATCGAGAACGTCCAGCGCGACATCAACATCGCGCTCGTCAACGAGCTGGCCGTCGCCTGTGACTACATGGACCTCTCGACGACGGAAGTGCTGGAGGCCGCGGGGACGAAGTGGAACTTCCACGACGAGTACGAACCCGGCCTGGTCGGCGGCCACTGCATCCCCGTCGACCCCCACTACCTCGCACACCGCTCGGAACGCGAGGGGTTTTCGCCGAAACTCGTCCTCCAGGCCCGAGAGATAAACGAGTACGTCCCGGTCCACGTCGCCGAGATGACCGTCAAGGCCATCAACGAGGCCGACAACGTCCTGCGTGACAGTGACGTGCTCGTGCTCGGCCTGTCCTACAAGTCCGACGTCGGCGACATCCGGACGTCGGAGGTCGACGCCGTCATCAGCGAACTCTCCGAGTACGGCGTCGAGTCGACTGGCTTCGACCCGCACGTCGACCCCGAGCGAGCGCGCGAGGTGTTCGACGTCGACCTCCAGGCGTCGTTCGACCCGACCGGCTTCGATGGGATCGTCCTCGCGACGGGACACGAGGAGTTCCGTTCTCTCGATCTCGACGGAGTCGCCGACGCGATGAGCGACGACCCGATCCTGATGGACGTCCCGGGCGCGCTCGACGAGGCGGCAGCCACCGAAGCCGGCTTCGCCTACCATCGGCTCTGAGCGCCGGCCGAGATGAGGACGTGGCCGGTCACCCGGATGACCCCTCCGACGGAGCAAACGAGGCCGAAATAACACCTAACCGATAACTATCGGGCGTCGATCCGGCCCGTTCATAGTCTGTACGATTTTTCGACAGAGCGGGTCTGAACCCCTCATTTTAGGGGGATTGGTGCCGATTTACGATAGTTCACAAGCGTTGCAACGGTGGGCAACGGTCGCAACGAGCGACTGGCCTTATT
>ENA-ORCR01000124-ORCR01000124.1-marine-metagenome-genome-assembly--contig:-NODE-124-length-85189-cov-7.710534_pt1 | contig 85189 bp, 77 predicted proteins | sample MGYA00237782_ERZ508514 | MGnify/ENA primary metagenome ERZ508514 (study PRJEB26185, sample SAMN06268960) | marine metagenome | isolation source: Eden Landing Ponds, San Francisco, CA, USA | place...
CATCGACGACCCCATCGACCTGGGCGTCCTCGACCCGGCCGCCGTCAAACACGAGGCCGTCGAGAGCGCCGCGGAGGCCTCCACGATGATCGTCCGCATCGACGACGTCATCTCCGCGAGCTAGAGCGAGCGCTTCGTCGCGACTGAATCGTCTACCATTTTTGTGACTCGGATCGTCGAGCGCCCGCTATCGGGACTGTCGAGCGAGGTCGGCCGTTGGAGAACTGTCGTCGAGACGGTCGCTCGAGTGACCCTTCAGTCGTCTTCGTTGGCTTCCCAGCGCTGTGAGACGTCGTCTTTGGCGATGGTCTGGAGGCGCTGGAGGCCGTTGACTTCGTCGATGACGTCGACGACCACGTCCGGGACGCGGTCCTGCCAGGTGTCGTCGTCGAGCATCCGATCCCTGATGTCGCTACCCTCCAGTCTGTCGCGGTCGAACATCGGCGACTGACGGACCTCGATGCCCCGTTCTTCGAACAACTGGACGACGAGCGGGTTGTTCGAGTAGGCGACGTCGAAAGACGGGCACATGCTCATGATGTGGCTGACCCAGACGGCGTTGCGGTCGATGTCTTCGATGGGGACGACGTACGTCGGGACGTCCACGTCCTCGACGGATTTGGTCAGCATCATCACCCGTTCGCCGGCAGTGAAGGGGTTGCGGACCGTGTGGGAGACGTCGGCGCTCCCGATACCGAGGACGAGTTCGTCCACCTCCTCGACGATGTGGTCCACCATCGCCCGGTGGCCGTTGTGAAACGGCTGGAACCGTCCGATGTAGAACCCGCGTGTCATACCCCGTTGTGGGCGGAGGGGGTACATTAACCCCGGTGACTCGGAACGCCGACCCTCGCGACCCACGGTTGGCGGCCGTCTGTGGGGTCGAACCAGACCGTTCGTCCACGCTGGTCGGCGGTTCGGATCGGACCGCTCACGACCCGTATTTTAGTTCGGGTGGTCGCGAGGCGGGGACGGTGGCTCCGAGGCCATCCGACTCACGTCTGGCGATTAGCCCGTCCTCGAAGCTGATTCTGGGGGAGAAAGTATATCAATAAACAGCCCTTGGCTTCTGATGTTAGAATCGTTTATATGAGTGAGAATATCGATACCGACGAACCGTCCGCGGCGGACGCGGACGAGACCGAGGACGTCGGCGCGACCGACGCCGAGGCTCCGGACCAAGAGGAGACGCCGGAGTCCGAGCCTGAGGCGCCGGTCGAGGCCGAAGGTGGCGACGAGCCCGTCGACGCCGAGCCCGACGAGGGCGAGGACGGAACTGCCGTCGCCGTCGAGACTGACGAGAGTCTCGGCAGTGCGGTCGAGATCGACTCCGACGAGGCGGTCGTCGAGAACGGAGACGAGGACCTGCTCGGTGGACTCGACATCGAGACCACCGCAGACATCGAGGTCCCGGACCGACTGGTAGACCAGGTCATCGGGCAGGACCACGCTCGTGACGTCGTCAAGAAGGCGGCCAAACAGCGACGCCACGTGATGATGATCGGCTCCCCCGGGACGGGGAAGTCGATGCTGGCGAAGGCGATGAGTCAGTTGCTCCCGAAGGAGGAACTCCAGGACGTTCTCGTCTATCACAACCCCGACGACGGCAACGCGCCGAAGATCCGGACCGTGCCGGCGGGGAAGGGCGAACAGATCGTTGACGCGCACAAGGAGGAGGCGCGCAAACGCAACCAGATGCGCTCGTTCCTGATGTGGATCATCATCGCGATCATCATCGGGTACGCGCTGCTCATCCAGGGTTCCGTGCTCCTGGGCATCCTCGCGGCCGGTGTCGTCTATCTTGCCTTCCGCTACGGCTCGCGGGGCAACGACTCGATGATCCCGAACCTGCTGGTCAACAACGCGAACCAGCAGGTCGCGCCGTTCGAGGACGCCACCGGCGCCCACGCCGGTGCGCTGCTGGGCGACGTCCGCCACGACCCGTTCCAGTCCGGCGGCATGGAGACGCCGAGCCACGACCGCGTCGAGGCCGGTGACATCCACAAGGCCAACAAGGGCGTGCTGTTCATCGACGAGATCAACACGCTCGACATCCGCTCCCAGCAGAAGCTCATGACGGCCATCCAGGAGGGCGAGTTCTCCATTACCGGCCAGTCCGAGCGGTCTTCTGGTGCGATGGTCCAGACCGAACCCGTCCCGACGGACTTCATCATCGTCGCAGCGGGGAACCTCGACGCCATGGAGAACATGCACCCGGCCCTGCGCTCGCGTATCAAGGGCTACGGGTACGAGGTCTACATGGACGACACCATCGAGGACGAGCCCGAGATGCGCCGGAAGTACTCCCGGTTCGTCGCGCAGGAAGTCGAGAAGGACGGACGCCTCCCCCACTTCACGGAGGAGGCCGTCGAAGAGGTCATCCTCGAAGCCCGGCGTCGCTCCGGGCGGAAGGGGCACCTCTCGCTGAAGCTCCGTGACCTCGGGGGACTGGTCCGCGTCGCGGGTGACATCGCTCGCGCAGACGACAAGGAGTTCACCGAGCGCGAAGACGTCCTCCAGGCCAAGCGCCGCTCGCGGTCCATCGAGCAACAGCTCGCCGACAACTACATCGAGCGCCGCAAGGACTACGAACTCACGGTCAACCAGGGCGACGTGATCGGTCGCGTCAACGGCCTCGCGGTCATGGGCGAGGACTCCGGTATCGTCCTCCCGGTCATGGCAGAGGTCACGCCGTCGCAGGGGCCCGGCCAGGTCATCGCGACCGGTCAGTTGAAGGAGATGGCAGAGGAAGCGGTCCAGAACGTCTCGGCCATCATCAAGAAGTTCAGCGACGAGGACATCTCGGAGAAGGACGTCCACATCCAGTTCGTCCAGGCCGGTGAGGGCGGCGTCGACGGCGACTCCGCGTCTATCACGGTCGCCACTGCAGTCATCTCCGCGCTGGAGAACGTCCCCGTCAAGCAGAACCTCGCCATGACCGGCTCACTGTCGGTCCGGGGCGACGTGCTCCCGGTCGGCGGTGTCACGCACAAGATCGAGGCGGCCGCCAAGTCCGGCCTCGATACGGTCATCATCCCCGAGGCGAACACCCAGGACGTGATGATCGAAGACGAGTACGAGGACATGATCGAAATCATCCCCGTCTCGCACATCTCCGAAGTCCTGGAGGTCGCACTGACTGGCGAAGCGGAGAAGGACTCGCTGGTCGACCGCCTCAAGTCCATCACGGGCAAGGCGCTCGAACACGAGGTCGGCCGGCAGAGCGGCGGCAGTCCGAGTCCTCAATAAATGCCCGACTGGGCCGCATTCGTCGGCCTGACGGGGTTTCTTTTAACCGCGCTTCTCGGTCTCGCACGGCTCTCACAGGGAGCCGTCCGGCCCGACGGCGGCGTCTCATCCACAGTCGACCGCGTCTCGATACCCGACGGGGACCCGACCATCCCACGCTTCGAGACGCAACGGGCAGCGGCCCAGCGACAGCAAATGCGCGACACGCTGGCCCCGAGTGACGTCTCGACAGGGGCGTTGCTTGCCAACGTCGCATTCACGCAGGGGCTGTTCGGCGTGTTGCTGGTCGCCGGTGCGTTCTACTTCGAAATCCCGGCCAGCGCGTTCGGTGTTACCGTCGACGCACTCTCGACGGGACTGCCGGCACTGGTAATCGGCGCTGGCGCAGGAGTCGGCTTCTGGCTGGGCAACGAACTCGCCGCCGCGCTTGCCGACGGCTTCGGGGTCGCCTTCGACGAGTCGCTGCGGGAGTTGCTCGCCCCAGACTCGGTGGGCGGCTGGATCATCCTGCTGTGCGGCGTCCTGCCGGTCATCGCCATCGTCGAGGAACTCCTCTTTCGAGCGGCGGCTATCGGCGTCCCCGTGGCGGGACTGGGCGCACCGGCGTGGGCGATGGCTATCGTCGCTTCGGTCGCCTTTGCGCTGGGCCATGGCGCGCAGGGCCGGGCTGGTATCGTCGTCACCGGAACGCTCGGGCTGGCGCTCGCCGGCCTGTTCATCGCGACAAACAGCCTGCTCGCGGTCGTCGTCGCCCACTACCTCGTCAACGCGCTCGAACTGATCGTCCACGAGGGGCTGGGCGTCGACCGGATCTGGGTCTAGAGGCCCTCGATAGCCCGGAGCTTCTGCTCGACGGGCGGCGGCGCGGCGCTCGGTCCATCACGGACTCGATGGTCCGGAATCAACAGCGGCACGGGGTTCGCCGCCAGCGACTCCCGGACCTGGGCAAGGTCGTCTTCGTCGTCATCGTCCAGGTCCGGCGTCATCCGCGCGACCTGCACGACGGAGGCGTCCTCGCCGTAGGGAATCTCCCGGACGGCTTCCAGCACTGTGCGCTGGTCCGTCGGGACCGTGAGGCCGACGGTAACGTCCGTGAAGTCGTCCTCGACCCCCTGGAGATACTCGTCGATGCGGTCGAGCAGGGCGTGGTCCTCGCTGACATCGTCCTCTGGCTGGGACGGGAACGACAGCGAAATGATCCGGTCGCCGGCCTCGCCGAGCTGGACGTACCGGTCGAGATACGACGACTCGCGGGCGTAGATTCCTGCGTCCCCGGTCGGTGCTTCCATGCTAGCGTCGTCGGCCGGTCGCCCCTTCAACATTCGGCCTTGGATTGACTGTATACACAGACTGGGCAGCGATTTCGAACAGCCAGAAAGCCCCGACTGGCTGCACTCGGGGGACTCGCTGCGCTCCTCGTCACTCCTTACACTCGTTCCTCCGGTGCTTGCATCGTCCACCTTCGTCCAGCCAGCCGCCCCTTTCAGTCCTACCCACGGCCGGTTGGACAATCCAGGCTGGGTGGGGATGAAAGGGGCTGCCGTCTCGGCGAACCCCGACGACGCAAGCACCTACCGGAGCGTCGTTCGAGAGAGCGAAGCTCTCTCGTGATCACGAAAATCTCCGATTTTCGGACGACAGCGAGTCGCGGGAGCCGAGACGGCAGGGGCTTTCTGGTTCTTTGAAGAAAGAACAACGAAACCGAGTTCCGCCGTCAGTCCTGGAACCAGAGCACGCCGGGGTAGTCGGAGATGAGCCCGTCGACGCCGGCCTGGACCAGTTCTTGGGCCTGATACCACGTGCTGACCGTCCAGGTGTTCAGCGTACGATCCTCGTCGTCGGCGATTTCGACGAGGTCGATGTCGCTCAGGTCCGATTCGATGTAGCCGTCGTCGTCAAAGAGGGGCGTTCCCCGAATCATGTTCCAGGGAACGTTCATCGCTTCGCAGTCGTATCGGCGGGTGACTTCCAGGCCCTCCTCAATGCTGTCCCAGAAGAGGAAGGCGATAGGGACCGAGTCGTCGTAGTCCCGGACGGTCGCGAGCGCGGCCTCGTAGAACGAAGAAACGAGGATGTCGTTGTCGTACTCGCTGGCAAGGTCAAGCGCGCGCTCGGTGTAGGACTGCCACACCTCTCGCTGTGCCGACAACGTCTGGTCTGACAGCGACTCGGCGAAGTAGAGGTCCTCGCTGCCGGGGTTCTTGAACTCCAGGTTGACGGCGACGCTGGGCGGAATCGAGTCCATGACCGTCTCAAGCGTCGGAACCGTCTCCTCGGTGCCCAGAACCTTCGCGCTGGTCACAGTGTCGGTGTCGGTCTCGAACACGAGGCCCTGGGTGTCGGTCAGGCCGCGCTCGCCGCCGTCGCGTTCGGCCAGACCGTTGTCGTGGAAGGTGACGAGCGTCCCGTCGGCCGTCGGCACGACATCGACCTCGATCATGTCGGCGCGCCGGTGGGCCGTATCTGTTCCTGGGCCGCCAAACGACGAGGCTTCGACGGCCAGTTCCGTGTTCTCCGGGTAAACGCCCGCGAACCCGCGGTGGGCGATCAGCGTCGTGTCGTCGGGCATCTCCCCGTCCCCGGTGTCGTCGGCTTCGCTGGCATTCGATTCACCGCCGTCGGATTCCTGGGCCGTTGCGCCGCCCACGAGTCCCGCGCCTGCCAGTGTCGCCGCTGTTCCCTCGACGAACGTCCGTCGACCGATGTACTGTGACATGGCAGGTACGGCTGCCGGGCGGTCGCGAAAGACCGTTTATATGAGTGATATAGTTCACTCGATAGCCGTAGTCGACAGCGTTCAGGTCTGTAGCCGTACATACCGGAGCGTTCAGGCTTACTCGCCGATCCGCTCGCGGGCCGCCGCCACGACCAGCGGGAGCGTTATCGTCGCGTCGGCATACACCGAGACGTTCCGGGCGTCCTTTTCGAGCTTGCCCCACGAGCGCGCTTCCTCCAGCGTCGCCCCGGAGAGGCCGCCGGTGTTCGAGGGGTCCATCGTCAACTGGACGGCGTAGTCGTAGGCGTCGGGCGAGACCAGCATCGTCTGGAGGACGTAGTTCTTCGGGACGCCGCCGCCGACGACCATCGCTCCCGCGCTATCGGCTTCGTACGCGATGTCTGTGATCTGAGTCATGTCCGCCAGCGCGTCGACGGTGAACTCGCTGGTCTGGGAGTACATCCACGCCTGCAGCCCCAGTACCGAATCCTGGAACGCCGGGCAGTACACCGGCACGTCGTTCTCGTAGGCCGCCGCCAGCACGCCGGCGTCCTCGGGCACGTCCTCGCGCTCGTTGACCTCGCTGTTGGCCCGGCCCAGCGCCTCAGTCATGCGCTGGATCGAGACCGCGCCCTCGGTTTCCAGCGTCGAGAACACCTCGTCCCGGAGGTGGTTCTCGAACAGGGCGAAATGCTCCTGGGGCAGGTAGACGTTGTAGATCCGGTCGACGCCCTCGTCACGGAGCGTCTCGTCGTGTTCGCGCTCCGTTCGCCCCTCGGGCGTGACCTCGCCGTGGTGGTGCTTGCCGCCGATGGCCTCGATGCTGTCGTGGGTACAGTTCGCACCCGTCGTCACGAGTACGTCGATGTGGCCGTCGCGGATGAGTTCGCTGACGATGGCTCGCATCCCCGTCGGAACCATCGCACCGGCGAGACCGAAGAAGGTCGTCACGTCGTCGTCGAGCATCTCGCTGTAGATGTCGACGGCCTCGTGGATGTCGCTCGCGCCGATGCCGGCCTCGCCGTAGCTGTCAGCCAGTTCGCCGACCGTCATTCCGGCCCGGGCCTCCGCGTGGCCGATGGGGTCGTGATGGAACGTCTCCCGCTCGTCGGTGTGGTCGCTCATTGCTATCCAGTCAAGTGGCGGCGGGTTTCAACCTCGTGGTTCGCCGCGACAGTCACGGGGCGTGTGTCGTTTCATCACCCCACGCCCCAGTGGAAACGGAGGGCTTAGACGTCGCTGCCCTGAATGAGAGCCGCGAATACTGCTACGTTCCGGCGTAGCGTCGGCGACTGAGATGGCCGACCGCTGGGCGACCAGGTACCCAATGGAAGCTACCCCACGCTACGGGACTCGGGTTGACGACCTCGCGTCGGTGCGGTCGGATGCTCCTGCTTGGAGCAGACCGAATCGGTCCCCGATTCTGTGTAGTCCGGTCGAAGCCGCCGCCGGGAATGTGGGACGGAAGACGCTCCTCCCGCCCCGAAATACGGTTCAGATTCGAAGGTGTGCCGGTGGATCGACGGCTTCGAGTTGTTCCAACAGCCCGAGACGGTTCTCTTCGACCCACACCTCCGCGATCTCGTCGTCCGCGAGCCGGTACATCGCCATCCCTGTCCACTCGACTTCGTGACCGGTCGGCTCGACATCGAGGTACTCGCCCTTGTGGGTCCCGCTGGCGGAGTATCGAACGGCAACGGTGTCGCCTTCTGTGACCATCGCGTCGGTCGTACCGCTGTAATCGGGGAACCGCTCGAAGTGCGATTCGAGGAACTCGATGACCTCGTCGGGGCCGTGGAGGTCCTCGTGGATGCTGTGCTCGACAACGTCGTCCGCCAGAATGTCGGCCAACGTCTCCAAGTCTCTCTCGTTAAATGCGTGCAGGTACCGCCTGACGATGTCCGCGTTCGTGTGTTCTGTTGTTGACATTATCCCACCTCACGCGTGGCGATTCGGGTACCGGGACCGGACTCCAGGTCATGCCCGCGGCCCCACATCAGTGTTCATCGCGGGCCGTGTTAGTCTTTAACATAATGTGGCTGGGATCGGGAAGCACGCGCCAACGTACCACCGGTATCCAAACATCGGACCGCAGCAGTCGACACTGTCTGGAATCAACTCAGTTTCAGCGACGCTCCACAGCAGTCCGACCGGTACTGCTCGCGTTGCTTGACGAGCTTGCAGTCCTGATAACGGCGGGCGACGAGGTCGCCACACGCCTCGCAGGTGAGGACGTGCTTCGGGTCGGTGAAGGCCGGACAGTGGACATCGGTGTCAAGCTGGTCGGCCCGCTTCCGGAAGGCCCGGCCGTGGTCGGTCGTCCCGTCGCGTTGATACTGCTCGACGTGGATGAGTTCGTGGCGCAGCGTCGCTTCCCAGGCGTCCCGGTCGAAGGTCGAAAACGCGTCCCAGGTCAGCGAGACCGTACACGGAAGCGGACGGCCGTCGCTCCCGTCGACGCTGTCCCAGTCGTACCGCTCGCCGACGGTGGCGTCGGCCAGTTTTGGTCGCGTGACCGCGGCGGCGCGGCGCTTAGCGCGGTGGGACACCTCCCACTCGACGAGGTCGAACCGGACCGAGACGCCCCACTCGCGGCGGACACCGCGACAGTACTGCCGTGACCAGTCGACGAGGTCCGAATCCGAACTAATACCTTCGTAAGAAACTACGCCGGCCATCGCCTCAGAGGGCGGTCGGGCAGTCGATATAGGTCGTCTCCAGTCCCCAGTCCTCAACGACGGTCTGGAGCGACTGGACGCCGAACGTCTCCGTCGCGTAGTGACCGGCGAGGACGACGTGAATCCCCTGCTCGCGCGCCTCGTGGAAGGCCTGCTGTTTCCCCTCGCCGGTGATGAGCACGTCGGCATCCGTCTCGACTGCCTCCTGAAGCCAGTCGACGCCGCTGCCGGTGACGATGGCGACGTCCTCGATGGTCGACGGGCCGAAGTCCAGAACCTGAACTGGCTGCCCCCCAGTATCTAAGTTTCCTTCAAGGGTATTAGTGAGATCCGAGACTGTCCGGGGCTCTGGGAGGGTTCCGCGCTGGCCGATGTACTCGCCGCCCATCGACCCGAACGGCGCGCGGTTGGCGAGGTCCAGCAGGTCCGCGACGCCGGCAGCGTTGCCCAGTGACTGATGGCCATCCAGCGGGAGGTGGGCGACGTATAGCGCGAGGTCGTCATCGATCAGCGGCGCGACCCGGCGGTAGTTGGTTCCGGTCACGCGCTCCATCCCGCCCCAGACGATGCCGTGGTGGGTCACGAGCAGGTCAGCGCCCGCCTCGGATGCGCGGTCGATGGTCTCGACGGCCGCATCCACCGCGAAGGCCACGTGCTCGACCGGCTGGTTCGCCGGCCCGACCTGCAGGCCGTTCGGACTGGCGTCGATGTCGGCGTAGGCCTCGGTGTCGAGTCGGTCGTCGAGACGCGTCGCGATGTCTCCTGCGTTCATAGCGCGGACTTCGAGATGACCGGTGGTATGCTTTTCTCTACCTGTCCGATTCGACCAGTTGTCCGTTCGCCTGCCCGATGAGGTCCCGGTCCACAGCGGCGTCGATGATGGCGTCGAACTGCTCCCCGTCGATGTCGTAGGCGTTGACCGCGACCTCACGGATCTCCGCGCGGTCGACCGGCATTTTGCGGTTCTGGAGCAGGCGCATCACCTTGTTGTACTCCAGTTTCGTCAGCGAGGGGCCGCCAGCGCTGCCGTCGCTGTTCTCGCTGCTCTCGGTGTCCTCGCGCCCCGTCTCGGCCGCTGTCTCCGTGTCGCTTTCCCCGGTGGGCTCCGCTGCCCGTTCGTCCGAGGCGTCCGCGGTGATATCCGCATCGGCCGTTTCCGTCGCATCCGCTTCTGGTGTCGAATCCACCGTCGCCGCCGACTGGTCCGACGGTTCCGGGTCCACCGCACTCGCGCTATCGTCGCCCAGAAGCGAGCCGTCATCGGCCGGTTCGACCACGCTATCGGTGGTCACCGGTTCGACGTCCGCCGGTGTCTCGGAATCGTCAAGCGGTCCCGGCGGCTCCGCGGTCCCGTCATCGGCAGCCGTCTCCACCGTGTCGCGGGCGTCCGCCTTCGCCGCCTCGACGGCCGGTTCGACGATCGTTGCGAGCTTCTCCCGGCAGGTCGAACAGAGGACGACGGTCCCCTGCTTCTCGGCCTCCGGATCCAGCGATTTCGGGATGATCGGATACTCGGAGAGCGAGACATCGAGCGCGCCACCGCAGAAGTAACACGACGAGAGTCGGTCCATGCTCGCTAAGTGGAGACGCTGCTTACTAAAAAGCGAGGAGAAAGCCTCGCGCTCTATCGCGGGGAGGATGTCAATAAAATGCTTATGCCGTTATAGCTGCTACACCGACCGTGGCCATCCCGTCGGGCGTACCGTCACTATGTGCGATGGATAGGAGGGCTCGATACTCCAAAGTCAGGCCGTTCGCCATCCGTGCAGCCGCGAATTGCGTTCTGAGAGGTATTAGACCGTGACACGGACAATCGAACTCTCAACGACTGTGCTTTGTCCATCCGTTTCCGCGGAACCGAGCCAGGCGCAGTTTCGGCTCGACGGCGCAGGCGTCGCTGTCGAGGGCGGCCAACTAGCGGAGGAGGCCGGACTGGACGAGATCTTCGATGTCCGGCTGGGGCGGCCACCACAGGCCGCGACGGGCGCGCTCTCGGGGACGGTACTCACAATCGGGTTCGAGCGCGGTGGACAACGCGTCGTCCTGTTCATAGACGGGACAGAATCGACGTTAGATCGAGTCAGTGGGTTGTTGTTCCGCCGATTGCTCGACGGAACAGAGGCGGCCGCGTGCCACCCCGCGACAATCGGAGGGCGTGTGACAGAGCGGCGTTTTGATATCGGTGAACTCCGGGTCACCCCCGGGAGAATTGGGTGTACCGGTATCAGGCAACCGCTTAACGTCGAACTCGAAACCGTAGTGGGCGTCAGCCGCGCTGAAAAGGAACTGCTGGGCCGTCAGGAACCGAGTGTCCACCTCCGGTACGTCAGACAGGGCGTCGTTGTGGGGGTCGACCTGTCGCTGAACCCGCCACGGAAGCTCAATCTACTCGGGCGGTACCTCCGGCGCAGATACGGTCGTCTGCGGCGGGAACTGCGGGAACTTGACCCCCCGGCCCCGGTCGTCCGGACGCTGACACGGCTCTACACGCACGGGGGACGTACAGAGTCCAGAAGCGTACTGGCACAGGAATCGGCAGATCCGGCGACCTTCCTCGAAGAGCTGATTGAGAACGACCTGGTGACGCTAGATGGCGGCGAAGTCCGGTTAGATATGCTGGGCTGGGTACTCGTCGCTGAGCGGGCTGTCGGCGTCGACGGGTCGGATAGCTGAGCACGCGTTTGTTGTTCACCGTGGGTCAAAGTTCGGCGCCATCTCTCACCGTGCCTGTATACCTTGTATTTAGACGTATACAGCTTAGTCGAGGAACCCCTGGACCAGTTCAGCGGCTTCATCACCAGGCTCCAGCCACGGCGTGTGCCCGTGCCCTGGGAGTTCGTTGAACTCGGCGTCGGGCATCTTCTCGGCAACGGGACGACCGACATCTGGCGCATAGAAGGTGTCCTCCGTCCCCCAGACGAACTGCGTCGGACAGTCGATTCGCGCGATTTCGTTCCCGATATCGAACAGCGGATGGGCGCGGCCGAACGAGCCCTGGGCGGTCGCCAGCGACCGCTGGCTTTCCCCTCGCCCGGGCAGGTCCTGCCCGGCGGCGAGCAGTTCGTAGAACACGTCGGGGATGGCCGAGGCGTCGACGACGTTGACCCGCTGCATCGACTGTCTCGCGTTCTCGACCGGATCGCCACGGTTGAGCAGCCACAGCAACACGCGGTTGAGGCCGCGAACCGTCAGCAGGCGAAACAAGAGCGGGAGATACCGCGAGACGCCGCCCGGCGCGCCGACCAGTTGCAGTCGGTCCACGCGGTCGTGGTCGAGCGCGAGCAGGAACGACTGGAGGCCGCCGTGGGAGTTGCCGACCACGTGGGGTCGGTCGATAGCGAGGTCGTCGAGGAAGTCGACGATGTACGCGACCAGAAACGACCGCAGATCACGGTCCCGGTAGCTCGGAGCGGCTGAGAGGGCGAGACCGGGCCGGTCGGGGGCGTACACGCGGTACTCGTCGGTGAGCGCCGGAAACAGGGGTAGCCACGTCGCCGCCGGCGTCCCGACCCCGTGAAGGAGCAGCACGGGATCGCCGTCCGGGTCGCCCCCGACCAAATAGTGAACGCGACCCACGGCGTCCGTCTCGGTTACTCTGGACTCGACGCCGAGGTCGTAGTGGTCGGCGAGGCGGGCCTGGGCGTCCGCGTAGCGTCGCTCGGCCGGATGAGGCCAGTCGTCGGGCGACAGCGCGCGGTCCTCGGGGACTGTGGTACCGGTGCTCATACGCGGACTGTCCGGCCCCGGGCGTATCAGTATACCGCGGGCCGGTGCTATGTGATAAGATTGCGCCTCCAAGAGACACATATAGCTCCGCTCCCTCGCTCCCACATGGAGGCTATCGAGGGGACTGTCCTTGCCGGGCGGTCGTTTGAGCCGGTCCACGGCAGAGTTGTCGTCGAGGACGGCTACATAACGGCCATCGAGGAGACGTCTGAGCGCGAAAGCGGTCACAACCGCATTGTCCTACCGGCGTTCGTGAACGCACACACTCACGTTGGTGACTCAGTCGCCAAGGAGGCGGCTGTCGGTCTCGGCCTGGAGGAGGCGGTGGTACCACCCGATAGCCTGAAACACCAGCAGATCGCAGCGGCCGACGACGAGACGCTGATTGCCGCGATGCACCGCACACTTCGATTCATGCAGCGAACCGGCTCCGGGGCGTTTCTCGACTTCCGGGAGTTCGGCGTCGACGGGGCACGTGCGCTACGCGAGGCCGCTGCGGAACTCGATATCGAGGACTTCATTTTCGGGAGCGATGACGCTGCGGTGCTGGACGTGGCCGACGGGTTCGGTGCCAGCGGTGCAAACGACGACGATTTCACCACCCGGCGGACCGCCACCGAGGAGCGTGGGGTCCCGTTCGCTATCCACGCCGGCGAACCGGACGCTACTGACATACACCCGGCGCTGGATCTGGAACCGGACCTGCTGGTCCACATGGTCCATGCCGAGGCGGAGCACCTCGAACGGGTGGCTGATCAGGACGTCCCTATCGCGGTCTGTCCCCGTGCGAACCGCGTCCTTGAGGTCGGCCGGCCACCGATTGAGTCGCTTCTGGAGTACACTGACGTGGCACTCGGGACTGATAATGTAATGTTGAACGCACCCTCGATGTTCCGTGAGATGGAGTACACCGCGAAGACCTTTGACCTCCCCTCGCGGACGGTGCTCCAGATGGCGACGACCGCTGGGGCCGACGCAGTTGGCCTCGACTGTGGTGTCATCGAACCCGGCCGCCGGGCCGCACTGCTGGTCCTCGACGGCGACTCAGACAACCTCTCGTCCGTGGCCGACCCGGTCGACGCGGTTGTCCGGCGAGCGTCGCCGCTGGACATCCACCGAGTTATCTGCTGAAGCCGACGGCGGGACTACTGATGCCCATGGCAGTGTGATTGAAAATGGGCAGTTTGGACGCCCGGTTTTCAAGCCCGTCAGTATCTCTAATGCGCTGGTTTTGCCAGTCGCTCCTCACGGTGTTGCGGTCTGTGCTATCTGCATGTCCAACCCGAGCTGGTCGAGTTCCCATGCCAGATAATCACGCAGGCCGTCTTCCAAGGCTCGGAATTCTAAGTCGAGATTGCGTTTTGCCTTTGTGTTATCGACGTTGAATTGCCGTCCAGATAAGAAGTCCAGTATTTCTGCTTCGAGGCCGTCCGGCGGCGTGATGACATGTTCAGCCCCCCGCATGATGGTGGCTAACCCGCCGAATACAGCGTCCGGAACGGCTCGTGGGGCCGGGATTCCCGTGAGTCCCTCGGCGCAATCCAACACCTCAGGCATCGTTCGAGGTTGGCTGGCAACGATATACTCCTCGCCGGGTTCGCCAACCTCCATCGCCTGGATGTGCGCCCGCGCGATGTCGTCAACATGGTCCATTGGAAGGGTCCAGTCGCGGGGAACCATCGGGAGGTCACCTGTCAAGTAGTCCCGAAAAACTGTCTGGGGTTTCCCCGGCCCGTAGCGGCCGTTGTGGGGGCCGTAAACACCGCCCGGCTGAACAATGACCAGCGGGAGACCGTCCTCTATCATCGGTTTTGCAACCTCGAAGTGTGCTTTCCACTTTGTACGAACGTACTCAGCGTAGGTCGGGCACTCGGGGTCAGTCGATTCATCGATTATGTCCCCACTCGTCCCCGGATAGACACCTATCGTACTGGTGTAAACGCCCTTGGGAACGTCGAGTTCGTCCATCAGCTCCAGCACATTGCGCGTCCCCTCAACGTTGATTCGTTCTGCCTTTTCTGCCTCCTGAGGTCCGGGTCCGACGTAGAACCACGCAGCCATGTGGAACACGCCGTCGACGCCGGCCATCGAGTCACGCATACTCCCCTTCTCTGTGATGTCACCCTCAACAACGGTCACCTCGTCCGGCAGCTGGCTCGCGTTCGAGCGCGAGCGCGTCAACGCGACAACGTCGTGGCCTCCGTCGGCTAATTGTTCCACCACGTGGGTCCCGATGAGGCCAGTCGCCCCTGTGACGAAGTATTCCATAGTGTGACTAATGTTGACATATAACAAGTAGGTTGGGGGAGAACCAGCGATATTTGTACGCTGTCCCGTAAGCGGTACACACACTGTAGTCACCATCTCACTCTGTGTACGGTCTGGAGCCAACAGTAAGTCCCCTGTTCAAGACGCAAGCACACTGTAGAGTCTACTGTCTGAAATCGGCCCAGTGCGAAGGGGTGTATGACCCCCCGCGAGGTGTCGACTCAGCTCTCGGCCGCGTGGGCGAACACGAACGCCCGGAGGAGCTTCGTCGCCAGCGTCGCCGCCTGCCCATCGTCGCGGTCGTTGACCTCGACCACGTCGAAGCCGACGGCCTGCGGAGCCGCGGCCCGCACCACCTCATGCATCTCTCGCGGTTCGAGGCCGAACGGCTCCGGCGTTCCGGTTCCGGGCGCGAACCCGGGGTCGGCGGCGTCGATGTCGACGGAGAGGTACACCCGCTCGTCGTCGAACGCGGGCGTCCAGTCGGCCACGTCCTCCGGCGGAACCACGGTGACGTCGTCTTCATTCGCACGGCCCCATTCGGCTTCCGAGCCAGTGCGTGCGCCCAGCACAATCGCTTCGTCGGCCACCGAGAGCGCGTGGCGGGTCACCGTCGCGTGGGAGTACTCGTCGCCGGCGTAGGACTCGCGCAAGTCCAGATGCGCGTCCAGACAGACGAACACGTCGGGGTCGAGGGCGCGCACGCCGGCGACGGAGACGGTGTGTTCGCCGCCGACGACGAGCGGGACGGCCCCCTCGCTGTCGAAATCCGAGAGGGTGCCCTGGAGGTACGTGAGGTACTCGGCGACGTCGGCCGTGGGGCCGATATCGCCGTGGTCGTAGACGGAACAGTCAGTGAAGTGCTGGCCGGTGCGGTGGTCGTAGTCGTCGAACCCCTGGCCGAACTGGCGGACGCGGCGCGGGCCAAAGCGTGCACCGGGGCGAAACGACGTCGACGCGTCGAGTGGCGCGCCCACGAGCGCGTAGTCGGCCGCCCCGCGGTCGGCCCCCGCACCGGGTAACATCGTTACGAGCGTGTGATCTTGCGCTGTTCCTCGTACTGGAGGTACTCGATCTCGTCGTCGGGCTGGAGGTCGATGTCCTCGGGGACGCGCATCGTGAACGTGTCGTAGGTGTCGAGGTCCATCACCTGTGCGTCGTTGCCGTCGGTGGAGACGACCTGCCCCTGCTTTCGGTTGACGATCGGGACCCAGACCTTCGCGTCGACGGGCTGGGACAGCGAGCGCTTCTTGCCGTCGAAGACACCCTTGGCGTCGATGCGGGCCTTGGCGCTGCCGTGCTTGCCCGGCTTGGCCGTGCTGTAGGAGTTGATCTTACACGGCGTGTCTTCGATCATGACGTAGCTTCCTTCGTCGAGCTCTCGAACTTCGGTCTGCTCTCTTGCCATACCGCCGGATTACCCCTGTTTGGGTATAAACGGTTTGGAATGCCCCAAGCCAGGTCTGTCGCGACTGCCGCTCTGTGGGCTCGTCTGAAATAGCTGTGTGTCCAACATCCCGAAATCCCCGACGGCAGTACCGAGTCCCACAGTGGGTCCCGAGCCCACCCCCACAGTTCAAGTGAGCTTGCACTAACCACACGGGTGTGGCACTCTCGTTCGACCTGTTCGGGACGCTCGTTACGGCGGACCGGCCATCGGAGCCGTGGGAGGCCGTTTCAGAGACGCTCGCAGCCCGATCAGTTCGGGTCCCGGACGACTGGGAGGACGCCTATCGCTCGGCCCATCGCGACTACGACCGCGGCCAGGAAGCGCCGCTGGACGAGCACGTTCGACTGGCGCTTGCCAGCCGCGGCGTCGAGATCACTGCGGAGACGGCGACTGAGGCCGTCCTCGATGCGTTCGACAGCCCGGTAACAGTCCGTGAGGGAGCCGTCGAGGCGCTCGATGCCGCAGCACAGCGAGGGCCGGTCGCTGTCTGTTCGAACTGCAGCGTCCCGGGGCTGGTCGAGCAGACGCTCGCCCGAGCAGATATCGAGGCCCGAAGCGACCACTCGTTCGACGCCGTCGTCACCAGCGTCGACTGCGGCTGGCGGAAACCGCACCAGCGCATCTTCGAGGTAACTGCTGACGCGCTCGACGCGGAGCTTTCTGACCTCGTCCACGTCGGCGACGACGCCCGAACGGACGGCGGCGCGGGCCGCGTGGGCGCGCAGTCGATGTTACTGGAAGACCACTCGCTACCGGCGATAGCCGAAAAACTCCGGGAGGAGGAGCTGTGCTGAGCGCGTTGGCGGTGGCCGTCGCCGGGGGGCTGGAACTCGCAATCGGTGAGCCGCCGACCCGCTTGCATCCGGTTGCGTGGTTCGGACGGCTCGTCGGGGCGGTCGACCGCGAGTGGGACCACCCGCTTGCGGTCGGAGGGTTCGCCGCGGCGCTGTTGCCACTTGGAGCCGCCACAGTGGTCGGCGCAGGCGTCGCACTCGCCGCCACTCGCGAACCGCTGGCCGCCGCAGCCATCGCCGGCCTCGCGCTGTTCCTGACTACGAGCATTCGCAGTCTTCTTTCGACCGCACGGGATGTCATCGCCGACAGCGACGCCGCCCTTCCTGCTGCTCGGGACGGGCTACTCGCACTCGCCGGCCGCGACGCCAGCGCTCTCTCGGCGGGCGAAGTCCGCAGCGCCGCCGTCGAGAGTGCATCTGAGAACCTCGCCGACGGCCTCGTCGCGTCGCTGGCCGCGTTCGTCGGGGGTGGACTTGTCGCTACTGGCGTCGGCCTCCCGCCGCTGCCCGTCGCTGCCGGTGCAGCGGCGTGGATCAAGGCCGTCAACACGATGGACTCGATGCTTGGCTACCGCTCGAAACGCGTCGGGACGCCTGCGGCGCGGCTCGACGACGCCGTGATGTGGCTCCCGGCCCGACTGAGTGCGCTCCTGCTCGCTCTCGCCTGCGGGTCGCCCCGGTCGGTGGCCCAGGCCCGGGACTGGCTGGACGGTGTTCCCTCACCGAACTCCGGGTGGCCGATGGGGACAGCCGCCGCGGCGCTCGACGTTCGACTCGAGAAACCGGGCGTGTACGTCCTGAATCCCGCAGGACATCTCCCCGACGTGGCGACGGCCCAGCGTAGCGTCACACGGGTCGGCGTCGCCGGAGCGCTGGCGTACCTGCTCACCGGCCTGGGGGTGTACGCGTGGTTTTGACCGCGGTCCGGGGGGCGCTGGGATTCCTCTCGCGGCTCCCGGTCGGCCACAGCGAACGGGCGTGGGACGCCTTCGTCGGGACGCCGGCGGCGTTCCCGCTGGCCGGCTACGTCGTCGGCGGCCTCGTCGCGCTCCCGTTCCTCGCCGCCGGTCTGCTCCCGGCCCCCGTAATCGCCGCGGCCTACCTCGGAGGCGTCGTCCTCGTCACCGGCGTCAATCACGCCGACGGCCTCGCAGACCTCGGGGACGCCGCCGTCGTCCACGGCGACCCCGCGGAGCGCCGCGAGGTGATGCGGGACACGACTGTCGGCGTCGGGGCGGTCCTCGCGCTGGGGACCGTCCTCCTCGCGCTGGCGCTGGCTGCGCTGGCCGTTGCGGGGCACCCGCCGCTGGTCGCCGTCGCGCTGGTCCTCGCTGCCGAAGTGGGGGCGAAGCTCTCGATGGCGACGCTGGCCTGCGTCGGCCGTCCGAGCCACGACGGGTTCGGTGCGACGGTGATCGACGGGAACGGCCCCCGCCACCTCGTCGGCTCACTCGCCGTCGCACTCCCGGCCGCTCTCGTCGTCGTTCCGGCGACCGCAGCCGCGGTCCTCACTGGCCCGCTCCTGGCACTTGGGCTCGCTGGCTGGGCTGACCGGCGACTGGGCGGCGTCAGCGGCGACACTTTCGGCGCTGCCAACGAACTCACGCGCGCCGTCGCGCTCCACATCAGCGTCGCCACGTGGTCGCTGTTCGGTGGTGTCTGGCCGGTGCCGCTGGGCGATATGGGGGTGCTCGCATGAACGCTCTGGTGATGTGTGGCGGGTGCGGGACGCGGCTGGACACCGAGGCCGAGAAACCGCTCTTTCGAGTCGGCGGTGTCCCGATGGTCGATCAAGTCGTCGGCGCACTTGAGAATAGTTCCGTCGAGAGAATTATCGCCGCAACGTCGCCGAACGCGCCGGATACGCAGTCCCATCTGGACGTTCCCTGCATCGAGACGCCGGGCGAGGGATACGTCGCGGATCTCGACGCGGCGCTGGCCGACGACCGGCTCTCCCGGCCGGTGCTGACCGTCGCCGCGGACCTGCCGCTGCTTGACGGCGAGATAGTTGACCGTGTTCTCGACGAGCACGACGGGGGGTCGCTGACGGTCCTGGTCCCGGCCTCGCTGAAGCGTGCCCTCGGCGTGAGCGACGATACCACGTTCGAGCATGAGAATCGAGAGGTCGCGCCGACGGGCGTCAACGTCGTCGGCGACGGCCCCGACGATGCCTGGCTCACCCGGGACCGACGCGTTGCGGTCAACGTCAACACGCTCGCTGACGCGTGCGTGGCAGAAAAGTGGCTGTAACCGCCAGCAGATACTGAATGGTCCGCTCGTGGTGCGTCGGCCGTGGCATCGTGTTGGAAAGCAAATATGACTACGCAGAACATTGTGTGTGATGATGGCCGACAACATCCGTGTGCTCCACGTCGACGACGCACAGGGGTTCGCCGAAATGACGGCCGAGTATCTCGAGCGGGTCGCCGACGACCTGACGGTCGTGACGGCGACAACCCCCGACGACGGTCTGGACCGTCTCGACGAGAGCATCGACTGCGTCGTCAGCGATTACGAGATGCCCGGACGGAACGGCCTGGAGCTTTTCGACGCCGTCCGGGACCGCTATCCCGACCTCCCGTTCGTCCTCTTCACCGGGAAGGGAAACGAGGCCGTCGCCAGCGAGGCCATCACGGCGGGTGTCACGGACTACCTGCAGAAAGACGGGGGCACGGATCAGTACACGATTCTGGCGAACCGCGTCCGGAACGCCGTCGAGCGCCGGCGCGCCCGCCGGGAGCGCGAGCGGAGTGAACGGCGGTTCGAGGCGGTCTTCGAGGACCCGCAGACGCTGGTCGGCGTCCTCAATCCCGACGGGACGGTCCGCAAGGCGAACCAGACGGCGCTGGAGGCGGTCGACGCACCGCGCGAGGATGTCGTCGGAGAACCCTTCTGGGAACTGTCGTGGTGGCCCGAGGGCCACTCGACCGAGGTTGAGGAGTGGGTCGAGCGCGCCGCGGACGGCGAATACGTCGAGGTCGACATCGACCACACCGCCGCCGGGTCAGCGGAGTTCAGCTACCACGGGTACATCCGGCCGGTCAGGGACGATGGCGGCAACATCGTCTCACTCGTCGCGTCGGGCCACGACGTGACGGCGAAACGGGAGCGCGCCGAGACCCTCGAACGGACGCGCGACCTGCTCTCACAGACCGAACAGCTCGCGTCCGTCGGCGGCTGGGAAATCGACGTCTCCGACGGCCCGCCTTACAAGGGGAACCCGACAGCGGGGTTCTACCGCCTGCACGGCCTCGACCCCGACGAACACATTCCCGTCGAGCAGACGGGGGAGTTGCTCCACCCGGCGGACCGCGAGCGAGTCGAGGACGCCCTGTCGACGCTGTTGACGGAGGGCGAGCCGTTCGACCTCGAAGCCAGAATCGTCACGCCGGACGGCGAGACGCGGTGGGTTCGCTCCATCGGCGTCCCCGTCGAAGAGGACGGCGAGTTCGACAAGTGCCGCGGCGCGATGGTCGACATCACCGACCAGAAGCGACAGGAAGCGGAGCTCGAACGGAAGACGGACCTGCTCCGGCACGCCCAGCAAATCGCGGATGTGGGTGGATGGGAACTCAACATCGCCGAGCGGCCGTACGAGGCGACGTGGACCGAGCAGCTCTTCGAGATATTCGAGATACCGCCCCGGGACGCCGTGACGCCGGAGGAGGTGCTCGGTTTCGTCCACCCGGACGACCGCGACCGCGTCGCCGCCGAGACGGAGCGGCTCATCGGGGAGGGCGAGGGGCTCACACAGGAGTACCGCATCGTCACCGGAGAGGGCGAGGAGCGCTGGCTCCGTGTCATTTCGGAACAACCCGACGACCGGGTAGACATCATCCGCGGGGCGACGCTGGACGTCACCGAGCAGAAGCAGACGACGCAGGCACTCAGGGAACGGGAGCGAACACTCAGTCAGTACAAGGAGTTCACCGACGACATCTTCGACGCCGTCGACGACGTGTTCTTCCTGCTGGACGAGCGCGGCCGGGTCCGGCGCTGGAACGAGTCGCTCGAACGGGTGACCGGCCACGACGGCGAGGACCTGGCCTCGATGGACGGGGTCGCGTTCTTCCGGCCGGAGGACCGCGGGACCGTCGTGGAGGCGAGCCAGGCCGGCGACACCACGATAGAGGTCCCGCTGGTAGACGACGGGGGCGACCCCGTCCCCTACGAGTTCGTCTTCGACCGGGTCGAGACGCCTGAAGGGGAGCGACGGACCGCTGCCATCGGCCGGGACATCTCGGCTCGCAAGGAGCGCGAGGAGGCGCTTGCCAGGACGAACCGACAGCTCCAGACGATTCTGGAGACCACGACCGCGCTCGTGTTCCTGAAAGACAGCGACGGGCGGTACCAGCGGATAAACGAGCGGTTCCGGGAGGTGCTCGTCGACGGGCCGATGGACGTGGTCGGGAAGACCGACGCGGAATTGTTTCCGGACGAAATCGCCCAGCGGATACGCGCCGACGACCGGCAGGTGATCGAGACCGGCGAGTCCATCGAGCGGGAGGAGGAGGTCCCGACGCCCCACGGGTCGCGGATCTTCCTCACGCTCAAGAACCCGATATACGACGCCGAGGGGAGCGTCACCGGAATCTGTGGCGTCGCCACCGACATCACCGAACGCGCCGAGTACAAGGCCCACGTCGAGCGCCAGAAGGAGCGCCTCGACGAGTTCGCCAGCATCGTCTCCCATGACCTCCGGAACCCACTCGACGTGGCGCGGGGGCGGCTACGGCTCGCGGAGGCGGACCCGTCGGCAGAGCACCTCGCGGCCATCGAGCGGTCGCTGGACCGCATGCAAGAACTCATCGACGACCTCTTGGCGCTGGCCCGGCAGGGCGAGGCCGCCACCGACGTCCGGCCGGTCGCCGTCGAGAACGCGGTCGAGCAGGCCTGGCGGAGCGTCCGGACCGGCGCGGCGACGCTCGAAACCGACATCGAGGGGGCGGTCATGGCGGACCCGACCCGCCTCCAGCAACTGTTCGAGAATCTCGTCCGGAACAGTGTGGAGCATGGCTCCACGAGCAGTCGGGCAGAGTCCGACAACAGCGCCGAACACGGGTCGACGGCCCCGCCGCCGGAGCCACAGGACGGCGACGTGACGCCAGACTCGAACGGACCGATGGCCTCCAGCGGCTCCCGGGCCGACGCGAGTGGACTTACTGTGACGGTGGGGACGCTCGACGACGGAACGGGGTTCTACGTCGAGGACGATGGATCCGGCATCCCCGACGACGAGCGGGAGAAGGTGTTCCGGAGTGGCTATTCGACCTCCGAGAACGGGACCGGGTTCGGCCTCGCTATCGTCCGAGAAATCGCCGAGGCACACGACTGGGAGGTCACCGTGGCCGAAAGCGCGAGCGGGGGCGCGCGGTTCGAGTTCCGCGGCGTCGACGGCCCGGACTGACCGGGACCGCGAAACTTTCTCCACACCGCCCGCCGTAGTCCCCTTCCATGGACCCTGATTCGGTCGAGGGCTTGCGGGCGAGTGGCGGCGACGGGGCCGCAGACGCCATCGGCCCGGACGGGCGCGTGCCACACGGCAGCAGCGACGATCCGGACCTGCTGGATTTCAGCGCGAACACGAACCCCCGCGTCCCGCCGGACGCCGCGAAGGCGTACCGGGAAGCGTTCGAGGCCGCCCGCTCGTATCCGGCGGACGACTACCCCGAGTTCCGGGCGGCCGCGGCGTCCTTTGTCGACTGCGAACCGGAACAGGTGATACCCACGGCCGGCGGCCTCGAAGCCATACGTCTGGCGATCCAGACGGCAGTTCGGACCGACGACAGCGTGCTCGTCCCCTATCCCAGTTTCGGTGAGTACGCCCGCGAGGTCCGGCTCCAGGGCGGGACGCCGGAGTTCGTCCCACACGACGACCTGCTGACCGCCGACCCGGACGGTCATGCGCTCGCCATCGTCTGCAACCCGAACAATCCGACCGGCGAAGCGGCCGACCCGTCGGCGCTCCGGGCCTTCGCCGACGACTGTCTCTCTGCTGGGACGACACTGCTGGTCGACGAAGCCTTTCTCGGCTTTACCGACGAGCAGTCGCTGGCGGGCCGTGAGGGCGTCATCGTCGCGCGCTCGCTGACGAAACTGTTCGGCCTCCCCGGCGTCCGGATGGGCTACGCCGTCGGTTCGGGCGAGGCCCGTGACCGCCTCGCCACCGCGCGACGCGCCTGGTCGATGAGCGCGCCGGCGGCCGCGGTCGGCACGCACTGCTACGGGCAACGCGAGTTCGTTGCGGAGACGAAGGCCCGTGTCGCCGACGAGCGAGCCCGTATGCGGGATCGACTCGCGGCGCGGTTCGACGTGTTCCCCTCCGATGCGCCGTTCCTGTTGTTGTCGGTCAGCGACGCCGACGAGTCTGTCGACGACATCCTTGCCTCGGCTCGCGAGGCTGGTATCGCACTCCGGGACGCCCGAACCTTCCGCGGGCTGGACTCGCACATCCGCGTCGCCGTCAGAGCCTCCGAAGAAAACGACCGGCTGCTGGACGCGCTGGATGTTTGAGACGACCGTTCGGGACGGCGTCTGTCAGCTTCGCCGCGAGGGAGTCCGCTGGCTCTCGACGGCGTGGGACGGGGGCTACCGGCACGCCGATGCCGTCTACAACGTCACCGTGCCGGAGGGGTTCGAGCGGACCGACCTCGACGCCTACCGCGCCGAGCGCCTCTCCGCGGCTGGCTTCCCCCTCGGTCCGGCGCTGCTCACCGGCGTCCACATGGAGCACGCCCGCTGTGCCCGGAGCGGGCCGGTGTCAGTGCTGGCGACCGCGGGCCTCTCGAACCCCGCCGCGCTGCCGATGTCGGGAGAGAGTGAAGTGGACGGCTCAGACGAGGCCGCCGGAAAACCGGCAGACAGCCCCGACTGGCGTCCCGGCACGGTCAATCTCGTCGTCGGCGTCGACCGAGCGCTGGACAGCGGCGCGCTGGCGACGCTGCTCGCCACGGCTGTCGAAGCGAAGGCCGCGACGCTGCTCGACGCCGCGGACGTCCCCGGGACCACCTCGGACGCGGCCATCGTCGGCTGTGTCCCGGCCGCCGAGTCCGCTCCGTTCGCCGGCAGCGCAACGGAAATCGGGGCCGCTGCCCGCGTCTGTGTCCGCGACGCTATCCGAGCGAGTCTGGCTGCCCGCTACGACGACAATGCCCTGCCGACCGTCGACGGCGCGGCGTACGGCGTCGTCACCGACCGTGAGACGGAGGTGTTCGAGCCGTGAAAAAGCCGTTTATCACACGACATTCCCGGAGACCAAACTGCTAAACAGAATCCGGGCGAACGGACTGATATGAGCGACAACACGGCCGGACCGACCGCCGAGCCCATCAGCCCGAGCGCGCCCGAGGAGTTCGGGTTGGTGCAGGTCTGGTGGGGCGACGGCAAGGGCAAGACGACCGCGGCGCTTGGGATGGCGACCCGCGCCGTCGGCCACGGCTACCGCGTCCACCTCCTGCAGTTCATGAAGGGCGGGACCAGCACCGTCGAGGACGTGCGCGGTGAGTACAACGCCATCGCCGCCCTGCCGGGCTTCTCCTACGAGAACGCGGGCCACTACGGCTGGCACGGCTTCCTCGACGGCAGCGAGGACGACGAGCACGAGGCCCGTGCGAAAGGCGCACTCGACCGGGCACAGGAACTCGTTCAGGCCAGCGCCGACGCCGACCTCTCGACGCCGCGGGATGCCGACGGGCCGCCAGAGGAGGGCGTCAACATGCTCGTCTTCGACGAGATTCTCTACGCCGCGAACCGCGGCCTCGTCGATCCGGCGGACGTGATTGGGCTCATCGAAGCCAAGCCCGGCGACCTCGAACTCGTTCTCACGGGCGGGCACGAGCGGCCGGAGTTCCTGTCTGACCACGCGGACCTCATTACGGAGGTCAGCAAGGAGAAACACCCAATCGATGCCGGGCAGGGCGCGCGGAAAGGCACTGAGTTCTGAGTACGGCATCCCCGAACGGATTTATTGTTCGGCCAGCAGGTCATCGACGGTCTCGCGAGCCGCTTCGACATGGTCGTCGGCGACGGCATCGCCAGTGCCCGCTACCTGCGACAGGATGTGGTCGACGGTCGCCAGCCGCTCGGCTAACACGTCCGCAGAGATATCGCCCTCGGCGATGTCGGCGGCGACAGCTTCTGCCTCCCCGAGCCAGCGGCTGGCCGTACGTTCGACCGGCCGCTCCCCGGTTGCAGCGAGGTGTTCGTACAAGGCCTGGAGTCGTTCGTCGGTCACAAATATATCTCAGCGGCCCGGCGCAAAGAACCTCGCCGAACCACTGATAGTCCAGGCGGCCCCAGACCGTCGTAATGGCCCACACGCTGCTGGTCGCCGGAACGGCGAGCCACGTCGGCAAGTCCACCGTCGCGGCCGGCCTGTGTCGCTACCTGGCCGACCGCGGCGTCTCGGTCGCGCCGTTCAAGGCCCAGAACATGAGCAACAACGCCCGGGCGACACCCGGCGGCGAAGTCGGCGTCTCGCAGTACGTCCAGGCCCGCGCGGCCGGCGTCGCGCCGTCGACCGACCACAATCCGGTACTCCTGAAACCGCGGGGGGACGGCGAATCCCAGCTCATTCTGGATGGCGAGGCGGTCGGGCATTTCGAGGCCCGGGGATACTACGACGAGCACTGGGAGGACGCGCTGGACACCGCCCGCGCGGCCCACGACCGACTCGCCCGGTCCCACGACGTGATTGTCGCCGAAGGGGCGGGCTCGATTGCCGAAATCAATCTCCACGACCGCGACCTGGCGAACGTCGAGACGGCGCGTTTCGCCGACGCCGACATCCTCCTCGTCGCCGACATCGAGCGCGGCGGCGTGTTCGCCTCGCTCGTCGGGACGTTGGAACTGGTGCCCGACGACATCCGGGACCAGGTGGCCGGCGCGGTCATCACGAAGTTCCGCGGCGACCGCTCGCTGCTTGACCCCGGCATCGACGAGTTCGAGGACCGGACCGGCGTCCCCGTCCTCGGCGTAATTCCCTACGACGACCCGGGCCTCCCTGAGGAGGACAGCGTCGCGCTGCCGCCGGTTGGCGAGCGGTCCGTCGTCGGCGCGGACGACGGCGTGCCCGACGACGAGAGTGTTACCGTCGCCGTCCCGCGGCTCGCACGCATCTCGAACTTCACTGACTTGGAGCCACTCGCCCGCGAACCTGGCGTCAGAGTTGCATACGTTCCACCTGCGGCAACCCTCGATGACGCCGACGCGGTGGTCCTGCCGGGGAGCAAGAACACCGTTGACGACCTGCTGGCGCTTACCGACGCCGGATTCGGGGACCGACTACGGGCGTTCGACGGCCCCGTCGTCGGCCTCTGTGGCGGCTACCAGATGCTCGGTGAGGCGATCACGAACGCCGCAATCGAGGGGACCGGCGACGCGGACCGCGTTGAGGGCCTGGGCTTGCTCCCGGTGACGACGGAATTCAGCGAGTCGAAGACAGTCGAACACGTCCGGCGGGACCTCCGTGGCGTCGGGCCGCTCTCCGGGGCGAGCGGGACTGTCGAGGGCTACGAGATCCACATGGGCGACTCGACGCTGACGGGTGAGGCGGCCCGGCCGTTCGACAGCGACGGGGCGGCGACCGACAGCGTTCTGGGAACATACCTCCACGACCTCTTCGTCAACGACAGTGCGAGGGTTGCCTTCGTGCGAAACACGTTCGAGACCGCCGGTATCGACCCACCAGCGGCGAGCGAGCGAAACCACGGCGACCCGTACGAGCGAGCGGCAGACCTCGTCGACGACTATGTCGACCTCGGACCGCTGGGACTCGCTGAGTAGTGGCAGTTTGATACTCGCTTAAATTCCGGAAATTTATATACGGCCAGACCGCAATATTCTCCAATGGTCGAAGTGTTCGCGGTCGCCAGTGGGAAGGGCGGGACTGGCAAGACGACGAGCACCGTCGCCCTCGGGATGGCGCTGTCCGACCGCTACGACGTGACGGTGGTCGACGCCGACACGGGCATGGCGAACCTCCTGTTTCACGCCGGCCTCTCGGATGCAGAGACGACGCTGCACGACGTGCTGGCGGACGACGCGCCCGTCGAGGCGGCCACGTACGACCGGTTCGGGTTGACCGTCGTTCCCTGTGGAACGAGCCTCGACGGCTTCAGGAACGCCGACCCGGACCGGCTCCGGGACGTGATTGCGGCGCTCGCAGAAGACACGGATATCATCCTGTTGGACTCGCCGCCGGCGCTTGACAACCGGACCGCCGTCCTTCCAATCGTACTGGCAGACCGCATCGTCGTCGTCCTCCAGCCGACGATTCCCGCCATATCGGACGGGCTGAAGGTCCAGGAGTACGCGACGACCTACGACACGGACGTAGCGGGCCTCCTGTTCAACAAGGTCCGCGAATCCGAGTCTATCGAACAGGTCTCGGAGAAGACCGAGCGGTACTTCGACGGGCCGACGCTGGCCGCGGTCCCCGAAAGCGAGCGGGCACGTGAGGCACGGCGTGCCGGCCGACCGCTGCTGGCCCACGCCCCTGAATGCGAGGCGGCGACGGCCTACCGGGTGGCCGCCGAATCGCTTACCGTGCGGGATGGGACGGCCGCCGACGCCGCCGACCGGTTCCAGAGCGCCGTCATCCCCGAGTCACTATGAAGCTCCCCCGCGGCCGACTCGACAAGTCTCGCGTCGTCACGGACCCGCGGGACACGCTCGCCGACGTGCTCGACCGCGAACTGACCGGCTACGCCGTCTTCGAGTCCCAGGAGACGCTCCTCCTCGATGGCGAGGGGCGAGGGGTCATCACGTTCACTGACGGCGTACCCGTCCTGACCTACTACACCGGAACTGACCGCGGCGGCCCGCCGGCGCTCGCGGACCTCGCCATTCCCGGGCCGTACCACGTCTCGTTGTACACGCTTGACGCCGCTGACCTCGAATCGGCACACGAAGCAACCGACCTGCGAGTGCCGCCCGGGATGCCCGCCGAACGGCTGGGCGGCGACCCGGCGCTGGCCGACAGCACGCGACGGGCGGCTCCCGACGAGCGGCTGTCGGCGACAGACGACGACGCGGCAGCAGCCGAGGACGGAACCACGGAACAGAGCGCCGTCGAAGCGTTCCTCGACGATGCGGAGAAAATCGAGGCCATCAAACAGCAGGCCCGCTCGGAAGCTCGCGAACGCGCACAGCAGTGGGAGTTCTGAGGGGTACCGCTTGTGTGGGATTCTATACGGGTACCGATGCCATCGGTCTGCTTTGCGACAGGTCCTCAGTGTGTACATCGCGACACGGCCCCCACGCTGAAAACGACCCACCGTGACGGCTCATACGGATTGTTGGAGCGATGTCCGGGTATGTCCTGACCCGAAATCAGCACGATCCGGGGATAATCTATAACAATCCGTCTCAGTCTGCTCGCACAGGGATCCACCACACCCGCGACCGCCCCCCGACTTTCTTGCTTGTGATATCGGTCTCTGCTTCGAGGTCGTGGAGTTTGTTCAGCGCGGTCCGGCGCGAACAGCCGAGTCTGTCCGCGACCTCCGACGCTGTGAGTGGCTCCGCGTAATCGCCTCGGTGTTTGAACACCTCGATAACATCCGATTCAGTGTACTGGATCTCCCGCCCAGGCGGAGACATACTTCTGGTAACGATTGCCACACACTTATACTGTCGGCCATTATTTCATTTTGGCTGACGGTATAGAAAATCACCGACCAGTGGAAGTGAGCAAGCCAGCGCCGAGACCGAGGAGACCCCGAGTGTTACAGCCCCTGTAACATGTCTTTGGTCCTCGAACAGTTACAGCAAATAAGTATAGGCACCCGCCAGCAGTAGCCTGTGCCGGGGATACGCCATCCCGCCCTCCAGTGAGTGCTGGAGCGCCGACCAGTGCTCCCTTCGGCCCTTCCATGCGGACGACACCAGTCAGCGCCCGGGTTACTGCTTGTTTTCTTGCACCGACAGGACCGCCTCAAGCGGCTGTGACCGCTCTTTGTATCGGTCGAATACTGTCTCAGCCCAGCTATACACCGCTTTGGCGTCGGATTCGGCTATCGCCCGGACGTTGTTCCGGTCGTCGTAGGCCGCCAGACAGACCCGCGAGCGGTCCAGCGCGAGGCCGATATCGAGCGGGGCGTCGTGGACGTACGTGTCGATGTTCTCGTGTTCGACGCTTCGCTGGAGAGCGTCTGAGAAATCGGACTCGGATCGTTCGAGCACGCTGTGGTCGATGATGAACTCGATATGCGTCCCCGTTTCGAGCAGTTCCACCGCGACGTCGTTGAACACCGACGTCACGATCGGCGAGATGGCCCGAACGTCGCCCTCTACCTCGCTGAGCCAGTCTGTGAACCGACCAATCGCGGCCAGGGGATTCTGTTCGGAGCTCGTCGTGAGGCAGTCAGGGTCTAACAGGTCAGCTGGGAGATCTGCCGCGATAGAACCGAGATGGGCGGCCAGCGGACCGACCGCCCGAGCCCGTTCGACCTCGCTCATGAGTGCCGTGTACTGGTCGAACACCCGCTCTCCGGTCACCGTGAGTCGGTACTCGCCGTCCCGTTTGACGACCCACTGGCGCTCGGAGAAGCCCGCGAGTATCCGCTGAATCGTAGTCCGCGTCGCGTCCACCGTATCACACAGGTCGGTGGGCCGTGCCGGACGCTCCCGGAGCTGGGCCAGCACCGCGAACCGCTGTGGTGACCCAGTGAGGAACTGGCAGTCCTCGAACACGGTATCGTCCGGACCCTCCGTCATTGCACACGTCTGCGTGGGCGACCGTCTTAGCCTCTTTGCCGTTTGGCAACACTGACAGACTCTTTACGAACTATTCGTCACCGAACGAGCCGAGACTGGTCTGGGTCCCGCCGTCTTCCGCGCCGTTCGACGCATCCGTCCCGTGTTCCGCGGCGATACGTGCAGCAGCCTCGCGGCCGCCGGAGAAGGACGCGCGGCGCGCGATAGTCGGGTCGCTCAGGGCGGCGGCCGCATCGGCACGAACCGCCTCGTACCGTCGACGGAACGCCTGTCGGGCCGCGTCGTAGTCGACGACCGGTCGGGGGTAGTCCTCGCCGATGTCGACGCCACAGGACGCCTGCACGTGGACCGGCGTCCCCTCAGGCCGGTCGAGGTACTCGTCGGGGAGCGAATCGAGTTCGGGCACCCACCGACGAATGAACTCGCCGTCCGGGTCCTGGTCGCGGACCTGCTTTCGGGGGTTGTACAGCCGGAGCGTCGGCTTTCCGACCAGTCCGCACTGGGACTGCCACTGGGTGTAGTTGATCGCCGCTGAAGCGTCAATGAGGTGGTGGTAAAACCAGTCCGCGCCGATCCGCCAGGGCTGCTGGAGGAGGTGGTAGTAGACCGAGGCACACATCGCTCGCATCCGGAAGTTGAGCCAGCCCGTCTCTTTGAGACACCGCATCGAGGCGTCGACCATCGGAAACCCGGTCCGTCCGTGCTTCCAGGCGGCCACCAGGTCGGGGTCGTACTGCGCCGCGTTGAACCCCTCGAACACCGGGTTCACCGCCGTATCGAGCCAGCCGGCCCAGTCTTCGAGCTTCTGTTCGTAGTGTTTGTTCCAGAACAGCCGCGAGACGAACATCTCTTTCCCGCGGCCGTCGGGCGCGTGGTCCTCGATGTACTGGATGACCTGCCGCACGGAGAGACAGCCGAAGGCGAGATACGGCGAGAGCCCACTGGTCCCGTCTCGCGCGTCGGTCGGCGCGGAGATGTTCCCCGGATAGTCGTCGATCCGCTCGGCGAACGCAGACAGCCGTTCGCGTGCTGGCCCGGTTCCGCCGCGCGGCACCGCAGATTTCGACGGCGTGAGGTCGTAGTGGTCCTCAATCGTGCTGATGTCGATGCCGCTATCGAAGCTCCGAGAGGTGACCGTGCTCGGGTCCCAGTCGTACCGGTCGGCAGAGAACCACGCCGACACGTCGTCCTGCCACCCGTCGCGGGTATCAGCTCGGTCCCGCACCAAGCCGTCGCCATCGACGAAGGTGACGTCACACTGTTCCCGGACGCGGCGGTCACGCTCGTGGCCGTACCGTCCTGTGGGAACGGCCATCGTCACGATGTCCCAGCCGGCCTCACGGAACCGCCCCAGCACGTCTACCGGGTCCCCGTGGGCGTAGGTGAGCCCCCGACCGGTCGCGGTGTGGTACTGGTCCGAGAGGTCGGCCAGACAGTCGTGCAGAAACCGAACCCGGCTGTCACAGGCGAGGCCGTCCGCGCCGTAGAACGCCGGGTCAAACACGAACAGCGGGAGCATATACTCGGACGACGCAGCCCTCGCTACCGCGGCCTGGTCGCGAACCCGCAGGTGTTCGCGATGCCAGACGACCGTCCCGGACTCGTCGTCGGCGAGCGTCGGAATCGCGTCTCCCCGTGGGATGAGCGTGTCGTCCGACTCCAGTCCCGGCATACGCACCAGTCGAATCATCGTTGGACCGCAGACACCACTGTCTTTCGGCTCCCGAAGCCACGCCGTTCGGGACCGTCGTTTCTGTGGCCGGATCAAACGCGCAGATGGCAACTGGTTACGACGAGTGGTCCGGATAGATAGTGGGGCCCAGACGCTCAGAGAATCTGCTTCAGGAGGTTCCGCTCGGCCCGCTGGAGGTGCTCGTTGACGGTCGAGGTCTCAAGGCCCAGTTCAGTCGCAACGTCGCCCGCCGAGACTTCCTTGGGAACTTCGTAGTACCCCATCTCCCAGGCCGTCTCGATGACCTCCCGCTGGCGGCTCGTCAGGCCATCGAGCAGATACTCGGGACCGTCGTACCCGCCGATTCGGTGGAGGGTCGGCGAGACACCCGCGTCCTCGTACCCACCGAGTTGGTCGGATATCGCCTCGTGGGGACCGACGAGCGACATCGTGGCGCCGTGTTCGTCGATCTCCGGGTCGCAGGTGCCGATTAGCTCGTCGGCCGTCGCTTCGAGACTAGCCGGGAGGTCCGGCGCAGTGAACGAGATCACGTACACATGCGAATCCACCCGCTCGGTTACATGGTTGTACTGGTCGACGTAGTCGAGTCCGGCGAGCGCGTCCTCGTCACAGCGCGTCTCGACTTCGATCTGCACGACCGCCCCGTTGCCGCGACAGGCCAGTTCCTCGAACGCGAGCAGACCGGCCTCGCTGGCGATCGAGAAGAGCTCCTCGATGCCCATCGCCGCCAGCTCACCGTCGGTGATACTGATCTCGGCTTCTCGCATACGTTTCAATTGAGTGATCATCGAATACAAGTTTGTGCCCAGTATACTGGGAAGTCGATAAGTCAGCAGGCCGTCACTCCGGACGGGCCTCGATAGCGGTGATGATACCGAGCAAAGCTGACGACGACTCAGTTGTCGTTAGCGGCGACGCGGCGACGACATCGAGTGGCTCCTGATTCCACCGACAGCTGTGTTTCTCGAAGTGGGCGTCCGCCCGCCAGTCCTGAAACCTGGCGATGGCTCCGACGCTGCTCCGACCGTGCTCCAACAAGAGAATCCGTCCATCGGGCGCACAGACGCGGCCCATCTCCGAGAGTGCCGCCACTGGGTCGGGAAACGTACACGTCGACAGGGAGGAGATGACGGTATCGAAGCTGTCGTCCGGGAACGCCATGTTCTGTGCGTCCATCTCGTACAGCGTCGTCTCTTGTTGGCTGTCTTCGAGGCGTTGCCGTGCCGCTGTGAGCACAGCATCACTGATATCGATGCCGACGTACTCGGTGTCGGCGGCGAGGTACGTGGCGTTGGTCCCGACGCCACAGGCCACGTCCAGGGTTCGGCCGGTGGCGTCGCCAAACAGCGCTCGGCGATATCGCCCACTGAGCGCCCGGTTCAGCCAGTCCATCCGGGCCATCGTCGTGGCCTGTTCCCGGTACGTCTCCCTGACATCGGCAATAGTATGCCGTTGCTGTCCGGCGAGCACGGAGAGTTTTTCATCATCTCGGGTCATCGTCGATATGTCACCGGTGTCACTGCCGTACGCATCAGTCATAATTACTCTCCGCGGTCAGTGCCCGAGCGAAGGCTGTTGCCCCCGAGAGCGGCGTCCCCACGGTAGCGGCGGGGACCTCGGTGGCCCACGCTTCGTACGCCTCACGGTCAGGGAAGGCCTTGACGTACGGACAGATAGCAGCGTAGCCGTCCTGCAACGTCGGGTCACCCCCGGACCGCTCGTGTGCGTCCAGCGCGATACCGAGCGAGAAGACGGCCGTTTCGGGAGTGACCGAGAGTTCCTCGCCCCCAACGGCGCGGGCTTCGACGACTGCCCCGTCGGGGCTGACAGTGTGAATATCGACCGGGCTGTCTTCCAGCGACGCGAGAATGACCGCGTCGTAGAAACACCGGAAATGGTAGCGCTCGCCGTCTACCGCACCCCAGTGGGCAGAGTCCCCGTCAGTGTGGCAGAGTTGTTCGACATCGATGGAGCCGCCGCCAGCCCGCCGACGGATCTGCTCGCCCCACTCGGCCAGTGTATCGACCGACTCGACGCCGAGGAACCGACCGAGTGCCGTTCGCAGGTCGTCGGGAAGTTGCTTCTCCAGCGTGACCTCGTCTAGCCAATGCCCGCCGCTTCGAGTGTCCGTTTCCTGTTCGGTACTGCCACAGCATCTATCAGTGTCTTCGATCGTCGTGGTATTGCTGTCAGTGTTAGACATTCCGCCTGGACAAACGAGACATCAGCCCCTCGTCCTTGCTCCCAGTGTGCTGGGCAGGTTTATACACGGAACGGGCGCACTACTACACCGTGCACGTCGTGGATAAGTGCCGCAACGCAGGCCAATCCGCCGTGTGAACCGCCTCATCATGGCCCAAACCGGAGTCAATGAGAGCACCGCAGGTGATGTCGACAAGATGTAACGGATCGCCGGACGACCTTGGTATGTCGCTTACCGCCAGCACCGCCGAACAGTTACCGTCGCTATCACGGCGATCACGATGGGGACTGTCGTTGCGGGATACGAACCCACGAACAGGAACCCGAGGAAGCCGATTGCGATCGGTATCGACGCGGTGATCGGAGCGTACGGTCTGTGAGTCGTCTCTGGGTGTTTTCGGGAGAGTTCTGTGGCCCTATACTGGATCGGTATCATATCGCCACGGTCGTACCAGACGGTTGTCGGCCTGACTCCCACGTTACTGGAGGTATTTAATACAGAGACGATTGTCCCCACCATCTTACACGCCAGTCCGGGACAATGGCTTCAGGCCGATATTCAGTTCATCAGCTCAGGCAAGAGCCGGCGGTCCGTAGTCGTATCAGAAAGGTTACCCCGCGGGCCCCGTGCTAGCCGATAATGGAATTCGAGTCCACGCGCCGGCGCTTCATGCAACTCGCCGGAACGACCGCGACAGTATCTCTCGCCGGCTGTAACGCCCTCCAGGGAGGAACCAGCGATGGAACGGAGACGGGTACGGGGCCGCAAAGCCAAACCCAGACCGCAGAGCCTGCCACGGTGACGGTCGGCGTCGAACCGGACCAGGAACAGCTACGGGAGCGCCAACAGGAGATTCAGTCCGAACTCCAGGCAGGGAATCTCACACAAAGCGAAGCACAGGCGGAATACCGCACTGCACAGGAGAGCCTGATCGAAGAAACAATCAACTCCTTCGAAGAGCGTGCGACATCTGACCTCGGCCTCACCGTCGACGATTCGGTTTCCGAAGCCGGTGCGCTGTTGATCACTGGCCCGCCAGCCGGCCTCATCGATACCCTCTCGGTTGAGAGCGTCACCGGCCTCTTCCCGCAAGCGACGTTCGAACAGATACGGTCCCAGGTCCGAACCGAGACGCCGGGGGCAGCGGAATAATATCGTGTTCTGAGTGCCGTGAGACCGGCCCAGCGCACGAGGCATTGATTATGTTCTCGTCAGCCTGAGTTGGCCGAGCAGATTCGGACTGAGGCCCGAGAGGTAGCCGGTAACGAGACACTTCGCCTGCGACCAGCGTCGTGGGGGCTGCTTCGGGAAGCGCGGTGCGATGCTCGACTTGGGGACATGGCTGTCTGCGACGGGGATTTCCTCATGTTCCCCCGATCGACGCTGCACCGCACCCACTGCGATCCCGACAATCGCCAAGTCAACCGTCTGCTTGGTTACGACAAAATAGTAAACCGGTGTTGCTCTGCAACGTTACAGCGCTGGTTGAGACAACGAGAACGTGAGCTCACCGGTTTCGAGTTCGGTACACACTCTACCAAACCTCCCGTAACTCCCCGGTGACGAGAGCCTCCGACTGTTTGACGGTTCGAGGCAAGCGGCGTGCCTCTCATGGACCAGTGCCGTCGTCAACAACTCGTCTGAGATAGCAGGTACGTCAGTGTCATTGACCAACTCTTTTGACTCGATTTCCTTGATCAACGGTCGATACCTCCTGCGGTTTCTGCATATCAATCCCTGCTTTCGAATAGATATCTCGGTCAGTCAGTTGCGGTAAGTCTACTAATACCACTCCGATAGCCGCTAACATAGATCCCTGTCTCGGTTGGTGCGATGTCTCTGGGTGCGACCGAGAGCCCGGTACGCCAGCGCCGACTGCCCTCTGTGGTTGAGAGTGCGAGCAGCGTGCCCACATCGCTACCATGCTCTGAACGATCCCCGTAGCCAGCCAGAAGTGTCCCATCAGCAACAGCGGGACGGCCAACACGGAGGTCCGTGTCATCTGAAAGCACAATTCCGCTGTCGCTAATCGACTCGCGATACATCCATTCAAGCCCGCCTGTTTCGGCTCGGAGTGCAAAGACGACGAACTCAGCAGGCTTTTCATGCCCCTCACATACGAACACACGTGTCCCATCGTATGCCAGTGATGAAAACGCCGCCGCGCCAGTACTGGCTCCCCCCTCGAACTGCCACTTGACGGACCTCGTGCCAGCGGCACCAGTTGCCAGCGTCCCGCTGGCATCCGTTGACCAGATAATGCCGCTGTCCAGCGCCGTCGTTCCATTCCCGGTCACGAGTGGAGAATTTGGGTACCGAACCGGGACAGACGTCCGATCGACAACTGGCTCGCCGTCATGTTGCCGAATGCCGAGGAGGAGCTGCTCCGGCCGGGCGTAACTCATGAGTACACGGTGGTCGGTGACTGCGAGTCCACCGGGATCCTGAAGGATGCGGTCATCTTCAAATTCGTCACCGAGGTAAAGCCGCCATCGCTCCTGTCCGTCCTCGGGCACGAGCCCGTGCAGCCCGTAGCTCGTCTGGACGTAAACGCAACTGGGCGTTACAGTTGGAACTGGTTCGAACCGCTCTGGGGATTTGTTCGGTCTAGTCAGGTACTGTTCGGGAACATCGTCGGCGACCCGGTCGTAAAGGTTGACCCGCCATCGCACCGTTCCCCTGGACACGTCGACGGCAATCACGTCCGTCTCGTAATCGGTGAGATAGAGTGTCCCATCAACGAGCCCACCAAACTGGGGATACAATGGGTCAGAATCTCGAAGCTGCCGACTCCAGCGACGAGTGCCGTCGGTCGCGTGGTATGCGGTCAGATTCAGACCGTTCTCGTTTTCTGTGCCAAGAATGACTGTCTCGCGAGTTACAGCAGCGAGATGTGTCGACTCTTGGCCCCCTCCCTCTGTCGACTGTTCGTGCGCCTGCCAGTCAACCGTGGACTGCTCCCGAAAACCGGTCGAACTGCGTGCAGTATTGTGCAGTCCCCTTCGCGGGTACCGCCATTCACTGTCCGGTGACGACCAAGTCGTTCCGAGTGAGTCCGGTAGCTGCTCTCCATAGTCGCTGTTCGTAGAGAGTGAGGGACAGCCTGCAAGGCTGGCAACTCCAGTGGTTCCCAGGGTCTGAAGGACAGTACGGCGAGTTGGAGGGACCATCGAACACAACGTTGATTCGCGTATCTAAAAGTCATTTGGCAAATCAAAGAGTGCGTGCTGGTGTCGACAAACTAGCCGAAAGTCAAATTCAGTCTAAACAGAGTATATCCTAAATACTGTTTTAATACATTCTCTCTGTTCTGCCTTTCTCCACTGGATCTCTCATATCAATAGAAGACGTGTCAGAATCCGTGACGACTTGTAAATGTTCATTCTTCAACACGGTACAATCACGGTTTGACCCTTCAGGAAGTACTTAGCTTCTCCCGAAGATGGTAATGATATGAATTGTCCTCCCTCCCTCACGCAGGCCCCACGCGCTGCCATTGCCGCCAAGGCAGTCAAACGCGTCACCGCCCACCTCCATTCCTCACGGAGGGTCAAGATACACTGCCGCCGTTTGGATAGACGATGAATCAGGTCCTCCGTCCGGTTTTGCTTGCCGCCGCGGATCTGGGTGTCGGCGGTCTGCTCTACCAGCAGGTCTCTGCGGCCCTTGGCGTTGTACTGGTCATTGCTGGAATGCTGGTACTGGGTCGGGTCGTATACCAGGCGCTGATCCATGGGAGCTCGATGCTTTGGCGTCGCGCCCAGAGAGCATCCCTCAGCAGGACCTAAGACGCATGTCCAGCCACGGGGTCCTCTTTGCGATATTTGCGGTCGTCTGGGGAATGGTCGCGTTCGCAGTTAGCATTGACGCGAGCAGACGTGACCGTAATGGCGGCTTCTGGGCCCTTCTGACGTTTTTGACCGGTCTATTTGGGGCCGTCCTCTACGGGCTGGTCGTTCTGACCACGGATGACCCAACCGGCGACAGGGAGTCCAGCGACGAACGGGACTCCGAGCTTGTCCGCATCTGTCCGACTTGTTCGTCAAAGTACGACACCGCGCAAAACTACTGCGGTGAGTGTGGGGCTGAACTAGGTCCCGAGGACGAATCACCGGTCGGACGGCGGCTCAAAACCGGGTCAAAGCGATATTGTAGCAATTGCAAGTCCGAAGTCGGTCGAACGGCGAGTGCCTGCCCGAATTGTGGGGCCGTTTTCTAATCGACTCGGGCAGCCTTAACGCTGCCTTCCATGTTTTAGTTATCTTTGCACGGTACGTCGGAGAAGTGTAGAACTGTCATCAGTTGGAAGTATCTGAGTGAAGCGGGATCGCTGTGCTGAACACATCCTCTGTATCTCGTACGGCGGTACTGACAGAACCCGAGAGGGTCGGTCAAATCGTGGTGCATACAGGGCGCGTATCTTGACCGAGACTTCTCGGAACATCCGTTGTTCGAATCGGTCAGTGCGTACAACTACTAAGCGGCGTATTCTCTAATCAGGGTCTCAGACTAGTCGCTGTTTCGGTCAGTACAGTTAATTGACTGCTCAGAGTCCATCACCGTCTTTCAGCAACCGAAGTAGCAGACCGAGAGTCAGAGTCATCACGACAAAGACTGTGAGAATTATAATTAGCGTCCCCAGCCCAATCATATGTGAGTTCGAGTAGTCGGTCATAAGAGGCTACTGCCATGGCTTTCCTCTAAACACACTCGGTCGGCAGCAGTGAGTTCGAATCGATCACCGCTCTTAGTTGATGAGGAGTTCGGGTGTGACGAGTAAAATTACGAGCATACTCACCAGCACGACAAGTGCCGTGAGCCGCAAGACGCCAGCTGCCCGTCGTCGAGGTTTCGGCAGGTACTCGGCAATACCGGAGAGGGCCATCCCGGCGCTCAGAAACAGTCCAGCATAAAACGGTGTCGCCCCTTCTATAATGACGTAGTACCCTTGCTGCCCGGCCAGCAGAAGTGCGCCACAGAGGTAAACCAATGCAAGACCTCTGGAGGGGTCGCCGAACACGGTTTCATCGATGATGGAGGGCATCGAGCGTGTCGTCTCCCGCGACGTTCAAATGTTGCGGGGATTCGCGCACCCGACACTGAGACGAGGATGGTTTGATGGTGAAACAGTGCTGATGGCGGTAACAGACTCGCCCCCAATATCTTGCACGGCTACTAAAACAGATCTCTAGATTTGTACCCGGAGAATAACCCTATGATACGTTGCTGACACCGATCCACTGGAACGTCCTGTTTCGACCAGCCAGAATGAGGCTGAAGTCCTCAATCGTCAGCTGGTACATCGGTTCGGTCACCTCGATGAACGAGACATTGCGAGATGATTTGAACCCATCTCGGATGGTCGAAAGAGAAAGTCGCCAGATGTCTCCGTTCCGTTCGTATCGTGGTTTCATTCCGAGTTCAACCTGTAACCGCATTATGTCCTGTGCCAACTGTTTGCTGGCAGTGTAGTATTTGATAGACTCATGTCCATCACCGTCAACCAGCGTTCGAAAAAGGAGCTCTTTCTGTTCAGCACTGCACTCCCAGATGAAGTCGGGGAGATGCATATCCTTCGACCCAGTCCCACAGAGGCGGTTCAATAATCGACCAAAAATAACCGAGCCAAAGCTAAACGACCGGTCCTGTGTATCCACCGAGAGATTCATTCGCTCCAGAAGGGTTGCTATCCGGTCCCGATACCTGGGAGTCTCTTGAGCAATCTGGACGACAGCTGAATCAGAATCTTCTTTCCATGTAACGGATCCCTCGGTGATGAACCAGCCAAGGAACTCGATGAAATCGTCCCCGTCAAAGCGGTAGGGTCGGTACCAGTGGTTTCGCCCGGCGTGTACTGTTACATTTTCGGCCAACGCTTCCAGTTCGTTCTGGTACGTTTTGAACGTCTCCGCATCGAAAAAATAACCGTAGTGACCATTTGCTCGACACGGTTCACAGCCATCTGGGAGACGCCGTCTAACAGTGTGGCCATGCCAGTCGAATTCTGCACGCGCCTCAAAGTCTGTGAGTACGTCTGTGATATCAACTTGTGGAAGACGCGTGCCCGGTCGAGATCGCCATTTATTGAGAAACCGATAGTTAATCCGTTCGGGTAGATTCCGTGCTCGAACGAACCGTGGATTCGAAATCCGTTTCGTTGTATAAGGAATCCGATGATCTGGCATTACGCGAAAATCCGAACGACGTGTCTTGATACTAACAATCTCTTCGGCAGGGTTGAGTGGCATTATATCGACGACTGCTTTCGGCTTGACGATACCGGTCACTGGATTGAGTGCCAGAACAGAATCCGTGGTGTCTAGGTCTGCGATAGAACACAGACCGGTTGTTGTCACCACCTCAGTGTCCCCGGTAAATCCGCCGTTGCACAGTTCATTCACATTACAGTTTGGCGGTTCCGGATCGGAGCTTGTACCTTGGATCATCACTACACTTTGCCCCCGTCTTCTGATTTAAATGTCAGCTGTACATATCACTATTTCAGGTGGAATTTTCATATACCGACTAGATCTGTGTCCGTGGTAGATCAGTTTTGTCGACAAGGTTTGAGAGAAAGCTACCAACATAGATTCCGTTCCGTCACTATCAGGAATCCTGGGATGAGTTCTGCTTGAAAATGCTGGTAGGTATGACTTTCATGTGGGGTTACTGCATACCGTTTTATTTGCCGGCACGATACTCACGGGATGCCAGATACATTTGAACAACACTAACCCTGGAAGACGTATTCAAACGAGAGCATCCAACTTGCCAAGTTAACCTTGGGAAAATCCTCCGGTAGAATAGATCAAAGCGGCTCTCGTAGTTCCTAGACACCCACCGACAAGCACACAGAACGGGCAGGCGGCCGAAACAGGGCAAGAAGAGAGGCGAGCGGGGCGCTACGTGGGAAATACAGACCGACCAAGCAGAAATTACCAAGACAATAACCAGTTCCAACCTTAGACCGAATCGCCAGACAGCAACTAAGGTTGGAAATCCATACACACCATACCTATCAGATGTATAGAATAGTTTCGCGTGACACGGTATCTCCAGACTGACTGCGAGCGGGGCGCTGTCCCACGAATATGGCCGCGCTGGCCAGTTAGCCACGGGATTCGCCAGCTGGATTCCCAACGCATCTAGCCAGGCTCGACAGCGAATATTCACCTTGTTGCGGTGCCGATGGCATGGGTTGGACACCCCCAGATCGACAAAGGACGGTTTTGGCCCGGTTTGTCGGTCTCGATCGCCCCAGACTAGCCTTGCAGGTTCCGTGGATCCGGCCGGTCGATGCGGTCGAGCAACTGGTTGACCGTGATCATATCCGAAAAGCCGGGTTCGTCGATGGTGAAGGAACTCGCGGGTGTGCTTTCGGAATACGTTTTCTCGACACGAGGCTCGCCCTCCAGGGGATCGTTCAGCGCAGCGAGAATCTCGTGGGCGGCGTCGTGTGACATCGCGATCCAGATCGCCTCATCAGGGTCACAGGCGGCCATCTTGTCGAAATCAGCGGGGACAGCACGTCGAAGGTCATTGTTGACCCGCTCAGCCTCAACCGTGACACGAATCTCACCGTCGGCATCCAGCCCGACCAGATCAAGCCGATGGAGGGAATAGGACTCCGACACTGCCTCGACGGCCTCCTCATCCGTGCCCATGAACGTCGCGGCCGGGAGCGAGCCGTCCTGAATCTCGTAGTAGGGAACGACCTTCGTCACCGGTGAATCCTCGTCCCCGACGTACTCGCGTTCGAGATACAGCCGGGCTGCCTCCACAGCGAGGACGTGCTCACTGGATTCCTCAAGGTCGCCACATTCGTGGCCGTAATCGACGCCACGGCGGTACGACTCCCCGATAGCGTCCCTACCCGCGGGTGTGACCGAGTACAGGCGATGGGGGCGGTCCGTATCGTGGCGCAGGACATCGGCATCACACAGGTCCTGGACGGCATCGCTCTCGATCCCGACGTATTCCTGTAGACGGAGCATCGAATCGGACAGGAGATCGTATTCAAGCGGGTCATATCGGAGTTGCTGGGCGTTGTAAACGGCCTGCAGGAAACACAGCTGTGTCGTCGACCACTCGCTGGTTTCCCGTTCCTCGGCCGACCGCTTCAGATTCAGCGTACAGATCGGGACGTCATCAGGGTCGACATCAGCCAGGGAGCCACAGCAGGCGATCGCACGCCGCATCCCGTCAATAGACGGGTCATACCGGTTGCCACAGTCCTGGCAGTGGAGGGCGTGACTCTCACGGTCATAGGAGACCCTCTCTGGGAGTCGACGCGTATGCGGAAGGGCGCTATCGACACGCATGGCCCCGGACTCGTGGGTCGGATCACTGCCATCGTCAGTTTCATCGGCAGTACTCGGTGCCTGAAGCGTGAGGCCGGCTTTCGACCGTGTCCGGGCCGTTACATCCGCAATTAACGGCTCCAACTCGTCGGTGGGAATTGACTGTCCGGGGCCGTCTGGATCGCCGGCTGGCAGCGACAGGGATTCCACCTGAAACGGTCGTGGTTCGGGCTGGTCGAAGGGAGCAGGCAACTGGACCAACCATTCCCCTCGGGGGAGCCACTTGAGCTGATCAGCCATCTCTGTCGCTGACATATCCGCGGTCGTGAACCGGCTGGCCAGCCGGTCATCAGTCGGGACGTTCCCGGTGACGTACGTCGAGACGTTGTTGAGTAACTCCCGGTAGACGGCGTCGTCAATGCGGCGTAGCTGGTCGGGAAACTGCATCGCGAGTGTGACCCCGACGCCGAACCCACGGGACTGTGAGAGCAGATCTTGTAAGATATTTGAGGTGGCAACTGAGGCTGCCTCTTCGAGATACACATTAACGAGGTTATATGATTCCGTCGCGGGTGTCGACTGGGCGCGCCGGCGCAGCGCAGACCAGAGGTTCGACAGTAATACAAGCGTCATGACACTTTGGGTATCCGTCCGAACGCGGCCAGTGTCGACGATGATGACGACATCGTCATCGAGAAACTCCCCGAAATCGAAGTGGGGGTCATCAGCCTCTGGGACGTGATTGAACATGCGGGCCAGTCGACGGTCGACGGGAATCTTCTCGATCCGGTTGGCGACCCCCTGCATGATCTCGTCGAACGAGCGAGCGCTGTTGGCCACGACACCGGCAAGCAGTCGTTCGAGATCCTCGTCGGCCACGGCCGGGGCGGACTGGCGATCGTGCATTTCCTGGGCAGCGGCGTGCAGGTCCCGATGCTGGAAGGCGTCGTCGCCGTTGACCGGGTCGAACAGTGCTTTCACCAGATAGCGGATGATATCCGGCGAGCGGACGGCCTGTTCGAACCGGTCACGGCCCATGATGCCCACGAGCAGTTCGAGGTAGTGATCGGCTTTATCCTCAACAGCGGTGGTTCGGGAGACGCCGGCTGCGAGGTCCTTGCGAATGTCGAAAAAGGAGAGAGCCGGTAACAGGGCGGCACAGTCGAAGTACAGGACGTTATCGAGACTCCCGTACGTGGCGTAGTGAGCGCGCATGTACTCGGTGGCCATCCCACCGCCTTTCGGCAGGAACACGATGTCCGCACCATCGGTAGCCGCGTGATTCGCGACGATCCCGTTCGTGAGACTCGTGGACTTGCCCGAGCCGGTTTTGCCGAACCACGCGACGTGGAGTGACTGGAGCGAGGGTGGGAGTGTTACTGGGTTTTCTTGAGCCGTACCGTCTTGTGAGAGCGGGCGACCGAGTGGGAGGCCGTCGTCACGGAACGGTTTGAGATGTGACGCTGGTGGCGGTGGGAGCATGCGTCGTTCGCCGGGTGTCGTCGCAAGGGCGCGTCTGGCCGCAGTCGTGAGTGCACTCCCATCCAGGAGACAGAGGCTCCCGAGTTCGCTAGCGTCGGCGACGATGCCAGGGCTGGTTGGGGTGGTGAGCGGGAGGCGGTACTGCAGTCGGTCGTAGTCAGCGGGCTGAAACGTCCGGTCACAGATCCTGGTTCGGAGGTCCTCCGCGTCGTTGCCCGTATAGACGGTGCCGGTGAGTTCGTAGGTGGTGTGGCTCACCTCAGCGAAGGCCGTTGCGAGATCGTCGGCGACGTGTTGGTCAGTGTTGTTGGAGAGGATTGCGCGAATGTTGACATCGAAGGAATGTCGTGGGTCTCGGTCGGCGAGTTCGTCGAGACGGGCGCGATCTTCGACGGGGACTGGTGTGTCTGTGTGGGTTGGCTCGGGCGTGGTGATGAGTGTGGCAATGAGCTGTCCGACCCAGGATTCCCGTCCCTCTTCGAGTTCGCGTCGATGCAGGTCTCTGTCGGTCGACCAGTCGGCCCTGGGTCGGACGAGAATCTGTAACAGTGCCGGCCCCTCGGTGGCAGCCATCGACTCGACGACGCTTACCAGTGGCGTGCGGACATGTTTGCTTTCGTTCTGGAACTCCTGTAACGGTGTGAGTCGAGTTTGCCAGTCCTTTCGACGTTCGGGTCGGCCTTCGAATTGCACGCCGGCTGCGGGCTGTGCAGGGAGGAGTGTGGGTGCCCACTGGACCGTTCGGAACTCATAGCTGTCCGGAAAGAGGGTGCGGAGGATGCGTTCGAGTGGCTGGTGGAGGTCCGGGGTGTCGACACCGACGTAATACTGGATCGTCTGGGTGTCTTCCGGTGGGGCGACGAGGTAGATGTCGAATGTTGGTGGGGTGTCGGTGAATCTGGATAGGAGGGCAGTGTCGGTGTTGCGGGATTCCAGGTTGTGGAGGCGTTCGAACTGGGCTGTGACGGTGTCTGGGTCGATTGGTTCGTCTGTCGGTGTGATCCGGATGTACTGCCGGGTCTCCTTGACTGGGACCGGTAAATTGTTCTCTTTCGCCATTGTAATTTACGTGTATATTTGTTAGTATAAAATTTTGGAAGGAAGTAGAGATGCCCGAGAAAGCCCCCGGTCGCTCCAGTCGAGGGGCTCTCACGGTTCGCTTCGCTCACCGTTCGAGTGGTCGCGGCGCGTAGCGCCGCGCACTCGCTGCGCTCCAGTCGGTGCATGCATCGCCCGTCTTCCCGGAGCGACCAGCCCCTTTCAATCCCGCCAGTTCAGATGGTCAGGTGGCTACAGATGTGATTGAAAAGCCATGATGGGCTCGGAAGCAGCGTCCGAACAATGCGACAGACCCAGGAATCGGTCCTGTTGAAACTCCGCAGTTGAGACAACCGACGTGCCGTAGAGAGAGCGTGAGTCCAGCACGAGAGCTGACTTTATTTCACACCGTTCGCTGCAGTACCGAGCCGACAGTTATGTGAATTCGAGGATGGAGTGGGCAATCACGGATGGACATTCGTGAGGCGATACCGGACGATGCTCCAGCAGTCCGCCGGGTTGCACGCCGGTCGTGGCACGAAACCTATGACGAGATTATCGGAGAGGAAGCCGTGGATGAGATGATTGACGAGTGGTACGATGTAGGCGCACTGAAGAAGTCTATCGAGCGACCGGAGAACCCGATGTTCGTCGCTATCAGTGCCGATCTGGTCGGATTTGTGCAAGGCGGGCCGAGTGAAGATGGTCCCGCCGACGCAGTCCTGAGTCGGATCTATATCGCGCCGGCCAACTGGGGAGACGGAGTCGGGACGACACTTCTGGAACGGCTCTGTACTGCGCTCCGAACAGACGGACACGACTCCGTTTGGTTGTCAGTGATTGCGCATAACGACGTTGGAAGAGCGTTTTATGCGAAACACGCTTTCGAGATGCACGAAAGACGGACTGCTGAACTCGCTGGGCAGGATGTAACAGAGCTTATTCTCGTAAAGGACCTGTGAGAAGGCGGATGCTGGTGTAGCCCCGGATCAATATGCAAGCGGACCGACCCGTCAGAAGGCATTTGTCTCTCGGATAAGATTACGAATCGATGGCCCTCCACACCAGTAGATACAGGGTCGCGACACTACTCGTCCTGTCCCTGACAGGGGTAGCGACAGTCGCCGCCGTCAGCGGACAGACACCGACAGACGGCACCACGTCGAACGGGAATATCACCGTACTCGCCGCCCAGGGTGTCGTCACCGATGACATCACTGACGATAGCGATGTCCGTGTCTTGCGTGGTGACGGGACGCTCAAAGTGGTCAACGAGGATGAACCGGTCGTCACAGGCGATACGATAGTCCTCCAGATCCACTCCGAGCAAGTGAATGCGACCTTCACGGCGACCAACGGCGCGAACACGACCGACCGGTTCTACCGGATGCTCGACGAGAGTGACACGAACATGTCGGTCCGGGCGCTGGTCGGCCCGAATCGACAGCCGTACGAAATCGCTCTCAACGAGAGTGATACCCACGTCGTTCACGACCGCGAGAACGCGACGCTCTCGATCGTCGTCGATTCGAGAACCCTCGCGCTTGTCGAACGCGACACTCGCGACCCCATCGCGTTCGAGCCATCGGTCGACGAGTTCGTCGTCGAAGTCGAGACGCACACCAACTCCCGGACGGACGCCTTCGAAGACAAGTTCACGGTCTACTTCCCGGATGCAACTGTCGACTCGACCACCGCTGACCTCAGGTTCGGCGGGAATGGCCCTGCCAGGGTGTACGCCAATACGACGACACTCGATCTATCGGGGCAGACGAATCTCCGTCCCGGAACGACGATAGCTGTCGAGGCAGTTGACCCGAGCGGAGCAACCCTTGCCACAGCAGTGGTGACTACGAGCGAGACTCGCTCGAGAGGTGCCAACCGGGAAGCCGTCCAATCGGCGTTCGCTGCCACACTCCGCGACGTGCCGAGCGGCGAGTACGAGTGGTTCAGGCTCCGGGCAACGGGACAGGACCGGACGGTCTGGGAGCGGGACGTCATCGTTGGTACCGAGCCGCGCTGGTCGAACCTGTCTGCGACGGCACTCGGGACGGACGGTGAAGACTGGACGCTCCGCGTTGACGTGTCATTCCGCTTCCCTGACCAGGGAATCCTGGAGGTCAAACTGCGAACGGATGAGGGCCTCGTGACGCAGGAGGCCCCCGTACCAGACGGACAGAGCTCGCAGACCGTCTTCATTCGGAACGTCTCGAGTCTGCCGGACGGCCCGATAGAACTCGAAACCCACTGGGACCGAGCGGGCGACGGGCGGCTCGTGTTCCAGGAGGACCCGCGGTTCGTGACATCAGCAAACGGTCCTCGCGGGACGAGCGACCAACTGTTCGCCCGCCTCTCGATAGACGGAGCCGATGAACTCCGAGACAGGTCAAGGGCAACCAAGACTGCACCGCAAACTACCGCTCCGCGGACCACAACTGCTCCTCAGACGAACGTGGCCTCGGCCTCCCCGACCACTGCAATCACGGATTCGCCGACTGCCAGTACCGAGACAACGGGAGAGGATGGCCCCGGCTTCGGTGCGAGCGTCGCCATACTCGGCGTCGCGCTCGCTCTTCTCGTGGCCACGCGTCGGGCCTGACGACGACCAGTCCATCCCTCTCTTATGAATGTTTTCGCCACAGTAAAGTCGGTGAGCGATGCTGAAATCCACTCGGTTTCAGGGCAGATGCTCACACGCTTTCCCATCATCATCACCGTCTAGCCCATGTGCACCACCAGATTCCTCGTAGACGTCCTGTGCAGCCGACTGTGATGAGAAATCGTCGCAATCGTAGTCGCCACTGTATCCGGCCGACCCAGCATTGGTCGTGTCCGTTTTGATCGCACTCGGCTCAGGTGTCGGACTGGTTTCTGTCTCTTCCGAGTCGAGGACGTCGCCGGTGTCCAGTGGGGGCAGGAGGCCGATGGCGCCGACAATGCCACCCAGTACAACGAGGAGTACGACGAATACAATCCCAGCAGCGACAGGATCTTCGGCCGTCGAGATCTTCAACGAGTACGCGAGTACGAGACACAGGCCAACCGCGAACACGCCCTGACTGACGTTTCCGTTCCAGAGATCGGTTACGCCGCTCGCTAGCACCACGAGACTGACACCGATAACGAGCAGCCGTCCTTTGCGCATCTATTGTAGCTTACTTACCAGTTGCATATACAGGTTGGGTATGGATTTCCAGTGACGGGCCAACCCAATCAAAGAAAATCCATCAACTGTTATCGACAGACGCTATCGTAGGGTTCGGGATAATCGGGATCCGCGCCGGTTTCGGTGCTCCCGTAGTCCGGATCTGCTGGCCCCTTTTCTAAGGTTCCGCCAAAGTGGCCCATGTAGACCAACCCACTCCAGAGTCCTTCGTTGTACTTGAAGGCCCAGTTGTACCGAATGTATCTGTGGCCGTACACCGTCCCGTCTTCGGTAACTTCTGTAAGACAGACTGTATCTGGGAGCCAGGTATGATCCTTGTCCGGATACTCATCTGAGTTCCAGCTGTCCGCAACAACAATATATGAGATAGCAACGTCCCGACGGATGGCCGCATTCTTGGACTGGTTCATTGACGCGTTCAGCTGGTAGGTAAGATGGTACGTCTCGTTTTTCGGATATGCTCGTGAGCCCAGTACCAGTACTTCCGTCCCAGTGTCCCGAAGCAGGAAGCGGTACGTCTCATTGAAAGCTGTGTATTTTTGTCGTCGCTCGGCGATAAGGTCAGACTCTGTCTCCGTCGGAGTCTGTTCAGGAGTTTGTGTCTCGGTTTTTGGGGGTGTTGGTGTCGGTGTTGCTGTCACAGTCGGTTCTGGTGTTGGTGTTTCTGTTACAGTCGGTTCGGGCGTCGGTGTTTGTTCTGGGCCGGTTCCGGTCAGCGTGGAACAGCCAGCAGTTATGAGTAACAGACTGACGCCGAGGAGTGCAAGGGATTTTGGTGGTATTTTCATTTATTCTGGGTTGATTTTATTTTCCAATACAGGTATTAATCTTATTATTCCATCTTAGATATTCTAATATTTTTACATAGTCTGATATGTAATTACAGTAGCTCAGAGTGGGTACTGGACCCAATCATACACAATGAGTGTATTTCAGGGGAGTGGACTGGGTCAGAGAAGCAGATCTCCCAGTCTATATATTGATCAGTTACAAGCCGCGGTATCGCATAGACTACCGGTCGATAACCTCGCCATCCCCGACAGCCAGCTCGGATTCGAGTTCGGCGATCAGTTCCGTCCCCTCGGCATGGAGTTCATTTGCCCGTTCCAGCGAAACGTCTCCGTTTTCGAGCTGTTCGATGATCTGTTCGAGCCGGTCAGTCTTGTCGGCGATCGTCTCGTCTTTCATAGTGTTAGGATGTACAGAAGCAGGGCCACAACAAGCAGGCCCAGAACGGCCAGGATGAGCAGCAGTCGTCGACGCTGCCGGCGATGTGCCGCAGCCTCCTGGTCCATTTGTCGCTGTTGGTCGTACTGGGTTCGTGCTTGCTCTAGCCGGTTCTCAAGGTCAGTCAGTTCAGTGTGAACATGCGTGTCATATGTGCGGTCCAATTCAGTCTCGAACGCGGACAGCTCCGACTCGACTGTCCGTTTGTAGGCCCGAGTGAGTTGATCATCCATCGTCTCCAGAGTCGTTCCGACTGTATCAGTGTAGGCAGTCTTGAGACGTTCGTCGAGTGTGTCCAGTTCCGTTTCCAATGTTGCCTTCTCCGGGACGATTTCGCCAACCTCGGTCGGTGTCATCACCCGTATGTCGGCCACTTCATCGGCCAGTGTTTGGTCGTTCTCGTGGCCGACACCGACCACAACTGGCGTCTCGGTTTTGTGGATAACACGACAGAGTGGAGTCTCATTGAACACCCGGAGATGTTTGTCGGAACCACCACCGCGAGTGAGAACGATAACGTCGACCAGCGGGTCGTCATCGAGCTCACTGATCGCACCCATAATCGACATCATCGCATCGTCGCCCTGGACACTCGTGTTCTGGATGACGATATCCACCTCAGGATATCGCTCGTGAATGCTGGTGATCGCATCCTTTCGGGCATCGCTTGTCGCACTGGTGGCGATCCCGATCCGTTCGGGGAAGTCTGGAAGAGCCTGTTTGTGGTCCGGATCCAACAACCCATCCGAGTCCAGCAATTGCCGGTTTTGCTCGTAGATCTGCTGGTACGTGCCTTCACCGACCTCGACGATATCTTCGACGATGACGGAAACGTTGCCCCCGTCTTCGTAGTACGACAGCGAGCCCTTGACGGCGACCTGCATGCCGTCCTCGATTGTGGTGTTGATGGTCGACCGTTTGTACCCAAAGAGCACGCAATGAATCGTCGAGCCCTCGTGGATCAGGTCGAAGTGGACGTGGTCGTTCGAGGAGGTCCCGTAGTCGGAGACATCACCGACGACGTAATCGAAGGCGAGTTGGTCTGCACTCTCGACGACTGCGCCGATATCTTCGTTCAGTGTATCGACGTAGGTGATTCGCTCAGTCTGGAGTGCCTCCTGAAGTGTCTCCAGCGACGTCTGCGTCGGCTCCGGCTCCGAACCCATTCGACTCTGCTGTAGTGTGGTTGTGTACTTAAGCCATGGTGGTGCGATCGAATCGCTCGTAACCGAAGCGCTTAGACATGGTCCCAGCGATGTTCGTGTTTCTATTCGATTTCCCGAGACAAGCAATACGACCATTGGTCTTACAACCAATACTACTATGGTGTTGGTCTGTGTACCAATAGCTGAGGATGGGCTCGCTGACCGACGACGACCTCGATGGCGTGAGTGAGGGCCAGAAGTATCCTGACGGGACCGTTGTTCGCGTGTTCTGCATGCGGACTGACCGTGATGCATACCCATCTGGGTGGGCTTACAAGCTCCATTACGGCGCAACGGAGCCAGACCCACCCCGCACGCTTGCGGACGGAACGATCCGTCGCTATGACAACTCACACGAGGATACGAAAGGGCACGAACGCCACGTCGCACCTGACCCTGAACCAGACATAATCGAGTTCCCGGGCATGGTCGAACTCTGGGAACAATTCTGGAGCGAAATTCCAAAATCCGAACCTGAGGTCACATGAGTCCATCACAACGGTGATACACATGACCGATTCAACGCCACCACTGCATCCGATGGAACGCGAACAGCTTCGGGCTGCGTCCACACTTGTCGTGACTGTAAAGTCGTCCGACGAGTTCCACGACGATGTCACCGTCGACATTGCGTCACTGGAGCAGAGCGATGCAGTGGACGCCGTGCCCGCGCTCTCGTTTACCAGCTACGATGATCTCATGGAGACGCTGACCCCGCGCGTCCTCGAACTCATCGAAGCGATTCGTCGTGAAGAGCCGTCAAGCATCAACGAAACCGCTCGGATCGTTGACAGAGATGTAAAAAACGTTCACGAAGAACTCAGTCGCCTCGCGCAACTGGGAATTATCTGGTTTGAGGAAGATGGCCAGAGCAAGCGTCCGATTGTCTGGTTCGATGAACTCGTGATCAATCTCCCATTTGATCCCGAAGCGGATGACACTGCGACCGCAGCCCCATAATAACGACTCGTCCCTCTGTGTAGGCATGCCGAAGTTCCGCTTTGCTCGTGTCGGTGTGTTCGTCTTCGTATAAGAGCGCAAGGAGAGCGTTCGTATCGACTGCCGTGATCACGTCTCGCCCTCCACGTCATCGTCTTCTTCGGTGCCGACTTCCCGGGGGTACTCGCCACGGAGTCGGCGCATACGATCCGGCATTGTCTCATCACTTGCCGCGCTGCCACGGTATTTTTCGAACGGATCGTCTCCGTCTTCGGTGGTTGGTTCTTTCTTTCTGATTGTGTAGCCAGACTCATCCTCTTCGAATGCGATTTCGTCACCGGGTTCGATTCCGAGCGCGTCCCGAATCTCCTTCGGGATGGTGACTTGCCCTTTGCTGGTAACACGCGGCATATCGGTACTATTGGAGTATTACGCAATGAGTAGTACGACTGTTCTGTGTATGAACTAGCCCGGCCTTCTCGCCGCCTCTGGTGGTTCCTTCGATACTGACCTCAATCCATCTCCGTGTCCAGACAGCTCTTGTCGTCCAGTTTCAGGCCTGCTCGATGCGAATAGCTGCCCCGGCTTGAATTGCATCAAGCGGCGAAACATCATCAATCGTAGCGACGACAGCAACCGGTGCAGCTGCCCGTGGTTCTTGTTCATGGCTTGCCGGTGTTGGCCCCCAGAACAGACAGATTGCGTTCCCCTGGGGCCAGTAGGCCAGAGCGCCGACCGGGACTTCCATCTGTGTCGTCTCCGGGTTGACATCAATACCGGTCCGAAAGTACAGTTCGTCACCCCAGCGACTCCCGTTACCTTCCAGTGGGAGCGCCGCAGCGATGGCATTGCGGGTTCCCGCGTTTTCCTTCGTCCAGTCTGCGGTCAGTTCCTGTCCATCGACAGTAATCTGGAGGGCAGCCATAGGCCCCTGTTCGATACCACCGCTAAAAAGAATTCAGGGCGTTTCTTGTAGCGATTGCACGCTATTCACCGGCCACAGCCAGTCTACTTTGCTCTCTGTAGATCATGAAGCGCTGGTGTACAGTGGGTATTCCGATAGCCGGCCACTGTTTAGAATTGTCGAATGGTTGTCAATCTCTTACTTATATAATCATGCGTTGTGTCAATTCAGAACACACTCTGGCCAGAGGGCGGTCAAGGGTGTATGAGTCATGACACGCGAAACTCAGCTGTACCGACGGCGAACCGTTCTACGAACAATTAGTGGTGCCGTCGTAGCGAGTGCTGCATACACGGGTGTCGCAGGAGCGAGCAATCACTGTAATAAGACTGTGAGTGATGGAGAATCGATCCAGGCTGCGATTGATAATGCAAGCACTGGCGAGACGATCTGTGTCGAACCAGGCACCTACGATGAGGATGTCACCGTTGACGAGGAACTCACACTTGACGGACCCAATAGTGGTATCCCTGGTGACGGGAATCGCAGCGACGAGGCAACTATCGAAGGTCGAGTGATCCTTAGAGCTGATGGAGCCGAGCTGGACGGCTTCGATGTCACACCACCAGCTGCCAAGAAAAATCAAAAATCCGAGGCTGTCAGGGCCAGCAACACACCGAACGACATCCTGATTGCGAACAACGTTGTCCGGGACTTCGAGCGAGATGATCCAGGCGGTGGGTTTTACGGTGTTGATGGAATCAATATATTCGGCGGCGAGGCAAACGAAGCCATCGAGAATGCCACTGTGCGCCGGAACAAAGTTCAAGACCTGCGCAACGAAGATCAGGCTGGTGCCGCCGGAATCAGTATCCAGGGCAACGTCAGCGGTGCCAACGTTGAGGACAATGTCGTAACAGAGATCGCCGAGGAAGTGACAGCCTACGGCTTTGGTGTCGTGATTCGAGGGACCGGGAATCACGGTGAAGTGCCAGAAGATGTTGCTGTCACTGGCAACGAACTGACGGATGTCTTGTCGGACCCATCGTCACAGTTCGATGGCGTCGGCTTCGAAGTTAACGCCGATGGGACCGGATACCATGCCACCGAGAACGTAATCGAGAACAACAATCTGGGTATCGAAGTCAAAGTGGCTGCCGACGAGACAGTCGTCGATTTCAACGATATCGTGGACAATACGCGTCGTGGCGCGCTCAATGTCGATAATACGACGTTAGATGCGACAGATAACTGGTGGGGCCATGCGAGTGGCCCAGGTGGTCCTGACGGACGGCGCAATCCAGCCGGGAAAGAAATCGGGAAGGGTGACGACATCGAGGGCGATATCGACTTTCGACCGTGGCTCAGACGGTCGATTGACGGCCCCTCACGGTGAGTCGGCCGTTGTTTTGGGGTAGTAGATTGGGGCCTCTGTGTTTTGTTGGCTGTGACCTATCTCCCGTGAGGACCGTGCAACCGGGTAGTCCGTGGCCCGCCCCGCTCGCCCTGCCGCCCTCCGCGTGCTCACGGGTCACTGTCGTTCCCCGTTCGCAGCGAGCCGTTCCCTGCTCGCGGGTCGTGCCTCCACGCTCGCGACGGTCACGGCTCGCGACGCTCGCGACTGACCATTCCGGGCCTGCGGCGAGCAAGCTCGCCGTTCCGGGCTAAAATGCATGTGCCCTCGACGCCAGCGGGTTAGCTTGTCGGTTGCGCCCCTCGCGGGCTTTCGCGTTCCAGTGTTTGGTGCCGACTGCGCGCTCGCGCCACCAAACGGCGCGAGTGCTCGTCGACAGTCACACTGGACGCGGACCCGCTCTCCGGGCCGGACACGAACAAGCTAATCCCGCTGGCCGCTCGCTCCGGGCGGCGTGTCGGCGCGCGGGGCTGGTTTATTCATCCCAGGAAAGCGCTCTCGCTCGCGCCCACAGGGGCGCTCGCGAAGGCGCGAGCGAGAGCCCAGTCGGGACTGTCGGGCAGTTGTCGGTAGGAAAACCGCGATGTTGCAGCATCGCGGTGTCGGCGCGTGAGCGCCTTCGTGTGGTACCTAGGTGAAGTACCAATGTCAGGTAAGAAGGTCATTCGTGATAAGCGTACGGTCGCACAGAAGCGAGAAGACGAGAAGCGCGGTTGGGTCGTCAACGAGGCACCCGAACTGCGGCGGTCGGTCCAACAGGAGATTCAGGGGAAGGTCGATAGGAATCACCCGGACAGTTGCCGGGCAAGCATGACCCTTGAACAGGAGGAGGAAGCGATGGCGCGGGACATCGAAATCGCACGGACTCGATCCCGAGTTGGCGAGCAGATCGAAACGCGGGAAGCCGGGTCGCGACAGGCAGTGCAGGAGGCGAGGCATTTATTGAGTTGTTCCTATTTATAATATTCTGTCTGAAATAGTTAAATTTAAATCCTAATGTTGTCCACATTGCATTAGTCACTGAGGACAGTGGCTTCGGGGGAGATCACTGCCTCAGTGGCGATCAGATAGGAATGATGGGGGTCACATCAAACGCCGATGATTCGGCGAGCGGACGGAATCGCATCGCACTGCTCAAACAGTACAGTCTGCAGGCATCCGTCGGAGTGGTAGCACTGGCTCTAATGTGTGTCGAGCCAGCCGCTGCCCAGGATATCGGTGAAGAGTTCTGTCAAACGGATATGGCGGTGACGATCAAGAACATCTTCACGTTGATCCAGTTCGGCGGCCCACTGGTCGGTGGGACACTCGCCCTTGGTGCCGCAGTCGCGACACCGATGGTACGCCAATCCGATATGAAGATGGAGCTCAAACAGATCCGAACGCAGGGGCTGGTGTGGGGAGTTATCATCGCGCCGCTTGCGACGACGATCATCCAGTTCCTCCTGTCGTCGGTCGTCTCGGGCGGGACCAGTTGCAGTTTCTGAGCAGATGTCTCGAACGCTACTGTTCGGGCTCGTCTGTCTCAACGTGGTCCTCGCTACCGTGACTCCGGTCGCGGCGGGTCACCCACCGGAGGAACCGGACCACGGCGTGAACGGGTCGTCGTTCTGGGATCTCTGGAGCGGCGACAAGGAGCGACAGATAGCAGATAGCGACACCGTGTCGGCGAAAGAAGCGCTCAGAATCACAAGTGACGTTCCACTCGATGAACCACCGGAAGCGGCCGAGACGTGGAATCAGCGCGATATAGGGGAGATGCCTGCGACGAATCGCTCGACAGCGATCCACCCGACTGGCGCAACGCTTACCGACGGCACATATCTCAAGAATGTCGGGGTCGCAATCGCGGGAGTCACGCCGTCGACGAAGGCGCTGTTGTCGGAGCGACAACAGCCACTGTACATCGCGCCCAACGGGACAGTCCTCGGGACGGTTGATTACCGTGTTGCCGTCCCGGACGAGACGGACACACCGACGCGACGAACGGAGTGGAACGTGACCGCTCACGAGGTCCAGTCCGTGACACTCCTGATGGATGGAGAACCGGTCACGAACACGACGACAGACAACGTCGTCCGGATTGCGTACCGAAACCAGTCGAAAAACGTCACGGGCAGCCAGTCGCTAGCACTTCAAGCGACGGTCACTGTCCAGTTGACAGAGACGATTTACAGAGAGAAAACCGTGTGTGGGCCGGTCAATGGGAACCGAACGTGTCGTGACTGGTGGACGAAGCACGTAGAGACCCACACTGAGACAGTCACTGTCGAACAGACGCGACAGGTGAGCGTCTACGATCCGGTGCTGTCGGGCTATCGGACGACGTATCCCAACGGCGACATGGGAGTTGTGGTCTTCCGAAGCCAGCCCTGGTACGGGCTCCACCTTCCAGCAGGCGGAATCCGCGGCAGTTGGCGGTTCTACGTCGCGCGTGATCAGCAATGGGACACACTCGTCGAAACGGATGGTGAGACGACGACAACGCGACACTCGCCAGTCCATCCGGTCCAGGTGCATGCCTACCCGATTCGAACCGAGACGACACAGGATGCACACGGTGACATCACAATCCTGGATTCCTACGGACGTACATTCAGAGCGCCAGACCTCGAATCGTCGGTTGCGCTGGATACAGTGAGTGGGCCATATGAGGGGAGTTTCGGAATCGGTGCCAGAGCGCCGCCAGGAGATGATACCCAGTCGGTTCGCGCTACGGATCTCGTTCGGGGGACACAGAGTCGGTTGTCATCTGACTCAACGGCGACCATCCCGGTGAACAAGAGCAAAATCAACCTCACAATACAAAATACGACCGCGAATACCGTCACCGTCGAAGTGACACTCAGCGACGCGACTACAGGTGCACCGATCGCGACGGTGTCTCGTGGTGGGTATATCGAACTAGAGGGGAAACACGTCAACACGACAGCGAACGGCACCGTCCAGACGACGGTTTCCCGTCGAGGTGACACTATTACCGCGACGTACAAGCCGGACGACTGGTGGCGGACCGTTCCAGGATATGTAGGCGATTCGGCAACCGTCCACGTGGGGGGAACGGTCCTGCGGTACGTCCACCTGCTGTTCACGCTCGGGGTCCAGGTCGGTACGCTCCTGCTGGCCGGGTTTCTGATCGACCGTATCACCGGATGGGGGTTCTGGCCGCCGTGGAGGGATCTGTGATGAGACAAGTGCTATTGTCACGAATGACTGTTGGAGAGCCGGACAGGCAAGGACCAATACGAATGGCCGGTTCCGACCGGGGGACAGTATAATGCAGTCCTTAGGAGATGTTCTCGTCGATTCGTTTGAGCGGTTCCTCGAGAAACTGGCCAACTCGGTGTTCGGGTTCGTCGGTGACAACGTTGAGGCGCTGATAGATCTCATCGTAACGACACCGCGCCCGGATACAGTGTTCACTGCGCCGACGAACGGCGGCTGGCCGTCACTGTACACGTACTACTGGGAGACGATGGTGCCGCTGTCGCTCCTGCTGTGGGGACTGTCGCTTGGCGTAATCATCTTCCTGGAATCGACGAGCCACCTGTTCAGCGGCTACCATCGAACGAAGCTGAAAAAACGGGCGTTTGCTGGCCTGCTTGGCATCCTGTCGTGGTGGTGGCTGGCTGCGATCTCGTTGCGGTTCGTCGATGGATTGGTCGAGTTTCTCGTTCCGAACCTCGACAGTATTGGCCTGTTCGAGACGGTGTCGTTCGGTGCGATGGGTGTCGCGGGGATGACACTCGCCGCGTCACTCGATTTGGCGATCTTCCTCGTCCTCGCGCTTATCTATCTCGTCCGGCAGATGGCGCTGTACCTGTACGTCCTGCTGATGCCGCTAGTGATCGTCTTTTGGATCCCCAGTGTCGGCCCGTTCGCACCGGTCGAGCGGCTAATGTCGCGCCTCGCGGGCTTTTACGTCCCGTTCCTGTTCATGGCAGTGCCCGTCGCACTCCTGTTTCGCCTTGGTGAGGTGCTGGGTGAGTCGGTCACGCTCTCTATCGGTGGCTTCGGGCAGTGGCTCCTGGCCATCGTGGCGCCACTAATCGCGGTTATCGTCCCGTTCGTACTGTTCTGGCAGGCTGGAGCGCTGTTCTTCATGGCTGACCGTGCGGCCCAACACAGCTCACGCCATCATATGCGTGATCGGAAGGAGACTGTGGAAAATACTGGCCAGCGAGGAAGACTGAGCGTGAAGAACCTCCGTCGCGGACTCGCCGGCCAGTCGGCGATCAGAGCCAGTGGACAGGAAGTGCTGGGGTCCGGCTCGTCCAAAGCACACGCTGTCGGACGGAAGGCGTCACAGACGAGGCGAACGATTCGATCCAGACTCGACACTTCAGCGACCGATGGCCCGGGACCAGGCGAGGGTACGGGTTCTGACCCATCCGAAAAATCGAGAGACCGTACAGGTCGAGACGACGATGACACGCCAGCGAACTCCAGCGAGACTGAATCGACCGATTCAGAGCCGTCAGACGACCGAACGTCTGATGCCGAATCGAACGAGTCCGAGGACGCTGACAGTGACTCGGACGACGATCCACCACGGTACATCTACTGACAATGGTTGAGAGAACTCCATCGAAACGAATCCCGAAGTCGCTCGGTACGGAAACGAAGCTCCTGGGGTCGTACACTCTGGGTGACGCTGGCGTTGCCCTGCTGCCAGCGGTTGCTATCGTCTTGCTCACACAACTGGTCGTTCCGTCATCGACACGGGTAGCCGGGTACACGATCCAAACAGTATTACTCCCGGTCGCTGCTGTCGCGGTGTGCGTGGGCGCGGTGTTCGTGTACGTCACGCCCGCGTACACCTCAAGTCTCGACTGGCTACTCACGATGGTTCGGTTCCACACAACAGTTACGGAGGAACCGCATTCGGAGACAGTGGCCCATCACCAGCTTGAACGTGTGTATCCCGATGAAAACGTCATCGAGCGCCAGGACGGCGCGGCCATCGGTCTCGTTCGGGTGTCGCCACCGTCGATGGCACTGGCCACAGACGAAGAATGGGGGGCGATGGCCGAGAGCTTTCAGGACTTCCTGAACACGACCGTCACGTTCCCAATCCAGATTTACTCAACAACTCAGCCGTTCCCTGTCGAGACGTATCTCGACCACTATCGTGAGCGGCTGGACGATCCCGACGTGAAGGCGAACCCGCAGTTACAGACGCTCATCAAGCGCTATATCGACTGGTACGAGCGCGACCTTGCCGCCCGCCAGATGACGATTCGCGATCACTACGTGGTCGTTACGGTCACGCCAGAAGAGATCCAGTTCGAGCAAGAAAGCATACTGGCGAAGCTCAGTGACGTGCCCGTCCTTGGTGTGTTCATTCGGGCGATCACTGCGCCGCCGCTTGCGATCCAGCGCCGAAAGCTGTTCACAGAACTCGACGAGCGCCTCTCGCGCGTGCAGTCCGGTCTCCGTGACCTCGAAGGATGTGAGGCCAGGACCGTCGATGCGAGTGACGCGACACAGATCATCGGCGAGTTCTGGGCCGGCCAGACGCTGGAGTATGGGGACTTCGAGCAGGCGCTTCGGACACGACCGCTCGTGGGGAAGCAGCCATGACCTGGGAGTGGCTGCCCTTCGTCAGTACCGAGACGGACACATCAGTAGACTCGGCGACTGCGGAGGTGCCCCCCGTTGAGGTTGTCGAGACGGCAAGCGACCAGTCGCTAGACACACCAGCGGAGGTCCATCAGTCGCTGGTCGCGCCGTCGGAACTCGAACGGACACCGACAGCGCTCCGAACTGGCGAGCGGTGGGCGCGTACACACTGGGTCGGTCAGTTCCCGGACGCACCGCAGGACGGGCTCTTCGAGAAGCTATACTCGACAGCCGACACACGGACGACGGATATCTCCCTACACATCACACCACGGGACACGGAGGCGACGCTGGACTCACTGGAGAACAGAATCGAGGATCTGGAGGCGGAGATGGAGTATCTTTCCGAAAAACGCCGGGCTGGAGCACGCGGCGTTAGCAAGGACCTGCAGGACTATCAGGAGCTGTACGACGTATTGCGGAACACGTCGATGGAGGCGTTCGACGTATCGATGTATCTTACCGAACACGGTGAGACACGTGATGGCGTAACCGGCGATGCAGTCGCGAACGCGGCCAGACGCGCACCAGCGAATCTGACGCCCGTGACGCCGCGGTGGGCGCAACTGGACGCGCTGGTATCGGCCAGCCCGGTCGGCGTAGACAAGATGAATCTGGAACAGGAGACACAGACGCCGATGCTAGGTGGTGCACTGGGAGCGATGTTCCCGTTCGTAGCGGGTGCGATGGCCGAACACGGCATTGAGTATGGGACGTACGCACTCAATGAGAGTCCATTGTTGCTTGACCGCTTTACCAGAGAAACAGGCTACTGTGCGATGGTCATCGGCAAACTCGGTGCGGGGAAGTCATTCTCGACGAAGTTGCAGCTACTCCGGCGTGCGATGCACGATCAGAACACAGTACTCGTGATGCTGGATCCGCTCGAGGGGTTCGCATCACTCAACGATGCACTCGGTGGTGAGCGTGTTACAGTCGGTGGGTCAAGATCGTTCAATCCACTGGAAATACAGCCCACACCGACGGCTGTGTTAGATACGGTCCCAGATCTGGACCCGTGGGCCGAGCAAATCTCGTGGGTGCTCACGTTCTTCGAGACGTTCTTCGAACAGGTGGCAGGGAATCCCCTGGGTGATCGGAAACAGACGCTTCGCCGGTGTGTGCAAGAGACCTACGAGCAACAGGGCATTACCCGAGACCCAGCAACACACGACCAACCATCACCGACCGTTCGGGATGTGATCGCCGTCCTCGAACAACTCCTAGAAGACCCCGACGCGTTCGGCTACGGCACAGCTGGTGAACAGGAGAACGTCCGGACGGATGCGGAATCACTGTTGATCGACCTCCGTCCGTCCTTCAGGGAAGGCGGCGATCTCGCGAACCTTGCGGAACCCACTGAGTTCGATATTGCATCCGATGTAGTGTATCTTGATCTTCATCAGGAGGAGGGGACACGCGGGCGGTCTGAAACGAGTCTGATGATGCAGGTGCTGTTCAATGCGGTCTACGAACGAGCCAAACAGACGGACAAACGGGTCGTATTTGCTATCGACGAAGCACATTACCTGATGAACGACGCGACATCGCTGGATTTCCTCGAAACGGCAGTCCGTCACAGTCGTCACTACGATATCTCCCTACAATTCATCACGCAGACTGGTGGCGAGTTCGCTCTCACCCCGGAAGCCCGGACGATAGCGAACCTCTGTTCAATGACGATTATCCACCGAGTTGATGAAACAGCCGAGCAACTGGCTGAGTGGTTTAACCTCAGCGACCGGGAAATCGACTGGGTACGGTCAGCAAAAGCCGGTAATGGCGCTGATGGCTACTCCGAAGCACTGCTTGGAGTCGACGAAGAGGGGTGGTTCCCGATTCGAGTGCGAGCGAGTGAGTACGAGGTGGAAGTTATTGGAGATTAAGTCGCCTCAGCGGGTGTAGTAACTGGATAGATAGGCATTTTGTGGAGCGCGAGCGGACATCCGGGTCAACCATTGCAGTGGGTATTCATATCCAGATGCAATAATTGTCAATTCCAAATATAAGTAAGATACTCTAGGTTTTAGCTCTCAAACACAGTTGGACAGCAATTCACAACTGGTGGTGAAGCCAACGGACAACCTCGAAGTGGTACCGCACCGAATCACATCTTGGTAGATGGGGCGGCGGTTCAGATCAACGACAAGTGCCATTGTCTGTACACCGCAGTCGTCCAACAACGAATAAAATCCAATACTCACCCAGTTTAGGTAGGCACGGTACAGTCTGTCGTGCTATACCTTGGGAATCACGAGCAGCAGTATCTCAATCAAGACATATTCTTCATCGATGGTGCGACACATCTGGCTAGTGCAATTGCCCGACTTCGTATCGAGTTCAAATACGAAAAACAGAGAAGCCAGAACGCTGGTTAATATGTTTTTCGAGCGATAGTATCTATCATATATTGGGGTTGGAGAAGTTTTGATATACAACTTTCAGCGGAGCTGAAGCGTGGCTCCAAGCCCTCATAATCTTGTGAGATCGAGATCACAGTTACAACGAAATCCAGTAGAGGGCGAAAGCCTGGCGGACGGGGAGTACAGGGCTGGCTGCCAGAGACGTTGGTGACTTGTGCAGGCCATTTTTGCAAAATATGGGAAGCAAGATCATGGTAACCGATTTCCCCGGTTTTAGAGTGTTTTGTGGCCTGCTAACCCGGTTTATTTGTTGTATATCAGAGACACCAGCACCTGATTAATGCCACAGATCCCGTTTGCCGGGAAATATTTATACTATTGGTCCAATAACAGTGTATGGCATCACATGACAAAACTAGTGTGAAGACGACTGATACTTCCTTGGAGATGGTTGAAGTCTTACTCAGTGAAGGCCCCACATCTCGGGAAGACCTCGAATCCCAACTTGGACTGACAACCAGCACGGTCCATCGGCACTTGACGACATTGCAGGACCACGGCTACGTCACAAAGGACGGTAACAAGTACCAACTAGGTTATAAGTTCTTGACTATCGGCGGTGACCTCAGACGGAAGGTTCCGGGGTACCAGATGATCAAACAAAAGGTCGACGAGCTCGCAGAAGAGACTGACGAACGGGCCCAGTTCATTGTCCGTGAGAGACATGAGCGGGTTTATCTGTACACGTCAGTCGGGGCGAATCCTGTACAAACGGGAGCCCAAACGGGTGGCCGAGGACCGATATACGCGAGTGCAGCGGGCAAATCGATCCTCGCGTTCCTCCCGGAGCGGAAACAAGAGCAACTACTGGATACGATCACCCTCGATGCGGTCGGGCCTAACACTATCACCGATGCCGACCAATTAAGATCCACCCTCGATGAGATACAGGACCAAGGTTACGCCACGAACATCGAAGAATCGACATCGGGGGTTCATGCCATTGGCGCTCCGGTCATGACCCACGACAGGACGGAACCCCTCGGTGCGTTCAGCATCTCCGGTCCGGCGAGCCGCCTGAAGCGGGAACGAATTGAGACCGAAGTACGGGATTTGGTTCTCTCGGCGACGAACGAGCTAGAGTTACATCTCGAGCACAGTTGATCCTCCCCGATTTCGATCTGAAGGCAATACTACCATTCACATCAACACACGCTCTCGCGTCGGCAGATGTTCCATCCTATAACATATGTACTATTGTTATTAGTGGTCAAATTCCTGGAGTGTCGAGTGTATTATCACTAGCGGGCTTCCCGTATACTCGGAAAACCAGGTTTTTCTCTCAACTTCCCAGCTTCCAGCCGAGAGACGAGGAATCAGGGATATTTGATCTAGGCTGCGTATAGAGCGTCTCCGACCGAATACTGTCAACACCGATCTTCGCGTTAGGTACACTATTGTGACGACCGGCTATCCTCTCGTCCGGGATCCGTCTTCATTCCCGTAATATGGGAAATAGACATAATAAACCATGATGGATAGATCTGAATCGTATCTGCTGTTCTCATGTCAATTCGACCAAGATATATGAGATACCTAATACTACAGATTTAGAACCTCATCGGATATAGAAACAAACTCTGTACTCTACAATCATGCAGTAGCCGCCATCTCACTTCTTCTAAGTCCGATTATAGAGTGGAATCGGCCCCCGGAAGTTTTACCATACGATGTACAGTATGTTGTAACACGTTAACGTCCATACCCCGCGGGATGTGTCCCGCTTTAACAAGGTGTGACCGATAATGTCTGACAAAAACACGTCATCGACGACTCCTGGAAAGATACTGAGCGGCATCACTGTCCTCGACCTATCAACGTTCGTCACCGGTGGTTTCAGTTCAGCGATGCTTGCCAATCTTGGAGCCGAGGTAATCAAAATTGAACAGCCTGGCTACGGTGATGCCATCCGACACTCCGGCCCACCATTCATTCAAGGGGAATCCCCGTACTACTGGACGGTCAACTACGGCAAGCGGAGCATCGAACTCGACCTAAAGAAAGACCGGGCTAAAAATGCGCTCTATGAGTTAGTCGCCGAGGCAGACGTGTTCATACAGAACTACCGCCCAGGTACTGCAGAACGGCTGGATGTGGACTACGAGACAATTCGCGAACACAACGAAGAGATAATCTACCTCGCCATCTCCGCGTTCGGACAGACGGGCCCGTGGGCCGAGCGGTCGGGGTACGATCTACTTATCCAGGGGATGAGCGGCATCATGAGCGTCACCGGAGAGAAAGACCGCCAGCCAGTGAAGGTGGGTCTGCCGATGACCGATCTCATCACGTCGATGTGGGCGGCCTTCGGCGCGATGGCTGCGCTCTACCGACGCGAAGTGACCGGTGAGGGCGAATTTATAGATCTTGGAATGCTGGAGGCGACGCTCCCGTGGCTTACCAAGCAGGCCGGGATGACGTTCGCTGGCGAGGAGACACAGCGGATGGGGACGAAAGACCCTGTCCTCGCTCCCTACCAAACGTTCAGGACGAAAGACGGCTACATCAACATCTGTATCCTCAACGAGAAGCTCTGGCACGAGCTCTGTGAGGTTATTGACCGGTCGGATCTGCCCGTGGATGAGCGCTTCGAGGACAACGCTGACCGGGTCGAAAACCAAGACGCACTTGAGGCCGAAATAGAAGAGACGCTAAGACGGAGGACGACCGAGGAGTGGATCGAAATCATCGCCGAGGAAGGGGGTGTTCCGGCCGGCCCAGTTTACGAGGTGGATGAAGCGTTGAACAACCCACAGATTGAGGCAAGGGATGCGATTTCCGAGATAGAGCACCCGAAACTCGGAGTGATACCGGTCATCGAGCATCCGCTGAAGTTCGCCAACTCGGACAGTGGATTCGAGTTAGCGCCACCACTCTTGGGTGAACACAACCGAGAGGTGTTCGCCAAGATGGGGTACTCAGATGACGAACTTGACGAGATGGAGGCGATCGGCGTGTTCGGTGGCGACGAGCAATGACCGGCGTCACGGTTCCGGGCGTCGGGATGGCCCAATTTCGCTCGAAAACGCCACACTTGTTCGTCGAACTTGTGAACACCGCAGCCACACGAGCGCTACCCGACGCGAACATCGGCACCGACATCGTCACTTAGCTTCACAAGGGGAGCGTGCTATGGGATATACTCGGCCAGCAGGCTGGTCTCGGGAGCGTACTGGCCGCCTCATTCGGCCTCGGCGACCTGCGAACCGACGGAAGAGTGCGACAGGCACGAGCGCCATCCACAATGCGATCAACGCGGTACAGGGTGGCGTCTCAAACGTGACAAGATAAATTACCGAAATGTTTTTTATTGTGGGTCTGGTTGACAATGTCACATGGTGCCGAAAGACAAATCCGTGTCACGGCGTAGAGCCTTGAAAACACTTGGAGCCTCTATAACCGGAATTGCCTTTGCGGGGTGCTCTCAAGACGGGTCAAATTCCGAAGGATCGACGGAGACAGATACTACTGGTACCACAGCGGGTTCGAGTGGAGATGGGCAAGACGCTGTCTCACTTACCTATGCACATCCTTGGCCAGAACCGCAGCATACAACTCAAGACTGGATTCTGCCGTTCATTAATAAAGTCGAGGAATACTCGGATACAGACGTTACAATCGAACATCAGCCTGCCGGCCAATTAGCGTCTGGGGGGGAGTATTTATCACTCGTTCAAGACGGTGTCGTCGAACTTGCCCAGACTGGGCCAGCCTACCATCCGGGACAGATTCCCCTCTCGCTAGTCACTGACCTTCCCGGACAATTCACAGATAACGTTGCGGCCCAGAAGACTGCCTACGATATTACCAGGAACTACATTCAGGGAGAAAACTACGATTCGCTGGGAGTTGAAGCTATAGGTGTGAATCTAGAGGCCCCGTTCACTCCAGGCCATTGGACAGACGAGCCCATCGTACAGCGGGAAGACTGGGATGGTGTGAGCATCCGCTCCTCGGGCGGTGTCGTCAGTAGTGTCATCGAACAACTTGGGGGATCTCCCGTAAACATCGGCCCCTCAGACGTCTACTCGGCCGCTGAACGAGGGACGATTGATGGGGCCCTATTCGCTATCAACACTTTCGACTCTTGGGACTTGGACGAGTTTATTACTCACGTGCCAACCAACATTAACCTGGGCTCCTTCGGGGCGGTCACGATAATCAATCAGGAAGTGTACGATGGTCTTCCCGAAGATGTGCGGAATGCCATGACCACTGCCAGCGAGGAGCTGAACACGGAGTATGGCGAGGCACAAATGAGCCACCGGGCTGAGGCCCGAGAAACGTACAGCGATGCCGTTTACGAGGTTCCCCAAGAGGATAAACAGAACTGGACCGAAGTGATGGACGCGGCAAAGCAGGACTGGGCGGATACAATGGCTGAAAGGGACGAGCCGGGCCAAGAGGTACTGGACCGTTGGAACGAATTGTACGACCAGTACAGCTAAACTGGATTCGTCAACCAGGTCCTGATTCTGCTTCTCTGTCAATTTGTAGGTAGCATATCGCAGCTCTCGTTTTTACTGCTCGCTCTGACAAATAACTTGTTTCGTACTATTGGCGGCAAACTCAAGAGTACAGCCCAGGCATCGGTGGTTACCGATAGTCCGATGCTTGGCAGCGGTATTATTTTATAGGTTGAGAGGGAATGATGTATTCGCTGATATGACCAACAGTGATGGCGACAGAGATCCTGCAACAGATGAGCAGTATGGTGTCCTGAAAGGGGAAGACGATCCACGGAGCAAGGAGGACATCATCTCGACAATTGCAAGAAGACATCCAATCGAACTGGAGGAGCGTATCGATACACTGGATAAACCCGTTATTATCGAGTGTGCGAGTCCCGGTTGGCAACCAGATGAGTGGCCACCTGAGGAGGCTTACTCTGACGAACTCCCCCCTAACTACACTAGCGCCGGCGACACTCGGTACCCAGCAGTCCCATGTTCCCTCGAAGATCAAGCAAATGAGATTATCAAGGCCCGGAAAGCTGGCTGTGCCGCTGCACACATCCACCCTCGTGACCCCGAAGACTGTCTTGGGACAGATAATATCGAAATGCTCGGGGAGATCTACCGTCAAATATTTGATGAAACGGATGTCGTCTCTGTCCAACATGCTTGGAAAATAACTTCGGACAACAGTGTTGACTTGGTTGATTTGGCTGAGAAGCATCTCGAAGCCGGTGGTGGCACTAACAAATTCATTCAGGCGGCGATCGTCCTCTGGCCGACGTTCGACTCGTACCCGAAAAACTATACAGAAAAAGTAAAACAAGGTGTAGAATTCTATCGGGACAACAACATCAAGCCAATTCACAAGGTTCGCAGCTCATACAATAGTCGCCGTCTGTACAGAGATCTCAAAGCCACTGATCTGCTGGATGAAGACCCACTTTGTGTGTTCCATGATATGGGGCATCCCTTCGGATGGCCGTTGGATCAAGATCCATGGATGCCAATGCAGATGATTACCAATCTGGAGCAGACCAAACAGCGGTTCCCTGATGATACTGTAATCGGCGTGTGCTCGGGCGGTCGGAACTGGCTTCCAATAACTATGGAAGCGATACTCCGTGGCGTTGACTATGTCCGTATCGGGATCGAGGACTTCTATTGGATGTACCCGCACAAGGATGAAGTCATCCAAGAGAACATGCAGGTCGTGAACAAGATTATTGACTTCTGTGAGTTAATCGGCCGTGAAGTCGCGACTCCTGACCAGGCTCGGGACATTCTAGGGATTCAAGTCTCTTAGTGGGAGTATCAATGAATACGTTGGTATACAGGCTATTGACGGCTTGATTTCTATCCGGATTGTATGTCGAGGCGTAAGACGTCAAGAGTACGCGAAGGCGTAATTTTTTTATCGAGGCTCTCCATCAAACAAGCCAAGTATGAATCAATCGATAAAAAATAGCATATACAGTGGCTACAACAAATTTTGTAACTTATATGATTATTTCGAGAGCGGCATAGCTACATTGGGACTAATATCATTAGCTTTGATTATGGTAATGACGACGGGGAATGCGGTAGCTAGATACGTTATTGATGACCCCATTTCTGGAACTTACGAGCTCATCGAATTGTATCTGATGCCAATGGTGATTTTCCTTTATGCAGCCCGTTTAGAGAAAAACAATGGCAATATTAATGTCGATATACTGTACACTCGACTTCCGGATGAAGTCCAATCGTTCATCAACCTTATTGGACGCGTCTTGGCGTTTATAATATTCGGTGCGATATCGTATATTGCGGGCGTGAAATTCTGGGATGGATTCATTGAGGGGCGGACCTCCGTTGGCGTCGTCGAATTCCCAATCTACATTTCATGGCTGATCATGGCCGTTGGCTTGTTTGCACTTGCAATTCGATTGGTTATTGAAATCCGTACGAATTTGGTTGACCTTTACACCGCACTCAAAACTGATACTGATTCAGAGGTGGTAGAATAATGGAAATTATACTGCCCGTCTCAATTTTGATTGTTTTATTACTGGCTGGAGTCTCCGTCTCGTATGCGGTCGCGGCAGCGGGAACCGTTGGTCTGGTTTTGCTTGTTGGGTTGGACAGTTCGCTTGTAGTGATGCGTGAAGTCGCCTACAGTAATGTTTCCAACTACCTGTTTACCACTATCCCGATGTTCATTCTCATGGCCGAATTTTTGAATAACAGTAGTCTTATCGACGAGATATTTGAGGCGGCCCACAGGTGGTTGGCAGGAACCAAAGGGGGTCTGGCGTTCGCTACGACACTAGCAAACGGAGGAATGGCAGCACTCTCGGGATCGAGTACAGCATCTGCTGCAGCTATGGCGAACGTGGCGGTACCGCAAATGCAGAAACGGGGATACGATGATCGTCTGAGTTTAGGGACAGTGGCCGCGGCTGGTACATTCGCAATAACGATCCCACCGAGCATTGGGTTAATTGTCTACGGCGTAATTACGGAGACCTCAATAGCACAACTATTTACTGCCGGGATTATCCCTGGTATCATCACGCTGATTGGCTATGGTGCGGTCATTTACCTGTGGGGCTACTCGAATCCAGAGGTGTTCGGATCAATTGAGGAGGAATATACGCTGCGAGAAAAAATCGAGTCGAGTCTCATTATTTGGCCTGCCGTCATCATCGTCATCCTCGTATTGGGTAGCATGTATGCAGGGATAGTGACTCCCACTGAGGCAGGTGCGATGGGGGCGACAGGGACCTTTTTAGTTGGGGTTGTATTAAGCGACCTCCGGTACTCTGGGATAAAGAACGCATTCCAGAACACGGCGAATATCACCACCATGATCTTCATGATCATAATTGGAGCCGTCATCTTCGGCAGATACATGGCGTACTCCGGACTTGTGCAAGAATTCATTCAGTGGATAGTGGCCCTGCCAATCGGCTCCTTTTGGATTATGGCGATCTTGATGACTGTGTATATTTTCATGGGTACCATGATGGATCAAACAGCAATCCTGATTCTGACGCTGCCGATTACCTTTCCACTCGCCCTCCGGTTAGGGTACGATCCGATCTGGTTCGGTATCCTCATTGCCAAAACAATAGAAATCGGATTGGTTACCCCACCCCTCGGTCTGAACGTATATGTCGCGTCAGGGACTCTCGACATGTCACCAACTGTCGGATTCCAGGGAGCTATCCGATTTCTCCCGGTGGATATTGCATTCATCGCACTTCTATTGATATTCCCTGAGATTGTAACAGAATGGCCCAGCATAGTTTTTCCTTAACCAAGACCAGAATTAAATCGCAAATTCGGGCTGTGAACCGTATCAATTAATTGACTGCAACTAGCCAGCGGATCCGACATCTACACGACATCGAAGTGACTGTTCTCGGGGCACTCCGTCTGCACACACTCTAAGGAGACGGACTGTTGGACGAAGCGCTTCCGGGAAGGTATTTATACCATGTTGTCAGAAATCACCCAGCAAGGACATCCACAACCGTCTAATTCACGACGAAATCAACATCAATCTCACAGGGCAGGACTGCAGAGAGAGTCAGACAGGCGTGTTCGCGCTCGTCTGGACAGCAATCAAGCAGTACAACGCAGAGGCTGACGAAGGAGCATTCGAAACCGACTTAATCGATATCAGACTGTGAGTTCGCAAACAAATCGTCCATGTTCGAAATGGGAATTTGCTGTCAGTCACAACCGGATTAACGAAGCTTCCACCCCTAAAGCCGACTGAAGAGCACGATTTCGGACCCCGCGGATTACAAGTGAACGAGAATCATTCGACGATTCTGAGTATCTTAGTAGAGAGTATATCAATAAAATACAAATTTTGTATCCAAATACTAGATATATACTATTATAATCTTGTTTTCTATCGTAAATTCGTCTATTTTACCTTCCAAATTCCTACATTATCTTCTCTAAGCCTACTCAATTCTTAGTTGGGAGGGGTTTTGATATAATTACACCAAGTATACAGATAAAATCCGATGGATGAAACTATTTCCCTTGCGAATATGTCAGTCCTCAAGCTCGTCGACAACAGCTTCTGGAACCACCTATCGACCGTTCGAGCCAGCAGCACTGCGCTGTGTCCTGTCCACCGGCTGCAACCAGTCTCTCTCCGCTGAAACGGGATACACAGTTATCGAAACCCCCGGTATCGGTACCATCTTACGTCAGCTGACCTAACAGTACACATGGCGATTGATACGGATGTCCTCGTCGTCGGTGGTGGCGCGACCGGCGCTGGCGTCGCTCGTGACCTTGCACTCCGTGGTATCGACGTGACGCTCGTCGAACGCGACGGGCTGACCAGCGGTACCTCCGGGCGCTCGCACGGACTGCTGCACAGCGGCGCCCGCTACGCCGAGGCGGATCGGGTCGGTGCAGAGGAGTGCATCACCGAAAACCGGATACTCAAGGAGATCGCCGGGGCCTGCATCCGCGACACCGGGGGCTTGTTCGTCCAGCTCGCCGAGGACGACCCCGACTACTTCGAGGCCAAACGGGCGGCCTGTGAGGATATCGGCATCCCCGTCGAGACGCTGGACGCCGACGCGGCCCGGGAGCGAGTGCCCGACCTCGCTTCGGACGTCGAGCGCGCGTTCGAGGTCCCCGACGCCGTCATCTACCCGTCGCGGCTCGTCGCCGCAAACGCCGCAGACGCCCGTGACCACGGCGCGGCGATACACCCGCACACGCCTGTCGAGGACGTGCTTGTCGAGGACGGACAGGTGACTGGCGTGCAGGTCGGCGGGACAATCGACGACGCTATCGAGGCCGACTACGTCGTCAACGCGACCGGTGCCTGGGCGGGCCGGTTCGCCGCGATGGCCGGCCTCGACGTCGAGATGCAACCGACGCGGGGCGTGATGGTCTCCGTCGAATACGATGACCTCGGGCCGGTGCTCAACCGCTGTCGGGACCCCGACGACGGCGACATCGTCGTCCCACACGAGCGCGAGGCCGTCCTCGGGACGACGAGCGTGCCGGTCCGCGACCCGGACGAGTACGAGACGGAGCAGTGGGAGATCGAGGAGAGCATCGAGGAGTGTGCGGCGATGCTGCCGCCAGTTGCGGACGCACCTGAGGTCCGGACCTGGTGGGGCGTCCGGCCGCTGTACGCGCCAGACGAGGACGAACGGGGCGGTCGCGGCATCTCGCGGGGCTTCTTCCTGCTCGACCACGCCGACGGCGGCGTGGACAACATGGCGAGCATCGTCGGCGGCAAGCTGACCACCTACCGACAGATGGCCGAGGCGACGGCCGACCTCGTCTGTAACGACCTCGCTGTCCACGCCGACTGCCGGACCGCCGACCAGACGCTCCCGAGCGTCGACGACCCGGAGCGGTTGGACGCGCTCGTGGCCGAGTTCGACGGTCAGGGACCGACCGACGAGGACGTGGTCAAGTCGGCGTAACCACGCCTATCGTTGTCATGACTCAAGACGGATGGAAGGGCGATCCGCCGGCTGTACCGTTATAAGGGTGGCAGTCACAAATAAACGCATGATAAACGAGACCGTGCGGCAGATCGAGGAAATGGAGACACAGAGTTCCTCTATTGCCGCCGTGAAAGCCGCTGAGGCGCTCCGCGAACTGACAGAGCGCGAGTGCCACACGGTGGAGGACTTCCTCCGCGTGGTCGAGCGCAACAGCAGCGCGCTCCAGCGGGCGAACCGCTCGCACGCGCCGCTGTACACGACACAGCAACGCATCGTCACAGACCTGAAAGACGCCGACCCCGACTCTGTCTCGGCGGCCAAGGAGCGACTGCTCGCCACAATCGACGAAGTCGTCACGGAAATCGAGACCAGCAAGGACCGCGCGGCCGAGCGGGCGGCGACGCTCATCGACGACGGCGACGTGCTGGTGACCCACGAGAACTCCTCGACGGTGATGGCGACGCTGATGAGGGCGCTCGACGACGGCAAGGAGTTCCACCTGTACGCGAGAGAGTCCCGGCCGCATTTCCTGGGCCGGCGAACCGCCCGCCAGTTGGCCGACCGGGACGGGGCCGACGTGACGCTCATCGTCGACGGTGCGGCGGGCCACTACCTCTCGGAGGCCGACCGCGTGTTCGTCGGCATGAACTGCCTCATCGACGACACGGTGTACAACCGTATCGGGACGTTGCCGCTGGCCGCGACGGCCAACGAGATGGACGTGCCCGTGACCGTCGTCGGGACCTCGTCGAAGTTCATCGGCAGCGGCTTCTCCTTCAGGAACACGTTCCGACAGGGCTCGGACGTGATGCTCGAACCGCCGGAGGGGTTCGACATCGGCAACCCGGGCTACGACGCGACGCCGACCCGGTTGCTCGATACGGTCGTCACGGAAGACGGTATCCTGCAGTTCTGAAGGTACTCAGCGGATCGTTCTGTCGGTGACCTGTCTGAGCCGTTCGGCGACCTCGTCGTCGAGGGCGTCTTCGGTCACCCGCCACTGCCAGTTCCCGGTCGCCGTGCCGGGGACGTTGAACCGGGCGTCGGTGTCGAGCCCGAGCAGGTCCTGGACGGTCGTCATCGCGACGACGGCGTTCGAGTTCCACACCGACTCGATGAGGCCCCAGTTGATTTCGTCTCCGTCGGTGCCGAGGTTGTAGTGGAGGCAGTCCCGCTGCCGGTCCGAGAGGTCGCGGTAGTAGCCGACGATAGTGTCCGTGTCGTGGGTCGAGGTGTAACCGACGGCCGACTCCGGGTAGTGCATCGGCTGGTACATGTGCCCCTCTTCGCACCAGTCGGCGTACTGCGGCACGCGCATCCCGGGGAAGCCGAACTGGTCCCGGAGTGCGACGATGCTCTCGTCGAGAAAGCCCAGGTCCTCGACAAAAAACGGCAGTTCGCCGAGCCTGTCCCTGACCGTTTCGAAGAAGTGCGCGCCGGGGCCGTCGCGCCACTGCCCGGCGGCCGGGTCGTCCGCCTCGGCCGGGATCGACCAGAACTCGTCGAAGCCCTTGAAGTGGTCGATGCGGGCGATGTCGACGAGGTCGAACAGCCGCTCGAATCGGTCGACCCACCAGCCGTAGTCGTTCGCACGGAGGGCGTCCCAGTCGTACACCGGATTCCCCCACCGCTGGCCGTCGTCACCGGGATTGGGCGGAACGCCGGCCACCTCCGCAGGGTGGTGGTCGTCGTCGAGTCGGAACACCTCGGGATATGCCCAGACATCCGCCGAGTCAAGACCGACGTAGATGGGAAGGTCACCAACGAGATCGATATCCCGCTCAGCCGCGTACTCGGCCAGCGCCTGCCACTGACTGTCGAAGCACCACTGGACGAACTTGTGGTACCGGATGTCGTCGGCCAGTTCGTCTCGGTATCGCTCCATGGCCGCTGGTTCGCGCGTTCTGATATCGTCCGGCCAGTCCATCCAGCCGGCGTCGTCGAACTCGGCTTTCAGCGCCGTGAACAGCGCGTAGTCGTCCAACCAACCGGCCTCGCGGTCGCGGAACTCGGTGAACGACTGCTGGTCCGCGTCACTTGCGCTCTCATCGAAGGCGGCGTACGCGTCCCGGAGCCGGGCCTCCTTGAACTCGGTCACGCGGTCGTACTTGACGTGCTGTTTCGAGAGGCCTTCCGGCGGTTCGATGTCGCCCTCATCGAGATAGCCGCGGTCGACGAGATCGCGGAGATCGATGAGCAGCGGGTTTCCGGCGAAGGCGGACGACGACTGGTACGGGGAGTTGCCGTGGATGCTCGCCGTGGGACCCAGCGGACAGAACTGCCACAGCGACTGGTCCGCCCGGTCGAGGAAGTCGACGAACGCCCGCGCGCCGGCACCGAGGTCACCGATGCCGTGTGGCCCCGGGAGCGACGTCTGGTGGAGAAACACGCCACTCTGCCGTTCGAATTGCATACGCACCTGTTGCCCTGACAGGCATTTCAATGGGCGGGGTTTTTCGAGGCGAGGGGCGCGAACGAAGTGAGCGGCCCTCGGGGAAGCGAGCGGGGAGGGACGACCCGCGAGCAGTGAGCGGCCGCAACAAAGCGAGCGCTGGATGCCGCGAGAGGGGAGTACGCAAACATATATATTGTATCCATTTGATGCTATGAGAGAGCCAGTTACAGAGATGCCACCGAACGTTCTGATGCTTGGCTGGGGCTTCCCACCCAACATCACCGGCGGGCTTGATACCGCTATCGGGGAGCTGTTCGAGCAGCTCGAACCGAGAGACGACGTCGAGTTCGAATTGGTGTTGCCCGCCGAGTACGCGCCGCCGGACCGCGACAGCATCCACGGCGTCTCGACGGGAAGCGGCGACATCATCACCCGCATCGGCCGGCTGGCCGGGGAGTTCGCCGACCGGGCGGCCGACGCCGACATCATCCACACGAACGACTGGTTCGGCTACAACCCCGGTTCACGGGCCAAATCGTCACACGACGTCGAATGGATCTCGACGTTCCACTCGCTGTCGGCGGACCGGAACGTGACCCCACCACAGCGGGAGGTCGAGACGGAACAGCGGGTCGCCAACCGCTCGGACCACCTCGTCGCGGTGAGTAAGTTCACGCAGCGACGGATCCGCGAGCAGTACGACGCCGACTCGACGGTCATCTACAACGGGTTCTCGTCGGTGGAGCCGACGGACCGGGACATCAAAGCGGAGCTCAGTATCGACGGGAAGATGCTGTTTTTCGTCGGCCGACACACCGACCAGAAGGGGCTCTCGTATCTGTTGTACGCGCTCTCGAAGCTCGGCCGGGACGACGTCAGCCTGGTGCTTGGCGGCTCGGGCCACCTCACCGAACAGCTCGAGCGGTTCGCGGAGCTCCTGGGCGTCGAGGACCGGGTCTACTTCCCGGGGTATCTCCCCCAGTCGGAGCTCGGGGACTACTACAACAGCGCGGACTTGTTCGTCTCGCCGTCACTGGCGGAACCGTTCGGCATCACTATCGTCGAAGCACTGTCCGTCGGCACGCGCGTCGTCGCCTGCGAGAGCGGGGCCGCGGAGCTGTTGAACGAGGACTGCGTCATCGAGGTCGAACCCGACTCCGACTCGATTGCTGAGGGCATCGAGTACGCCCTGTCGCTGTCGACGCCCATCGAATACGAGGTCCGGACCTGGGAGGAAGTGGCCGACGAACACGTCGAGTTCTACCACGAGGTTCTCGACGAAGCCTGACCGGCGGCCGCGCCTATCGGAGAAAGCGAACGTCCGTGACCGGCTCCGGGTGGACGATCAGGTAGCCGTCGGCGGTCGGCTCCAGCCCCGTCACGGACGTTGTGTCGGTTTGGGTCCGATACGGGCTGTCGGCGGTCCCGTCAGCCGACTGGTAGGGGCTGTCGTAGGGCGTCTGTCTGTCCTCCGGCGGGCGGTCGAAGTCCTCGGGCGGCAGGTATATTTTCTCGCCCGATGCCGAGCGGACGACGACGGCCGTATCGCGGTCGCCCGAGACGTCGATTCTGGTCCGGCCGTCGTCGATTGTCATCTCGAACGTGACCGGCTCAGCCTCTGATTGACCCATGTTGTCAGATGACTTGCTCATGGCGAGTAGACGGCGCTGTGTCACTTAGTCCTTCGCCAGCGGCCCGGTGACCGAGGGCGGGCCGTCCGAATCCCACACCCGGGCGGTGGCTCGGGTGAGCGACCTATTAGCGGTTGATGATAAGTGACCCCGACATATTGAGCCCCTCGACGTGGACATCTTCACCGAGAATCGTTTCGTCGAGGGCGCAGTCGTGGACTTCGGCGCCCGGGAAGATGATGGCCCGTTCGAGGCTGCTGTCGGTCACTTCCGCCCCGGCCATCACGTGGACGGTGTCGCCGATCTCGGAGTTCTCGACAGTCGCGTCGGGGTGGATGAGCGAGCCCCCGTCGAGTTTCCACTCGACCGTCTCGAAGTACGAGTCGGGCGTCCCGATGTCGAACCAGACGTCGTCGAACGTGAACGCGTACACCGGTTCCTGCTGTTGCAGCCAGTCGATGTACCAACCGGGTTCGTCAGGGTTGTTGTCGCCCGAGAGGTACTCCTCGAAGCGAAGCGAATCGGCCGGGAAGGCGTAGCAGGCAATCGAGACGAGCGTGCTCTTGGGGTTGTCGGGCTTCTCCTGGAAGTCCACGACGCGCTCGCCGTCGAGTTCGACGAGCCCGTAGGACTTGGCTTTCTCCCGCGAACCGACATCGTAGGCGGCGAGTGCCGGCCCGTCTCGCGCCTCGAAGAAGTCCAGGAACTCCGATGGGTCGAAGCCGATGAGATTGTCGCCGCCGATGATAAACAGGTCGTCGTCGATGTCCTCGCGGTCGATCAGTTGCGCGAGCGCGCCGACGACGCCGAACTTCTCGTCTTCGTCCTCCGTGCTCTCGACGGAGAGCTGGACCTTCTCGTAGCCCATCTCGTCGATGTGGGTCTGGAACTCGTCGGCAAAGGCCTCGTTCGTGCTCAGGTACGTCGTCTCGATTCGGTCGTCGGCTTCGAGTGATTGCAGGACTCCATCGATGACGGTCGTCTCGCCGACCGGGAGCAGCATCTTCGGTCGACGACGAGTGATCGGCCACAGTCGTGTCGCGTAGCCGCCAGCTAGAACTATCGCGTCCATATCCCACAGTCAGACCCGAATTATAAAGTGGTAACTAATTGTTGGTTTCTCTAGAGGTTGAGCTGCCAGACGGTCGTTCCGGCGGTGACCAGGTCCTCGTCGTCCGCGGCGGCGACGATCACCTGGTTCTCACCGGGGTCGACGTCGACCGCGACCTCGAACTCACGGTCTTCGACGGGGATGTACGTGATATCGGCAGGGGTCTTGACGACGACACAGACACCGGTCGTCTCGCCGGAGACGACCAGTTCGTTCCCGCGGAACTGCGTGTCGACGCGCAACGCCGGGCTGCGGTCGGGCGTGTGGGCTCGGCGCTCCCGGTAGCGCTCGTCGACGAACGCCGGCGTCTCGACCGGCTCGCCGGCGCTGATGCCGTGAGCCAGCCGCACGTATTGGGCCATCGACCACGCCAGCGGCGTCGCCGAGCCGGTCCCTTCGGCGAACTCCCAGTCGTACTCGGTCGCGTGGCCCCGGTCCCAGATCTGTTCGGCGATCATCCGGCCGGAGTTCGCCACGTCCTGCATCATCCGGAGGCAGTTCTCGGGCGCGATGTCCGGGTCGTCGCGGTGGAGTTCGTACTCGGCGCGCTCGCCGGTGAGCAGCGGCCAGAGGCGACCCTTCCCCTTGTGTTCGACTGTCCACGGTGCGCCCTGGTCGTCCCGGCCACGCTCGCCGTAGCCGTCGCCGTTGTACCGGTAGAACCCGGGCGCGTACTCCGTGTCCACGCTGATCGTGTCGTCAACCTCGACGAGCGAGTTCCGGATTGCTTCGTCGTCGTCGGGTTTGATGCCAAGTCGGACGAGTTCGAGGAAGCCGCCGTCGATGATGTTCCGTTCGTCCAGCGTCGGGCCGTCGTTGGCGAGCGTGCGGAGGTGGCCCGTCTCGGGGTTCCCATCGAGCGTGACCCGCGTGTAGTAGGGCGTGTTGGTGTGGCGCTCGGTCCCGGTTTCGGTCGCGGTCCAGGCCTCCACGTTGTTCGCCCACTGGTCGGCCAGCGCCAGCCAGACGAGCGCATCAGCCTCGTTGCCGGTGTCGAGTGCGAGCTTCGCCGCACACGCGAGGCCGGCGATTTCGGCCGCGATCGAGGACGGCGAGAAGCCGGCCTCCTCCTCCCAGCGTTCCTGTGCGGTCTCGGGACCGTGGCGGACGACGTACTCGGCCGACCGCCGGACGTTCTCGTAGCTGTACTCGACGTCATCGAAGCCGACGCCGCTCTCGGCGAGGCGGTACGCCATCACCTGCGGGAACGAGATGTTGTCCATCTGCTCGCCCCCCCAGCGGGTCGTCCCGTTGACGTAGGTGTTCTGCGGGATGAAGCCGGCCTCGTCCTGCTGGTACTCGTAGATGTACTCCAGTTGCTCCGTGGCGATATCCAGCGACCCGATAGCGTCGAACACGCTGAACACCTGGTACAGGTCCCGGGACCAGACGAAGTTGTAGCCGTAGCCCTTGGGCTCCTCGGCGTGGACGGCCTCGCCCCACGGTACGGACGGCGAGGCAATCGACGCGCCGCGGTAGGTCTTGTCCTCGACCGCTAACAGCGTCATCAGTGCGGTTCTGTACTGGTTCGCCAGTTCCTCGTCGCCGGCGACCGACTCCGGGAGTGGCTTGTCCGAGAGGAAGTCGGCCCAGCTGTCGGCGTACGCCGCGCTGACTGTCTCGTAGCCGCGGTCGAGCGCGCCGTCGGCTTCGCCCAGCGCGGCGGCGGTGTCAGCCTGCCGCGCGAAGCCGAGCGCGACCGTGTCGCTGACTCTGGTCCCCGAGTCCAGCCGACCGATGAGGACGAGGTTCGTCCCGTCGATGGATTCGACCGGGTCCGGGAGGTCGCCGTCGGAGTACAGCCCGTCGAGGCGGTCGCTGCCGGCCGCGCCGACGGTTGCCCAGTCGAAGCGCCCGGCCGCGGCCATCGCCACGGCGATGGAGTAGGCGTCGCCGTTCTCGTCGACGAGCAGGTCGTTGTCCGTCTGGTCGGTGTATGCGCGGGGGTTCCGGCCGACGAGGTGGTAGCTCCCGGGCTGGCCGTATCTGATGGCGCGGTCCTCGGTGACCGTGCTGGTGAGCGCGATGTCCGCGACCGAGAACACGTCGTATGATTTGCCGTCCTCGGCGCTGAAGGACACGTCGGCGACGATGGCGTCGTGCTCGGGGTCGGTCGCGTAGTCGACGGTCAGCGTCCACTCGTGGCCCCGGCCGTCGCCGGTCTCGGTGAAGACGTGGCGATAGAGGAGCGCCTCGTCGTCGACGGGCTCGACGCGTCGCCTGACGCTGTCGTCGGTCCGGCGGTTCTCCCGGTGGGTCCGGACGGCGTAGTCCGTCTCGTCCCTACACCGGACCAGAAAGTCGAGCGTCCGCAGGTTCATCAGGTCGACCTGCGGGTAGCGAGCCTCAGTCAACGCGCCCTCTGTGAGCGTGAACCAGACGCGGGAGGGGTCCGGTTCGTCGTGGTCTGCGACGGTGCCGACGCCGTACTTCTCCCCGGTCGTCCAGGTCGGGCGCTCGCTCGGCCCCTCGGTCCCGGCCGATGTCGTCGGGAGCGCGTTCAGCTCGTCCAGACGGGCAGTCGCGTGGAGCCGCAGCGCGTGGGACCAGCCAAGCGGCGTCGCGCTGTCGAGGGCGCCGTCGTCGAAGGCCTGTTCGGCGAGGTAGCCGGCGTCGGTCGTGAGCGGCCCGTCGTCCTCGAGCAGTTCGTACAGGTCGCTCGCGCGGTCGAGGTAGGCGTCGCCGCTCTCGTCGCGGTCGTTCAGCATGTCGCCGACGCGGGCGGCGGCGAGGGCCCCCATCGCCGTCGTAACCGTCCAGATCTTCTCGTTGTCCTGGTGCCCGGTCCGCCAGCGGTCGCCCTCGTAGCGGGCCAGTCCCGCGACCCGGCTCTCGGTGGGGTTCCGAAAGAGCGTGTCGAGCGTCGTGCTCACGTGATCAGCCAGGCGGGTGAGGTGCTGATCAGGAAGCGTGGTCGACTCGACGCCGTCGTACTCCTGCAGCGCGTCCGCGAGGTGGAGCCCCGCGGCGTCGATGCGGTGGTCCGGCGTCCCGTTTGTCAGCCCCATCACGTACACGCCCAGATCATCGTCCCAGAGCGTATTCAGCCCATCCAGCAGCCGGTCGGCTGCCGTCAGGCTCCGCTCACAAACCGACTCGGGCATCGGAGCGCGGCTCACCGCGGCGAAGGCCTCGATGAACGTCGCAGTGGTGTGCGTGAACTGGCCGATGGAGTCCTCCCAGACGTTCTGGCACGGCTCGGGGAGGTCGTTGGCCGCGATGTCTTCGATGAGCGCGTCGACGGCCGCCTCGATTGTCTCCCGAACCGTCGCCGTCAGCTCGGCGTCCATCTTGCTGCGGTGTGTTCGCAACAGTGTCGCGAGCAGGGCGGTGACGGTCGCAGTCTGGTCGGCCTGGTACTCCGGCGATTCGGCGTTGTGCTCGACTCTGGCGTTGGCCCAGCCCGGCGCGATAGCCCCGGTGTCGGCCCAGACGCGGTGGGGCCACCGCCCGTCCGAGAGCTGACTGTCACAGAGGAACTCCGCGCTCTCGGTCAACATTTCTACGGTGTCGATATCGAGTCGGTCGCCGGCTTCGAGCAGATGCCGGGAAACGGACGCGTCGTCGCGGAACCAGACGTAGCCGTAGCCGCCGGAGTTCGAGTAGAACGGGTCGAACTCCGGGGCGGCGATGCGGCCGCCGGTCGGCGAGGACAGCAGGTCAAGCACCCGTAGGTCCATCCGTATCGAGTCCGAGCGCGGCATCGAGTCGGCCACGTCGATACGGGTTCGCTCCCGCCCGGCCTGTCGGAGATCGTCGGACGTCGTATGCTCCGTCACACAGTCGGCAAGGTCGAGGAGTGCCGTCTCCCGGTCGACCTCGTCGTGATTCGAGAGCTGACTGACCAGCGTCGTGTCCTTGCTGCGCCCGGACCGGTCCAGCGGTGCGGTCACGAGGAAGTCGCCGGTGAGCCGCGTCTGGTCGCGTCGCTCGACCGGTGCCGACCGCGGGAACTCTATCGGGCTGTCTTCGAGTATCTCTGTGATGCGCTCCGGCCGCTGCCCGGCGACGGCGTCCAGCCCGGTCGACGAGGCGAGGTAATCGTGCTCTCGCCGATGGTACACCTCCAGGACGCGCGAGTTATCGGGCCCGGCGTCCTCGTGGATCAGCGAGCCGACGCCGCTGTCGCTGCTGTCGGGGGCCAGCGTGACGAACGCCACGAGTTTGGCGTTCTGTGGAACCGCCCCACGCATCGCGACGTGCGTGACGTGTGCCCGTCCCAGCGTCAAGTCGTACTGGTGGACCGTGAACGACCCCGCGTCGTATTCGGTCTCGACGAGCCGCGTCTCGCGGTAGTAGTGCTGTCTGATCGTCTCCAGGTCACTGAACCACCGTGTCTCGTCCCCAAGCATAACCCCGAGTCGGGAGCGGTCGATACCGGAGAGCCCGGAGAGCGAATCGGAATAGTCCTTCAGCGTGCCGTCTTCGCCGACGTGTACGAGGCGATCACCGTGCCCGGAGAAAGAGCCTGAAACAGTCCTGCGCTCCTCTGGAAAGCGCTCATGACGAGTCCGCTTGTATTCGTTGAGCGCTGTCGAAAGCCGCATACATATCAAAGCAGACCAATCTCTATAAACTCCTGTGGTTCGTACAAATTAGTGATATCTCGGTGTATTGACTTGATCCCCAGCGAGAGCAGAGTCACCGAACCGAAGCAGCCTCCCTGCGACTACTGACTCAGGTCGGTATCGGCGGCCGGGAATACGCCGACGCTGTCGACCGTGACGGCCGTGCCCCCGTCATCAGCGGCCCCGCACTGTTCGCCGGAAACGAGGTCGGCTTCGCCGGTTTCGGCCGGCAGCCCGACCGTCGTCGGCTCGCTGCTGAAATTGAGCACTACGACAGCCGCGTCCGCCTCAGTCGTCCGGGCGTACGCGACGACGCGGTCGGACGGACCGTCCCGGACCTCGTACGGGATTCGAACGAGGTCCGCGTCGGCCGACAGCGCCGGCTGGTCGTGTCTGACCGCGGAGAGGTCACTGACGAACGACTGGAGCGCCTCGTCGGCGTGGTCCCACGCGAGGTCGTCGCGCCGGCCGCGCTGGCCGAACTCCTGGCCGGCGTACAGCAACGGCGCGCCCGGGAGTGTGAACAGCGCACCCGCGGCGGCCTCGGCGGCGTCCCGCCCGTAGTCGACGATGTACCGCGTCTCGTCGTGGTTCTCCGCGTACAGCATGAACGACGCGTGCTCCGGGAAGCCGATCTCCGCCCGTCCCTCGATGGCACCGAGGACGGCCTCGGCATCACCGCCGCCCCCGACCTGCCGGAGCGCGGCGTAGGTCGTCGAATCGAAGTGCATGTCGAACAGCCCGGCCTGGAAGTCGGGGATGTACGGGATCGTCTCGTCCAGTAGCAGGAACTCGCTGTCGCGGTCCTTGCAGTAGTCGTGGATCTCGCGCCAGAAGCTGTTCGGGACGGCCCAGGCCATGTCACACCGGAACCCGTCGACCAGTTCGGCCCACTGCGCGACCGCATCGAGCAGGTGCCGGCGGACCGGCAGGTGATCGAAGTTGAAGTTTGCGATGTGCTCCCAGTCGAAGTACGTCTCCGGTTCAGTGTCGGTGCGCCACTCGTACCAGTCGCGGTACTCGCTGTCCGGGTCGTCGCGGGCGGACTCGAAGTAGGGGTGGGTCCGCGCCGAGTGGTTACATACCAGATCGAACAGCACCTTGAACCCGCGGTCGTGGGCCGCCTCGACGAACCGCTCGTAGTCCGCGCGGGTGCCGAGGTCCGACGCGATTTCGAAGAAGTCGGTGATGTTGTAGCCGTGGGGCGCGTGGTCGTTCTGCAACACCGGCGTGAGCCAGATGACGTCGACGCCGAGCGAGTCGAGATAGTCCAGGCGGTCGATGATCGCGTCGAAGGGCGATTTATCGCTGTCGCCGGCGAACGTGCGGACGTAAATCTCGTAGATAGCCGAGTCTTCGGCCCAGGCCGGCGCGTCGTACGGTCGGCTGGCGGCGACCCCCGCGCCGCTCGCCACCGTCTCGATGCCGTCCCCGTCGCGGGTGAACTCGACGGCGTCGGGCACGCTGTAGCCGTGGTCCCCGACTGCAACGGCGTGGATGCGAGCGCGCTCCGGGAGCGCGTCCAGCGGAATCCGGAGGTCCGTCCCGTCCCGGGTCACCGTGTCGCCGTCGATGTCGTCGCGGTCGTCAAGCAGGAACTCGACGGCGAGGTCGGCGGCCGTCTCGGTCCCCGCTGGATGGGGGCTGCAGTCCGCGCGGACGACGGCTTCGTCGCCCTCGATTTCCGGCCGCAGGGTCAGCCGGGGGCGGCCGCCGCCCCCGTCGCCGTCACTGCCGTCCCCTGCCTGGGTGTACTCGTCGCCGTCACTGTGGCCCGAACCGCTTCGCCCGCCGGAGACGCCACCGCTTCGACCGCCTGCGCTACCGGAACGTCCAGAGGTGTGTGCCCCGCTCGATTCGAGGGTCCCCGGGAACGCGCGGACGGTGAGGTCGTGCTTGCCGTCCGGTGCGCTAAGGCGGATGATGTATCGGCCCGGCGTGTCGGGGACGAAGTGTTCGACCGGGTCGTCTCCGAGTGTGGCAGTGGACTGTACTGGTGCGCGCGCGACGTGCCAACTGTACGTCGCTGTCGGGTCCGGGTCCCGGGGTGCGAGCTCGATCTCGTCACCCGTCGCCACGAACCGCGGCGGTCCAGGATGGTGCATAGGTTCACTGCGATTGTCAGTGTCTTTGTACTTGGGGTCGCCGAGAGCTTCCCACCGCTGGCAGCACCGCTTTCTGGCCGCGGCGTGTACCACCCCTGTGCCCGACTACCGACGCGACGCGGGGTTTGCCCTGCTCTGTGGACTGGCACTCGTCGCGTATCTGCGCCGGGCCGGCGCACTCGACACGCTCTGGTCAGAACCCGCCGTCGCCATCGGCGTGACCGGCGCGCTGGGTGTCGAGGCGCTCTTCATTCTTGACACACCTGTCGCGTCGCTGTGGGAGCGCCGTGGTGTGCGCACGGCTTCGGCAGTCACGCTCCTGGCTTGCGCTGGCGGACTCGCGGTCCGCCTGGGCCCGGTCGTCGTCGCCGCGGCGTGCTGGGGGCTCATAACGTACTTCGTCATCCTCGCTGTGAGCCTGTGTTACCGGTGACCGCCGGCCCCTCAGTGACAGTTCAGTGAACGGTATCGACGGATAGACCGGCGTCGGGTGGTTTTCGGAAGCTGCCCAGCTCAATCAGGCATCTGCATCTAACGCTCCCAGATGTAACTATACACGTTTACTAGCTGTTTCTATGTCTCTTGATCGGACTTTCAAACATACACCCGCTCTACTCTGTCTATAACAGCTCATGCGTGTATAGATAGGGATATTGTATTCTTCGTTCGCGGTATTTAGACTCTTTTTGAGAATATAGGGATGTAGTCAGCCATTTTTGCCCATACGGAGGCCTGAATTCCGTGAAAGAACGAGGAGAGTTGAAACTGTAGTCGTGTGGAACCGTCAGGCAATGATAAGATGTCAGAGGCAGCTCTGCCTCACACCGGAATCCGTTACTCACTCCGGGCCCGGAAAACGGGCTGTTAGCACGCCCTCGTCGCCCAATAACTGTCCTCACGTCGCACCCCCGATGTCCCACAGACTACAGTGTATTCTCGCCTCGCTTCGGATAACAGTCGTACGGCTATTATTCACCCGGATTACGAGATCCCTGCGGCCGATATCTGGCCATCGAGCCGTTCTTCCGGGGCTCCGGCATCAAAAACCATAATGAACCAACAATTAGTTTGCGATAGTTCAGTGATCTCGGTGGTTACACCGGCGTTTCAGACCATTGTCCGACCAAATCAGTCGATTTTCCGCTAGCCACCCGGATTACATGATTAATCATTGCTATCTTTGGCATATTTGTCGCTCTCTGACAAGAGCCGGGACGGAATCTCCTACGAGAGCAATCAGTAAAGAAACCGTTGTTCACGACGGTTCTCCGTAACATCGCCCTCTCAGTCAGCCGTCCGTTTCAGTCGCCGCCCCGCTAGTACGTGTGCCGGACCCGAAGACGAGATCACAGTCGCGGGTGTGCATCGACGGCGCGCATGTGTCGACAGGACTGCGGATCGAACGGCCGCTGTGCGACGTGGCAGTTACAGTCGACGGCCGTTCCACCGTTGACGATTACTGTGTGGGTCACTTCCTGCTCGACTGCAGACCCCGTCATGTCTGTCTCGTCGGCTGGCGAGAGCAACACCGTCCCGTCGTCCACGACTGTGAAGGAGAACCGCTCGCGGTAGTCCGCCCAGTCACGGTCCCGATTGCGGTCGACCGTCTCCCTGAGCACCTCGATGTGTTCCCGCCCCCGGTCGGGGTCTGCGCCTGTATCGGTCATACGCTGCAGTACGCGAATCCGGGGCTTAGATGTTTTCCCACCGCTATCAGAACGGCTCAACGTCTTTCGTCAGACCGAGCACGCAGCTATACCGACGACTGGGCTAGTAGGTACTACTGCACCGAGGTAGGGTGTCCGAGCGGAAACCGACGCGGGACCGACTCAGTCGTCGCTCGGTGCCGCTGCACCGCCGGAGCTGACGCCGGTCCCGGGGCCGACCTCGATGCCGAGTTCGTCGAGTTTCTCCTCGGTGACGACGCCGTCCGCCCAGCCGCGAACCTCGTAGTACTCCTCTTTCAGTTCGTCAAGCTCGGCAAGGTCACCCTCGGAGCCGCCCTGCGCCGGGACAGCGTGCTCGTTGCCCTCGACGAAGCGTGACGGGAGGTCGTCGTCGGCCCCGTCGAAGCCCGCGAGGTTGTTGTAGTACCGCTCGAGGTTGTAGACGCGTTCGCCGGCTTCCATCAGTTCCTCCTCGCTCACGTCCAGCCCGGTCATGCCGTTGTACTGCAGGACGTACTCCTCGATGCCCTCGGCGAAGGCGTTGAACTTGCAGATGTCGAAGGA